>Ga0308017_1000305_pt1 | contig 15944 bp, 14 predicted proteins | sample Neamet280_FD_203145 | JGI IMG/M metagenome (GOLD analysis project Ga0308017, IMG submission 203145) | Marine microbial communities from water near the shore, Antarctic Ocean - #280 | ecosystem: Environmental > Aquatic > Marine > Unclassified | place: Southern Ocean | collected 2014-10-01
AAAAGTAAGTGAGATAATTGATTTAGGAGCTAAATTTCCGGATTTAAAATTTCATATAATTGGGGATGGTGATAGATTGAATTCCTTGCAAGAAAAAGCAACCAAAAATATAAAGTTTCATGGTGAATTAAATCCTTTGGAATTGCCAGAAGTTTTGCAAAAGATGGATATTTTGTTTTTACCTTCAAGGTCTGAGGGGTTTCCTAAGGTTATCTTAGAGGCTGCTGCAAGCGGAATTCCTTCAATTGTTTATTCTGATTATGGTGCTTCAGAATGGATTGATAATAGGAAGAATGGATTTGTTGTTAATGAATTTAATGAAGTAGTTGATGTAGTTAATAAACTGCTTATTGAAAATCATTTGCTTCAGTCTTGCTCTAATGAGGTCGTCCTTTTGGCTGATGAGTTTTCCTGGAAGAATAAAATTAAGGCTTGGGAAGAAGAAATTAATAATATTCTAAATGCTTAGAAAAGGTATATATCTTATTATTACACCTTTTTTCCCTACAAAGGAAAGTCATAACGGATCGTATATTTATGATCAGATAAATGAGATTAGAAATCAATCAAATTTTGATATTAGAGTAATAAAAGTTGTTTCTTTATTTTCTGCTGAGATAGATTATGTCTATGATGGTTTTAAAGTTAGTATTTTAAAAATGGTAGATGTTCCATTTTTTGTTTTCCCAGGATTGCTTAACGTTATAAATAAGAAAAAATTACTAGCATTATTAAACCAAAACAAGATAGATGCTATTGCTTTAGTTCATGGACATGTTACTTATCCTTCAGCATTTTTGTCAAATTGTATTTCAGAAAAATTTAAATGTAAGTCTATTGTGCAACACCATGGTTTAGATGTATTACAATTATTGAATGGTAGAAATTCTTTCCTTAGAATGCTACAAAGAAATTATATTATAAGAAATGGGATTAAACAATTGAATAAAATTGATTTAAACTTGGGTGTTTCTAATCGAGTATTATCTGAGTTAAATTCGTTCTCTTCTTATTCTCCTAAATCTGAATATGTATTGTATAATGGAGTAGATATAGAAAAGTTTTTCCCAAAAGAACAGATTAATAATGATTTTTATACAATTGGATGTGTTGCGAATTTTTGGGAGATTAAGGATCATATTACTTTAATTAAGGCTGTTGAGCAGCTTATTTCCTCTGGAGAACGAATCAAACTTAAGTTGATAGGTTCAGGGCCTACACTTGCTTATTGCAAAAGCTATGTCATTAAAAATTCTTTATCGGATAATATTATATTTCTTCCTGAAAAAGAACATAGTAAGCTAAATGACTTCTATAATTCAATTGACTTGTTTGTGATGCCATCTTATTATGAGGCCTTAGGCTGTGTTTATTTAGAGGCTTGGGCTTGCAATACTCCCTTTGTAGCAATTGAAGGGCAAGGGATTTCAGAAGTAGTTCAATTTCCCGAACTTATGCTAATTAAGAAACAAGATATTGATGGATTACATGAAAAGATATTATATTTTATGAATTCAAATACTGAAATGATATTTGATGATAATTTTAGTATTAAAAAAACTATTGCGAATTTTCTTAATTTTAAAATATTTAATTGATGCTAAGGAAATTATTAAATAAAATTAAAGCAATAAGGTTCGCGAAATCTGAAAAACATAAGGTTTATTTGAATGGAAGTTTGTTGAATGCATTTTATAAAACTAAATCAATTTTCATTCACATTCCTAAAACAGCAGGAACATCATTAGTTCAATCAATTTATGGTGATGTGTCAGCAGAAGGGCATAGGAATATTGAGTTTTATAAAAATATATTTTCTAATGAATTGCCTAATTTTTTTAAATTTTGTTTTGTGAGAAACCCTTACGATAGGCTGTATTCATCCTATAAGTTCTTGCAAAAAGGAGGGATGAATAAGAATGATGCAAAATCTTTTGATACGCATTTAAAACAGTATGCTGATTTTGAGGATTTTGTATTGAATGGTTTAACAAAAGCATTATTGAAGGAGATAATACATTTTATTCCTCAAACTCATTTTATTTGTAATGGTAAAGGTTTAGTTCTTGTTGACTTTATTGGTAAATTTGAAAACTTAAAACAGGATATTGGTAAATTGGAAAAGGAATTAGATTTAGAAATTATTTTACCGCATCTAAATAGTAATAAAAAGGAAAATTATCTAGGTATTTATACTGATGAAATGCTAGAAAAAGTAAAAGAGTTCTATGAGAATGATTTTAAAATACTTGGATATTAGTCTATGCTGAAATTAATTATAAAACAGGCCAACTGGGGTATTTTGGGGTCATTATTTGGTTTTGCAATTGGTTTTGTTGTAAAAGTATACCTTATTGATATTGTTGGAATATCTGAATGGGGTAAATATGTTTCTGCCCATGCTATTTCAACTACTTTTGTTGCTTTTTTAGCAATTGGAATTCCTTATGTATTATTGAAATTTCTTCCTGATTATCTTGAAAAAGATAAGGGTGCTGCTAATTTTATGATTAAGCGGTCTCTTAGGTATGCTGTTAATATTTCTATTATTTTTCTGATAATGATGTATTTTTTAGCTCCTTATTTTGATGAATATTTATATAAAGAAATTGAAGGGTTTTCATTTATTCTTTTGCTGGCTTCTGTACATACACCAATTGCGATATTTACAGCAATAATTACTACATTATACCGTTCAATTTTTAAAATTAAAGAGATTATTCTTTATGGTACATTTGTTGCTGTTCCTTTACGAGCAATACTTACATTTCTTGTATTTAAATTTACTGAAAATATTATTTATTTTATTGCGATTGAGTTGTTTACAACAACACTTTCAATGATTTTATTATATTACTTTTTTAATAAAAAAGAAATTTCCTTATTGAAATTAAAATCAGAAAAACAGAAATTTAATGATGATGTAATTCCTTATGGTAAAAAGGTATATGCAAATTCATTAGTTTCTTTCTTTGCTAGTCAATCGCTAAGTTTAATTTTAAGTATAATGTTACCTCCTAGTGAAATTGGTGTTTTTAGTATTTTATTAACTATTACTGGAATTTCCTTATTTCTTATTCAAAATTTGAATAAAGTGTTTGCTCCAGCAATTTCTAAGCTGTATGCGGAAGGTAAAATTAATGAGCTAAACATTATGTTTAAAACAACAACTTTCATTGTTAATTTCATTACAATTCCGTTTACAATACTAATAGTCTATTTTGCAAAAGAACTACTGGTACTGTATGATAGTAGTGGTGATATTTTAAATTATTTACCTTATTTGTATATGTTAATGGCAGCAAGAATTATTGCATTATTATCTGGAAGTTCAGGGACATTTATGTTAATGGCAGGCCTTGAAAAAAAAGAGTTGCTAATTCAGACTGTTAAAGCGGTATTGATAACTTCCTTAGCCTTATTCTTTACTAAGGATTATGGTTTATTAGCAGTTGTTTCATTATTTATTGTGTTCACATTATTTATTAATATTCTTCAATTATTTTTTATAAAGAGAGCGATTAATATTAACCCATTTAGTAAGGATTTATTTTTATTGATTATTTTATCAATTCCTTTGTATTATTATGCAATAAATAATGCTAATCAATTTAATATATACCAGATTTTTTGGGTTCCTATCCTTCTTTATCTAAGTTATTTTTTAGTGTTTTATAAAAGCATAAGAATACTTTATTTTGATATTTTTAAAAATGATTAAATGGTTTCTAAAATATGGTGCTGTTGTCTATCTGTTGAATACAGTATTGCTTTCTATTGAGTCAACTTTTAGTTTAGGATATGCTGTTTTTCTGTTAATTATGTCAGTTTTTTCTTTTTTAATTTTAATTAATCCTAAGCAGATAAAACTAATTATCTTCCATAAAGCATTCAACTTTTTTTTAATACTTAATTTAATTAATATATTTTATTGGTTTGTATTTCATAATTTCTCTGACTATGAAGCAGGTAAATATTTATTTGCTAGAGGTGTTCAGTTTTCAATTATTTCTTTTTCTATTTATTATAATTATGATTATTTTAAGGAAAAGTTTTTGCAACATATAGTATATGCTATTCTAGCAGTTATTATATTAGGACTAATAGTAAATCCATTTATTTTTTCTGGTAGGTATAGTGGTGTGGTTTGGAATCCTAATATGCTTGCCTCATTTAGTTGTATAGCATTTGCAGCATTATTTTTAAACCATAAAAAGAAAACAAATTTTGAAATTTCTGTATTATTTCTCTTTCTATTAATTTCCTTAGCTACAGGTTCTAGGGGTGTTTTGGTGGGGATTTCTTTAGCGTTTGTATTTAAGTACGGATTTACAATTCTAAATATTATTTACGCAGCAATTGCTGTAAGTGGTTATTTTATTCTTTTAAGCCTCCAGCTTGATACAAGTATAAATCGTTTCGCATCTCAAGGGTTACTAAATGATAGGATGCTCCAATATCAATATGCATTTGAAACTGTTTTGCAACAACCATTTTTTGGTTGGGGACTAGATAAATATGCTTACATCAATCCTGAAATTGTTCCTTCCTATTTAAGTGGTCACATTATTTCTGCTCATAATAGTTATTTAGCTATCCTTGTTCAGTATGGTTTTGTTTTTGGTCTGTTTATTCTCGGTATTATTTTTTATCAAACAATACGATTTTTTCTTAAAATTGACAAAAATGAACCTGCACAATTGTTTTATTTATATGTTATTATTTATGCAGTTTTAGCTTCAATATATGAAACGTTAATTACAGGTATAAATGAGTTTCATACTATTTTGTTCTGGTTTTCATTCGGATTTTTATCCTATTCAATTCATAAAAAAGAATATGAAAATTAGGATATTAAATAATCTAAATGAGTTTAAAGATTTGGAAAAATCTTGGAGTAATTTACATGATGAAATTACAAGTAGATCAGTTTTTCAGTCATTTGAATTTAATTATTACTCTTGGGTTTATGAATTGAATAATGGTAAAAATATCTTAGCAATAGTAATTGTTTATATTGAAAATAATTTAATTTCTATTTTTCCATTTTATATAGATAATAGGAAAAGACTCAGGTTTATAAATGATAATCATGCAGATTTTTGTGATTGTATCTCTATTGAAGAAATTGATATTAATGTTATTCTAAAGAAGTTAAAAGCAGAGTATTCAATAAATAGTTTTAATTTGATTAATCTTAAAGTTGATGCTAATATATTGGATAATCTTAAGCTATTCCCTGTATTAGATAATTGTATTCTTTCTGCTAAATATTCAGTTTTAGAATTAAGTAAAGGCGTTTTTCCTGATAATTTTACAGAATATAAATCAAAAGAAAAAACTGAATTCAGAAGAGTTTTAAAGAGAAATAAAGATAAATCACATGAAATTATTTCTTATAATAAATCTTCTTTTCCTCTTGAAGAAGTAAATCTCCTCAGAAATAAAATGATTGCTTTAGGAATAAGGAATAATAGTTTTTTACCTAACTCACAATTAGAGTTAATTGATAAGTTGTATCAGAAAGAGAAACTGGTAATTAGTGTTGTAAAAACTAATGAAACAATAAATGCTATTTCCTTTCTTATTAAAGATTCTGATCAATATTTAACTTGGATTGATATGTATGATGATTCTAAAATGATTAATATTTTCAATTATATTTCTTTAATTACTTTACTTTCATCAGATAAAGCGGTAAATATAAATTTTGGAAGAGGAAGTTATGCTTATAAAACATCAAACTTTTTACCTAAAATAATGAATTTGTATTCATTGCATATCTTTACTTCAAAATTGGAGGAATTCAAATATAGTATTGAGGGGGAGATAATGAAGTTCCTTAAAGGTATTTATAAGAAAATTAAATAATGAAGATATTTACTTATTTTGTTGAGCCAGCTATTTATTCTTTAGATTTGATAAAGAATGTTTATGATGTGAAGGGTATTAAATATTGCTTTATTAAAAATTTTTCTGAAGCCAAATCTGATTCAGAAATTGCTGAGAATTTATTTTTATCCAATAGTAGTTATTTCTTTCAAATCAAATTTATTTATAGAATATGGAAGGGAAATAGCTTGATTATTATTAACGGTTATAATAACTTTCCTTTCCTTATTACATTTGTGTTAAATCTCATATTTTCAGATAAGAAGTTTATTGCTATTGAATCAGATACTCCTTTAAGGATTCCAGAAAATAAACTTAAAATTTTTGTAAAAAAGTTATATTTGAATTTCATTTTTAAATCTGAGTTTGTTTTAGGTTTTGCTGGAGGGAATTATTCCCATAAGGACTTATTTAGGTATTACGGAATGGGTGAGAACCGTATTTTCCTAATGCCTATGCTTGTGGATAATAGTAGGTTCAATAAGAATGAAATTAAGGAGAATATTCCTTTTAGGTTTCTATTTGTTGGTAGGTTTATCAAAACAAAGAATATCGATAAATTAGTGCAATTGTTTATTAAAAATTTCTCTGGATTAAATGCAGAATTAATTATAGCAGGTGGGGGTGATTTATTTGAGCAATATAATTCAGAATTTAGATATCCAAATGTCAAGTTTTTAGGCAAAGTTTTTGGTGATGATTTAATCGATTTATATCATAGTAGTACCGTTTTTGTTTTTCCTTCAACTTTTGAAGCCTGGGGTCTTGTTGTAAATGAAGCAATGAGTGCTGGCTTGCCAGTAATCTTAAGGAAAGAGGTAGGGTCTGCCAATGATTTGATTTTAAATAATGCTACAGGAATGATTGCAAGTGCTTTTGATGAATTTGCTGAACATATGTTAACTTTGTATCATAATAAAGAGATGCTTTTAAAGTATTCAGAAAATTCTCAAGAGTTTATGAAGGAAAAGTGGAATTATGATTTGTATAATAAGTGTTTAAATGATGCAATTAAAAAAGTAGATCAATGGCGATAAGTTCATTTTTGCGAATAGCGATAATAAGGATTGCATCTTTGTTTTATGTAAGTGGGAAAAGTAAAGTTATCTTTTATCATGATATTCATGCAGACAATCAATATACTGATATGTCTACTCCTATTGTGTTATTTAAAAAGCATATTAATATTATAAGAGAAAGTGGTTATGAAATTGTTAGTGAAATAACAAAAACTCATGGGCAAATTGAAATTTGTTTTGATGATGCTTTTCTAGGATTGTATGATAATATTGAAATGATAAAAGAACAAAATATACCCATTCATTTATTTGTAATATCTTCATTTTTAGAGCAAAATAACCATATTAATAAAGAGCAACTTATTGAATTGAATGAATTACATCAAATTAAAATTTCTTCTCATACACATCATCATAAAATTCTAAATAAACTTTCTGAAATAGAGATTGTTGAGGAACTTCAAAAGTCAAAAAACTATTTAGATAATTTGTTAAATAAAACGATTGATTCTATTTGTTTTCCTGAGGGAAAATTTAATAAAATAGTGATTCATTTAGCAAAGAAAGTTGGGTATGATAAGCAATACTCTTCATTGCCTGGCTTCTATTCAAGTGAGGTGTGTTCTGGTGTTAAAAAAAGAAGTTTGGTTCAATTTGCAGGAGAAAAAGAGTTTAAAGCAATTTTGAAAGGAGGCGATCATATTTTAGCATTTTGGTATAAATTTAAACATTTCAAGAAATGAGAATCTGTTTAGTTTCATCATCATTTTATCCTGCTACTTTTTATGGTGGTCCCATTTCTGCAACTTGGGATTTGTCAAAGAAATTAGCTAATAATGGAATTGAGGTTTATGTTTCTACAACAAATGCAAATGGGACATCAAAATTAGATGTCAATACAAGTGCGTTTATTAAAAAGGATAAGAATCTCTTTGTAAGATATTATAATGAGCAGATTATTAATAAATTTTCTCTTGCTTTTATTGTTGGAGTATGGTCAGATATTAAGAAATCTGATGTAGTTTATATTCAGTATTTATTTCATTATACAGTATTTATTTCAGTACTTTTTTCTTTCTTATTAAGAAAGAAAGTTGTGATTTGTCCAAGAGGTAGTTTGTCAGAATGGGGTTTGAATTATAAGCATAAATGGATAAAAAAGATTTGGTTAAACGTATTTATAAGGCCTTTTGCAAAAAATGTTACATGGCAGGCATGTTCCTATTTGGAGGTAGAGGATATAAAGAAAATTTTTAAAAGTTCAGAAATAGCAGAAATAAATGATGGAATTGATTTTGATTCTTTTCAAGATGTAGAGGGGTTATCAAAACTAGAGTTGGTTAATAAATTTGCAAACCAAAATTTTAAAAAAGTATCGGATGTATTTTTTTCAATGGGAAGGCTGCATGAAATAAAAGGATTTGAGGTGATTATTGATGCATTTGATTTATTTGTAAAGGATAATCCTAATGCTAAATTATTAATTGCTGGTGGTGATGACGGTTACGAAACTTTTTTGAAAAAGAAAATTGAAAAGTTAAGTTTACTAGATTCTGTTTTTTTAATAGGAACTGTAAATCATAAAGATAAATGTAAATTATTGAGTAATTGTTCTGTATTTACTTTGGCATCAAAATTTGAGAGTTTTGGTATTGTTATTGCAGAGGCTCTAGCTTCAGGTGTACCCGTTATTATATCTAATAAAACGCCTTGGAAAGATATAGAGAAGAATAATTGTGGTATTTTTACCGAGAATAATAAAAATAGTTTTTATAATTCTTTCTGTAGTATTAAAGAGAAACAATTTAAAAGTTCAGAAATTAAATCATTTGTGAAATCAAATTTTGATTGGCAAATAATTGTAAAAAAATTTATTAAAATAATAGAAAAGTAAATTCATTTTTTTGAAAACAGATTTATCAAAATATAATATTGATTGGTATAAGCCAGGAGGTAAGTTAGTTCGCTTATTGTGGTTTTATGTAAATGCTATTTTTATGCAAAGTAAATTGAACCCTTTTAGTGGTTTCAAAGTTTTATTGTTGCGCATATTTGGGGCTAAAATTGGGAAGGGGGTAGTTTTTAAACCTGGAGTAAATGTAAAATATCCTTGGAAGCTAATCCTTGGGGATTATGTTTGGATAGGTGAAGATGTTTGGATTGATAACCATGATGATGTGATAATTGGTAGTAATGTTTGTTTGTCGCAAGGAGTAATGTTGCTTTGTGGAAATCATAATTTTAAGAAATCAACTTTTGACTTAATGATTGGTGAAATTGAAATTAAAGATGGTGTTTGGATAGGAGCAAAGTCTATTGTTACTCAAAACGTTATCTGTGAGAGTCATTCCGTATTGTCAGTTAATTCTGTTGCTTCTTCCAATCTTGAATCGTATACTATTTACAGAGGAAACCCTGCAATAAAAGTGGACGATAGAAAATGATAAATAATAAAATAAAAATATCAATTATTACAGTTTCCTGTAATAGTGCGGAAACTATTAGGGATACCATAGAGAGTATTATTCGTCAGGATTATAATAATATTGAATATATTATAATTGATGCTGGTTCTAAAGATGGCACTCTTGATATAATAAAAGAATATAAAGAGCGTATTAGTTATTTTATTTCTGAAGCTGATAATGGTATTTATGATGGAATGAATAAGGGTATAGCTGCAGCTACAGGTGATATTGTTGGGATACTTAATTCTGATGATTTTTATCCTAATAGTTTTGTTATTAGTAATGTTGCTAGAACATTTGAAAAACGTGGGTGTGATGCTGTTTATGGTGATTTAGTGTATGTTAAGCAAAATGATACCTCTAAAATTACAAGGTATTGGCAAGCTGGAGAGTATTCTACTACAAGAATTAAAAACGGTTGGATGTTACCACATCCTACATTTTTTGTTAAAAAAGAAATGTACGAAAGGTATGGGTATTACAATACTGATTTAAAATCGGCTGCTGATTATGAAATGATTTTAAAGCTATTGTATAAAAGAAATATAAATGTGTTTTATATTCCTATGATTTTAGTGAAAATGAGAACGGGAGGGGCAAGTAATTCATCCTTACTGAATAGACTTATGGCAAACAATGAAGATGGCTTAGCATGGACTAAAAACCAATTGAATAAGCCAATGTTTGTGCGCATTAAAAAGCCTTTACAGAAAATCAGGCAATTTTTCTTAAAACCGAAAGTATAATTGAAAGTTCTGATAGTTGATAATAAGGATTCATTTACTTATAATTTGAAACATTATGTTAGTCAATTTACTACTGATATTTCTGTAATAAGAGGTGATGAAATTAATCTTGATGAGATTGATATATACGATAAAATAATCCTTTCTCCAGGACCTGGATTACCATCAGAACATCCTATTTTGAAAAGTATGCTTGAAGTTTATTATGATAAAAAATCCATACTAGGAATATGTTTAGGACAACAAGCTATTGCTGAATTTTTTAACGCGAAACTTGAAAATCTTACAACTGTAAAGCATGGCGTTATTTCAGAAATATCACATTTTAATAATTGTAAATTATTTAAGGATATTCCTAGTAATTTTAAAATAGGACACTATCATTCTTGGGTGGTTTCGAAAAGTAATTTCCCAGATGAGTTAATAATTACTTCCGAAAATGGAGAGGGAATTATTACTTCTATCAGTCATAAAAAATATGACATAACTGCAGTTCAGTTTCATCCTGAATCGATATTGACTGAACATGGTTTGAAGTTGATTAAAAACTGGGTGTTAGCTTAATTGAATTCAGGAGTAAACCAATCTTTCTTTTTTTCATATTTCAGATCTCTTAAGGCAGCAGCTTTTACACGAATAGTAAGCGTATAGCTTTTGTGGTATCCAATAGGAATGTAATTGAATAATAATTCCCAGCAATGTAAATCTCTGTAAATATCAATAGAAGTATAGGTAAGTTCTTTCGCATCAAAATCATATCCTGAGCGAAAACCAATTTTCCATTTTTTAGTTAGTTTTAAGTTTCCTGAAAAATTAAGAGATTGTGTGGTGTCAGCAAAAGCTGAGGATTTATACCCTTTATTATAAGAGAGAGAATAGTTGGCGTTTAAGCTCCAAGGAATAGCATAGAAGTCCCTTTCCTCTTCATTATCTTTCTTTTCTTCCTCCTTTTTTTTCTTTTTCTGTGAAAAAGTTTTATCGTTAAGGGTAAAACCAATAGTTGTGTTTAAGGAGGTAAGTCTTGCTAATCGGTTATTCGTATTTAACTCAAACTGATTGATGTTTTTTGTTTGTTCTTTATTGGAAGTGTAAGGGTCGTATCTGCTTGAAAAAGTAAGGTCAATAATATCGAATAATCTAGTTCTTGCATCTAAGGTGATATCATTCAAATTTAAGGAGTCTTTAAGTATATTATAGGAACTGCTAATGTTAAGGTTTTCCAAAAGCTTAATTTTTTTCAGAGTTTCAATTGTGTCCTTTTTGCTTCTGGTTTTCATCTCCAGAATATTGCTAAAGCCAAAGGTAATGTTTCCGCTTTTCCCTTTTGATGGAGAATCATAAACACCATTATTCATAATACTATACTGTTGTGTGTTTCCTAGTGTGTCAGACTGTACAGTTTTGTAATAACCATATTTTTCAGTTGAAAAATCAGGAGTATACTTAAAACTAAGACTAGGGGTAATTACATGTCTTATGGCTGCAATTTTACTTTTATTGAAATGAACCATTCCGTAAACCTTGGTGTTTAATCCTGTTGAAAAACTGTAGTTATGACCCCTAGTAAACTTGTATGTCGTGTCGGTAATTATACTATTACTATTTGTGTCCCACTTTTTTTCAATTTGTGATAGATACCACCTTTCAGTAAGGTTAAAACTTGGTTTTAACATAAAGTGTTTTAGTACCTTAATTGAAGTGCTGATAGGAATATTATGCTTCATTCCATTTCTGAATTGTGAAAGCGAATTTTTAGTGAATAATAAGGAATCAGCATTAGAGATTGTATTCTTAGTTCTCATATCGTACTTAATCGTAATCTTGTCGTACCATTGTGTTTTTGCTGTATTCCCTAGGGATTTAAAAGGGTAAACTCTTTTTGAATTTAAAGAGATGTCAGGCAAGGTTAAGTTAACATTTCTTGTTGTTGTGTTTTGGCTATGACTAAGGTTAAAAGTTAAATTATTAATAAAAGAACCTTCCCAATTTTTGGTTAAATTCACACTTGATCTCATTGTATTTTTCAAGAAATCATTTGCGTTATAGGAATTATTCCTGTGGTAGGTACTACTCCCAGCCTCTACATTTGCTGAAAAAGTTAAAGAAGGGTTTGCTTTTTGGTCTTGTTTGTGCTTCCATTTAATGTTAAAATCCTTCTTTTCGCTATAGTTAGGGAACCCTTTTTCACTATTAAATATTTTACCGTAACTAAGGTTTAAGTTCCCATTGTATTTGTAACGATTTTTATACCTCAGTTGTGATTTTACATTCCAACTTCCTTTTGTGTAAATATCACTTTTTAAGGATAAATCAACTTTATCACTTAGGGTAAAATAATAACCTCCACCTTTTAAAAAGAAACCCATATTGCTTGACTCTCCATAAGATGGAATAATAATCCCAGAACTTTTTTTATCATTGTTTGGGAAGTATCCAAAAGGAAAAAGAAGTGGAGTAGGGATGCTGAAAAAAGTAAGATAAGCAGGTCCTGTTATTATCTTTTCACCTGGGATAACTTTAATTCTGTTGGCACGAATTGCATAGTGAGGTTTTTCGGCATTACAAGTGGTGTAATCTCCTTTTTTAAGATAGAAAATATCATCTTTCATTTTCTTCACCACTTTTCCTAAAATATATCCTTCTCCTTCTTTTGTCGAAATTTGCTTGATTCTACACTGTTTACTTTTAAAATTATAGGTAATTTCGTGGGCTTTAAAACTTTCATTTCCTTCCGTAAAAACAGGATGCCCTATTTTATTTCCTAAACTATCAAGAGTAGTTGTGGCGAATATTGTATTGGTTGTCCAATCAATCTCTATGTAGGCAGCTGTTATGGTAGTGTTATCGTATTTTATTTTTGCATTCCCATATAAATAGGCTTTTTGATTGATGATGTCTAGCTTTATAGAATCTCTAGCATCCTTTTCTATCTCAGTTTCAAAGAAAGTATTTTCTCCTATTGTGTCATTAAAAATAGGCGTATTACTAGCATCAGAATTGTTAATTAATCCTGTTGATAAGAAAAGTAATAGAAGTCCTTTAAGGGCGTTTAAGTTCAATCTTAGTATTATATTTGTATCAAATGCAAAGCAAAAATTTCGTGTCAAAAATAATTAATTTATATCATATATTTTCTAGAAACGCTATCGGCTTCCTTTTATTGGCTGCATTATTTTTAAATACCTCATTTACTGATGGTAAAAAGAAGACCAATAGCAAAATAAAAACTATCGTTATTGATCCTGGACATGGAGGGCACGACCCAGGAAATTTAGGTACTGGCCGTTATAAAATTACCGAAAAACACATTGCTTTGGCTATTTCATTGAAGTTAGGAGCTTATGTTGAAGAAGCTTTTCCTGAGATAAATGTTATTTATACCAGAAAAACCAATGAAAAATTCTTAAAACTAGGCGAACGTACTCAGTTGGCGAATGATAATAATGCAGATTTATTCATCTCGGTACACTGTGATGCTTTTACTAATCCTAATGCTTATGGTGCAGGAGTTTATGTTATGGGTATGAGTAAATTAAAAGCGAATATGGATGTTGCTATGAAGGAAAATGCAGTAATTTATTTGGAGGATGATTACAAAGAAAATTATGATGGTTTTGAGCCAAATTCCCCTGAGAGTTATATTGTATTTAGCTTAACACAAAACACGCATTTGGATCAGAGTTTACAAATTGCTGAAGAGATAGAACAGCAATTCGCTACTAGAGCTAATAGAAAGAGTAGGGGGGTGAAGCAAGCTCCTTTTTATGTGATAAGTAGAGTAAATATGCCATCTATTTTAATAGAATGCGGTTTTTTAACTAATCCAAAAGAAGAGGATTATTTACATTCAGAAAAAGGACAGGATTATTTAGCGTCTGCAATTTTCAGAGCGTTCAAAGCGTATAAAGAAAGTTTTGAAGGTGTTTCATCAGAAGTAGTTTTAGAGAAATCTATTTCAGTAAAAGAAGAAAAGGTGAAAATACCTAAGCCTAAAAAACAAATTACTACTGATAAAGTTGTGTTTAAAGTGCAGATTGGCACTTACTTAAGGTCAATGTTGAATAATGTTTTGTTCAAAGAAATAAATGCAGAAGAACAAATATTAAATGGGACATTTAAGTATTTTGTTGGTGCTGAAATAGATAAATTAGCAATAGATAATTTAAAAATGAAAATGAAAGAAAAAGGATTTAAAGGGGCTTTTGTTGTCGCTTTTCTCAAAGGAAAAAGAATTTCTACAAAAGAAGCCTTAAGTTTGCAATCTAAAAATAAGAGTCATGAATAAAGAACTAAAAATAGGATTACTTGCTGTAACAGCAATTATTGCCTTAGTATTTGGTGTGAATTATCTGAAAGGAATAAATATCCTAAACGATAATAGAAATTTTTATGCAGTTTATGAAAATATAGGAGGTCTTCAGGTAGGGAGCCCAGTAATGGTAAATGGCTATAAAGTCGGTATGGTAAGTAATATTGATCTATTATTTGAGAAAAATCAGAATCTTTTAGTGAGTATTAGTATTGATAAAGAGTTTGATATTTCGACTAATACTGTCTGTAAAATTGTAAATCAGGATTTGATGGGTACAAAGGGAATTGCACTAATGGTTGGAGATACTGATGAATTAGCTAGCATTGGAGATACTTTAATTAGTGGAATTGAAGGTTCATTGCAAGATGAAGTAAATGCTCAGATTTTACCATTAAAAAACAAAGCTGAGTCATTGATTGGTTCTATTGATTCTGTAATGATGATTGTTACAGCTGTTTTGAATAAAGATACTAGAGAGAGTTTAAGGAATAGTTTACAAAGTTTAGATAAAACTTTTTCACTAATGACTTCTACAATGATGAAGGTGGATAGTATGGTGATGATTAATGATAATAGAATTTCTAAGGTGATTCAAAATTTAGAGTCTATAACCAGTAATTTAGAAAGTAGCAATGGCGAAATAAAAACTATTCTTACAAATTTCGCTTCAATATCTGACTCATTAGCAAAGTCAGACATTGCCACAACCTTAAGGAATGTTAGTGAGATTACTACAAAAATTAATAATGGAGAGGGAAGTATAGGTTTGTTGCTTAAGGATGATAAAATATATGCTAATTTTGAAAAATCTACTCGCGAGTTGGCTGCTTTGTTAGAGGATATTAAAAAACATCCAAGTAGGTATGTTAATTTTTCAATTATAGGTGGAGGTAAGCCTTATGTTCAGCCAAAATCAAAAAAATAAAAAATGGGAATTTCAAACATTGTATTTCTAGTAGTATTTCTAGTGGCAATAGGGTTTTTTATCAGAAATCTAAATAGGATTATAGCAAACATAAAACTAGGTAGAGACATTGATAGATCGGATAGGCCAACAGACAGGTGGAAGAATATGTTTAGAGTAGCAATGGGACAATCTAAAATGACAAGAAGACCAGTTGCTGGAATCCTTCATATTATTGTGTATTTAGGTTTTCTTATCATCAATATTGAGGTAATTGAAATTGTTGTTGACGGTATTTTCGGTTCACACAGATATCTTTCTTCACTATTACCAATCGGATTATATAATTTTCTTATTGGTTCATTTGAGATATTAGCAATATTGGTTTTAGTAGCCTGTGTTATCTTTTTGATTAGAAGAAATGTTGTAAGAATAAAGCGTTTTTGGAGTAAGGAGATGACTGCTTGGCCAAGAACGGATGCTAACCTTATTTTAGTGTTTGAAATCTTATTGATGTCAGCTTTCTTAATTATGAATGCTACTGATAGTTTGTTAATTGCTACCGGAACAGAACATTATATAACTTCATTCTCTAATCCAATA
>Ga0308017_1000306_pt1 | contig 15811 bp, 16 predicted proteins | sample Neamet280_FD_203145 | JGI IMG/M metagenome (GOLD analysis project Ga0308017, IMG submission 203145) | Marine microbial communities from water near the shore, Antarctic Ocean - #280 | ecosystem: Environmental > Aquatic > Marine > Unclassified | place: Southern Ocean | collected 2014-10-01
CCACGCTGGACGACATGAAGGTGCTGTATTCGGGCTTCGACCTGTGCGACCCGGCGACCTCGGTGTCGATGACCATCAACGGTCCCGCTCCGACGATCCTCGCGATGTTTTTCAACACCGCCATCGACCAGCAGATCGACAAATTCCGCGCCGACAACGGCCGCGAGCCGACCGACACCGAAATCGCCAAGATCCGCGAGTGGGTGTTGGCCAACGTGCGCGGCACGGTGCAGGCCGACATCCTCAAGGAAGACCAAGGCCAGAATACCTGCATCTTCAGCACCGAGTTCAGCCTGAAGGTGATGGGCGACATCCAGGAATATTTCGTCCACCACAACGTGCGCAATTTCTACTCGGTCTCGATCAGCGGCTACCACATCGCCGAGGCGGGCGCCAACCCGATCAGCCAGCTCGCCTTCACGCTCGCCAACGGCTTCACCTACGTGGAGTCGTATCTGGCGCGCGGCATGCACATCGACGACTTCGCGCCCAACCTGAGCTTTTTCTTCAGCAACGGCATGGACCCGGAGTACACCGTGCTGGGTCGGGTCGCGCGGCGCATTTGGGCCGTGGCCATGCGCGACAAGTACGGGGCCAACGAGCGCAGCCAAAAGCTGAAATACCACATCCAGACCAGCGGCCGCAGCCTGCACGCGCAAGAAATCGCCTTCAACGACATTCGCACCACGCTGCAGGCGCTGATTGCCATCTACGACAACTGCAACAGCCTGCACACCAACGCCTACGACGAAGCCATCACCACGCCGACCGAGGAGTCGGTGCGCCGCGCGATGGCGATTCAGCTCATCATCAACCGTGAGTGGGGCCTGGCCAAGAACGAAAACCCCAACCAGGGCGCCTTCATCATCGAAGAGCTGACCGAACTGGTGGAAGAAGCGGTGCTCCAAGAGTTCGAGCGCATCGCCGAGCGCGGGGGCGTGCTGGGCGCGATGGAGACCGGCTACCAGCGCGGCAAAATCCAAGACGAGAGCATGCACTACGAGATGCTCAAGCACACCGGTGAGCTGCCCATCATCGGCGTCAACACTTTCCGTAACCCGCACGGCGATCCCATCCCCGAGGCGCTGGAGCTGGCGCGCTCGACCGAAGAAGAAAAGCAGTCGCAACTCGCGCGCCTGCGCGACTTCCACGCCCGCCACGCGCACGAAGCCCCGGCGATGCTGCAGCGCCTGAAAGACGCCGCGATCGACAACCGCAACGTGTTCGAGGTGCTGATGGACGCCGTGCGCTGCTGCTCGCTGGGGCAAATCACGCAAGCCTTGTTCGAGGTGGGGGGCCAGTACCGGCGCAACATGTGAGTGTGGCGCGCAGTTTTCGCGCCTCAATCGTCGGTCACGGGCCACGCCACGCCTTGCTCGGTCAGGATGGCGTCCAGCGGCACGTCGTGCGGCTCGGGCTGCAACCACGGCACGAAGCCGTGCGCATAGGCCAGCCCGACGGTAAACGGCCGCGGCTGCAGCGAGGCCAGTGTGCGGTCGTAAAAACCCCCGCCGTAGCCGAGCCGCGTACCGCCCGGCCCGTAGCCCACGCAGGGCACGAACAGCAGCGTGGGCTGCACCACCTCGGTATCCTTGGGCTTGGGGATGCCGTAGGCGTCCTCCTCCATCGGGCAGCCCGGGTACCAGACGTGAAAGCGCAGCGTGCGCGCCACCTTGTCGATGACCGGCAACCCGATGCGGCGGCGCTGCCGCGCGCGGGCGGCGTCGTCGACATCGGCCGCCTCCTGCCAGCGGTGCAGCGCGGGCAGCGGATCGAACTCCCCCTTGATCGGCCAGTACGCCCCCACCACCGTGTCGGTGCGACCCACCATCCACACCCGCATGACGCGCTGCAGCGCCTCGTTGCGCGCGAGTCGATCGGACAGTCGCAGCCGCTCGGCCACCAGACGCTGGCGCCACTGCTGCTTGCGCTGGGCAGCATCGGTGGGTTCCGACTGGCGTGAGGGGTCGATGTTGTCCATAATCGTGGGCATGGGTTCGTTTGTTGGACGCCTCAGGGCGCGTTCGTCGAGCACTGCCGTCTGGCGCACCATCAGGGCCGTGGCGGTCAGGGCGGCTGTCATCTTACCGCTGTGGGGCAGTGGCGCGTGGGTCGCGCCAGCCATGGCGCAGTCGGCGGCCGCGCAGCCGGTCGCCGTCGGCGACGGGGCCCCGCGCGCGGCCGCGGAGCGTGCGCTCGTCGAGATGCGCGCCGCCTTCCAAAAAGGCGATGCGCAACGGCTGGCGCAGCTGCTGCCCCTGGTGCAGGGCCACCCGCTGGAGCCGCTGGCGGCGTACTGGGCGTTGCGGGCGCGGCTGGACAGTGCCAGTGCGGACGAGATCCGCGCCTTTCTGCAGCGCTGGCGCGGCACCTACTGGGAAGACCGCCTGCGCAACGACTGGCTGTTGGTGCTGGGACGGCAACAGGACTGGGCCACGCTGCTGCAAGAGGCCATCGCGTTTCGCATGAACGACGACCCCGAGGTGCGCTGCTACACGGCGCTAGCGCGCGTCGAGACAGCCCGTGCCGCCCCGAGCGAGGTGGCCGCACTGGTGCGCGAGAACTGGCTGGCGCAGCGCACCGCAGCGCCGGGATGCGCCGCCGCCGCGCAACGGCTGATCCAGGCCGGTGCATTGCCGCGCGAGGTGGCCTGGCAGCGCGCACGGTTGGGTGTGGAGGCTGGGCGAATCGGTATCGCCACCCAGGCCGTCGGGCTGCTGGACCCGCAGTGGGTCGGGCTGGTCGATCGCGCCACCCAAAACCCCCAGCGCTACCTGGACGACAAAGTCACTGCGGTGCGCGATCGCACCAAGGAGATCGTCACCCTGGCCTTGATCCGCCTCGCGACGAAGGACCCAGTGGCAGCGGCACAGGCCGCCGACGATCTGCGCTGGCGTGCCCAGCTCACCCCTGAGGAACAGGCCTGGGTGTGGGGAGTGATCGGCAAACGCGCGGCATTGCGCCTGTCGGATGAGGCGGTGCGCTACTTCGCCCGTGCCAACGACGCGCTGCTGCCCGACGAGCTGCGCGCCTGGAAAGTGCGTGCCGCGCTGCGCGCGGGCGACTGGGGCATGGTGCGGCGCACCATCGAGCACATGAGCGAGGCGCAGCGCCGCGACCCCACCTGGACGTATTGGCTCGCGCGCGCCCTGCAAACCAGCCCACGCCCTGAGGACGCCGCGCAGGCCCGCGAGCTGTACGGGCGCATCGCGGGACTGGACGGCTTCTATGAAAAATTGGCGGCAGAAGCGCTGGGCCGCGACGTCGCGCTGCCGCCCGCCCCACCGCCGCCCACGCCGGCCGAGCGGGCGGCCATCCGCGCCCATGCGGGGCTGCAACGCGCGCTGCTCGCCATCGAGCTGGGCCTGCGCGCGGAGGGTGTGCGCGAGTGGAACTACGAAGTCGCCCTCCACACGCCGGGGGGGATGAGCGACCGCGAGCTGCTGGCCGCAGCCGAGTGGGCCTGCGAGCGCGGCGTCTGGGACCGGTGTATCAACACCAGCCTGCGCACGCGCGAGGTGGTCGATATCGCGCAGCGCTTTCCCATGCCGCTGCGCGAGTTGGTCGTGCCGCGTGCGCGCGAAATCGGGCTCGATCCGGCCTACGTCTATGGCCTGATCCGGCAGGAAAGCCGCTTCATCACCGACGCGCGCTCGCACGTTGGCGCCTCGGGGCTGATGCAGGTGATGCCCGCCACCGCGCGCTGGACCGCACGCAAGATCGGCCTGCGAGACTTCGAGCCGCACCAGATCACCGACCCCGACACCAACGTGCGCATCGGCACCGCGTATCTGAAGTTGGCGCTGGACGATTTCGAGGGCTCAATGGCGCTGGCCGCCGCCGCCTACAATGCGGGTCCAGGGCGCCCGCGCCAGTGGCGCCAGGGACCGGAGCTGGAGGCCTCGGTGTGGATCGAGAACATTCCGTTCGACGAAACACGCGACTATGTCAAGCGTGTGTTGTCCAACACCACGGTCTACGCTGCCATCCTGGAGCAGCGACCGCAGCGGCTGAGCAGCCGCTTGGGGCCCATCGGCCCCCGGCCGGCGACGGCGCGCGCCCCCGACACCGACCTGCCGTGACGGCGCCGACGCGGCGACGACCACGGCCATGCCCCAGTGGAGCGATGACACCATGAAACACGTGCTGGTACTCGGCGGCACCGGCTTCGTTGGCCGCCACGTTTGCGAATGGCTCAACCGCGTGGGGGTGCGCGTCACCGTGCCGACGCGCCATGCCGAGCACGCCAAATCGATCCAGATGTTGCCGATGGTGGACGTGATCGTCGCCAACGTGCACGACGACCGCGAACTGGAGCGCCTGCTGCCGGGACACGACGCCGTCGTCAACCTGATCGCCATTCTGCACGGCAGTCGCCACCAGTTCGAGCAGGTGCACGTGGCGTTTCCTCAACGCCTGGCGCAAGCCATGTTGGCCGCCCAAATCCAGCGGCTTGTGCACGTCAGCGCACTGGGAGCCGACCCGCAAGGCCCGTCGCTGTACCAGCAGACCAAAGGGGCCGGTGAGGCCGCGCTGTGGTCGATGACCAGCGCGGGGCTGGCGCTGACCGTGCTGCGGCCCAGCGTCATTTTCGGGGCCGAGGATCGATTCCTGAACCTGTTTGCGCGGCTGCAACAAACCCTGCCCGTTGTGCCGCTGGCAGGCGCGCAGGCGCGCTTCCAACCCGTGTGGGTGGGCGATGTCGCCCACGCCATCGTCGAGTGCCTGCGCCGTGAGGACACCATCGGCAAGACGTTCGAATGCGTCGGCCCCGAAGTCTGGACGCTCGCGGATCTGGTGCGCTTGGCCGGACGGCTCAGCGGCCATCCGCGGCCGGTCATTCCGCTGCCGCGTGCGCTGGCGTACTTCCAGGCCCTGCTGATGGAGCTGTTGCCGGGCGAGCCGCTGCTGTCCACGGACAACCTGCGCTCGATGGAAGTGGACAACGTCGCCACCGGCACGCTACCGACCCTGACCGACCTCGGCATCACGCCCAGCGCGGTGGAGCCGGTGGCGGCGCGCTACCTGGACCTGGACGGCCCGGCCGATCCGCTGATCCAGCTGCGCCGCCGCGCGCACCTGCGACGCTGAAAAAAGAGCCGCCGCCCCGAGCGGACGGCGGCAAGCGGTTGCCCCCAGATATCAGAACTTGCGGCTGTACTGCACACCAAAGCCGTTTTGGTGCATGCCGATGCGCGTGCCAGTCGGGTTCATCGCCATCGACGAGAAATCGACGCTCGGCCCCACCACGGTCTCGCGCCGGCCGTGCCAGAGCGCAAACGTCCACTCGGTCTGCTTGTCGGGCGTGTAGGTCGCACCAAACGTCACGTGCTCGCGGATCACGCCGGGCGCCAGAATGTTGAACATCGCATCCTGGGCGCGAATCGGATTGCCGCCCTTGTTGACGCCGGCACGCAGCGTCCAGCGCTCGTCCATTTGCCACTGCACCCCCAGCTTGACGATGCCGATGTCGCGCCAGCCGAAACCGGGGCCGCTGGCCGCGCCCAGCGGCTGGCCTGCCATCACCTGTGACAGGCTGCCGTTGGCAATCGAGGGCACACCGCCGTAGCGGATGCGCGTCGCATCCAGCGCCAGCGTCCAGGCCGGCGTCAGCTGCAGCGCGACACCAACGCCGTAGTTGGCCGGGATGTCGAAATCGCCCGCCCCCGCGAACAAGCCGCGGTATTTGTCGAAGCGCCCCATGCGCACCCGCGGCGAGAAGGCGGCACCGACCGTGACCCGATCGCCCAGTTTGCCCATGTAGCCCACGCGCACGCCGATGCCGGTGCTGTTGTCCTTGCCGCGATTGGTCAGGTTGGCTGGATCGGACGACATCCCGGCAAACCCCTGTAGCCCATAGGCCTCGAAGCGCTGCCACACCAGCAACGGGGATACGCCCAGGGCATGCCCCTCCGCGACTTGGATCGCCAGCGTCGGCGCCACGATGATCTGCATCAGATCGACGCCGAGTTTGCCTGTGCCGCCCAATAGGTTCTGCCCGTTGGGAAAGGGCGCATACGACGTGTTCATGCCCCCGTTGCCATAGACGGTCAGGCCCACGGCCAATGTCTCGGACAGACGCGCGTTGTAGCCGAACTCCGGAATCAAAAAGGCGGTGCGGCCACTGTCCACCACGGGCGTCTGGCCCACGAACTGCGCGTCGCGGTATGGCCGGAAAATCTCGGCCCCCACGTCCATGCGGCTGCCTGCAAACAGCGCCGCGGCGGGGTTGTTGACCCCGGCAAATCCGTCGTGCGCCAGGGCGATCGACGCGCCACCCATGCCTTTGGCTTTCAGCCCGAATCCGTGCGGGAAGTAGCCATTGGTGGCCTGTGCCGCACCGGCGCACGCCAGCGCCACGGCGGCCAGGGTGATACGGGGAATGCGGCGTGCCGCGAGCGGCCGCCCTTCGGTTGCGTGATGCATGCGGTTCTCCTCTGTCTTTTTGGGTGGGATCGGATCTTGGCCCGTGTGCTCAGAATTCGCCCTTGGAAGCACGCTCCATCATGTCCCAGACGGCCTCGCGCACGCTCCAGGCCTCCTCCTTGAGCGGCGAGGGCAGTTTGCGGCCCATCTTGACCATCATGTCCATGTTGAGCGTGTACAGCCACAATCCGTCGGGGCGCTCGACCAGCGCGATGCGACACGGCATGTAAGCAGCCATGGCCGGACTGAAATCCGCCATGCGACGTGCGATGTTGGGGCTGCAGAACTGGTAGATCGTCAATACCGGCTCCTTCTTGCCGGAGCGGGCTTCCAGTTCCTTGGACAGCGGCAGCGTGCCGACGTCGCGCATATTGCGCTCCACCATCACGGTGCGCATGATCTCCTCGACGTCTGCCACACTCAGGCCGGGCTTGACCTTGCGCTCCCAGGTCGTCGCGACGGCGATGTCACCGCCGCCCTCGATCCAGCGGTCCCACATCTTCATCGCCTCCGCGCCCGCCCCGTCCTCGAGCTTGCCGATGGTGGCCACGGTGCCACAGCCACTGGTCAATCCCACGACAGCGACCATCGCCAGCGCCAGCCAGCTCTTGCGCCATCCTTCACGTGTCATCTTCATGCGTCCAACTCCTCCGCCCCGCAGGGCTTTGATATTTGTCAAGGCACGTGGAGATTAGCAAGGCAGACCGCGCAACGGCATCCGCATTTACCCTAGGGGGTAGGGTTTTGATCAAGGCCACCAAAGGCGCAAGCCGCGATGGGTGCGCCTCGATGGGCACACCACGCTGGGGGCCATGTTTTTTGGCACACTCGGGGCTTGCGTCCGACATCGAAGGATCACCCCATGAAAGCCTCCGCCCCCTCCGGCGACGACACCCGCCCCACTGCTACCCATCCGACCGGGGCGCCGTCGTCGCGCTACCGCAGCGAGCACCAGCGCGATGTGGTCAACCGCCTCAAGCGCATCGAGGGCCAGGTGCGCGCGCTCATCGAGATGGTCGAATCCGGCCGCCCGTGCGAGGACGTCGCGCAGCAGATGTCGGCCGCGCGCAAGGCCATGGACAAAGCGTTCTTTCGCATGATGGCGTGCTCCGTGATGGAGTCCGTCGCCGTCTCGGACGACGACACGCTGCGCGAGGTCGAGCGCTCCACGCGCATCCTCGAAAAGTACGCCTGAGATTGCCATGCTACGGCTGATCATCGGTAACAAGAACTACTCGTCGTGGTCCATGCGGCCGTGGGTGCTGCTGCGCCAGGCGGGCATCCCGTTCGAGGAGGTGAAGCTGCGCTTCGACTCCTTCGCCCCGGACTCGGCCTTCAAACGCACGCTGCAGGGCTGGAGCCCGACGGGCAAGGTGCCCGTGCTGCTGGACGAGAGCGCGCCTGGCAGACCGCTCATTGTGTGGGACTCGCTGGCCATCGTCGAGTACGTAGCCGAGTGCTTTGCCGACCGCCTCCTGTGGCCAGCGGATCCGCGCAAGCGCGCCGTAGCCCGCAGCGTCTGCGCTGAAATGCACAGCGGCTTCGCTGCTCTACGCCGGGCCTGCCCGATGAACGTCGAAGCGCACTTGCCCGACACTGGCGCGTTGATCTGGCGTGACAACGCCGCCGTGCGCGCGGACGTCGCACGGCTGACGGTGATGTGGGAAGGGTTGCTCGCGCAGCACGGGGGGCCGTTGTTGTTCGGCGATTTCAGCGTGCCTGACGCCTATTACGCGCCGGTCTGCCTGCGCCTGCGTACCTATGCGCTGCCGATGTCGGCAACCGTGGCCGACTACGTGGAACGCGTGCTTACGCTGCCGAGTGTGCAGGAATGGGTGCGCGACGCGCTAGCCGAGCGAGACTTCTTGCCCGCCGAGGAGCCCTACCGGCTGCACCCCTGAAGCACCGCAGGTGTGTCGAACCCATGGATATCTATCTCGTCGGCGGCGCCGTGCGCGACGGTCTGCTGGGGCACTTCCACTTGGCACACCAGCGCCCCGACGGCACGGCGCACGCCGACCGGGACTGGGTCGTGGTTGGCGCCACGCCCGAGGCCATGGTCGCGGCCGGTTATGTGCCGGTCGGGCGGGACTTTCCGGTCTTTCTGCACCCGGTCACGCGCGAAGAGTACGCGCTGGCACGCACCGAGCGCAAAACGGCACGCGGCTATCACGGCTTTGCTTTCTTTGCCGACCCCAGTGTGACGCTGGAGCAAGACCTGGCGCGCCGCGACCTGACCATCAACGCCATGGCGCTGCCCGCAGCGGCGCTGGACGCCGACGGGCGCTTCGACCCCAACGATCCGCGGTTGGTCGACCCTTATGGCGGCCGGCGCGACCTGCAGGCCAAAGTGCTGCGCCACGTCACCCCGGCGTTTGCCGAAGACCCGGTGCGCATCCTGCGCATGGCGCGTTTTGCCGCGCGCTGGCCTGATTTCCGTATCGCGCCCGAGACGATGGCGCTGATGCGCGACATGGTGGCGCACGGCGAGGTCGATCACCTGGTACCCGAGCGGGTGTGGAAAGAACTCTCGCGCGGGCTGATGGAACCACGCCCCTCGCGCATGCTGGCTGTGCTGCGCGAGACCGGCGCACTGCGCGTCCTGCTGCCCGAAGTGGACCGCCTGTGGGGCGTGCCGCAACGTGCGGACTACCACCCCGAGGTCGACACCGGCGTGCACCTAGAAATGGTGCTGGACATGAGCGCGCGCCTGCACGCACCGCTGGCCACGCGCTACGCCTGCCTGTGCCACGACCTGGGCAAGGGGACGACACCGCCCGAGATCCTGCCGCGCCACCTGGGACACGAGGAGCGCAGCGTGCGGCTGCTGCGCCAGGTCAGCGAGCGCTGGCGCGTGCCGCGCGACTGCCGCGAACTGGCCGAGGTGGTGGCGCGCGAGCACGGCCACATCCACCGCAGCGACGCGTTGGGGGCCGCCGCCATCCTGCGCTTGCTGCAGCGCTGCGACGCCCTGCGCCGGCCCGAGCGCTTCGAGCAGGTATTGCTAGCCTGCGAATGCGACGCGCGCGGCCGCCTGCATCACGAAGACCGCCCGTACCCCCAGGCGGCACGGCTGCGCCGCGCGCTGCAGGCCGCACTGGCGGTGGACACCGCCGCGCTCGCCCAGCAGGAGCAGGCCCGTCATCCCAGCGCGCACGATCTGGGGCTGCGCATCGGGGCCGCGATCGAACACGCGCGCCAGCGCGCCATCGCCGACGCGCTGCGCGGCGACTGACCGCGGACCGAGCCTGGCGCGTGCCGTCAGCGCGCCTGCGCCAACGCCGCCTGCACCCAGCGCACGATGTCGGCCTGCCCCATCGCGCCGGGCTGGCGGGCCACCTCGCGTCCGCCGACGAAGAGCGCCAGCGTCGGGATGCTGCGAATACCGAAATGCGCCGCCAGCGCCGGCTCGGCCTCGGTGTTGACCTTGGCCAGCCGCACGTGGGGTTCGAGCTGGCGCGCGGCCGCCTCGAACGCCGGCGCCATCATGCGGCACGGCCCGCACCACGGCGCCCAAAAGTCGACCAGCACCGGGATCTGGCTGCGCCCGACGTGGCGCTCGAAGGCCGCCGCGTCGAGCTCGACCGGGTGGCCGTCGAACAACGGCCGGTGGCAGCGACCGCAGTCGGGCGCTTGGTTCAACTGGTCGGCGCGCACGCGATTGGTGGTGTGGCAATGGGGGCAGACGATGTGCAACGGCTCGGCGGACATGCGGGCTCCTGGTGACAACGATAGCCCACACATGGGGCCGAAGTCCGTGGTTTCAAGTCATACCCCTCTGGGTACCGAATCGACGCCCCGTGCCGACGGCCAGTGCCGCACCCTCAGATCCAGCGCGCGATCGCCGCCGCCAGCAGACTGAGCAACACCGTGCTGGCCAGCGGAATGTCCCACTCGCGCCCGAAGAGCCGGAAATGGAGGTCACCCGGCAAGCGCCCAAAGCCCAGACGCCGCAGCCAGGGCGTGAGCCAACTGAAGATCAGCAGCGCCAGACAAACGACGATCAACCAGCGAATCATCGGTACGCTCCGCCGTCACAACGTGTGCGTGCGGTCGCCCTGGGCGAACCCGATCGGCACCCAACCGCGGCTGCTCGCGGGCGGCGCCAGACCGATGACTTTGAACAACTCGCCCATCTCGTGCTCGTGCACCAGCTTGAGCACCGCGGCGCGCTCGGCCAGCGGCGCGTCGTCCAGCCCGTCGAGCACGCCCGCGTTGAGCAAAAAGCGGCCTTGGCTGGTGTAACCCAGCACCTCCAGCCCGACTTGTTGCGCCGCCAGCGCCACCCCCGTGAAATTGACGTGCGCCGTGATGTCCTTGGCGCCAACGTCGGTCAGCGGGTCGGCGTCGGCCCGGTGGGCGCGGTGGCACATCAGCGTGCCCCCGGCGCGCTGCGGATGGTAGTACTCGTGCTCGGGGAAGCCATAGTCGATGAAAAACGCCGCGCCGCGGCGCAAACGCTCGCCCACGGTGCGCACGAACGCCTCCGCCTGGGGGTGGATCTCGGTCACATAGTCGTGCGTGCCCGCGATCGCCAGCGGCGGCCGCCGGTCGGTCGGCCGATCCACCCACACGAAGCGCGCCTGTTGCGCATCCCACGCCACCCCGCGCTCGTGCCAAACGCCCCCCCGCCGGTGTAGCAACGTCACCGGCATGGCGTCGAGCACTTCGTTGCCGATCAGCACGCCCTCCAGCGCATCTGGCAAGCGCTCGTGCCATGTCACACGCCCGCTCCATGGCGCCAGACATTCGGCCTGCCGCGCGCGCAGCGCGCCCGAGACCTCGACGATGTGGTAGGCCACGCGCGCGCCCCCGCTGTCCGCGGGGGCCAGCGCATCGAGCGCCGCGAGTATCTGAGCCGCCAACGCCCCCGTGCCGGCGCCGAACTCCCACACCGCATGGGTGCCGGTTTCGGCCAGCGCCTGCGCCACCTGCCGCGCCAGCGTCGCGCCAAAGCGGGGGCTGAGCACGGGCGCGGTCACGAAGTCGCTGCCATCGGCCGGGGTGGCGCCAAAGATACGCGCACCGCGCGCATAGTAGCCCTGCCCCGGCGCGTACAGCGCCAACGCCATGAAGCGCTCGAACGGCAGCCAGCCGCCGGTCTCCCGCAGGGCGTGCTGCACCGCCGGCATGGCCGGCCCTGGATCTGGGGCTGCGACTTGCATGGCATGATTGTGCCTTGCCCAACCCCTGACTCACTCGACCATGACGACCGACCCGCCGCCATCGGAGCCCCTGCCTTGCCCCCGTGTGGTGCTGGTCACGGGGGCCGCCCGGCGCTTGGGCCGCGCCATCGCGCTGGCCCTGGCGCGCGCCGGTTGGGACGTGGCGGTGCACTACCGCGGCTCGGCCACTGAGGCCGAGCAGACGGTGCAGGACTGCCGCGCGCTGGGCGTGCGCGCACACGCTTTCGCGGCCGACCTGGCGGACGAGGCGGCCTGCCGCGCGCTGGTCCCCGCCGTGGTGGCGCAGTTCGGCGGGTTGCTCGCGGTGGTCAACTCGGCATCGCGCTTCTCGTATGACGATGCGTTGGGCGCCAGCCCTGCCACCATGCGTGACCACTGGCTGCCCAACACGGCCGCGCCGGTGCTGCTGGCGCAGGGTCTGTATGCCCATGTCCAATCCCGCTTGGCGCTCGCCGAAAGCGAGGACGAGCGCCAAGCGTGGCGTGCGCGCGCTTGCGTGGTCAACCTGCTCGACCAAAAACTCTGGAACCCGAACCCAGACTTCTTCAGCTACACGCTGTCCAAAGCCGCACTGCGCGCCGCCACCGAGCTGCTGGCACTGGCACTGGCGCCATGGGTGCGCGTGGTGGGCGTGGCGCCCGGGCTGACGCTGACCAGCGAGACCCTGCTGGGAGACGCGTTCGAGCGCCTGCATCGGCAGGCCCCGCTGGGGCGCTCGTCCACCCCGCAAGACGTGGCCGAGACCGTGCGTTTCGCGCTGGAGAATCGCTCGCTCACCGGCACCCATCTGCTCGTCGATGGCGGGCAGCACCTGTGGCGCTTCGAGCGCGACTTCTCGTGCATGGGCTGAGCGCCGCGGACGTCGAACATGGTCAACGCTGCTGCCCCCACCCACAAGATCGGCCGTCAGGTGCTGACGCTGACGGGCCTGCGCTTTCATGCCAACCTGGGCATCCTGGACCATGAGCGCCAAGGCCCGCAGCCCATCGAGGTGGATGCCGAGATCAACCAGGGCTTGCAGCCGCTGCAGCCGCACGACGACGACATCCGCCACGTGCTCGACTACCGCAAGGTGCGCCAGATCATCATCGACGAGTGCACCGCCGAGCACATCAACCTGCTGGAGACGCTGGTGGGCAAGCTGGCGCTGCGCCTGATGCAGCTGCCGGGCGTGATCGGCGTGCGCGTGCGCATCGCCAAGCTCGAGATCTTCGACGACTGCGAGGTCGCCATCCGCATGGAATGCGGCCAGTGGTAGGCAGGGCGGCCCCGTTTGCGGGACAATCCCAGGCTTGTCGCGGCCTGCCGCATCCGACCGCACCGGACCCCCCATGGACGAGGCTTTTGAAAACCGCAAGCTGGAAAAACGCCTGTGCCGCCTGGTCGGCCAGGCCATCGACGACTACCGCATGATCGAGGACGGCGACCGTGTCATGGTGTGCCTCTCGGGCGGCAAGGACAGCTACTCGCTGCTGGACATCCTGATGCGGCTGCAACGCCGCGCCCCGGCGCGCTTCGAGCTGATCGCGGTCAACCTCGATCAGAAGCAGCCGGGCTTTCCCGCCGACGTGCTGCCGGCCTACCTGCGCCAGCTCGGGGTGCGGTTCCACATCGAAACGCAGGATACGTACTCCATCGTCAAGAAGGTCATCCCCGAAGGCAAGACGATGTGCAGCCTGTGCAGTCGGCTGCGGCGCGGGATCCTGTACCGCGTGGCGCGCGAGCTGGGGGCCACCAAGATCGCGTTGGGGCACCACCGGGATGACATTCTGCAGACGTTGCTGCTCAACATGTTCTTTGGCGCCAAGGTCAAGGGCATGCCACCCAAGCTGGTCAGCGACAACGGCGAGCATGTCGTTATCCGTCCCCTGGCCTACGTACCCGAAAAGGACCTGATCCGCTGGGCGCAGGTGCGGCAGTTCCCCATCATCCCGTGCAACCTGTGCGGCAGCCAGCAGCACCTGCAGCGCAAACAGGTGGGCGACCTGCTGCGCGAGTGGGACAAACGCTTCCCTGGCCGCGTCGACAACATGCTCAAGGCGCTGCAGCACGTCGTGCCCAGCCACCTGATGGACCGCACGCTGTACGACTTCGCGGGGGTGCGCGCCAGCGGCCGCCCGCAAGCCGATGGCGACATCGCCTTCGACGACGAGCCTTTGCCGACCGAGGGCATGGCCGCCCCGGCGGACGATGACGAGACACCGGCCGCCAGTGACGCGGTAGCGCGTCCGCCACGGCCTGTGTTTGCCCTGCTGCCGGAGGATTGACATGCGACGCGGGCTACGCACGTGGCGTTTCATCGCCCTGCTGATCGGGGCGGCGTGGTTGGCCGGCTGCGCCACCCCGCTGCGGCTGGAACACGAGGTGCGCAGCCAGGCCGCGTGGAACGGTGGCGTCCGCCCGGCCGCGGGGGACCGTTATGTATTCGAGCGGCTGCCGTCGCAGCGCAGCGGCGATGCGGCGCGCGAGCAAGAGGCGATCGAAGCGCTGGCCGCAGCCGAGTTGGCCCGCCTGGGTCTGCAGCGCGCCGAGACGGCCAGTGGTGGCGCCCCCAGCGCGGTGCCCTGGGGGGTGCAGATCGTGGCGCGCTCGGTCAAGTATCCCTATGCACCGTGGGACGCCCCCGAGCCCCGCCCGGGCTGGGCCCCGTATGGGCAGGTGATGGTCGGCCGCGGCGTGGTCAGCAGCATCGGCCTGCACTGGACGCTGCGCCCGCCCTACTACGTGCGCGAGTTGACACTGACACTGCGCGACCGCCGCAGCGGCGACGTGGTGTATGAAACCCGGGCCGTGCAAGATGGTCCGCGGTCGGACGCACCAACCCTGTGGCGGGCGCTGCTGCAGGCAGCACTCGATGGATTTCCGGAGCCGCCGTCGAGCCCGCGTCGCGTGGTGGTCGAGTCCCCGCACCCCTGACCACCACTGCGGCGTCAGGCCGCGACGGCCTGCGCCTTGGCCAACACACTGCGCAAGGTGCTAGCCAGCTCTTTCGCCGCAAACTTGGCCACGTACGCATCGGCCCCAGCGCGCTGCACGTGCTGCTCGTTGGTATCCCCGGTCAGCGAGGAATGGATGACCACTGGAATGGCGCGCAGCGCGGGATCGGCCTTGATCTGGCGCGTGAGCGTGAAGCCGTCCATGTCAGGCATCTCCAGGTCGCTGAGCACCACCGCCACGCGGTCGGTGACCGGTATGCCTTGCGCCTTGCAGTCGGCGGCCATTTCCTGCAGCACCTTCCACGCTTCCTGCCCGTTTTTGGTCATCACGAACGGCAAATTCAGCGCCTTGAGCTCCGACTCGATCATGCTGCGCGCCACGAACGAGTCGTCGGCCGCCAACACCACCGCGCCCGGCTTGAGCCGCAGGGCCGACCCCACATCCTCCTTCTTGATTTCCAGCGCTTCGCTGGGCATGACGCGCTGCAGGATCGACTCCACGTCCAGAATCTGCACCAGCTTGACGCCGCCTTGCCCATCGTCGAGGCGCGCGATGCTGGTGACCAGCCCACGCGCGACCGACGCGGTGTGGTCGGCGGGCAAAATCTTGCCCCAGTCCAGGCGCACGATGTCTTCTACCGACTCGGCGGCAAACGCCTGCGTGGAGCGGGCAAATTCGGTCACCAGCATGAGGTTCAGGCCCGTCTCGGGCGTGCAGCCGATGACGGCAGGCAGGTCGATCACGGGAATCACCTGCCCGCGCAGGTTGACCATGCCCAGCACATGCTGGGGTGCCCCCGCCATGGCGGTCAGCGGCGGCATGGCCACGATCTCGCGCACCTTGAAGACGTTGATACCAAACAGCTCGGACTGCTGGGCGCCGGGCGAGCGCCCAAGGCGAAACAACAGCATCTCGAACTTGTTGGAGCCAGTCAGATTGGTGCGCTCGTCGACTTCTTTTTGAAACGCGGTGCTGCTCATGGATGGGCCTTGCGAGGTTGGGGGCCGGGGCCACTCGGGGCGGGCTGTTACCATTCTAGGCACTTCTTTCCCTTTCCCGCAAGGCAACCCGATGCAGATGACGCGGATTCTGGCCATCCGTCATGGTGAGACCGCCTGGAACCGTGATGCGCGCATCCAAGGCCAGATCGACATCCCACTCAACGATGTGGGGCACTGGCAAGCCGAGCGCACCGCCGAGGCGCTGGCGCACGAGGCGCTGCAAGCGGTCTATGCCAGCGACCTCCGCCGCGCCCACCAGAC
>Ga0308017_1000308_pt1 | contig 15771 bp, 14 predicted proteins | sample Neamet280_FD_203145 | JGI IMG/M metagenome (GOLD analysis project Ga0308017, IMG submission 203145) | Marine microbial communities from water near the shore, Antarctic Ocean - #280 | ecosystem: Environmental > Aquatic > Marine > Unclassified | place: Southern Ocean | collected 2014-10-01
CCTACATCAACGAGATCGGCCGCGGCAAGGAAGGCGCCCGCTCGCTGAACCGCGAGCAGGCCCACGATCTGATGTGCCAGGTCCTCGACGGCCGGGTCAGCGACCTCGAGCTCGGCGCCTTTGCCATCGCGATGCGCATCAAGGGCGAATCGGTCGAGGAGCTGGCCGGCTTCTTGCAGGCCACACGAGACCGCTGCCTGCCCATCGCCCCCGGCCGCCCCCTGGTCGTGCTGCCGTCCTACAACGGCGCGCGCAAGCTGCCCAACCTCACCGCGCTGCTGGCACTGATGCTGTCGCGCGCGGGTGTGGCCGTGCTGGTGCATGGCATGCCCGACGACCCGGGCCGCGTCACCACCGCCGAGATCTTCAGCCACCTCGGCCTGGCGCCGGCCGAAACCCCCGGCGATCTGCAGCAACGCTGGGCCCGTGGCGAGCCTGCCTACATCCGCACCGGGCATCTGTGCCCGCCGCTGGCGCGATTGCTCGACGTGCGCTGGGTCATCGGCCTGCGCAATCCCGGTCACACCGTGGCCAAGCTGCTCGACCCGGGCGAAGGCCTGCGTGTCGTGAACTACACCCACCCCGAGTACGGGGCCTTGCTGACGCAGTTCCTGCAGGCCACCGCCGCCCACGCGATGCTGCTGCGGGGCACCGAAGGCGAGCCCTTCGCCGACCCGCGCCGCACACCGCGCATGGACGTCTTTCTGTCCGGGCGGCGTCTCAGTGCATGGTCGGTGCCGGCGAAAGACGGGGTGCTGGACAGTATTCCCCCTTTGCCCGCAAGCCGCGATGCGCGTGCCACGGCGGCGTATATCCAAGACGTCCTCGATGGGCGTATGCCCGCACCGGATCCGCTGAGGCAGCAGGTGTGGGCGCTGCAACGGGCGGTGCAGTCGTTTTGTCAACCCGAGGAGTCAGGCCATGCAGCCACACACAGTCCATGAGAAGCCGACAGTCTTTCTGGTGGGGGCGGGTCCGGGCGACCCGGAGTTGCTCACGGTCAAAGCGGTCAAGGCGATCGCACAGGCCACGGTGTTGTTGGTCGATGACTTGGTGGGCCGGGGTGTGCTGGCATACGCTCAACCCGGAGCGCGCCAGATTTATGTCGGCAAGCGTGGCGGATGTGCGTCCACGCCGCAGCACTTCATCGAGCAGCTGATGATCCGTGAGGCGCGCCGCGGAGAGCGCGTCGTTCGCCTCAAGGGAGGCGATCCGTTTATCTTCGGCCGCGGCGGCGAGGAGGCGGAGCGCTTGCGTGCTGCAGGGCTGCAGGTCGAGGTCGTCAGTGGCATCACGGCGGGCTTGGCTGCGACGACCAGCCTTGGCGTGCCCTGGACGCATCGCGCCCATGCGCACGGTGTGGTGTTGGTCACGGGACATGCGCACCCAGGCAGTTCGGGGCCGGATTGGCGTTCGTTGGCGAAAACCTGCGTGTCAGCCCGCTTGACGTTGGTGATTTACATGGGAGTGGCGTTGGCGCGCTGCTTACAAGAGGAGCTGTTGGCCGGGGGCTTGCCCGCCGACACACCGGTTGGCGTGATACAACACGCCTCGTTGCCCCAGCAGCGCCACGTCGTGACCACACTCGACGCCCTGGCCCTGGCGATCGAGCGCGAGTGCCTGGGCAGCCCGGCCGTGATCATTGTGGGCGACGTGTTGCGTGGCTTGCCGACCGCCCAATCCTGCCTATCCGAGAAAGGCCAAGCCCTGGCATAGCACGCTTGCGCAAAAAAAGAACCCCGACCTAAAGGGCCGGGGTTGCAAGCCTTATGCTGTCACACACAAAGGCACCCGCTCAGGGAGGAAAAGCGGGGAGCCGCAAACGGCTCAAGCGAAACTTTACCACAAACTGACGAGCTGGGTGTTCGGAAAGTCGCAAAAAAGTGACAGCGCCTCTCAGGTCTCGTCGTTTTGAGCAGTTTTGCGGTTTCTGGGCTGCAGGTCGAAGCGCAGCAACCGGCACTCGATCGGCCCGTTGAACAGCGGCACGCGCCGGCTGGCCTGCAGGCGCAGCCGGCGTGGCAGTTCGCGGTCGGGCGTGAGCACCCAGGCGGTCCAGCCGCCGAAGTGGGTCTTCCAGTGCGCGGCCAGCCGCTCGTAAGACGTCCGCTCCCAAGCCGCCGACCACGCCGGCGGCTTCTATGCGTTCTCCATACGGGGGATTGAGCAACAGCACGCCAGGCCACGGGCTAGGGGGCAGGCGTTGCAGGGCGTCGCCGCCGCGGAACTCGACCGCTGCGCCGACACCGGCACGTTCGGCATTGCGGCGGGCGAAATCGACCATGCGGAAGGAGACGTCGCTGCCGTAGGCGATGGCCGGTCCGCCGGTGGGCCAGCGCCGCTCGGCGGCGCGCGCCTGCTCGCGCAGCGCGGCCCAGCGCGCCGCGTCGTGTGGCAGCAGCCGCTCGAAGGCGAAGCGCCGCTGACGCCCCGGTGCCTGCCGCAGCGCGATCTGCGCGGCCTCGATGACCAGCGTGCCGCTGCCGCAGCAGGGGTCGAACAGCGGCACCGGCGCGCCGTCGGCGTCGGTGCCGGTCCACCCGGTGGCGGCAATCATCGCGGCCGCCAGCGTCTCTTTCAGCGGCGCGTCGCCCTTGTCGGTGCGCCAGCCGCGCTTGAACAATGGCTCGCCGCTGGTGTCGAGCGACAGCGTCAACGTGTCGGCGCTCAGGTGGGCATACACGCGCACATCGGGTTGGGCCGTGTCGACGCTGGGGCGCGCGCCGCGGCGTGCGCGCAGGCGGTCGCAGACGGCGTCCTTGATGCGCAGCCCCGCAAAGTGCAGGCTGCGCAGCGGACTGCGCTGGGCTGTGACTTCGACCTTGATCGTATGCCGTGGCGTGAACCAGTCTTCCCAGGCGATTTCGGCAGCCGCGCCGTAGAGGTCGTCTTCGCTGCGGTACGGGCCCTCCCATAGGCGCAGCAGCACGCGCTGGGCGATGCGGCTGTGCAGGTTCAGGCGCAGCACGGTATCCCAGTCGCCGCGCAGGCCGACACCCGCGCGGCCCAAGGTCAAGGCGTGGTCGGGCACGGCGCACAGGCGCTGCACTTCGGTGGCCAAAAACGGGGGACAGCCGCCCGCGCAGGGCAGAAAGAGGTCGACGGTGGACATGGTCAGGCGTGGCGGGTCTTGCGCAGGGTGGCCGTGGGGATGCGCAGCGCCTCGCGGTATTTGGCGACGGTGCGGCGCGCGCACTCGATGCCCTGTTCGCGCAGCAAGTCGGCGATCTGGCCGTCGCTGAGCGGCTGGCGGGGATCTTCGGCGGCGATGAGTTGTTTGATGAGGGCGCGCACGGCGGTGCTGGAGGCGTTGCCGCCGGCGTCCGTGGCCAAGCTGGAGCCAAAAAAATATTTCAGCTCGTAAGTGCCGAAAGGGGTGGCCATGTACTTGGCGTTGGTGACGCGGCTGATGGTCGATTCGTGCAGGCCCAGCTCGTCGGCGATGTCACGCAGCACCAATGGTCGCATGCCGACCTCCCCGTGCAGAAAAAAGTTGCGCTGTCGCTCGACGATGGCGCGCGCCACGCGCAGGATGGTGTCGAAGCGCTGCTGCAGGTTTTTGATGAACCAGCGCGCTTCTTGCAACCGTTGTTGCAGATCGCCACTGCGGTGCTGGCGCAGGGCCTGGGCATAGATATCGGTCACGCGCAGGCGCGGAAGCACCGCGGGGTTGAGTTGGACGTCGAACTGCGTGCCGCGCACGGTGACGATCACATCGGGGACGATCACTTGCCGTTCGGCGTCGGCGAAGCGGCGCCCGGGCTTGGGTTCAAGGCGCGACAGCAGCGCAAGCGCCGCGCGCACGGTTTCCTCGTCCAGCCCGGTTGCCTGGCCCAGCCGCCGCACGTCGCGGCGCGCGATCCACTCCAGCGGCTGCCCGCACAGCGCGTCGGCCGCGCGGGCCGTGGGGGTGTTGGGCAGTTCGCCGATTTGCAAGCGTAGGCACTCGGCCAGGTCGCGCGCGCCCACGCCCGCGGGCTCCATGTGCTGCAGCCAGCCGAGGGCGCGGCGCAGCAGCGAGGCGATCTCGTCGCGCCGCTCGGCATCGACCGACTCGCCGGCGGCCTGGCACTGCTGGCACAAAGCGTCCGTCAGCTGCTCGAGCGAATCGGGCAAATAGCCGTCGTCGACGAGCGACTCGATCAAAAAAAACAGCGCGGCGCGTTCGTCGTCGCTGAGGTGCAGTGCCAGGGCTTGCCGGTGCAGGTGGTCGGCCAGCCGCTCGGGCGGATGGGCCAGTTGACGGGTGAGCTGCCGCTCGTCGTCGTCGCCGTCTGCGCCGCGCTCGACGCCGGGACCTTCCCAACACCACTCCGCCGGTGACTCGTCGGCAGTGGGCCCATCGTCGGCCGCCCAGCCCCCGGCGTCTTCGTCCAGTCGAGCCCCCCACTCGGTCTGCGCCAGCGCCGCCTCGCCGTCGAAGACGGCCATGGTATCGGGCGGCTCTGCATCGTCGATCTCGGGGGGCGACGTCGCCGTGTCCGTCACCGCCTCGGGGCTGGGGTCGGTGTCTTCTTCCGCACGTTCGAGAAAAGGGTTGTCGGCCAGCGCCTGTTCGATCTCCTGCGCCAGCTCCAGCGTCGACAGCTGCAGCAGCCGGATCGATTGCTGCAGTTGCGGTGTCAGGTTCAGGTGCTGCGCGGTGCGCAGCGTCAGGCCCGCTTTCATGGCACGCTACAGGCGGAAATGCTCGCCGAGGTAGACGCGGCGTACCTCGGCGTCATCCACGATGTCGGCGGGCGTGCCGTGTGCGAGCACCCGACCCTCGCTGATGATGTAGGCGTGGTCGCAGATGCCCAGCGTCTCGCGCACATTGTGGTCGGTGATCAGCACCCCGATGCCGCGTGCCTTAAGAAACCCGATGATGCGCTGGATCTCGATGACGGCGATCGGATCGACACCCGCGAACGGCTCATCGAGCAGGATGAAGCGCGGGTTGGTGGCCAGCGTGCGCGCGATCTCGACGCGGCGCCGCTCGCCGCCCGACAGCGCGGGCGCCGGCGCATCGCGTAGGTGGTCGACGTGCAGCTCTTGCAGCAGGCGATCGAGTCGCTCGTGCAGCACCGGTTCGGCCAGGGGACGGCCGGCTTCGTCGTGTTGCAGCTCCAGCACCGCGCGCACGTTTTGCTCGACCGTGAGTTTGCGAAAGATCGATGCCTCCTGCGGCAGGTAGCCCAACCCCAGGCGCGCGCGCCGGTGGATGGGCAAGTTTTCTGCCGCTTGGTCGTCGATCCACAGCCGCCCGGCATCGGCACGCACCAGGCCGACGATCATGTAAAACGACGTGGTTTTGCCCGCCCCGTTGGGGCCCAGCAATCCCACCACCTCGCCCCCGCGCACCTGCAGCGACACATCGTGCACCACGGTGCGGCGGCCGTAGCGCTTGTGCAGCCCTTGCGCGCGCAGGCAGCGCGCGTTTGGCGCCGATTCGCTCACGGGCGGCGCTCCAGGCGGTCGCTGGGGGCCAGCGCCGGGGGGGGCAGGTCCGGCGCGGGCTGCGTGGCGGCCGGGTCGGCCTTGGACGGGGTGAGCAGCGCCCGCACTCGAGCGCCTGCGCTGGCACCCGCGCGATCGCCATCGACCGAGAAGGTCTGCGCCCGATTGTCATAGACGATGACGGCGCCGCTCGCCCGGTCGGTCAGCACCGTGCCACGGTAGCGGCGCAGCTCGGCCTGGCCGCGCAACGTCACCCGATCGGCCTGCCCATCGTAGTCGATGCGCTCGGCCTCGCCCTCGATGTACTCGTCGAGCCCGTCGCGCTTTTGTCGATAAAACGCACGCTGTGTTGCGTCACCGGTGACGGTGCCGAACTGGTGGCCTTGCGCGTCCTGCCGCACCTCCAGCCGCTGGCCGCGGATGCGGATCGTGCCTTTGGTCACGACCACGCGTCCGGTGAACACGCTGGTCTGCCGGGCTTCGTCGTAGCGCAGGGCGTCGGCTTCGACGTTCATCGGCGCGTCGCGATCGGCACGTTCGGCGTGGGCCAGCACGGGCAGGCCCATGACGGCGGCGGTGAACAAAGCGGCGGTCAACCGCAGGGGTCGAATGGCAGCGGGCACGGATTTTGCTCCTTGCGGTGCGCCGATTGTGCCACGATTGCCCGCGCCCGCCACCCCGGGGGGCCAAGTGGCGTCAGGCCTGTCGCACGCGCGCGATCAGGGCGTCGGCCACCACCAGCGTGCGCGCCGCCTGCCCGGGGACGAGGAAGCGCCCGGCGATCCCCAGCGACGGCGTGGCGTCGACCTCGTAGGCGTCTTGCAGCTGCAGCGCGCGCTTGACCTTGCCGCTGACGCCAAACGACTGATACGTCTGCGTAAAGGTCTGACGATCCAGCCCCTGCTTGGCGGCCCAGGCCGCGACCGCGTCGAGCGAGTTGAAACGCTCGCGCTCCTCGTGCACGGCCTTGAAGGCTTTTTCGTGCAGGTCGCCCAGGCGGCCCATGGCCTCCAGCGTGTAATACAGCCGCTGCATGGGCTCGAACGCCGCGTTGAACCCGACAGGCACGCGCCGCACCACGACTTCCTTGGGCAGCTTGCGCATCCACTCGGTCATCAGCGGCTCGAAGCGGTAACAGTGGATGCAGCTGTAGGCGAAGAATTCGAGCACCTCGACCTGGCCGGGGCCGGTGTCCACCGGTGCCGGTTTGGACAGGCGGCGATAGTCCGTGCCCTCGCGCAGGTTGGCCTGTGCCAACGCGGCGGGCAGGGTAGTGGTGGCGGCTAGGCCGACGAGGCAAGCGTGAAACTGACGGCGGTGCATGGTGAGTGGCCCGTAGGGTGACGAACGAAAGTGACGACCAACGACTCCGATGCGGCGTGGGGTGCGCAGGTTCCCAACGGAGGTCAGCGCTGCACGCGCACGAGCGCCGTTTCGATCTGCTGGCCGCGCAGGCGTTCTTGCATCAGCTCGGCGTCGACCTTGTTGTCGAACGGCCCCAGCCGCACGCGGTACACGCGTTGCCCGGCCTGCTCGCGTTCGCTGACCTTGGCGCTAAACCCCTGCAGCGCCAGCCGCGCGCGTTGGGCTTCGGCCTCTTCGGCCTGGCGAAACGCGCCCACTTGCACGTAGTACTGGAACGGGTCGGCTGCGGCGGGCTGGTTCTCGCTGCCTGGGCTGGCGGGGGCGGTGGGCGTGGCACGCTGGCGGATCAGCTCGGCGATGGGGTCGCCTGCCGGGGCTTTGCCCTCCCCGGCAGGTGCGGGCGCGCTCGCGGCGGTGTCGGGTGCGGCCGCGGGTGCCTCGGCCGCGGGGGCAGCGGCAGGGGGTGCCGTGCGCGACAGCCCGGCGTTCGGGTTCCAATGGCGCAGCCGCTCGGCTTCGGTCTCGGGCTGCATCGGTTTGCGCTGCACCCCGCGATCCACCAGCGGGATAGGCACTTTGGTGACGTACACCGCCACGGCCAGCGCCGCACCGATGCCGACCAGCAGCCCCAGCACGAAGCCAAGTAACGTGCCCCCAGACTGCGGGGCTGCGGCGAGAGAACGAGATCGGATACGGGTCGTCGCCATGGATGGGCACTCCGAAAGACGCACGCCGCTCACATCGAGGTCGGCGCGCTCACGCCGAGCACGCGCAGCCCGCTGCGCAGCACCTGGGCGGTGGCGGCCACCAGCGCCAGCCGCGCCAGCCGCACCGCTTCATCGTCGACCAGGATACGCTCCGCATCGTAGTAGCTGTGATAGGCCGACGCCAGCTCACGCAGGTAGAACGTGACGTCGTGCGGCGCGAAATCGGCAGCCGCCGCGCGCAGCACGTCCGGGAAGCGAGCCAGTTGCAGCATCAGCGCCTGCGCGGCCGGGGTATCGAGCGGCGTTAGATCGGCGTCGCGCAGCCGCGCCGGGTCGCCGCCCCATTGCGCCAGCACCGAGCAGATGCGCGCGTGCGCGTACTGCACGTAGTACACGGGGTTGTCGTTGTTTTGCTGGATCGCCAGATCCACATCGAAGGTGTACTCGGTGTCGGGCTTGCGCGACAGCAAAAAGAACCGCACCGCGTCCTTGCTCGTCCACTCGATCAGGTCGCGCAGCGTGACGTAGCTGCCCGCGCGCTTGGAGATCTTGACCTCTTGCCCGCCGCGCACCACGCGCACCATGGTGTGCAGCACGTAGTCGGGGTAGCCCTTCGGGATACCCAACCCCACCGCCTGCAGTCCGGCGCGCACGCGCGCGATGGTGCCGTGGTGGTCCGTGCCCTGGATGTTGATGACCTTGGTAAAGCCGCGTTCCCACTTGGTGATGTGGTAGGCCACGTCCGGCACGAAGTAGGTGTAGGTGCCGTCGGACTTGCGCATCACGCGGTCTTTGTCGTCGCCGTACTCGGTCGTGCGCAGCCACAGCGCGCCGTCTTTTTCGTAGGTTTTGCCGGCGTCGATCAGGCGTTGCACGGTTTGGGCGACGCGCCCCGAGCTGTACAGGCTCGACTCGAGGTAGAACTGGTCGAAGCGCACGTCGAATGCGCGCAGGTCCAAGTCCTGCTCGCGGCGCAAATAAGCCACGGCAAACTGGCGGATGCCGTCCAGGTCTTCGACGTCGCCGCTGGCGGTCACGGTGCGGTCATCGGCTTCGACGGTTTTGCGCGCCAGAAAGTCGTCCGCGATGTCCTGGATGTAGTCACCGTTGTAGGCGGCCTCGGGCCAGCCCGCATCGCCGGGTTTGAGGCCGCGCGCGCGCAGCTGCACCGAGCGCGCCAGTGTCTCGATCTGCACGCCGGCGTCGTTGTAGTAGAACTCGCGGTGCACCTGCCAACCCTGGGTCTCGAACAGGTTGCAGATCGCGTCGCCCAGCGCGGCCTGGCGGCCGTGGCCGACGTGCAGGGGGCCGGTCGGGTTGGCGCTGACGAATTCGACCAGCACGCGCTGCCCGTGGGGCGGCTGGTGGCCGTAGCGGTCGCCCGCCTCGAGCACCTCACGCACCACTTGCTGTTTGGCAGCGGGTCGCAGCCGCAGGTTGATGAAGCCTGGGCCCGCGATCTCGAGTGCCGCCACCCAGCGCTGAAAAGCGGGCTGCGCCTGCAGGCGATCGACCAGCGTTTGCGCGATCGCGCGCGGGTTTTGACCCAGGGGTTTGGCCAGTTGCAGCGCGGCCGTGATGGCCAGATCGCCGTGGGCGGCTGCTTTGGGCTGTTCGAAGGCGGCACGGTCGGCGGCGCCGGCGTGCAGCGCCTCCAGCTCGGCGGTCAGCGCGCCGAGCAGCTCGGTCTTGACGGTTTGCATGGGGCCAAATTGTAGGCGGCGGCGCAGGGAGGCGGCTGATGCCTCAGCGCCGCGCCCCGCGCTGCGCCGCCAGCACGCACAGCAGGTCGCACGCGACGTGCGCCGCCGCCAGCGCGGTGATGTCGGCATGGTCGTAGGGCGGCGAGACCTCGACCACGTCCATGCCGATCAGGTGCAGCGGCACCAGCCCGCGTACGATGTGCAGCGCCTGCGCGCTGCTCAAGCCGCCCGCGACCGGCGTGCCGGTGCCGGGCGCGTGCGCCGGATCCAGGCAGTCGATGTCGAATGTCAGGTACGCCGGGCGATCCCCGACGATGCGCAGCACCTGCTGCAGCGCCCAGTCGGCACCGCGCGCGTGCACCGTGGGCGCATCGAGCACGTGCACGCCCATGAAGTCGTCGTTCCAGGTACGAATGCCGACCTGAACCGAGTGCGCGGGGTCGATCAGGCCCTCGCGCACGGCCTTGAAAAACATCGTGCCGTGGTTGAGCGACTCGGGGCTGTCGTCCGGCCAGGTGTCGCAGTGCGCGTCGAAGTGGATGAGCGCCAGCGGTGCACCGAACCGCTCGGCGTGCGCCTGCAGCAGCGGGTAGGTGATGTAGTGGTCACCGCCGAAGGTGAGCATGCGCGCGCCGCTGGCCAGGATGCGACGCGCATGGTCGCGGATCGCGCCTGGTATCGTGAGCGGGTTGTGGGGGTCGAGCCAGCAGTCGCCAGCGTCCACCACCGCCAATGTCTCGAAGGGGTCGAACCCCCAGGGAAACGGCTTGAGTTCGGCCAATTGCACGCTGGCGGCGCGGATGGCGGCGGGCCCCAGGCGTGCGCCAGGCCGATAAGTGGTGGCGATGTCCAGCGGCACGCCGCTGACGACGACGTCTGCGCCCGTCAGGTCGCGCGTGTACGTGCGGCGCATGAAGCTCAGCACGCCGGCGTAGGTCATCTCGGGCCAGCTGCCGTGCAGCGTGGGGCGGCGCATGGCACCATCGCCAGCGGGCGGGGCCTCGGGGATCGGTTGACTCATGGCGCGATGGTGGCAGGGCCGACCGGTGGTGACGCGTGATGTCGTCAGGTGGGCGACGGCGTCCAGGCGTGTGCGCGCAGGTCGTCCAGTGACACGAAGGCCAGCGCCCGCTCATGGCAGCTCTCCAGGATCACTGGCGGTGCCACGCCGGCGTCCAGCGCCTCTTTCCAGCGCAGCGCGCACAGGCACCAGCGGTCTCCCGGTTTGAGGCCAGGGAAGCGCCACTCGGGCCTCGGCGTGACGAGGTCGTTGCCGCGCTGTAGCGAAAACGCCAGGAACTCCGCGGTCACCTTGGCGCAGATGACGTGCGAGCCGACGTCGTGGGCGGCGGTGTGGCAACAGCCGTCGCGGAAATAGCCGGTCAGCGGGTCGTAGGAGCAGGCGCGCAGCGGCCCTCCCAGCACATTGCGAGCGGTCGGTTCCATGGTCGGTGCGTCGTCGATGAGACAAGCCTGCACTGTAGCGCGGTGGCATCAACCTTGTGTCTCATGGGGCGCGGGCAGTGGCAGCAGCGCCGCGCGCGCCGCGTCACGGATTGCACGGGTGAGCCGCTGCGCGGTGGGGGGCTCGCGCTCCCAGTGCTGCCAGTAAAGCGCCACGTCCACCACCGCGTCGGGGATGACCTCCTCCAGCGGGGGTTTACCCGTGCGTTGGGCCAAGTGCAGTTCGGGCACCATGCCCCAGCCCAGGCCCAGCTCGATGGCGCGCTCGAAGGCGTCCACCGCTGGCGTGAAGTGGCGGGGGTAGCGTGCCTGCCGCAGCCCGAAGTGGCGCTCCAGCCACACGTCCTGCAGCGCGTCTTTGCGGTTGAAGATGACGGCGGGCAGCGCCAGCAGCCGGTGCGGCGTCAACCGCCCTTGCGGCGTGCGGGCGCGCGCGACCACCGCCGGTGCGGCGACACAGCGGTAGCGCATGATGCCCAGCGGTTCGGCGACGCAGCCGCGCATGGGGTCGGCGCGTGTGGTCACGCAGCCGATGACGGTGCCGTTTTTGAGCAGCTCGTGCGTGTGGTCCTGGTCGTCGATGGTCAGATCGAGCAACAGACGCTGGCGCGCCAGTAGATCGGCCACGCCGGGCAGGAACCACGCGGCTGCCGAGTCGGCGTTGATCGCCACCGGCACGCTTTGCCAGCGCTGGTCGTCGCTGCCGCGCAGCCGCTCCAGCAAGTCGGCCTCCATCAGCTGCACCTGCTTGACGTGCGCCAGCAACGCCTGGCCAGCCGGGGTGGCGCGCACTTGTTTGCCGCGCACCACCAACCGCTGGCCCAGCTGCGTCTCCAGCGCGCGCACGCGCAGCGACACCGCCGCCACCGTCAGGGCCAGGGCCTTGGCCGCTGCGGAAAAACTGCCGTGTTCGACCACGGCGGATAGGGCTTGCAGTTGGCGGGCGTCGAGCATCTTTTCCACGCTATGGAGAAAGACACTGGTGTGGCCCGTGGCACAACAGCTGGGGGAAGGCTAACATGAATCAGATGCGAGACGAACTGCGGGGTGAATTCATTTGCCGTAGCGGAGTTGAATCGTCAGCGATGGGCTAGGGCGACCGAGGCGATTTTGCCCTAACCCTTACCCGGGCGACTCGTCGTGCACGGGGCTACCGATCAACGGCAGCCCACTGTGGTCTTTCAGTCCGACGCCCGTGGTCTGCAGCCGCAAAGCCTCCCGCGCCAGCCAAACGAGACGACGCGCTGCGGTGACGACATCTTGGCCGCCGGGGCGTATGTTCGAAATACAGTTGCGCTGCGCATCGGTGCAGCCCACGCGTGGCCGAAGGGTGAGGTAGATTCCAACGCTGTCGGGCGAGCTCAGACCAGGACGTTCACCGATGATCATCGCCACCATCCTCGCGCCCAGCAGTTCACCAACCTCATCGCCTGCCGCAACGCGGGCTTGTCGGACGATGACCAAAGGTGCGATTCGCCAAGTGCGGTCCAGCGCTTGGCGCACGGCCCTCAAGAGCGCGGGCGTGTGCCGTTGTATGCCCAGCGCCGATAACCCATCCCCGATCACGAGCACCAAGTCCGGGGCCTCGGTACTGCGGCGAGCGTCTTGTAAGACTCCCACGCTCGCGTCGTCAAGTCGGCGTCCCCAATCGGGACGCAAAAGGTAGCTTTGGCGATCGGGCGCGCGGGTGTGCACGCACAGCGGCGCGGGCCAGCCGTCTGTGGTGAGCGCAGCCGCCAGTGCCTTGACGTCCAAGGGCAAGTGGATGGCATCCCGAGCTTGAGCATGCGCCAACCCAAATGCCAACACCTGCCGACTGGGTAGGCTGGATCCGCACCTCCCCAATGCGATACGCGCAGGGGTGAAACGCGTGAGCACCTCCCACGGCGTGTCCGTAGCGACGATGCTCGAAGAGAGCTCGGGACGTGATGGGGGGGGTGTCATCGGTCGGGTTGAGGCAAGGTCCACAACGTTTGTGCAAGCGCAGGCGCGACGCGCGCGGGCAAAAGGCGCCCCGTCTCGTCGACGACGCCCATGTTGCGTAGCCATTCGTCGAATTCCGGGGCACGCCGTAGTTGCAGTAAATCTCTCACGGCCAGAGCATCGTGGAACGATGTGCTTTGGTAGTTCAGCATCACGTCATCAGCCCCGGGTACGCCAATAATAAAATGGACCCCAGCGCAAGCCAACAACACGAGCAGGTTGTCCATGTCGTTTTGATCCGCCTCTGCGTGGTTGGTGTAACAGATATCGCAGCCCATAGGGAGGCCGAGTACTTTCCCACAAAAATGATCCTCGAGTCCGGCACGAATGATTTGCTTGCCGTCGAAGAGGTATTCGGGCCCGATGAATCCAACAACTGTGTTGACGAGTAGTGGGTGATAGCGCCGCGCTACTGCATACGCCCGTGCTTCGCACGTTTGCTGATCGACGCCATGATGGGCGTTGGCAGAGAGTGCGCTGCCTTGCCCGGTCTCAAAATACATGACGTTATCTCCCACCGTTCCGCGCCGCAGCGCCAGCGCCATGGAATGCGCCTCGTCGAGCAGAGCCAGATCGATTCCAAAGGAGCGGTTCGTCTGCTCTGTGCCGCCAATCGACTGAAACACCAAGTCCACGGGAGCGCCCATCTGTATTGCTTGCATGGTGTTGGTGACGTGGGTCAATACGCAACTCTGGGTGGGAATGTTGCCACGTTCGATGACTTCTGCCAACATGTGTTGCAACCGTACCAAATCGGCGATGCTGTCCGATACGGGATTGACGCCAATGACGGCGTCGCCGGCGCCAAGCAGCAACCCGTCGATGATGCTGGCCAAAATGCCCGCGGGATCATCGGTCGGATGATTCGGCTGCAGTCGCACTGCCAGGTGTCCGGGTAACCCTAATGTGTTTCGGAAGCGGGTGACGACGGAGCAGCGCTTCGCGACGATCATTAAATCCTGATTGCGCATCAGCTTACTAACTGCGGCAACCATCTCGGGCGTAAGACCAGGCGCAAGCCTTTTTAGCGCTACTGGTGTCGCCGCCTCGCTGAGCAGCCAGTCCCGAAATTCACCAACCGTTTGTGTCGAGACGGGCTCGAACGCTGATTCATCGTGTGTATCGATGATCAGCCGGGTGACCTCATCCGACTCATAGGGGATCAGTGGTTCTTCGAGAAATTGCCGCAGCGGCACCTCAGACAGCACCCAGCGCGCCGCCATACGCTCCTGTTCGCTCGTCGCTGCCACGCCGGCCAGTTGATCTCCAGATCTCGGTGGGCTCGCCTTCGCCATGACCTCGCGCAAGGACGCGAAGCGATAGCGAACACCCGCAAGATCGACCTGGTAGTGCATGACGATCACCGAACCTTTTGGGCGTTGGGTAAAGCGATGTCGCCAATGTCGGTGGCAGCGCTGTCGGTGTCGAGACGTTCGTTGGCCCCGACCAGCATTTCATCATAAGCGGCGTTGAGGCGTTGGTTCTGAGTAAAACGGAAATAAACATATCCAGCCGCCGCCAGTGCAGTAAAAAGCAGTGAAAGGGCCGGGTTGTAATAAATCACTGCGATTAGGCAAATGATTCCGCTGCCGAGGGCGAGCGCTGGGAAAATCGGATAAAATGGTGCCCGAAAGGGTCGATGCAATCCGGGCTCGGTCGAACGCAACTTGAACAGGCTCGCCATAGAAACGATATACATAACCAAGGCGCCCAAAACCGCCATCGTTACGATGTTCGCAGTAAGAGGCTGCCCACCAAACGTGATCCATTCATCGCTGAATACCGCTAAGATGCCCACGACACCCCCACCGATCAAGGCTCGAACGGGTGTGCGAAAACGAGGGTGCACCTTGGCGAAAAACGGCGGCAGAAAACCAGCGCGCGCGAGGGCATATATTTGCCGCGAGTATCCCAGTATGATGCCGTGAAAGGAAGCGATCAATCCGAACAAGCCGATCCAAACCAGCATGTGCAGCCATGCGCTGTTGTCGCCAACCACGATTTTCATGGCTTGCGGCAACGGATCGTTGATGTTTGATAGGGTTTGCCAATCACCAATGCCGCCGGCCATGATCATGACCAGAAAGGCGAGTGCCACCAACGTCAGGATGCCCGCGATATAAGCAATCGGGATGGTCCGTTGGGGGTCGCGAGCCTCCTCGGCTGCCATCGCCGCGCCTTCGATTGCAAGGAAAAACCAAATCGCAAAAGGAATCGCTGCAAATATGCCGCCGACTGTCGCCCAGGTGAATCTATCGCTGCCAGCCCAGCCGTTGGCGACAAAATTGGTGAGCGACCATCCAGGGGCCACGACGCCCGCAAAAACCAGCAGCTCGATGACCGCAAGTAGGGTAACAAATAGCTCAAAGGTGGCGGCGATGCCCACGCCAATGGCATTGAGCGTAATAAAGACGACGTAAGCGGCTACCGCAGCGATTTTGGGGTCAAGCGCGGGAAACTGCACGTTGAGATAGGCGCCGATAGCCAGTGAGATCGCGGGCGGCGCGAATACGAACTCCACCAGAGTGGCAAACCCAGCGATGTAGCCACCAGCGGGGCCAAATGCCCGTCGGGCGTAGGCAAACGGACCACCCGCGTGCGGGATGGCCGTCGATAGCTCGGTAAAACTGAAAATGAAGGTGGTGTACATCAGGGCTACGAAGGCGGTGGCGACCAAGAATCCCAGCGTGCCCGCGGTAGCCCAACCGTAACTCCACCCGAAGTACTCACCCGATATAACCAAGCCAACGGCGATACCCCAAAGTGAAAACACGCCGAGTACGGGTTTGAGCTCGCGCGAGACATGGACAGACGGTGTATGTGGTGATGCCATGACAAACCTCACATTGATAATAAGGGGGCGGGGGCATCTGCTAGTGTCCCCGACGACGTCCGAGACAGATCATGGTCTAGGGAGTCGCGACGACGGTATCCCGTTTGAGCAAAAACACGATGTGGCCGAAAATTTTCCGAAACGGGATAGTGTTGCTAAGGGTTATCCCTTACGCAGGGTCTGTGACCTTGCCCCTGGAAACCGGATCCCTTGCTGAGTGGTTGAATACAGGCAAGGAGAACGGAAGTGACGAAGGCAACGAGAGCGCGCTACACGCTGG
>Ga0308017_1000310_pt1 | contig 15694 bp, 13 predicted proteins | sample Neamet280_FD_203145 | JGI IMG/M metagenome (GOLD analysis project Ga0308017, IMG submission 203145) | Marine microbial communities from water near the shore, Antarctic Ocean - #280 | ecosystem: Environmental > Aquatic > Marine > Unclassified | place: Southern Ocean | collected 2014-10-01
AATCCGTCGTCGCGCGCTGGACGCGCACGCTGTCCACGATGTTCGCCGCCGGCGTGCCGCTGGTCGATGCGCTCGATTCGGTGGGCGGCGCCGCCGGCAATTCGGTGTATGCCGATGCCACCGCCAAGATCCAGCAAGAGGTCGCCACCGGCACCTCGCTGACGCAGGCCATGACCAACGCTGGCATCTTCCCCTCGACGGTGCTGCAAATGTGCGCCATCGGCGAGGAGTCGGGCTCGCTGGACCACATGCTGGGCAAGGCGGCCGACTTTTACGAGCAGGAAGTCGATGACATGGTCGCTGGCCTGTCGAGCCTCATGGAGCCCGTCATCATCGTCATTCTGGGCACCATCATCGGCGGCATCGTGGTCGCGATGTACCTGCCGATCTTCAAGCTGGGCGCGGTGGTCTGACCATGTCCGCAGCCGGATCCGGCGCCCCCCTGCCGGCAGACCTGCGGCGCAACGCGGCACTGGTCGTCGATGCCAACCCGACCACGCGCATGACGCTGGCGGGCCAGCTGCGCAGCTTTGGCTTCACCTCCATCAGCCAGACCGGGCGCATTGCCGATGCGCGGCGCGAAATCGAGCGCCACCCGTTCGACCTGGTGGTGTGCGCCGACACCTTCCCGCGCGGTGGCTCCGGACAGGAGCTGCTCGACGATCTGCGCCGCTCGGGCCTGCTGCCGTATGGCACCGTGTTCATCCTGATCACCGACGAGGCCACCTATCTCAAGGTGGTCGAAGCCGCCGAATCCTCGGTGGACAGCTATATCGTGCGCCCCTACTCGGCCGCCACGCTGTACGACCGCATCGAGCAGGCCCAGCGGCGCAAGGCGGCGCTGTGGGAAATCTACCGCGCGCTCGAGGAGCGCCGCTACGACGATGCGATCGAGCGCTGCCTGGAGCGCGTTGCCACCCAGGGCCCCCAGTGGCTGTCGGCGGCCCGCTGGGGGGCCGAGATCATGCTGCGGCTGGGGCGCTTCGGGCAGGCGCAGGCGTTGTTCCAGTCGATCTGGGATGCGCAAGCCCAGCCTTGGGCGTTGCTGGGGGTGGCACGTTGCCAGCTCGACAGCGGCGCGCCCTCGGCGGCGCTGGAGACACTGCGCCAACTGATCGAAGTCGCGCCCGACTACCCGGATGCCTACGACGTGCTGGGTCGCGCCCAGATGGAGCTGGGCCGCTTCGACGATGCGCTCGACAGCCTGCAGCGGGCGCTGGAGGCGACGCCGATGGCGATCGGCCGCCAGCAGCGGCTGGGAATGCTGGCATTTTTTCTCGGCAACCGCGACAAGGCCGTCGAGCTGCTGCAGCGCGCCACCTACCTGGGACTGGACTCCAAGATGTTCGACGCCGAGAGCCTGGTGTTGCTTGCCATCGCGGCGTTCGAGCGGCACGACGCGGCCGAACTGGAGCGCCACCAGGCCGAGCTTGCCAAGCGCGCGCGCGGCTATCCCGACGACAACCGGCTGCAGCGTTTCGTCGCCCTCGTCGATCTGCTGGCGCAGGCCCTGCCCACCCCGGACGAGGAGCGCCGAACACGGGTGGCGACCGAGCTGACCGCGATGGCGCCCGGTGTGGGCACGCCCGACTTCGATATGGAGGCGGCGTGCAACCTGCTCGCCGCGCTGGCGGCGCTGGCGCACCAGAGCTACACGCCGGAACACGACGCGCTGGTGGAGCGGCTGGGGCTGCGCTTTGCCACCTCCAAGGCGATGGGCGAACTGCTGGCCAGCGCCGCCAGCCACCACACCCGCTACGCGCAGCGCCTGCGCGAATGCGAGACCACGATGGTGCAGCGCATCGAACAAGCGCTGCGCCGCGCCCACGACGGCGAGCCGGTGCTGGCACTGGCCGAGCTGTGCACACTCGCACAAGACACGCTCAACGCACGCGCCGTCGAGTCGGCCTGGCTGGTGCTGCAGCGTTACCAGCGTGACATGCCCAACCCCGAACGCTGGCAACAGCGCGTGCAGGCGCTGCGCCAGGGCTATGGCACCGCCCGCAACCGGCCGGCGCTGGGCGACCCGCGCCTGCGCCCCTCGGGTGGCGTGCATCTGGGCCCGATGGATCGCGCGCCAGCGCCAGTGCGGGTCGATAATGTGGCGGCATGAGCCCGATGGATCTCTACGGCGCCACGGCACTCGTCATCGACGGCAATCCCACCTCGCGCTCGATCCTGGTGTCACAGCTGCGCGACATGGGCGCGCGCACCGTCGCGCAAAGCCCGCGCATCGCGGATGCGCGCCGCCAGCTCGAATTTCGCACCTTCGACGTGGTGGTGTGCGAGCAGCACTTTCCCAACGACAGCGGCACCGGGCAAGCCCTGCTCGATGACCTTCGTCGTGCGGGGCTGCTGCCCTTTGCCACCGTCTTCATCATGGTCACGTCCGAGGCGTCGTACTCGAAAGTGGCCGAAGCCGCCGAATCCGCCCTCGACTCGTACCTGCTCAAGCCCTTCACCGCCAACCAACTCGCCCAGCGCATCGGGCAGGCGCGCCACCGCAAAGCGGTGCTCAAAGACATTTTCGAGGCGGTCGAAAAACGCGATTTCGAGCGTGCGGCCGAGCTGTGCCTGCAGCGCTTTCGCGAGCGCGCCGACTACTGGCTGTACGCGGCCCGGGTCGGCGCCGAACTGCTGCTGCGACTGGAGCGTTACGACGAGGCTCAGCGCCTGTACGAAGCCGTCGTCGAGGCCAAGGCCTTGCCCTGGGCACGCCTGGGTGTGGCGCGCGCGCAGCTCGAAGCCGGACAGCCACAGCGCGCCAGCCAAACCCTGCAAAGCCTGATCGACGACGACCCCGGTTACGCCGACGCCTACGACGTCATGGGCCGGGCGCAGATCGAGCTGGGCAACTTCGACGCCGCACTGGCCGTCTACAAAATGGCCACCGACCTGACGCCCGCCTCCATCAGCCGGCTGCAGCGGCATGGCATGCTGGCGCATTACTGCGGCCAAACCGCGCTGGCCGAGGAGCTGCTGGCGCGCTCGGTGCGACTGGGGCTGGACTCCAAGATGTTCGACGCTCAGTCGCTGGTGCTGTTGGGATTCATGCGTTTCGAGGCGGGCGACCGCAAGGGCTTGCAGCGCTACTGGGATGATGCCCTGCGCATGGTGGAGCGCCACCCGCAGTCGCAGCGCCTGCGCCGACTGGCCGAGGTGCTCGAAATCGCGCTGCTGCTGCACGACGCCCAAGTGGCCCGCGTGCTGCAACAGTTGCGCGCCATGATGGCCACGATCACCGACGAGGACTTCGACTTCGAGGCGGCGTGCAACCTGACGACGCTGCTGGCGTATGTGGCGCAGCGCGCGATCCAGATCGACGAGGTGCAAGAGCGACTGACCGTGCTCGGACGGCGTTTTTGTACCTCCAAGGCGCTGACGGCGCTGCTGGCTCAGGCCGCCAACGCCCACCCGCCGTACGCCGAGCGGCTGTCCAGTCTGCACACCGAGGTGCTGAGCATCATCGAGCACGCCATGCGCCAAAGCCTGGCGGGCAACCCGCGCGCCGCGGTGCTCGAACTCCTCGAGCAGGGGCGTGTCACCTGCAACGCCAAAATCATCGAGTCGGCCTGGGGCGTGCTCAAGCGCTACGAAGCGCGCATCGATGATGCAGCAGAACTGGCACAGGCGATTCAGCCGCTGCGCACCCGCTACCAGTCCTACGCCAACAAGCCCGTCATCGGCGACAAGGCGGCGCGCCAGGCCGGCGGCGTCAGCCTGCGCGTGATGGACGTCAAGACCGTCGAGGACTGACCCGCCTGGTCAGGGAACCGGTGCCCCCGCGCGCCACCAGGCGGCGATCAACGCCCGCTCCGCCTCGGTCAAACCCGTGGCGTTATTGATCGGCATCTGCCGCGTAACCACGACCTGCTGATACACCGCTGGCGCGTGCTGCGCCAGGGCCGGCGCGCTGTCGAGCCGCACGCCCTTGGAGGCCAGCGCCTCGCCGTGACACGGCACACAGCGCTGCTGCACCACGGCCAACACCTGGGCCGGCTCTACGTGGGGGACGGGCGTGTCGCCTGCCGCGCCCGCCTGCGGCGCCGCCGGGCGTATCCCGACGATGACGGCCCCGACCAGCGCCACCCCCACCGCTGCGTACGGCCAGGGGTGCGCGCAGCGGCCAAGCCGGTACCCATGTCGGGCCACGAAAAACTGCCGGATGGCCGCACCCCCCGCCATCAAGCCCAGCAGGGCGAGCCAGTTGGCCTCGTGCCCGGTCAGAAAGCCGTAGTGGTTGCTCAGCATCGCCAGCACCACGGGCAGCGTGAAGTAGGTGTTGTGCACGCTGCGCTGTTTGCCGCGCTGGCCATGGCGCGGATCCGGGGTCTGCCCCGCCTGCAGCGCCGCCACCACCTTGCGCTGGCCGGGGATGATCCAAAACAGCACATTGGCGCTCATCGCGGTGGCCAGCATCGCGCCAATGATCAAAAACGCCGCACGCCCCGCAAACCACTGGCACGCCAGCCACGTGGCCAGCACCACCAGCAGCGCCACCGCCAGCCCGACTTTACGGTCGCCACCAGGCGTCTGACCCCACCAGCGGCAGATGGCGTCGTACAGCAACCAAAACACGACCAGGAACGCGATCGCCGCCGCGCCCGCCATCCACGCCGCGGGCCACGCGTACACCCGCGCGTCCACCAGATAGATGTCGGCCTGCCACAGGTACGACACCGCCAGCAACGCAAAACCGCTGAGCCAGGTGGTGTAGCTCTCCCAGTAAAACCAGTGCAACCGCTCGGGCAGGCGGGGCGGCGCGACGGCGTACTTGACGGGGTGATAAAACCCTCCCCCGTGCACCGCCCACAGCTCACCGGTCGCGCCATCTCGCCGCAGGCGCTCGTCCGCGGGCGGCGTCAGGCTGCTGTCCAGAAACACGAAGTAAAACGACGACCCGATCCAGGCGATGGCCGCCACCACATGCAACCAACGCAACAACAGGTTGGCCCAGTCCAGAAGATAGGCATCCACGGCACGCTCCATGCGCCCGGTGGCGCACGTGGTGCGACCCCCACCACCGCGGGCGCTGTGGGGGCCCCAGGCCGCGACCTGCGGCGTCACGCCCCGGCGGATCCGAAGCGTGGCCGCTGCGCCGCTGCGACCAACCGTATTAGTGTACCGGCTGGCCAGCCACCGCGAGGGGGCTCAGGGCAAACACTCCAGCGCGTGCTGGTAACGCGCATCGGCCATGAGCGCATCCCAATCGAGCGCCGGCCCGTTGGGCAGCAACGCGCGGCGGCGCACCTCGGCCGTCTCGTCGGGCAGCCAGCGCTCCTCGTATACCGCGCGGCTGAGGCCTTCGATCAGGTCGTCGATCGCCACGCCGCCCGCTTGCGTGCTCTGGTTGCACAGCAGCACCAGGTCGCAGCCAGCCTCCAGCGCCGCCAGTGCGGCTTCGGTGTACGTCAGCGACTGCCCCCGCAATTGGCGGGCAGCGGCCATGGACAGATCGTCGCTGAAGATGGCGCCGGTAAAGCCCAGCCGCTCGCGCAGGATGTCGCGCAGCCAGCGACGCGAAAAACCGGCGGGGCCATCGTCCACCCGCGGATAGACCACGTGCGCCGGCATCACGGCGGCCAGCGATGCGCTGAGCCACCCGTACGGCGCGGCGTCGTCGTCCAGGATCGCTTCCAGCGGCCGGTCGTCGATGGGCAGCTCGACGTGCGAATCGGCCTCGGCCCAGCCGTGGCCCGGAAAATGTTTGCCGCAGTGGGCCATGCCCGCCAACCGCATGCCGTGCATCAGCGCTTGCGCGAGCAGCGTCACCACGCGCGCATCGGCGTCGAACGCGCGGTCGCCGATCACGTCGCTGCGGCCATGGTCCAGGTCCAGCACCGGGGCAAAGCTCAGGTCCACGCCACAGGCGCGCAGCTCGGCTGCCAACACGTAGCCCGCCGCCGTGGCGGCATTGCACGCGATCAGCGCGGCTTCCCCTGCGCGCGCCTCGGGCGCCTCGCGCCACAAGCGGCCGAACTCGCGCATCGGCGGCAGGTGGGTAAAGCCGTCACTGCGAAAGCGCTGCACGCGCCCGCCCTCGTGGTCAACGCAGATGAGCAGATCCTTGCGCACACGCTTGATTTGGCGGCACAGGGCCTGCAGTTGGGTGCGGTCGCGCCAGTTGCGGGCAAACAGAATCACGCCACCGACCAGCGGGTGGCTCAGCCGGGCACGGTCGGCCTCGGTCAGCCGGGTACCGGCGATGTCGATGATCAAGGGGGCATGCAGGGTCATGGGTCTTGCTCCACCACCACAAAGCTGGCGGCATGGTCGGATTCGTCGGTCAGGCTCAGGTGCGCGCGCCAGCGCCGCGCCTCGAACCACTGCTGCAGCGGTCCGTGCAGCCGGAAGGCGGGACGCCCGCCGGGCAGGTGGATGACCTCGCAGTCGCGCCAGGTCATGGGGGCGCGCAGGCCCAGGCCAACGGCTTTGGCGAACGCCTCCTTGGCCGAAAAACGCGTGGCCACGAAACGCACACCGCGCTCGGGCCAGCGCTGGCGCCGCTCGTGCCAGGTGGCCAGCTCGCCGTCGGCCAGCACCCGGCGCGCAAAGCGCTCGCCATGGCGCTCCAAGGCCGCGGCGATGCGGCGCACATCGCACAGGTCGGTGCCAATGCCGACGATCATGGCGCGTGCGCCGCGTCGATGCAGCGCTGGTACACCTGGACCGTGGCCGTGTAGCCGAGCTCGAGCGCGTCGGCGATCAAGGCGTGGCCGATGGAGACCTCTGCCACACCCGGGACGGCGCGCAAAAAGTCAGTCAAGTTGTCGCGGTTGAGGTCGTGGCCAGCGTTGACGGCGAGCCCGACGACGTGCGCCGCCTCGGCCGCGGCGCGGTAGCGCTGCAGCTGCACCGCGCGCGCCGCCGGGTCAGGCCAAGCAGCGGCGTAGGGTTCGGTGTAGAGCTCGACGCGGTCCGCCCCCACCGCCCGCGCCGCGGCCATTTGCTCGGGCACAGGGTCCATGAAAAGACTGACGCGAGCGCCCAGCGCGTGCGCCTGCTCGATGACCGGACGCAGGCGCTCGGCGTCGTCCGGAAAACGCCAGCCATGGTCGCTGGTGAACTGGTCCATCGCGTCGGGCACGAAGGTCAGTTGATGCAACGGCAGGCCTTGCTGCACCAGCTCGCGCGCCACGTCGAGCAGGTTGTGGAACGGGTTGCCCTCGATGTTGAACTCGCGCTGCGGCCAGGCCTGCATCAGGTGCCCCAGATCGAACACATCGTGCCAGCGGATGTGGCGCTCGTCCGGTCGGGGGTGGATGGTGATGCCGTCGGCCCCGGCCTGCAGGCACAGCGTGGCGGCCCGCGTGACGCTGGGAATGCCCAAATGCCGGCTGTTGCGCAACAGGGCGACCTTGTTGACGTTGACGGACAGCGCGGTGCGTACGGGCGCGGATGGCAGACCTGGACTCATGGTGTGGGCTCGCTCGTGGGCGGCAACGGACGGGGGGCGATGCGGCGCACGGCCCGCATCAGCTCACGGGTACGAAACGACGCGACCCCGCTATGGTAGTGCAGCAGGCCGGCGAGCCCCGTGCGCAGCGCGGCAGTGGCCAGCAGCGGCGCCTGCGTGCACAGCGCTGCCCACGGGTCAGGGCCGTCCAGCGCGGCCTGCAAAGCGGTCCACGCGGCGGCGGGCAAGGTGTCGGCCGACTCACCAGCGGCGGGCTGCAAGCCGGCGTGCGGCGAGAGCCGGCACGGCTGCGCCGGCTCCAGCGGCAGCAGCCGCAGGCCGTCGCGCGCCAAATCGGGCAGCCACCCCAAGGTGCGCAGCAGCAACAACTCGAACGCGCGCAACACCACCGCGGCGTCATCGCCCAGGGCGAGCGCGCACACCGCGCGCGCGTAGTGGTCGAACAGCACCGGGTGCGGGTCGTCGCGTACCATCAGGCGCAGCAGCAGCTCGTTCAGGTAGTAGCCCGCCAACAGCGCGTCACCCGCGGGCATGACGTGTCCGCCAGCGTAATGAGCAGCCTTGAGGGTGCGCACCTCGGCGTCGCCGGACCAATCCACGCGCAGCGGCTGCAGCGGCAGCAGCACGGCCCGAAACTGCGACGTGGGGCGTTTGACCCCCTTGGCCACCAGGGCCACGCGCCCATGGTGGCGGCTGAGCAGCTCCAGGATCAGGCTGGACTCGCTCCAGTCGTGCCGATGCAGGACGAAGGCGGGCTCGTCGTGCACCCGCGCGCGCGGCCGCGATCCCACGTCACTCGTAGCCGTAGGCGCGCACCCGCGCTTCGTCGTCCGACCAGCCGGAGCGCACCTTGACCCAGAGTTCCAGGTACACCTTGCCGCCCCACTGGCGCTCCAGCTCCTGCCGCGCTTCGGTGCCGATGCGCTTGAGCCGCTCGCCACCCTCGCCAATCACCATGCCCTTGTGGCTTTCGCGCTCGACGATGATGGTGGCAGCGATGCGGCGCAGCTCGCCTTCTTGCTCGAAGCGATCGACGACCACGGTGGAGGTGTAGGGCAGCTCATCGCCCGTGAGGCGAAACAGCTTCTCGCGCACCAGCTCGCCGGCCAAAAAGCGCTCGCTGCGGTCGGTCAGGTCGTCAGCCTCGTACAGCCAGGGCTGCTCGGGCAGGTAGCGCTCGCACAGCGCCAGCAGGCGCTGCACGTCGCGACGCTGCTTGGCCGACATCGGAAAGAACTCGGCAAACGGGTGGCGCTCCTGCATGCTGCGCAGCCAGGGCGCGATCTCGACGCGGCGGTGCACGCGGTCGAGCTTGTTGGCCACCAGGATCACCGGCACCCCGGGCGGCAGCAGGGCCAGCACCTTGGCGTCGGCCAGGTCGAAGCGGCCCGCCTCCACCACGAACAGTACCAGATCGACGTCGGTCACCGCACCCAGCACGGCCTTGTTGAGCGCGCGGTTGAGGGCGCTGGCATGCCGGGTTTGAAAGCCGGGGGTATCCACGAACAGGAATTGGGTCGCGCCCTCGGTGCGAATGCCCGTGATGCGGTGCCGGGTGGTTTGCGCCTTGCGCGAGGTGATGCTGATTTTTTGGCCCACCAGGGCATTGAGCAAGGTCGACTTGCCGACATTGGGCTTGCCCACGATGGCGATGAAACCACAACGCTGCGCCGACGACGGCGCGGGCGCAGACGGGGAAGGCGCAGCAGACGACTCGGCAGGCAGCATGGTCATGGCGTAGGGGCGCGGCGGCTCGTGCCGCCCGTTTGCAGGAGTTCGAGCATATGCGCGGCAGCGGCTTGCTCGGCGGCGCGACGCGATGGCCCCCGCCCGACCGTGGGCCCAGCCCCCTCGACCCGACACGCGACCTCGAAGGTTTGGGCATGCGCTTCGCCGTGGATGGCCACCACCTCATATGTCGGCAGGGGGCGGCGGCGCGCCTGCAGCCACTCCTGCAGCGCGGTCTTGGCATCCTTGCCCTGCCCCGGGCGCAGTTCGAGCCCCTCGTACCAACGACGCGCCACGGCCTGCGCCACCTCGTATCCCGCATCCAGATACAGCGCGCCCAGCAAGGCCTCGACGGCGTCGGCCAGGATGGATGCGCGCTCGCGCCCACCCGAGCGCTGCTCACCCTCGCCCAGGCGCAGCAACGGCGGCAGCCCCAGGTCGAGCGCAATGCGATGCAGTGCATCCTGGCGCACCAAGCTGGCGCGCAGGCGCGAGAGCTCGCCCTCGGGCTGCTGCGGCAGCCGCTCGACCAGCAGCGTCGAGACGGCCAAGCCGAGCACCGCATCGCCGAGAAACTCCAGTCGCTCGTAATGATCGGCGCCATAGCTGCGGTGCGTCAGCGAGCGCAGCAGCAAACCCGGGTCGCGAAAACGGTGACCGAGGCGCCTCTGCAGGGCCTCCAGCCCAGGGGACAGGGGATCAGCCATGGATCACTGATTACGGCCGCGGAACTTGAGCAGCAGATACGCCGGGCCCGCCAGGTGGATTTCCTTGTCGTAGGCGAACTCGACCACGATGCGTTCGCCGTCCTTGCTGATCTCGAGATCCTTGCCCGTGACGGCTTCGAAGTAGTCGGCGGTGCGGGCGCGCTCGAAGGCGCTGCGGATTTCACCCACCGTGCTGCTACTCTGGGCGGCCCGGTTGACGGCTTTCTGGATTGCCAGGTATTCGGTCACCGCGGGCACGATCTTGGCCGCCAGCACCAGACACACGGCGACGACCACGCCGACGAAGAACATCCCGAACACGGTCACGCCACGTTGTCGCATCTGCACCACCCCCGGATCGTCGTGGGCCGCCGCCATGGCGGCCTGGGGCCATGATAGCGGCAAACCACGCTCAGGCGTCATTCGAAACGGCCGATGCGGCTCAGGTCGCGGAAGTTCATCCACACGAGCACTGCCTTGCCGACGATGTTGCGCTCGGGCACGAAACCCCAGTAGCGCGAATCGAGCGAGTTGTCGCGGTTGTCGCCCATCACGAAGTAGTGCCCCGCCGGCACACGGCAGGTCACACCTTCGACCGTGTATCGACACGCTTCGCGGCCCGGAAAATCGACCACCGCGGGGATGAACGCCGGTCGCTCGTCGTCGATCAGGGTGCGCACCCGCCGCCCACCGATCTCCTCGATGAACTGCTTGCGGTAGCGCATCGCCTCGGCGTCGTAAAAATCGTCGGTGGGCTGGCGCGGCACCGCCTGCCCATTGATGAAGAGCTGCTTGTTCAGGTACGCCACCTCGTCGCCGGGCAGGCCGACGACGCGCTTGATGTAGTCCAGGCTCGGCTGCGGCGGGTAGCGAAAAACGATGACATCGCCACGTTGCGGTTCGTGGTTGTCGATGACCTTGGTGTGCACCACCGGCAAGCGCACGCCGTAGTGGTACTTGTCGACCAGGATCAAGTCGCCGATGTGCAGCGTAGGAATCATCGAGCCGGACGGGATTTTGAACGGCTCGTACAGAAACGAGCGCAGCAGGAACACCGCCAGGATCACCGGGAACAGCCCCGCGGTCCAGTCCAGCCACCAGGGCTGCGCCATCAGCTTTTGGTGCAGTGCCTGCAGGTCGGTCGGCTCGGCGGCGATGCCCTGGCGCGCCAGCTCCTGCTGGCGGCGCTGGGCGTCGGCCACGGCGCGCTCAGCCGCCGCGCGTCGCCGGGGCAAAAAGACCCAGCGCTCGGCCGCCCAATACACGCCCGTCACCACGACTGCCAGCAGCAGCAGCAGCGAAAAATTACCGTCGATGGCCCCGATGTACCACGCCACCCCATAGCCGACGAAAGCACCCAGCACGACCCCGGTCAGCGTGCCCATGGTCTGGTCGTTCATGATTCCTCCACCTGCAGGATGGCCAGGAACGCCTCCTGCGGGACTTCGACCGTGCCGATCTGCTTCATGCGCTTCTTGCCCGCCTTTTGTTTTTCCAGCAGCTTGCGCTTGCGCGTGATGTCGCCACCGTAGCACTTGGCCAGCACGTTCTTGCGCAGCGCCTTGACCGTCTCGCGCGCGATGATTTGCGCCCCGATGGCCGCCTGGATGGCCACGTCGAACTGCTGACGGCTGATGATCTCGCGCATCTTGGACACCACCGCCCGCGCGCGCGACTGCGCCTGGCTGCGATGCACGATCATCGACAGCGCGTCGACCTTCTCGCCGTTGAGCAAGATGTCAACCTTGACCACGTCGGACGGGCGGTATTCCTTGAACTCGTAGTCCATCGACGCATAGCCGCGGCTGACCGACTTGAGCTTGTCGAAGAAGTCCAGCACGATCTCGGCCAGCGGCAGGTCATAGGTCAGCATCACCTGCTTGCCGTGGTAGGCCATGTTGAGCTGTACCCCCCGCTTGCCATTGCACAACGTCATGACCGGGCCCACATAGTCCTGCGGCAGGTAGATGTGCACGGTGACGATGGGCTCGCGGATCTCCTGGATCTTGCTCGGCTCCGGCATGCGCGAGGGGTTTTCCACCATCAGCACCTCGCCGTCGCCTTTGACCACCTGGTACACGACGCTCGGCGCCGTGGTGATGAGGTCCTGGTCGAACTCGCGCTCAAGGCGCTCCTGCACGATCTCCATGTGCAGCAGGCCCAAAAAGCCGCAGCGAAAGCCAAAGCCCAGCGCCTGCGACACCTCGGGCTCGAAGTGCAGCGAGGCGTCGTTGAGCTGAAGCTTCTCCAGCGCGTCACGCAGTTGGTCGTACTCGCTCGCCTCGGTGGGGTACAGGCCCGCGAACACCTGGGGCTGCACTTCCTTGAAACCTGGCAGCGGCTCGGTGGCGGCCGTCAGGTTGGCGCCGCTGGCGGCCTTGAATGAGGTGATGGTGTCGCCCACCTTGGCCGACTTGAGCTCCTTGATGCCCGCGATCACATAACCCACCTCGCCGGCCTGCAAGCGGTCGCGCGGCTGGTTGGCGGGCGTGAACACGCCGAGCTTTTCGCACTGGTACTGCGCGCCCGTGGCCATCAGGCGGATGCGGTCGCCACGGTTGAGGCACCCGTCCACCACGCGCACCAGCATCACCACGCCCACATAGTTATCGAACCACGAGTCGATGATCATCGCACGCAGCGGACCATCGGGGTTGCCGCGCGGCGGCGGGATCTTGGCCACCACCGCCTCCAGGATATCGTCGATGCCCATGCCGGTTTTGGCCGAGCAGGGGATCGCCTCCGAGGCGTCGATGCCGATCACGTCCTCGATTTCTTGCTTGGCACGGTCGGGGTCGGCCTGCGGCAAGTCCATCTTGTTGAGCACCGGCAGCACTTCCACACCCAGGTCGAGCGCGGTGTAGCAGTTGGCCACCGTCTGCGCTTCCACCCCCTGGCTCGCGTCCACCACCAGCAGCGCCCCCTCGCAGGCCGACAGGGATCGGCTCACCTCGTAGGAAAAGTCCACGTGGCCGGGCGTGTCGATGAGGTTGAGGTTGTACACCTGCCCGTCGCGCGCGGTGTATTGCAGCGCGGCGGTCTGGGCCTTGATGGTGATGCCGCGCTCTTTCTCGAGCTCCATGGAGTCGAGCACCTGCTCGGTCATCTCGCGCTCGCTCAAGCCCCCGCAGCGCGCGATCAGCCGGTCGGCCAGCGTGCTCTTGCCGTGGTCGATGTGCGCGATGATGGAAAAGTTGCGGATGTGCTTCATGGCGACAGAAAAAGGGCGCGCTCCACCAGCAGCGCGCCCGATCAAATCAAACCCCCGATTGTAGGCGGTGCGGCACGCGCACGCCGCCACCCGTCAGGGACGCACCAGCACCCATTGGGCCCAATCGCCACGCCGGATCAGCAGGCCCAGGGGCCGCCCCTTGGGCCAGTCGGCGACGGCGCGCTCGAACTCGCGCACGCCCGAGACCTCCTGATTGCCCACACCCACGATCACATCGCCCGGGCGCACACCGGCGGCTGCGGACGGGCCCGCCACCTCGTCGACGCGCACGCCACCGCTGAGCTTGAGCTCGCGCCGCTCGGCAGCGGTCAGCTCGCGCACCGTCAGCCCGAGCGGCCCAGCCTTGGCGGCCTGCGGCTTGTCGGCGGGCGCGGCGGCGGTTTCTTCTTCGAACGTGCCCACGGTCACGGTGACGGTCTTGGTGGCGCCACGCCGCCAGAGCTCGACCGTGGCGCGCGTGCCCGGCTTGGTGTTGCCGACGATGCGCGGTAAATCGGCCGATTTTTCAATGGGCCGACCATCGAAGCGCAGGATGATGTCGCCCGGCTCGATCCCCGCCTTGGCTGCGGGCGAGCCGTCCTCCACCCCGCGCACGAGCGCGCCACCGGCACGCGGCAGGCCCAGCGCCTCCGCCACCTCTTTGTCCACCGGCTCGATCGCCACGCCGATGCGCCCGCGCGTGACCTTGCCCGTGGCCTTGAGCTGCTCGGCCACGCGCACCGCCTCGTCGATCGGGATGGCGAAGCTGATCCCCATGAAGCCGCCCGAGCGAGAGTAGATCTGGCTGTTGATACCCACCACCTCGCCGCGCATGTTGATGAGTGGCCCGCCGGAGTTGCCGGGGTTGATGGCCACGTCGGTCTGGATGAACGGCAAAAAGTCGCCCGTCTCGCGCTGCTTGGCGCTGACGATGCCCGCGGTGACCGTATTGTCCAGCCCGAACGGCGAGCCGATGGCCATGACCCATTCGCCCACGCGCAGCCGCTCGACGTCGCCGATGCGCACCGGCTTGAGACCGGTGGCGTCGATCTTGACCAAGGCCACATCGGTGCGTTTGTCGGCCCCCACGACGCGCGCCTTGAATTCGCGCTTGTCCGGCAGCGTCACGATCACCTCGTCAGCCCCGTCGACCACGTGGGCGTTGGTCATGATGTAGCCGTCTGCGCCATAGACGAAGCCCGAGCCCACGCCGCGCTGGCGCTCCTGGGGGCCGCCAGGCCCAGGACGCTGGGGCGAGCGCGGAAACGCGCCCGGCGGCAGCGGGATGCCAAAGCGACGGAAGAACTCGCGCATGTCTTCGTCGGGCCCGCCGGCATCGGGCTCGCGCTGCACGCGCTCGATGGTGCGAATATTGACGACCGATGGGCCCACCTCGTCCACCAGCACGGTGAAGTCGGGCAGACCAGTCAAGCGCGGCGCGTCGCCCGGCGTTGCCGATGCACTGGCTGCCGCAGCGCTGCGGGGTGCGGTCTGCGCGCCCACGCCGTGCTGGCTGGCGCCCCACACCAAGGCCACCGCCGCCAGCAGCGAGACGGCGGCCCAAACGGCCGAGCGGCGACGCGGCGACGCGGCCGCCGCGGCAGAAGGTTCACGCATGTCCATGATGTCCTATCCTTGGTCTTGTCGAAACACACTCACCGGCTACGCTCCAGCGTAGCCAGAAATCGCTCCAGGGTCTGCGGAGGCACTTCACCGAGGGCAACGACGAGCTGACCCGCCACGCGCCGCGACAGCATGTGCGTTGCCCCCGCCCGCACCTGGTTGACAGACGTGCCATCGCCCGCGGGGAAAAACAACGACACCGACGCCAAACCATCCGAGAACACGCACTGCAGCGGGGACCTCGGTCGATTCGACTCCTCGACCCGCTGCCAGCACGTCACCGGCCGAAAGCCTGGCACCTCCGCCCCCAGGCGCCAGCCCTCGGCTTCGAGCGTGGTTTTGCGCAACGTCGGCCGCTCGATGTGGTAGCCGCGCGTGTCCTCCATCTGGCGCGCCAACACGTCCAGCCGCAGGGGCGCGTCGATCTGCAGTTCGGTGAACGCCACCTGCTCCAACACCTGCGCGCCACCATCGAGGGTTTGGAGCTTGAGCGCAAGCCCCGTGCGCTTCTCGGACCAGATGCGGTAGCCATAGCGCAGGGCGTCCCTGGGCAAAAACTCCACCACCCACGCGTCGAAGCCGGCCAGGCGCTCGCTGCCGCGCAGCTCGGCGCGATAAAAATCGGCCACATCGATACCCGGCACCTTCAGCGGCCCCGGAAACAGGCGCAGCAGCTCGCGGCGGTCGCGCACGGCCCATTGGCGCTCCGGCATCAGCGTCATCACCTCGTCGTCGCGGCGCCACGTCACCCGCGCGGGGCCGCTGAGCGCCTCGATACGCTCGATTTGCTGGCGCCCATCGCAGACGTGGGCGATGCGGGCGCTGGCGATCTCGCTGCCGCGCGTGACCACATAAGTGCCACTGTAAGCACGGTTGCGCGTAGCCTCGTGCAGACGGGCGATCCATCCTTGAATGTCGCGCGGCGGCTCTGCCGCGTCGCGCCCCATCGATGGTGCAGCCGCCGTCCACACGACCAAACCCAGGAGCACGGTCCCGACGCGCCGCGCC
>Ga0308017_1000312_pt1 | contig 15601 bp, 14 predicted proteins | sample Neamet280_FD_203145 | JGI IMG/M metagenome (GOLD analysis project Ga0308017, IMG submission 203145) | Marine microbial communities from water near the shore, Antarctic Ocean - #280 | ecosystem: Environmental > Aquatic > Marine > Unclassified | place: Southern Ocean | collected 2014-10-01
GAGCGATCTTCGGCTGCCGCACCGGCGCGCCAACCCCGCCCGAGGCGCGCCCGTCAGCCCTCGGCCGCCAGCGCGCGTTGGATCAGGATTTTCTGCACGTCGCTCGTGCCCTCGTAGATCTGGCAGACACGCACGTCGCGCCAGATGCGCTCGACCGGGAAGTCGCTCACGTAGCCATAGCCGCCCAGCGTCTGGATGGCAGCGGAGCACACCCACTCGGCGGTTTCGCTCGCGATCAGCTTGGCCATCGCGGCTTCTTTGAGGCAGGGCTGACCTGCATCCCGCATGGCTGCCGCGTGCCACGTCAGTTGGCGCGCCGCCTCCAGCCTCGCTGCTGCTTCGGCGAGGCGAAAGCCCACGGCCTGGTGGTTGAAGATCGGCTGGCCGAAGCTCTCGCGTTCCTTGGCGTAGGCAATCGCCACCTCGAGCGCGCTGCGCGCCATGCCGATGCTTTGCGCCGCGATACCGATGCGCCCGCCCTCGAGCGCCGACAGTGCGATTTTGTAGCCTTCGCCCTCGTCGCCAATACGGTACTCGGCGGGGATGCGGCACTGGTCCAAGCGGATCTGCGCCGTGTCGCTGGAGTGCTGGCCGACCTTGTCTTCGAGACGAGCCACGACGTAGCCCGGCGTGTCGATGGGCACCAAAAAGGCGCTCATCCCGCGTTTGCCCGCCGCTTTGTCGGTGACGGCGATGACGATGGCCACTTGCCCGTTCTTGCCGCTGGTGATGAACTGCTTGACCCCGTCGAGCACGTACGTGTCGCCCTCGCGCCGTGCCGTGGTGCGCAAGGCCGCAGCGTCCGAGCCGACATGCGGCTCGGTCAAGCAAAACGCGCCCAGCATCTGCCCCTGCGCCAGGGGCACCAGCCAGCGCTGCTTTTGCGCCTCGCTGCCGTAGCGCAGCAAAATGGCGCACACCGGGCAGTTGTTGACGCTGATGGCGGTGCTGGTGCCGCCGTCGCCGGCGGCGATTTCCTCCAACACCAGCGCCAGGCTCACGTAGTCCAGCCCCGCGCCGCCGTAGTCCGTGGGCACGCATACGCCATAGCAGCCCAGCTCAGCAAGGCCCCGGTGCGCTTCGCGCGGGAACGTGTGCTCGCGGTCCCAGCGCGCCGCGTGGGGCCAGAGTTGCTCGCGTGCGTAGGCGCGCACCGCGTCGCGGATCAGGCGTTGGTCTTCGGTCAACAGCATGGGGGCTCCGGCAGTGGGTGCGTGTCAGCCCAGGGGCCGTCACACGGCCCCGGCAGCGGTCACAGCATTTCGATCGCGATCGCGGTGGCCTCGCCCCCGCCGATGCACAGCGTGGCCACGCCGCGCTTCAGGCCGCGCGCCCGCAGGGCGTGCATCAGCGTGACCATGATGCGCGCACCGCTGGCGCCGATCGGGTGGCCCAACGCGCACGCACCGCCATTGACGTTGACGATGTCGTGCGAGATGCCCAGCTCGGTCATGAGCGCCATCGGCACCACGGCAAAGGCCTCGTTGACCTCCCACAGCCGCACGTCGGAGACCTGCCAGCCGATCTTGGCCAGCAGCTTACGCGTGGCCCCCACGGGGGCGGTGGTGAACCAGTTGGGCTCTTGCGCGTGCATGGCGTGGCCCACGATGCGCGCCAGCGGCTGACAGCCACGCTGGGCCGCGGTCGAGGCGCGCATCAGCACCAGCGCTGCCGCCCCATCGTTGATGGACGAGCTCGACGCCGCGGTGATGGTGCCGTCCTTCTTGAACGCTGGCTTGAGCTGGGGAATTTTGTCGAGCTTGATCTTGCCTGGCCCCTCGTCGCTGGCAACCACGCGCTCGCCCGTGCGGTCCTTGACCGTCACCGGCGTGATTTCGGCGGCGAAGCTGCCGTCGGCCACGGCACGCTGGGCGCGGCGCACGCTCTCGGTGGCAAAGGCGTCCTGCTGCTCACGCGTGAACTGGTACTTGGCCGCGCACTCCTCGCCGAAGGTGCCCATGCTGCGCCCGGGCTCGTACGCGTCCTCCAGGCCGTCGAGCATCATGTGGTCGAACACACGGTCGTGTCCCATGCGGTAGCCGCCACGGCCCTTGAGCAGCAGGTACGGCGCGTTGGTCATGCTCTCCATGCCGCCCGCCACCATCACGTCCGCGGTACCCGCGGCCAGCATGTCGTGCGCGAACATGGCGGCGCGCATGCCCGAGCCGCACATCTTGGACAGTGTGACGGCCCCCGCGCTCTTGGGCAGTCCGGCCTTGAGCGCGGCTTGGCGTGCAGGCGCTTGGCCCTGCCCAGCCATCAGGCAGTTGCCCATCAGCACCTCGTCCACGGCGTCCGGGGCGATACCCGCGCGCTCGACGGCAGCACGGATGGCGGCAGCCCCCAAGTCGTGCGCGGCGAGCGCTGAAAAATCACCCTGGAAGCTGCCCATGGGGGTGCGCGCGGCACCGACGATGACGATCGGATCGGCTTGGCTCATGCTGAGACTCCTGACAGTGGGGAACGAGAAACCACGTCCTAGGCAGCCGCCTCGGCCGTGGGCGACAGAGGCACGCGGCGCTGCGCGCTGAAACGGCGCTCGCGCTCGTAGGGGAAGACGTCGTGCACGTGGCCGGCGAGGATGCGCTCCTTGTGCGCCTGCCAGTAGGCGGGGTCGAGCAAGTCCGCGTGGTGGCGCATGAAAATCTCGCGCACCATCGGGTTGCCGAGCAGAAACGGCCCAAACGTCTCGGGAAAGACGTCGCGCGGACCGACGCTGTACCACACCTCGCCGCTCATCTCGTCGTCTTCGTCGCGCGGGGGCGGCACACGGCGGAAGTTGCAGTCGGTGAGGTATTCGATCTCGTCGTAGTCGTAGAAGACGACCTTGCCATGGCGCGTGATACCAAAATTCTTCCACAGCATGTCGCCAGGAAAGATGTTGGCCGCCACCAGGTCTTTGATCGCGTTGCCGTACTCGATGACCGCGTGCTCGAGCTGCTGGCGCACCGCCGTGTTGCCCGGGTCTTTCTGCAGGGTGTCGAAGCATTCCTGCAGGTAGATGTTGAGCGGGATCATGCGCCGCTCGATATAGACGTGCTTGAGCACGACTTCGATGTTGCCATCCCCGTTGCGGTCACCGATCTCGATCTGGCTGGGCGCGAATTTCTGGATCTCGGCGATCAGCTCGTCGCTGAAGCGTGCGCGCGGAAACCCCACCTCGGAAAACTCCAACGTATCGGCCATGCGGCCCACGCGGTCGTGCTGTTTGACGAGCTGGTATTTGGCGCGGATCTGCTCACGCGTGGTGTCCTTCTGCGGCGGAAAGTAGTCCTTGATGACCTTGAACACGAACGGAAAGCTCGGCAGGTCGAACACCAGCATCACCATGCCCTTAATTCCGGGCGCGATGCGAAACTGGTCGGTGCTGTGCCGCAGGTGGTAGAGAAAGTCGCGGTAGAAAAGCGTCTTGCCCTGCTTGGCCAAGCCGAGCGCGTTGTAGAACTCCGCCCGTGGTTTGCGCGGCATCATGCTGCGCAAAAACTGCACGTAGGCGCTGGGCACTTCCATGTCGACCATGAAGTAGGCCCGCGCGAAGCTGAACACCATCAGCAAATCGTCTTCGCCGTGCAGCAACGCGTCGATGACGAGTTGACCGCGCTCGTTGTGCAGGATGGGCAGGGCGAACGGCAGCTCTTGAAAGCCGTTGATGAGCTTGCCCACCGCGTACGCGCCCTTGTTGCGGTAGAACAGGCTGTCGAGCACCTGGATCTGAAAATTGGCACGCAGCCGGCGGTGGTCGAACAGCGGCAGCATGGCCTCGTGCACGTAGCCGATGTCGCGCGCCAGATCCTCGAACGGCACGCGCAGGCCGAAGTCTTCCACCATGCGCTGCAGTGTGGGCTGGAGATCGTCCAGCCGCTGCGGGTAATAGCAGCGGTAGGTGGTGTGGCTGTGAGGGTCTTCCGGCTCGATGTACTCCGTGCTGATGGCGGGACGCACGAAGATGAAATCGTTCTGGAAGTAGCTGCGGTGCAGGATCTTGGTCGTGACGGAGTTGAAGAACGTCTCCGCGAGTTCCGGCTGACGATGATCGACCAGCATGCCGATGTAGAGCAGCTTGACCTGCTGCCACACCTCCATCGGCTGCTGCGAGGCATGGAATTCGCGCTCCAGGCGCGTCACGCACTCCTTGACGCGCATGTCGTAGAACTCGATGCGCTCGCGCTGCGCGCGCTGCTGCCCCACCCAGTCGGCCGTCTCGAACCGGTGCTTGGCACGCGCCGACTCGGCCCGGAACAGCCGGTAGTGGCGGTTGAAGCCATCGATCATCGCTTTGGCGATGTCGTAGGCCAGGGACGAGTCGAGGCGTTGCGGCAGCATGGCGGGGGATCCGGCGGAGGCAGTGTCACCCCGAATCATGACAGATCCGGGGCGTCACATCGTCTGCGCAAACAGCTCGCGCCCGATGAGCATGCGGCGGATCTCGCTGGTGCCAGCGCCGATTTCATACAGCTTCGCGTCGCGCCACAGCCGACCCATCGGGTAGTCGTTGATGTAGCCGTTGCCGCCAAAGATCTGGATGCCCTCGCCCGCCATCCAGGTGGCTTTTTCCGCGCACCACAGGATGACGCTCGCGCAGTCCTTGCGCACCTGGCGCACGTGGTCGCTGCCCAAGCGGTCCAGGTTCTTGCCCACGGTGTACAAAAAAGCGCGCGCCGCCTGCAGGGTGGTGTACATGTCGGCTACCTTGCCCTGGATGAGCTGGAACTCACCGATGGGCTGGCCGAACTGCTTGCGGTCGTGGATGTAGGGCACCACGTTGTCCATCACGGCCTGCATGATGCCCACGGGGCCGGCGGCCAGCACGGCGCGTTCGTAGTCCAGCCCGCTCATCAGCACCTGGACGCCGCCGTTGACCGCTCCCAGGACATTCTCGGCCGGCACCTCGACGTTGTCGAACACCAGCTCGCCCGTGTGGCTGCCGCGCATGCCCAGCTTGTCGAGCTTTTGCGCCACCGAAAAGCCCTTCATGCCTTTTTCGACGATGAAGGCGGTGATGCCACGTGCGCCCGCCTCGGGCTCGGTCTTGGCGTACACGACCAGGGTGTCGGCGTCCGGCCCGTTGGTGATCCACATTTTGCTGCCGTTGAGCACGTAGTAGCCACCCTTGTCCTCGGCGCGCAGTTTCATGCTCACCACGTCGGAGCCGGCGCCCGGCTCGCTCATGGCCAGCGCGCCCACGTGCTCGCCACTGATCAGCTGGGGCAGGTAGCGGCGCTTTTGCGCCTCGGTGCCGTTGCGGCGGATCTGGTTGACGCACAGGTTGGAGTGCGCCCCGTACGACAGCCCGACTGACGCGCTGGCGCGGCTGATCTCCTCCATCGCGATCATGTGCGCGAGGTAGCCCATGGCCGCGCCGCCGTACTCCTCCTCGACCGTGATGCCGAGCACGCCCAGCTCGCCCATTTTGCGCCACAGGTCCATCGGAAACTGGTCGGTGCGGTCGATCTCGGCCGCGCGCGGGGCGATCTCGGCCTGGGCGAAGGCGCGCACCGCGTCGCGCAGCGCGTCGATGTCTTCGCCGAGCTGAAAGTCGAGGCCGGGCAAGTCGGTCATGGTTCGTCTCCTGTGCTGATTGACGTTTACGTAAACGTCAATTATGCCGCCTTTTCCGGCGCCGCCAACCCGTCATCCAAGCGGGCCAGCAGCGCGCGGGCTTCTTTCTCATGCACCTTGATCTCATCCAGCGTGGCCTGCAGATCGGCCATTTGGTCCTCGATCTGGCGCCGGTGCGCCGCGAGCACCTGCAAAAACTTTCGCAGCTGTGGTCCGGTGTCGCGCGGGCTGTCATACATGTCGATCAGCTCTTTGGCCTCGGACAGGCTCAGCCCCAGGCGTTTGGCGCGCAGCACGAGCTTGAGCCGCGTGCGGTCGCGCGCCGAGTACACCCGGCTACGCCCACCCGGCCCGGTGCGCTTGGGCTGCAGCAGCCCCATGTCCTCGTAGAAGCGGATGGCGCGTGTGGTCAGGTCGAACTCGCGCGCCAAGTCACTGATGGTGTAGGTGGTGTGGCTGGCCATGGCAGGGGATCGGGGTGACGCTGGGCGTCGATTGACGTTGACGTAAACGTCAATGACAACCCCGATCTTACTGCCACTGCCGCTTCCGCGCCACCCCCCCCCGCCTAGACCCGACCAACACGCCCGCGATACCCCGACCGACGGACGCTATAGTCGAGGGCATGTCCTTGGCCGCAGCCGACCCCCCTTTGACGTGGCACGCCGCATGGCGGTTGAGCCGCCCCGGCTTTCTGTGGGTAACGGTAGCGGCCGTGGCATTGGGGCTGGCCATGGCCGCCGCCTGCGGCTGCGGATTCGACCCGTGGCGCGCCGGGCTCACGATCACCCTGGCGGTGCTGGCCCACGCCGCAGCCAACGCTTGGAACGACTATCACGACGCGCTCAGCGGGGCGGACGCGATCAACCCCGCGCCGTTGTCGCCCTTCACGGGCGGCTCGCGCGCCATCCAGACCGGCACGGCCACCCCGGCGGCGGCCCGGCGCTTGGCCTTGGGCCTGTCGGGCCTGGTGGTGCTGGGCGGGCTGTGGCTGGCACTCGCCGCCGGGGGCGGGCTGATCGCCATCGGCATCGCCGGGCTGGTACTGGCGTGGGCGTATTCCGCCCCGCCGCTGCGCTTGATGGCGCGCGGCCTGGGCGAAGTCACGGTCGCACTGGCGTGGTGGCTGATCGTGCTGGCCGCGTACTATAGCCAGCGCAGCGCATGGCTGATCGTGCCCATGGTGACGGCGGTGCCGTTTGCGGTGCTGGTGGCGAACATTCTGCTCATCAACGGGCTGCCCGACGCGCCGTGGGATGCGCAGGCGGGCAAACGCACGCTGGCGGTGCGCCTGGGGCCCAAGGGCGTGGCTGCAGCCTACACCGGGCTGGCGTTGCTGGCCCACGGGGGGTTGGCGGCGGCAGTCCTGGCGTCGATCGCCCCTACCGCGGCGTGGTGGGGACTGCTGTCTCTGCCGCTGTCGCTGGCGGCCGCAGGGCTGCTGTGGCGACACGTCGCCACCGGTCAACCGGTACCCGCGCTGCGCCCCGCGATTGAGCTGACCATCGGTGCCGCTTTGGTATACGCGCTGGCGCTGACGGTGGCGCTGGGGGTCATGGCGGCCCGGCTGTGACCCGGCAGTGCGGCGCGCGAGCGCGCGGCGCATTCAGCCCAACGCATAGCGCCGCAGCGCGGCGCGCCGCTCGGCGTAGTCTGGCAGTACGCCCGCGACCAAGGCCCAAAACGCGGGGCCGTGGTGCATTTCGCGCAGGTGCGCCAGCTCGTGCACGACGACATAATCCACCAGCCCCAGCGGCAGACACACCAACCGCCAGTTCAGCGACACGGTACCGCGCGTGCTGGCGCTGCCCCAGCGTGTGCGCGCCGACGACACGCGCAAGGTGGTGGGTTGCACGCCGAGCCGCGGCGCGAAAAGCGCCACGCGTTGCTGAAACAGTCGCCGAGCCTGCTCGCGCAGCGCCGGTGACGGCTCGGGCCACACGGGCCGCGGAGCAGCCGCTTGCCGGTGTAGCTGGGCCAACACCCAGTCCGCCTTGTGGCGCAGAAAACCCTCCACCTGCGACCAATCGGCCCAGCGCGGCGCGCGCACGCTCAAGCCCTGGGGGCCGACGTACAGCCCAATGGTGCGCCTCGCGCTGCGCCGACATTCGTACGCGACCGTCACGCCCTGCAACTCGATCATTCGGTTGGCCTGCGGATGCCGCCAGTGCGTGCCCCCGGCGGTGGGACTGTCCGCCGCCTTCGGCACCGGCACTGCCGTCGGCTCAAGCGGCGGTGGCACGCGGCTCCTCACGATAGGCATCGGGGTCGAGCCGACGCATCTCGGCCTCGATCCACGCCTCCACCTCGCGCATGAGGTCGTCCGGATCGCGCCCGACGCTCGCCATCGGCCGGCCGATCGAAAACACCACCGTACCCGGGCGCTTGACGATGGCGCGCGCCGGCCAGCAACGGCCCGACGTCACCGCGATCGGGATGACCGGCACACCGGTCTGCACCGCCAGCCGCGCGCCCCCCGTCTTGTACTGCCCGCGCGCCCCGCGCGCCACGCGCGTGCCTTCGGGAAACATGATGACCCAGATACCGCGCGCCAGCAGGCGCCGCCCTTGCTCCACCACGCGCTGAAACGCCTGGGCACGCTTGGCGCGGTCGATGTGGATCATGTCCAGCCGACCCAGCGCCCAGCCAAAGAAAGGGATGTAGAGCAACTCGCGTTTGAAGACGAACGCCAGCGGATGGGGCATCATCGCCGGCAGGCAAAACGTCTCCCAGGTGGATTGATGCTTGGGCAACAGGATGGCCGGCGCATGCTGGCCGACGGGCAGGTTCTCCCAGCCGATGACTTCGTTGCGGATGCCCAGCATCCAGCGCGCCGCCCAGATCTGCAGGCGCACCCAGCGGATGCAAAACCAATACAGCCGATCCGACGACACCAGCGGCGCCATGAGCACCGCGGCCGTCGCCCACGGCACCACCGTCACCCCCATGAACAACAGGTGCAGCCACGAGCGCAATGCGTTCATGCACGGCCTCCAGACGGACGCACCGAAGTCTCGCGCGTGATCAACGCATCGGCAAACGCCAGTAAATCGTCGTGGACGGTGACCCCCTCGGGCAACCCAGGCGGGCGCGTGCCATCCCGGTGCGCAGCCGACTGACCGGTGAGCACGAGGTGCGTGTCGCATCCCGCCGCCACACCCGCGCAGGCATCACGCACCGAATCACCAACCGCGACCAACTGCGTCGGCGGCACCCCATAGCGTTGCGCGATTTGCAAAAACAGACCCGGCAACGGTTTGCGACACTCGCACGCCTCCTCAGGGGCATGGGGGCAGAAAAACACCGCGTCCACGCGCGCGCCCGCCTGCGCCAGCGCCTTGTGCATGCGCGCGTGCACCGCGTTGAGCGTGGCCACGTCGAACAGTCCCCGACCCAGACCCGACTGGTTGGACGCGATGACCACCCGCCAGCCCGCTTCGTTCAGGCGCGCCACGGCCTCCAGCGCCCCGGGCAGCGGCTCCCAGTCGTCGGGGCCGTGAAGGTAGTCCTCGGGGTCTCGGTTCAGGGTGCCATCGCGGTCGATGACGACGAGTTTGAGATCGCGGGCAGGCATGGGGGGACGGTGCGATCAAGCAGCGAGTCGCGACAGGTCGGCCACGCGATTCATGGCCTGGTGCAGCCGCGCGAGCAACCCCAGGCGGTTGGCGCGCAGGTCAGGGTCGTCGGCGTTGACCATCACGCTCTCGAAAAACGCGTCCACCGGCGCCTTGAGCGCCGCCAGCCGCTGCAGGCTGGCGGTGTAGTCCCCCGCCTCGTAGGCCGCGTCGGCCAGCGGCTGCACCGCGAGCAGTGCCTGATGCAGCGCCTGCTCGGCGGGCTCTTGCAGGCGGGCGGGGTCGACCACCGGGGGCACCGGCCCCTGCACCTTGCGCAGGATATTGGTCACGCGCTTGTTGGCTGCAGCCAGCGCCGCCGCCTCGGGCAAGGCAGCAAAGGCGCGCACCGCCGCCAGGCGCCGGGGTACTTCGTGCAGCAACGGCGGCCGCAGCGCCAGCACCGCGTCCACCTGCTGCGCCGAGTAGCCCTGCTCCCGCAGGTTGACGGCCAGGCGGTCATAGATAAAGTCGAGCAGCGCCGCCCGCGGATCGCGGATACGATCACCAAAGATGGGAACCGCCAGATCGATCAACGCGGGCAGCGCCAGCGGCAGTTCGCGCTCGATGAGCATGCGCACCACCCCCAGCGCGTGGCGGCGCAAGGCATAGGGGTCTTTGTCGCCACTGGGCAAGGCTCCGATGCCGAACAGCCCCACCAGCGTCTCGAGCTTGTCGGCCAGCGCCACGCACAGCCCGACGGGGTTGCGCGGCAGCTCGTCGCCCGCGAAGCGGGGTTTGTAGTGGTCTTCGATGGCCTCGGCCACGGCGGAGTCCAGGCCATCGTGCAAGGCGTAGTAGCGCCCCATGATGCCTTGCAGCTCGGGGAATTCACCCACCATGTCGGTCAGCAAGTCGGCCTTGGCCAGCTGCGCGGCTTGGCCGGCGCGCTGCGCGAGGGCGTCGTCGCCCCACTGCGCGGCGATCGCTTGCGCCAGCACCTGTAGGCGCTGCACGCGCTCGCCCTGGGTGCCCAGCTGTTGGTGGTACACCACCTTGGCCAGGCCCGGCACCCGCGCCGCCAGCGGGCGTTTGCGGTCCTGGTCAAAGAAAAACTTCGCATCCGCCAGCCGCGGGCGCACCACGCGCTCGTTACCGGTGATGACGGCGCTTGCATCGTCGGGCGTGATGTTGCTCACCACCAGGAAGCGGTGCGTCAGCCGTCCCTGCGCGTCGAGCAGTGGAAAATACTTTTGGTTGGCCTTCATCGTCAGAATCAGGCACTCGGGCGGTACCTCCAGGAAGGCCTCGTCGAACTGGCACAGCACCACGTTGGGCCGCTCGACCAGCGCGGTCACCTCGTCGAGCAGCGCGTCGTCGGCCACCGGCTGGCAGCCGCCGCCAACGCGCGCGGCCGCCGCCTGCAATTGGCGCTCGATCTCGGCGCGGCGCTCGCCAAAGCTGGCCACCACGGCGCCATCGCGCCGTAACATGTCGGCATAGGCGTCGGCGTGCGGAATGTCGATGGGGTCGATACGCGCCTCGAAGCGGTGGCCGTGGGTCTGGCGCCCCGCCTGCAAGCCCAGCACTTGCACGGGCACCACCGCGTCGCCGTGCAGCGCCACCAGCGCATGGGCCGGACGCACGAAGTGCACGCTTTGCCAGCCGTCGGCCAACTGGTAGGTCATGACCTTGGGAATGGGCAAGCGGCGCAGGGCGTCCTCCAGCGCCGCCTGCAAGCCCGCCGCCAGGGTGGCGCCGGTGACCACGCTGTCCCAGTAGAGCACCTCGGCCTTGCCGTCTTGGGCTCGGCGCAGGCGCGCCAGCAGCGCCGCGTCGTCGCTGGCCTCCGCGCCGAGGGCGGCCAATTTTTTGCGCAGCGCGGCCGTCGGCTGTCCATTGGCGTCCAGCCCCACGGAGACGGGCATGAGCTTGAGCTGCACGGCGCGATCGGGCGCCTGTGCGCGCACCGCATCGATGTGCACCGCCAGCCGCCGCGGCGTGGCATAGGGGGTGACAGTGGCGCCGTCTTCCAGCAGCCCCTCGCGACGCAGCCCCTCGGCCACGCCGTGCGCGAAGGCGTCCCCCAGCGCGCGCAGCGCCTTGGGCGGCAGCTCCTCGACGAACAATTCCACCAGCAGGGCAGCGACGGCGGCACTCATGCGGCGGCCTCCTGCGGGGCGCGCCAGCGCGCCAACACTTCCTCGGCCCACGGGCGCGGCGCCATCGGAAAGCCCAGCCGCGCCCGGCTGTCCAGGTAGCTCTGCGCCACGCTGCGCGCCAGGTGGCGAATGCGGCCAATGTAGCCGGCGCGCTCGGTCACGCTGATGGCACCGCGCGCGTCCAGCAGGTTGAAGGTGTGGGCCGCCTTGAGCACTTGCTCGTAGGCCGGCAGGGCGAGTTGCTGCTGCATCAGGTATTGGGCCTGCCGCTCATGGGCGGCAAAGGCGGTGAACAAAAAGTCGGTGTCGGCGTGTTCGAAGTTGTAGGCCGACTGTTCCACCTCGTTTTGGTGGAACACGTCGCCATAGGTCAGCCCTGGCGCATAGGTCAGGTCGTAGACGTTTTCCACGCCCTGCAGATACATGGCCAAGCGCTCCAGCCCGTAGGTGATTTCGCCGGTGATGGGACGGCAGTCGATCCCCCCCACCTGCTGGAAGTAGGTGAACTGCGTGACCTCCATGCCGTTGAGCCAGACCTCCCAGCCCAGGCCCCAGGCGCCCAGCGTGGGGTTTTCCCAGTCGTCCTCGACGAAGCGGATGTCGTTCTTCTTCAGGTCGAACCCCAGCGCCTGCAAGCTCCCCAGATAAAGATCGAGGATGTTGCTGGGTGCAGGCTTGAGCACCACCTGGTACTGGTAGTAGTGCTGCAAGCGGTTGGGGTTATCACCGTAGCGGCCGTCCTTGGGGCGGCGGCTAGGCTGCACGTAGGCGGCTTTCCACGGCTCGGGGCCCAGCGCGCGCAAAAAGGTCGCGGTATGGCTGGTGCCAGCGCCCACCTCCATGTCGTAGGGCTGCAACAGGGCGCAGCCCTGCGCGTCCCAGTACGACTGGAGCTTGAGAATGATCTGTTGGAAGGTCAGCATAAGCGCCACATTCTACGGCGCGCGGCTGCGGCGGCGCGGGCTCGCGGCCCACGCCGCCCACACCAGCACCAGCAGGCACCCCGCCACCAGCGGCGCGTGGCCCCAGCGGCTGGCCCACGCGGCGTACGGGGTCAGGCCACGGCGTCCCTCCACGGTCGCGTCGAGCACCCCGCGCTGCCAGCGCGGCAGCTCCGCCTGCACCCGGCCGCGGTGGTCGATCACCGCGGTCGAGCCGGTGTTGGTGGCGCGCACCATGGGCCGCCCCAGCTCCAGCGCGCGCATGCGCGAGATGTGGCGGTGCTGGTCGATCGCCACCGTATCCCCAAACCACGCGATGTTGCTGACATTGACCAGCACCGTGGGGGCCTGCACCGGGTCGCGAAAACCCGCCGCCAGCTCTTCACCGAACAGGTCTTCGTAGCAGATATTGGGCGCGATGCGCTGCCCCGCCCACACGAACGGCGGCTGTACCAACGGGCCGCGCTCGAAGTACCCGCCCGGGTTGAACATCAGCTCGGTAAACCAGCGAAACCCAGGCGGCACGAATTCGCCAAAGGGCACCAAGTGGTGTTTATCGTAGCGGTAGCGGCTGTGGTGGGTGAACGGATCGACACCCGGCTCGGGTGCCGGACCACCCGGCACCCAGCCCACCACCGAGTTCGCGTAGCCGTCGGCAAAGCCACCCAGCGGCACGCCCAACAACACGGCGGCGTGGCCGGTGCGCACCGCAGCCCCCAGGGCGCGCCAGTAATCGGGGTCGATGTCCTGCGGCAACAGCGGAATGGCCGTCTCCGGCGCCACCACCAGGCCGCCCGCCAGCGCCGGGTCGGCACTGGCCTGCACGATCTGCTGCCCGTACCAGCGCAGCGCCAGCGGGATGCCGACCTCGGCGTCGAACTTCACGTCCTGCGCGATCGCGCCCTGCAGCAGGCGCACCGGCAGTGTGCCGGCCGACTGCGTGTGCTCGGGCAAGCGCGCCGCCAGCCACGGCCCCGCAGCCGGCACCAGCCACAGCCCCAGCGCCACGCCCAGCGCCGCCCAGCGCCACACCCCGGGCGCCAGCACGACCGCCGCCGCCAGCAGCGCCGCCACCGCCCCCACCCCGTACACCCCGACCCAGGGCGCCAGCCAACCCAGGGCGTCGATCTGGGCGTACCCGCCCGCACCCCACGGAAACCCGGTCCACAACACACCGCGAGCCACCTCGGCCAACGTCCAGCAGGCTGCGAAGACCCACACCGCTGCCCCGCGACCCAGGCGGCGCAGCCAGTGCCACCACAGAGCGGCGGCGAGCGCATAGTACAGCGCCAGAAAGGCCGCTAACGCCCCCACCGCGAAGGCGGACAAGGGCGCGGCCACCCCGCCGACCGTGTGCAGGGAAATGAACAGCCACCAAAACGTCGCCACCAGCCATGCCGTGGCGTACACGCCAGCACGCGCAGCAGCGGCCCCGGCCGATGGCGCACGCACCAGCGCCGCCACCAACACGGCCAGGCTGAGGCCGTGCAGACCGGCCACCGGCTCGCCCGGGCGCAGCCAGGGCTCAAGCGCGACCGCAAACGGCCACGCCAGCGCGGCTGCATGCCACGCCCCGGCCAGCAGCAGTAGCAGCCAGACCGCCCATGCGGCCCCTTTCTCCCGCGCCCTTCCCGCGCGCAGGTCGGCCGTCATGGCGCCTCGGGGGTGGGGCGCGTCACCTTGAACCAACGCACCGCACCCGCCCGGGCATGCTGCACCTGAAACACCAACCCCGCGAGCTCGACAGACTCGCCGCGGCGCGGCACCCGCCCCATTTCGTGCGCGACATAGCCGCCAATGGTGTCGAATTCGTCCTCGGGGAGCGCCACTTGGAACCACTCGTTGACGCGCTCGATCGGCGTGTCGCCGCTGACGCGCCACGTGCCATCGGCCAGGGCAAAGATGTCGCCCTCGTCCTCTTGGACGTCGAACTCGTCCTCGATCTCGCCGACGATTTCTTCCAGCACGTCTTCGATCGTGATGAGACCCGCGACCCGGCCAAACTCGTCGATGACGACGGCCAGGTGGTTGCGGTTGCCCCGAAACTCTCGCAGCAGGTCGTTGAGCGCCTTGCTCTCGGGCACGAACACCACCGGACGCAACAGGGTGCGCACGTTGAGCTCGGGCGCGCGCTGCAGCTTGAGCAGGTCCTTGGCCATGAGGATGCCGATGATGTTGTCGCGCTCGCCCTCATAGACCGGAAAGCGGGAGTGACCGGTGTCGATGACGGTGTTGAGCAGCTCGGCGTACGGCGCGTCGATGTCGAGCACGTCCATGCGCGGGGCGGCCACCATCACGTCCCCAGCGGTCATGTCGGCGATGCGGATCACGCCTTCCAGCATCGCGCGCGACTGGGCATCGATGACGTCGTTGTCTTCGGCGTCGGCCAGCGCCTCGATGAGCTCGTCCTTGGAGTCGGGCCCGGGGTGCAGAAACTCCACGAGGCGCTGCAAGAAGGTGCGTTTGTCTTCGTGCCGCGTACCCGGCATCGGCTGCGGAGAATAGGAGGGATCGGCCACGGGGGTGGTCAGTGGTTGCGACAGACCCTAGCATACAACAGGGCCATCGCATGGGACAGCGTCGCCTGGCAGACCCCGCCTGGCGTGCCCCGCCATCCGGCCCTCAGCGGCCCGGGCGGCTCCAGCTGCGTGGGTTCAGCCAGCGCAGCACGCGAGCCCCCCAGCGGCGCAACGCCTTGGCAAGGTAGTTGGTGCGCGCCACCTCTTCGTCGATCAGCTCGCTGACATGCGACGCAAAATCGGCGGGAGGCAGCTCCAGGTGGCATTCACTCTCGCCTGCGTGCTGCACGACGGTCGCCCCCGCCCCGCGAGCGATGCGCAGCATGGGGGTGTTCTCGCTCAACGCGTGAATGTACAAATACTGCACGCCATGGTTGCGCGCGTGCATCACCGCGCGGTCGAACAGCAGCCGGCCGTAGCCGCGTCCGCGCGCATGCGCGCTCACGCTCACACCGAACTCGGCACTGTCGCTGCCGCGCCCCGGCGTGACCATATAGGCCAGGTGTGCCATGGCAATCAGCTCCAAACGCCAATTGAAAATACCGAAAACCTCGTCCAAACCGAAGCGTAACCCATCCACGTAGCGGCGGATTTGGTCATCCTGCGCCGCGTAGCCGAACCTCAGGTAACGGTCGCGCTCGCCCAGGGCCAACAGGTGGCGCAGAATCGCCTCGCGGTGCGAGGCGTCGAGCATGCGGATCGGCGCGCGCGCGTGCGCCCGCGGCGCCCGCGGCTCGGTGGCCAGCGGCAGATCACGCATTGGTGTCAGGCGACACCGTAAATTGACCCCCTAGCGACACGAGGAACTGACCCCCTCGTTCGCAAGGAGGCCATCGTTGGAAACGAAGCACATTGAGGTAGATCCT
>Ga0308017_1000313_pt1 | contig 15570 bp, 13 predicted proteins | sample Neamet280_FD_203145 | JGI IMG/M metagenome (GOLD analysis project Ga0308017, IMG submission 203145) | Marine microbial communities from water near the shore, Antarctic Ocean - #280 | ecosystem: Environmental > Aquatic > Marine > Unclassified | place: Southern Ocean | collected 2014-10-01
GATACTGTCGATCTAGTGACAGAATAGACCGATTTCAGAGAAGTTGGTGCACACGCAAATCCACCGTTCGAATTTTCGCAAGCGAGAAATCTTTCCCAATATCGGACATTCGCCTTCCCACCCACAAGCGGTCATTCAGACCGAACTCCGCGAATCCCGAAAGCAGCCGTCCCGCAAGCGATCGGAACCCCTACTCCGCCGCCTGCCGGTGTTCGGCGGCAAAGATTGCCACCAGCTCCTCGTCGCTCGCCTGCGTCAGACGTTCGGCCCATTGGTGGAAGACCTGTCCGCCCTTCTCGTTGCGGCCGAACAGCACCTCTTTCATCAGGCCTGAGGCGAGCGCCTGTTGCTGGCGCTTGCCGGTGGCGTAGTCTTCATCCCGCACCACGATTTCGAGGAAGTTGAACTGGTCATGCGCGGCCTGGACCTGTTCGGGTGTCTCGGGCTGGTTTTCCATGACGTAGAACTGGGTGGTGTAGCTCTCGCCCACGGTCGCGCCGGGGAACAGCTGGCTGATCATCGCCCCGCGCTGCCCGCCGCCATAGAAGCTGGCGATCGAGATGTGTGGGAAGATCGTCCACACGCCCTGCACCAGCACTTCCTGCGGCAGTTCGTCGTCGGACATGGCCTCGAGATCCATCTGCTGGTCGTCGTCCCCCTGCACCTTGATCGCGAATTTCGACGGGGTCGAAAGCCGCTGGTGCGGGCCGAAGGCGAAGTAGTTGGCGCGGTTGTAGAAGTCCGCCCCGAAGGTGTCCTTGTGCAGCACCGGCAGGTGGTAGAAATCGAGATAGCCGTCATAGGCCGTCTTCCAGTTCGGCCCCGCCAGTGTGCGCTGCGCGAACAGCGTCCAGCCGTCGAATTCGAAGGCCTTGAGCAGTTCGTCATAGCCGCACAGGTAATCCGCGATGCTGAGCTTGGAATGGGGATCGAGCGTCACCCAAATCAGCCCTGCGCTTTCGTAAACCGGGAACTTGGTCAGGCAATGCTGGCTCTTGTCGAGCTTGCCGAAATCCTGCGAGTCCGCCACGCCGATGAGGTCGCCATCGGCCTTGAAAGTCCACCCGTGATAGCCGCAGGTGAAGCGGCTGGCATTGCCGCAGCCGGCTGCGAGCGGATTGCCGCGGTGGGTGCACATGTTGAGAAAGGCGCCCATGCTGCCGTCCTTCTGGCGGGAAAGCAGCAGCGGTACGCCGCAGATGTCCATCGCTTTGAAATCGCCGGGATTGGGCAGCTCGCACGACGGCGCGACCATCAGCGGCAGGCGGCGGAAGATCTGCTTCTTTTCCAGCTCGAACAGATCAGGGTCGGTATAGGCGCTGGCGGGAATGCGGACGATATTGTCGGCATATTCCATTGTATCGGCCGCGCCGTGGGCGACGAGGTTGCGGGTCATGGCGACCAGCGTTTCGCGTGACATGGGGTGTTCCTCTCCCGCTGTGGGGCTGTGGCGAGGCAGGATGCGCGCCCGCCTGTGCCGCCGCAATGCTCACTTTTCAGGAGGCGCGCGCGCCGGTCTGCTGCGCGCTTTTGACAGTGGTGCGCGCGCCGGGCCGCAATAGGCTTGAGGCCAAGAGGATCGTCGCGGGGGAAGTGCAGGATGGCGGGACGGGTTGCAGGCAAGGTCGCGCTGGTCACCGGCGGTGCCATGGGACTGGGCAAGGCCGATTGCGAGCTGCTGGCGCGGGAGGGGGCGAGCGTTATCGTCACCGATCGCGAAGTCGAACTGGCGCATCATGTCGCGGGCAGCATCGGGGGTGATGCGATGGCGCTCGATGTCACCTGCGAAGACCAATGGATCGAGGTGATGCGCGCGGTGAAGGAGCGCCACGGCGGGCTTGATATCCTCGTCAACAATGCCGGCAATGTGATCTTTGAAAGCATCGAGGACTGCACGCTTGATCACTTCCGGCTGCATCTCGATATCCATGTGGTCGGCACCTTTCTCGGGTGCAAACATGCCGTGCCGCTGATGAAGCATCGCCACCTCGGCCACGGCGGCGGCGGTTCGTCGATCATCAACATGGCCTCGACGGCGGCGCTGGTGGGCTATGGCAACATCCCGGCCTATGCCGCCTCCAAAGCGGCGATCACCGGGCTCACCCGCAGCCTTGCGATGGATTTTCAGGACAAGGGCTACGGCATCCGGGTCAACGCGCTGGCGCCGGGCGGGATCGAAACCCCGATGGTGATGGGCGTATCGGGTCGCGCCGGGCAAAAGCCGATGGTGATCCCTGAAGGTCCGCTCGCAGCCGATGCGCTCGGCGCGCCCGCAGATGTGGCGGGCTGCGTGCTGTTCCTCGCGAGCGATGAGGCCCGGTTCCTCAATGGCCTGACAATCCCGGTGGATAATGGCCTCACCGCGCGCCCGCACCACTGAGGGCGCTGCGGCTGCCGAGGCCGGCGGATACCGGTGGTATGTGCTGTGCCTGCTCACGCTCACCAGCCTGTTCAGCGTGGCAGACCGGCTGGTGTTCGGCATCCTGATCGAGGAGATCAAGGCCGAGTTTGCCCTGTCCGATTTCGCGCTCGGCCTGCTGGGCGGTCTCGCCTTTTCGAGTGTCTATGTTCTGGCCGGCTTCCCGGCAGCGCGGTTGGCGGATCGTTCCACCCGCAAGAATATCGTGGCTGCGGCGATCAGCTTCTGGAGCCTGATGACAGCCGCCTGCGGGCTGGCCACCGGCTTCTGGACGCTGTTTCTCGCCCGCACCGGGGTTGGCGTGGGCGAGGGCTGTTCCGGCCCATCCTCGCAAAGCCTGATCGCGGATTTCTTCGCCCGGCACGAATTGGCCAAGGCTATGGGCTTTCTGACGCTCGGCTCGACGCTCGGCACCGCCTTCGGGCTGGTGGCGGGCGGGCAATTGGCCGAGCTGTTCGACTGGCGCTGGGCCTTCATCCTGATGGGTCTGCCCGGCCTGCTGATCGGGGCAGTGCTCTATCTGACCGTGCGCGAGCCGGAGCGCGGGCGCTTTGCACCGCCCGGTTCGACCATCGCGCAGCGCCCGCTGGGCGAGACGATCAGAAGCCTTGTCAGCAACCGGGTGTTCATGGGGCTGGCCATCGGCTGGGCGGTGCAGATCATGATCGGCTATGCGCTCGCTTTCTGGATGGCGGCGGTGATGCTGCGCCAGTTCGATATTTCGACCGGCCATGTCGGGCTTTATCTCGGGCTGGCCTTTATCCTCGGCGGGATCCCGGGGCCGCTTCTTGGCGGATATCTGACCCAGGTCATGGCCAACCGCGATGAGCGCTGGCGCGCGTGGGTGCCGGGGCTTGCGACCCTGGGCTGTGTCGCGCCGCTTGCGCTGAGCCTGGGTTCGCAAGGCTTCTGGCCCTTCCTCGGCTGGTTCGCCCTTGCTTACGGCATTTATGTCGCCAGTCAGGCGGGCATCATGTCGGGCATCCAGGCCGCGGTCGAACCGGCAAGCCGCGGCTTTGCCGTTGCCATAGCGCTGTTCTTCAACAATCTGGTCGGGCAGGCGCTGGGTCTGGCGGTGGTCGGCGCGGTAAGCGATTGGCTCGCCCCGTCGCACGGCGAAAGCGCGCTGTCGGCGGCGGTGTTTGCAGTGTGTCTGGTCTCGGGCGTGCTGGCGATGGGGGTGTTCATCTGGACGGCGCGGCAGATGCGCCCGAGCGGCTATCTCGCGAGCATGGGCCGCGCCTAGAAACCGGGCCTAGAAACCCGGGTGGAGCGCCAGTGCTCCGCCATCCACCAGCATCTCCGCCCCTGTCATGAAGGGACATTCATCGCTCGCAAGAAAGGCGATTGCGGCAGCGGTTTCGGCCGGATCGGCCAACCGGTTTAGCGGCGAGGTGGCCGCGACCGCCGCCAGCATCCCCGGCATCTGCGCTTCGGCGGCATCGAGAATGCCGGTGTGGGTCGCGCCGGGGATCACCGTGTTGCAGCGGATGTCCAATCCCGCCTTGGCGCACCATGTGGCGACCGACTTGGACAGCACGCGCACCGCACCCTTGCTTGCCGAATAGCCGACATCGTTTGGCAGCGGCGCGATCGCCGTGGTGGAAGCAATGTTGATGATCGCCCCGCGCGGCCCGCCCGGATTGGCGCGCATCGCGGCAATCGCCGCACGGCACCCTGCCATCGTGCCGGTGAGATTGACGGCAAGCACGCGGTCCCACGCGGCAAACATCGTGTCATCATCTCCATCCCCATCGCCAATCCCGAATCCCGAGACCATCCCGGCATTGTTGACGAGGACATCGAGCCGCCCGAAGGCTGTGACCGCGCGCGCGACGATGCCGGGCCATAGCGCCCGGTCGGCAACATCCTGCACCGCAAACAGCGCGCCGACTTCGGCACACAGCGCCGCGCCGCGCGCTTCGTCCTTGTCGGTGCCAAACACCTTGGCTCCGTCCGCAACCAGCCGCTTTACGGTCGCCGCGCCGATCCCGCTGGCGCAGCCGGTGACGAGCGCGACTTTGCCGGCAAGGTCAGGCATTATTCGCCCTGCTGCCAGATCGCCGCGCTGGGGCGCTGGTCATGCCGCGCGATAAAGCGGGCGAGGTTGTCGGTCCCTTCCGGCAGTTTCCAGCCGACAGTGAAGCCGAAATTGGCAAAGCAGAAGATGATCAGATCGGCAAAGGTGAAGCGGCCAAGCGCGAAATGATCTTTCGCCCCCAAGGCACTATCGAACCAGCGCCACTTGGCATCCGCCATCGCCGCAAGTTCCGCGCCCGCAGCGGGTGAGACCACCGCCATGCGCGGTTCAAACATCGGGCGGCCCGCCCCGGCGCGGAAGCCCATCGTCATCGGCACCACCACCTCCTGATCGAACAGCCGCACCCATTTGCGCACCTCCGCGCGTTCCAGCGCGTTCTCGCCAAACAGCGAGGGCTGCGGATGGAGCTCTTCAAGATATTCGCAGATCGGCCAGCTTTCGGTCAGGCAGGTGCCATCATCCAGTTCAAGCGTTGGCGTGGTGCCGAGCGGGTTTTTCGCGGTGTAAGCGGCGCTTTGTCGGTTTTCGCCGCTGATGATGTCGTAATGGACGCGCGCGAAATGCGTGCCTTCGGCCAGCCCCTTTTCCATCAGGAACATGCGGACGAGGCGCGGATTGGGGCCAAGGCTGGAATGGAGTTTCATCACGGCTGCTCTCTCCCGCAGGCTGCTATGCCCGCCACCTTAGGCACGGCGCCGCGCCAGACCACCCTCAAAATGGGCGGGAGCACGGGGGCTGAACTGCACGCGATTGCGCTTGCCAGACGGTGCTGTATTGCTCATGTAACGCACCATGGAACCAAGCGCTGTCCCGCTGGCATCTGCCTCTCTCGCTGCGGTCGAGGATGACGCGGCCCTGACCCGACTGCATCCCAATTACGCCTGGGCCTTGCGCGTGCGCTTGCTGTTCAGCCTCGTGCCGCTGGTGATCGGCGCGCTGGTGATCGAAGCGATGCTGGGCAGGGTGGTCGAAGCCAAGCCTGAACTCGCGTTTCTCGCGCTGGTGCCGCCGGGTGTGCTGTCGGGCACGGTGATGCTTGTCTCTCTTGTGTTGCTGATTGTCGTGCCGCAGCGGCGTTACAACACGCGCGGCTATCATATGAGCGCGGATCGCCTGCGGGTGGTGCGCGGGGTGCTGTGGCATTCCGATACCGTGGTGCCGTTCGGGCGGGTGCAGCATATTGATCTCCATCAGGACCCGGTCGAACGCTTTTTCGGGATCGCGACGCTGACGCTGCACACGGCAGGCAATCACAATGCCTCGGTTCACCTGCCGGGGCTTGGCGCTGATCTGGCGCGTGAGCTGCGCGAGGACATCCGCAGCCACATCAAGCGTGAGAGCCTGTGAGCGCGCCGCTCCGCACAGCGCCGCTCAGTGTCTGGGCGGCGGCACTCGGCAGCATCCAGAACGCGATCATCCCCGCGCTTGCGATCGCTTTTTCCGGCATCGGGGGGAGCGAACGCTATGCCCTTGCCATCGGCGTCGGGCTGGCGGCTGTCGTGATCGGCACCCTGTCGAGCTATCTGCGCTGGCATCGCTTTACCTATCTCGTGGGCGAGGCGGATATCCGGGTGGAAAGCGGCATTTTCAACCGGCAGGCGCGTTCGGTACCCTATGAACGCATTCAGGATGTGAGCCTGGCCGAACCGCTGCTGGCCCGGCTGTTCGGGCTGGTTGCGGTCAAGTTCGAGACTGGCGCGGGCGGCGGCGAGGATCTCAGCCTGTCCTATGTCACGACCGCCGAGGCCGAACGCCTGCGCCAGTTGGTGCGCGAACGGCGCGAGGAAAGCGCCCACGATGCAGCCCCCCTAACCCCAGGCAGCGCCGCCGCGCCTGCGCCGACGCCAGCACCGGTTGCCGAGCCAGCGGGCGATGTGCTGTTCACGATGGGGCCGCGGCGGCTTGTCACCTTCGGGCTGTTCGAATTCTCGCTCGCGGTTTTCGCAGTGCTGGGCGGTCTGTTGCAATATGTCGACACCGCCACCGGGATCGATGTCTGGAATGTCGATCGGTGGTACGGCTGGCTCAAGCAGCAGGGCAGCATCGTGGCGACGCTTGGGCCCTACGCGCAGGCGCTCGGGATCGTCGCGGGGCTGGTGGGGCTGGGGATTATCGGCCTGACGACCGGCGTGGCCCGCACCGTGATGCGCGAATGGGGCTTTGTGCTCGAACGCACGGCGCGCGGGTTCCGGCGGCGGCGCGGCTTGTTCACCCGCACCGATGTGGTGATGCCCGCGCACCGGGTGCAGGCGCTCATGATCAGCACCGGCCCGGTCCGCTACCGCTTCGGATGGCATGGGTTGAGCTTTGTCAGCCTGGCACAGGACAAGGAAACCACCAGCCACACCGTCGCGCCGTTCGCGCGCATGGATGAAATCGCGCCGATTGTGGCCGCGGCCGGTTTCCGCTTGCCGGATGCGGCAACCGATTGGCACCGTGCGAGTCCGGCCTATCGCAATGACAGGATCATCGGCGCAGCGGCGATCCTTGCCGTGATTGCAGCGGTTCTGGCGATCTTTGCGCCATTCGGCTGGTTTCTCATCCCGATTGGTGCCGCGCTGGTGGCGATTGCAATCAACCTCTACGAATGGGAATTCCGCCGCCGCCACGCCATCGACGAGAGGCAGGTCTATGCCATGCATGGTCTGCTCGCCCCGCACAGCCAGATCGGCAAAAGGGTCAAGCTGCATTCGGTCGAGATCGCGCAGGGCCCGTGGGCGCGGGCGCGCGGCTACGCGACCTTGCATTTCGGGCTGGCGGGAGGCGAAATGGCGATCCACGGCCTGCCGCTCGAACGGGCGCGGGCGTTGCGCCGCGCGGTGCTGGAAACCATCTGCGCCACCGATTTTGCCCATATTTGATGCCTGCGCGCGCGCCATGCGCAAAAGAACCCTTGCGCCGCGCAAGCCGCCCGATAGAGCGCTCATCCCATGAGCCAGTCCCGCCTGTTCCTGTCCGATAACGCCGCACCCGTCCATCCCGCCCTGTGGGAGGCGATGCAGCGCGCTGATCGGGCCGATAATCCCTATGATGGCGATGCCCTGTCGCAGGAACTGGATGCGCGCTTTGCCGCATTGTTCGGGCGCGAATGTGCCGCGCTGTGGGTGGCGACAGGGACGGCCGCCAATTGTCTGGCGCTCGCCACAATGTGCGCGCCGCATGGCGGGGTGGTGTGCCACCGCGAGGCGCATATCGAGGTCGACGAAGGCGGCGCGCCGGGCTTCTTCCTCCACGGGGCCAAGCTGATGCTGGCCGAGGGCGAGGGCGCGAAGCTCACCCCCGATGATATCGCAGCCGTGATCGATCCGATCCGCGATGATGTCCATCAGGTGCAGCCGCACGCGATCGCGATCACGCAGGCGAGCGAATATGGCCGCAGCTACACGCCGGACGAACTCGCCGCGCTGGCGGCTTTCGCCAAGGCGCGGCGGCTTGGCCTGCATATGGACGGCGCGCGCTTTGCCAATGCCGCGGCCTTCCTCGGCGGCAGCGCGCAAGAGGCGGCGCGGGCGGCGAGCGGCCCGGTTGACAGCCTCGCCTTCGGCTTCATCAAGAATGGCGGGATGGGGGCGGAAGCTGTCATCCTGTTCGATCCCGAGGCGGCAGCGCAGGTGCGTTATCGCCGCAAGCGCGCCGGCCACCTGCAATGCAAGGGGCGCTATCTCGCGGCGCAGATCCTTGCGATGCTCGACAACGACCTGTGGCTCGCCAATGCCGCTAACGCCAATGCAGCGGCGCAGGAAATCGCCGCGGCTTGCGGGGATCGCCTGATGCACCCGGTCGAAGCCAACGAGCTGTTCGTGCGCCTTGCCGATGCCGAGCGTGACAGCCTGCGGGCTGCGGGTTTCAGCTTCTACGATTGGGGCGCAGGTGCCGCGCGCTTTGTCACCGCGTGGAACACCCGCGACGATGATGCGCATGCCCTCGCCAAGGCGATTGCCGCGCTATGAGCCAGCCCTCAGTGGCGGCTGTGCCGCCTTCGATGCTCAGCGCGCGGGTGCTGATCCCGTTCATGCTGACGGGGACGATCTGGGGTTCGACGTGGTTTGTCATCACTGGGCAGATCGACGGGGTGCCCGCCGCTTGGGGCGTGTTCTACCGCTTCCTGCTGGCGACACCCGCGCTGTTCCTCGTGGGCGTGCTGATGAAGAACCGGTTGCGGCTGACCCGGCGCGAGCATCTGCTGGCGCTTGGGGTCGGGATCGCGCAGTTTTCGGGCAATTTCCTGTTTGTCTATAATGCCGAACGCTTCATCACCTCGGGCATTGTCGCGGTGATGTTCGCGCTGCTGATGGTGCCCAATGCGCTGTTTGCGCGCATCTTCATTGGCGAAAAAGTGCAGGGCGGCTTTGTCTCCGGCTCGCTGGTCGCGATTGCCGGGGTGAGCCTGCTGCTGGTGCACGAATGGGATGTGTCGCCGCTCGGCGGGAATGTCGGGCTTGGTATCGCGCTGGCGATTGGCGGGATGCTGGCGGCATCGCTCGCCAATGTGGTGCAGGCCAATCCGACAGGGCGCGGCGTCCCGATGGTAAGCCTGCTCGCCTGGGCGATGCTTTACGGGACGCTTTTCGATCTCGGTTTCGCGTGGCTGACAGCCGGCCCGCCGCCGGTGCCGCAGGCGTGGCAGTTCTGGGCGGGCACCGCCTATCTGGCGATCATCGGATCGGTGGTGACCTTCCCGCTGCACTATAATCTGGTGCGCGAAATCGGGGCGGGCAAGACAGCCTATAACGGGATCGTCACTGTCTGCGTGGCGATGCTGCTGTCGACCCTGTTCGAAGGCTACCAGTGGACGGCGCTGGCTGCGGTGGGCGCGGTGCTGGCGCTTGCCGGGATGGGGCTGGCGCTGCGTTCGCGGCAGAAGAAGTAAGGGGTTCACGCAGAGACGCAGAGCAACAGGGGAGACGCAGAGATACTGCACCGAGCCGAAGGCTCGCTCTATCCGGTCAGGTTTTGGATAGGGTGGGCCTGCGGCGCAGCGGACACCTTCTCCGCGTCTTCCGTTTCTTCTCCGCGCCTCTGCGTGAAACCTGCAGCGTCTGCGGCCCGCCATAATGCCTTAGAGGAGAGCGGCGAGTCCTTCCACATAGGTCGGATAGCGCGGCTGCCAGCCGAGCACCCGCTTGGCCTTGCCATTGGCGACCCGGCGGTTCTCCATGTAAAACCCCCGCGCCATGGCTGAGAGGTTGGCCGCTTCCAGCGCTTCGAGCGGCGGCAGCGGCAGGCCGAGCAGACGACAGGCGTGTTCGGTGACCTCGTTGCCGCTGCACGGGTAATCATCGCCGAGATTATAGGCGCCCGGCGGTGCATCCTGCGCCAGCGCCGCCACGACCCCGCTGACAATATCATCGACATGGACCCGGCTGAAGACTTGCCCCGGCATGTCGATCCGCCGCGCTTGCCCGGCGCGCACCCGATCGAGCGCGCTGCGCCCCGGGCCATAGATGCCGGGCAGGCGGAACAGCCGTGCGCCCCCGTTCAGCCATGCTAGATCGGCTTCGGCCCGTGCATTGCGACGGCCCTCCCCCGATTGTGCGATGGTGGGCGTCGCCTCGTCGACCCAGGCGCCTTGGCGGTCGCCATAGACGCCGGTGGATGACAGGTAGAACAGCGCCTTGCCTGTCAACGCCTCGCCATAGGCTGCCAGCACCGGGTCTGCCCCACTGGTTTGATCGGGCGGGACGGAGGAGAGGATATGCGTGGCCTCGTCCACGGCTGTCAGCACCGCGGCGCGATCAGCAAAGACGATATCGCCCGCGCTGCCCGTCGCGCGCACCTGCCATCCTTGCATCCGCATCGCCCCCGCAATGCGCCCTGCGGTGTAGCCCAATCCAAAAATCAGCAAGCGTGCCATCGCACCCTAGTGCCGTTCGCGGCCCGCGAAGTCGAGAGGCGCGTGTGCATTCGGTCTCGACTACGCGCGACCCCGCAGGGTAGAGAGCCTGTCATGGATATCGCAACCACCCCGACCAACCCTGAAGGCAATCCCGACTTGGCTGACGCCGCGCGCAGCCCGCACGAACCCCCGGTGATCCTGCGCGCAGATTACCGCCCGTTCGGCTGGCTCGTGCCGCAGGTGAAGCTCGACTTCGCGCTCGGCATCACCCGCACCCGCGTGCGCGCTGAATTGACCGTGCAGCGCAACGCCCGCGCTGATCATGCCGACACTATCCGGCTCAATGGCGACAGCCTCGTGCCGGTTGCCGTGACCGTTGACGGGGTCGCCACTGACTGGCGCATGGATGGCCCCGATCTGATCGTGCCGCTGCGCGAAGACACGCATCTGCTCACCATCGAGACCGAAATCGATCCCGGCGCCAACACCCAGTTGATGGGCCTCTATGCCTCGGGCGGGATGCTGTGCACCCAGTGCGAGGCCGAGGGCTTCCGCCGCATCACCTTCTTCCCGGATCGACCCGATGTGCTGTCGGTCTACACCGTGCGGATGAGCGGCGACAAAGCCGCTTTCCCGATTCTCTTGTGCAATGGCAACAAGGTGGCCGAAGGCGAAGGCGCAGACGGCACCCATTGGGCGGAATGGCACGATCCCTGGCCCAAGCCGTCATACCTTTTCGCGCTGGTGGCGGGCGATCTGGTGGCCAATTCCAAGCCCTTCACCACCCGCTCGGGCCGCGTCGTGGAGTGCAACGTCTGGGTGCGCAAGGAAGACCTCGCCCGCACCGATCATGCGCTCGAATCGCTCCACCGCTCGATGACATGGGACGAGGAGGTGTTCGGCCGCGAATACGACCTCGATCTCTACAACATCGTCGCCGTCAGCGACTTCAACATGGGGGCGATGGAGAACAAGGGGCTCAACGTCTTCAACACCAAATACGTGCTGGCCGATCCCGACACCGCGACCGATGCCGATTTCGACGCGGTCGAAGGCGTGATTGCGCACGAATATTTCCACAACTGGTCGGGCAACCGCGTCACCTGCCGTGACTGGTTCCAGCTCTCCTTGAAGGAGGGCTTCACCGTGCTGCGCGATCAGCTGTTTTCGCAGGATATGCGCGGCGAGGCGGTGAAGCGGATCGAGGACGTGCGCATCCTGCGCGCCGCGCAGTTCCCCGAGGATGCCGGGCCGCTGGCGCACCCGATCCGGCCCGATAGCTACCGTGAGATCAGCAACTTCTACACCGCGACCGTCTATAACAAGGGCGCAGAAGTCATCCGCATGATGCGCAGCATGGTCGGCGTCGAACGGTTCCGCGCGGGCACGGATCTCTATTTTGATCGCCACGATGGCGAGGCCGCGACTTGCGAGGATTTCGTCAAAGCGATCGAGAACGGGGCCGGGATCGACCTCACCCAGTTCCGTCACTGGTATAGCCAGGCGGGCACCCCACGCATCACCGTGGCGAGCGCGGTGGAGGGGGACAAGCTGGCGCTGACTCTCACCCAGACCATTCCCGCCACCCCCGGCCAGAGCGACAAGCAGCCGATGGTGATCCCGCTGCGCGTGGCGGTGCATTCGCGCGCAGCGGATGCGCTGGGCGCAGAGGAGCTGATCGTGCTCACCGAAGGGCAGCAGACATTCCACCTGCCGCTGGCGGGCGGCGATCCCGCGCTTTCGATCAATCGCGGCTTTACCGCCCCGGTGGTGATCGAGCGGCAGGTCGCGACCGAGGAACTGGTGTTCCTTGCCGCGCGCGACGATGATCCTTTCGCCCGATTCGAAGCCTTGCAGGAATTTGCCGTCAACCACCTGATGGGCGTTGCGGCGGGCAGCTATGCGCCCGAAGCGCGCGCGGCGGGCGAAGCGGCTTTCGTGGGCGCGATGCGCGTGATCCTCACCGATCCTGCGCTTGATGATGCGATGCGCGGCGAATTGATGATGCTGCCTTCGGAGACCTATCTCTTCGAAGTGATGGCCAGCGGCGCCCGCAAGGCTGACCCGGGTGCGATCCATGATGCGCGCGAAGGGCTGAAGGCCGCCATCGGAAGCGCGCTCGCTGGTGAACTCGCGGCGCTGCACGCCCGCGCGGCGGCCACCGCCTATGATGATCCCAACGGGCGCGGGGCGCGCAAGGTCAAGACGCAGGCGCTGGTGTTCATCGCCGCGGCTGATCCTGCCAAGGCCGCCGCAATGGCCGCCGCGCAATATGATGCCGCCGACAATATGACCGATCGGCAGGGCGCGCTGATGGTGCTGTGCAGCCTCGATCACCCGGCGCGCGAGGCGCGGCTGGCGCATTTCCTCAGTGCCTATGAGGATAATGCGCTGGTGGTCGACAAGTGGTTCAGCTTGCAGGCGCTTTCGCTCCACCCGCGCGTGATCGAACAGGTGAAAGAGCTGGCCAACCACCCGCAGTTCACCATTCGCAATCCCAACCGGGTGCGTTCGCTCCACATGGCCTTTGCCGGCAACCCCAAGGCCTTTCATGATGCGAGCGGCGAAGGCTACCGGATGATTGCCGATCTCATCCTTGCGCTTGATCCGATCAACCCGCAAACGGCAGCGCGGTTCGTGCCCGCGCTCGGGCGCTGGCGGCGGATCGAGCCGGTGAGGGCGGCGCTGATGCAGGGCGAGCTCGAACGGATCATGGCGGCGGGCAATCTCTCGCGCGATACGTTCGAACAGGTCTCGCGCAGCCTCGATGCCTGACGCTCCGGCCTTCGCCATCGAGCATGCGCCCAACCTTGCGGCCGTGCCGCACGGGTTTTTCGGGAGCGCGGGCGGCGAGCACCAGTTCGGCTTTGGCGGGCCGGGTGATCCGCAGGCGGTGCGCGCCTTGCGCGCTGCGGCGGCCGACGCGATCTGTCCCGGTGGACGGTTGGCCGCGCCGCATCAGGTGCATTCGCCCGATGTCGTGACGGTGACGGCGGCATGGGATGATACGGCCGAAGGCCGCCCGGTGGCCGATGCGGTGGTCACCGCCGTGCCCGGCATCGTGCTGGGGATCGTCACTGCCGATTGCGCGCCGGTGCTGTTGGCCGATGTTGAGGCGGGAATCATCGGCGCGGCCCATGCGGGGTGGCGCGGCGCGCATGGCGGTGTGATCGAGGCAACAATTGCCGCGATGGCATCATTGGGCGCGCGGCCTGACAAGATGGCCGCCGCCATCGGGCCAACCATCGCCCAGCCCAGTTACGAAGTGGATGCGGGCTTCCGCAGCCAGTTCACCCAAGCAGATGAACCCCACTTTGTGGCTGCGCCCGCGCGCGAGGGGATCGCCCGCTGGCAGTTTGATCTTCCCGGCTATGTTGCTGAAAAATTGCGCCATTCAGGCATCGGGCAGATTCACGATCTGGCGCGGGATACTTTTGCGGACCCTGCGCGTTATCATTCCTATCGCCGAGCCTCGCTGCGGCGTGAAGCGGATTACGGACGCCTGATCAGCCTGATCGCTCTGCCGTAATGAGGTGCGCTTTGCGCCAAAGTGAAAACGGCATGCGTAAAACACGGTTGGAATCTTGGTTGTTTGCCGTTAGGTGCCGCGCGTTCTGCTCGTGATGGGCTCTGTTTTAAGAGTGCATCGGGGGCAGCAAGGGATCTAGCAGTGTTCCATTTCGGGGGCCTTTGCAGGCGTTTCCCCGGGCAGTTCAAAACCGCGCCGCGTACGGGATTTCCCTGCGCGGCCAGATGAGCAGGGTACAAGACGATGGCTGACATGGGCGGCGCCGCTTCGGCAAACAGCGCCACGGAAATGTTGGAAGATGGCGTGCGTCGCCGCGACTGGATTCACATCGCCGCGCTCAGCACGGCGGGCGTGGGTGCCGCTTCGGTGCTGATCCCGCTGGTGACTCAGATGGCACCTTCGGCTGACGTTCTCGCCGAAAGCACCACCGATATTGATGTCAGCGCGATCCAGCCGGGCCAGAGCATCAAGGCCGTGTTCCGCAAGCAGCCGCTCTTCGTGAAGCGTCTGACGCCCGAAGAAATCGCGGCCGCCAAGAAGGACGATTCCGCCAACATGCGCGATCCGGCGACCCTCGCCCAGCGCACCAAGGAAGGCCACGAAGACATCCTCGTCACCATGGGCGTGTGTACCCACCTCGGCTGCGTGCCGCTGGGCGCCGCCGAAGGCGAGAACAAGGGCGATTTCGGCGGTTACTTCTGCCCCTGCCACGGTTCGCACTATGATGTCGCGGGCCGCATCCGCAAGGGCCCGGCGCCGCTCAACCTGATGGTTCCGGAATATAATTTCACGACGGACAGCGTCATCCGCGTCGGCTGACGCTGCGTAGCTGTTTCAAGAACATAATCGTTTTCGTACCCAACACCGATCAATCCGAGGGAACGCCATGAGTTTCGCCTGGGCCAAGCAATACGAACCGAAGTCGCCGCTCACCAAGTGGCTTGACGAGAAGCTGCCGCTGCCGCGTCTCGTCTACAACGCGGTGGGGGCCGGTTATCCGGTGCCGCGCAACCTGAATTACATGTGGAACTTCGGCGTGCTCGCCGGGGTCTGCCTGATGATCCAGATCGTCACCGGCGTGATCCTTGCGATGCATTACGCGGCCAATGCCGGCGTGGCCTTCGCGACGGTTGAGCACATCATGCGCAACGTCAATTATGGCTGGATGCTGCGCTACGCTCACGCCAACGGCGCGAGCTTCTTCTTCATCGTCATCTACCTGCACATCTTCCGCGGCTTCTTCTACTCCTCGTACAAGGCCCCGCGTGAAATGATCTGGTTGCTGGGCGTGGTGATCTTCCTCCTCATGATGGCGACCGCCTTCATGGGCTACGTGCTGCCGTGGGGCCAGATGAGCTTCTGGGGTGCGCAGGTGATCACCGGTCTGTTCAGCGCGATCCCGCTGGTGGGTGAACCGCTGCAAGTGTGGCTGTTGGGTGGCTTCGCGCCCGATAACGCCGCGCTGAACCGCTTCTTCTCGCTGCACTTCCTGCTGCCCTTCGTGATCGCCGGTGTGGTGATCCTGCACATCTGGGCGCTGCACATCCCCGGCTCGTCCAACCCGACGGGCGTGGAAGTGAAGAGCGCAAGCGACACCGTGCCCTTCCACCCGTATTACACGGCGAAGGATGGCTTCGGGCTGGGCGTGTTCCTGATCGCCTTCTGCTTCATGGTGTTCTTCCTGCCGAACGCACTCGGCCACCCGGATAACTACATCGAAGCCAACCCGCTCTCGACGCCTGCAC
>Ga0308017_1000315_pt1 | contig 15559 bp, 10 predicted proteins | sample Neamet280_FD_203145 | JGI IMG/M metagenome (GOLD analysis project Ga0308017, IMG submission 203145) | Marine microbial communities from water near the shore, Antarctic Ocean - #280 | ecosystem: Environmental > Aquatic > Marine > Unclassified | place: Southern Ocean | collected 2014-10-01
CGCTGCAGATCAACTGGAAGGCGCTGAACGTGCAGTTCGACCGCGTGCACCCGATTCTGGTGCGCTACAAGATTAGCCGCGCCTCGAACAAGCGCGCATTCGTGCGCCCCACGATGAACCGCAAGCTGCGCGAGTGGAGCTTCAAGATGGTGTGCGACGGCACGCAGTGGGTCTCGTATACCTACGAGACAGCGTTGTTCTGCCGTCAGGGCCTGCACTCGAGCCTACCCGCGGCGCGCCGGCGGCGGGAGCAATAGCCTATATATAATGCGCACGAGACCAGAGTGAACCTCTATGGCAGTGGACTACGACATCAAGTACCAGGCACAGCCCGCTAAGCTGGTCATGCCGAGCACGATGGAGCTGATCTCGCACGACTACGGCATCACGCACGCGCGTCTCACAGCGAACGGCATGAAAGTCGCCATCGTGCCCAGCGGCAGAGGGGGGTCTGTCATGATGCGCCGCATTGTAGAGGGTGGCTCGCGGCTTGAGAACGCGGAGACTGCCGGCATCTCCCATGTGCTGGAGCACGCCGACTTCCGAAGCGCCGACTGGCTCTCGTTCGGGGGTAGTGATAAAAATGCCTCGACGAGCAAGCTGTTTATCGAGCACCAGGCCTACATGCTGCTGGACCCGAGTACGAGCCATCTGAAGACGGAGCTGAAATTCCAGCGGGACACCATGGACGCCGTCAACTTGGTCGGCTTGAGCGACCTCGATATCGCCCGCGAAGTCAACAACGTCAAGGACGAGGGCCTTTTCAACGGGCAGCGCGGGTCGTACGTGCGCAACATGATCATGAAGACCGAGGAGCTTCTGCTGCCGCGCGTGTGGGACGGCGGCTGGGTGCAGCCCACGATCGGGCTGGACCAGGGGCAGCGCATCTCGATCGGCACGTCCGCGGAACTGGTCAAGCTGCACCACCAGTACCGCGGCCCGAGCCGCACCACCCTTGTGCTCGCGGGCCCGATCGATACGAACAAATCGCTGCAGCTCGCGAGCGACATCTTTGCCGACGTCAAGCCGAACGACAACCTGCTGCCAATCCCGCTCTCGCGCGCGCCGAACGCCTCCGGGGCCGCCATGGGCAATGTGTCGACCAACAGCGGCACGCGGGGCATCAGCATCGGCTTTCTTGTGCCGCCGTACGGCCCGACCACCGATACGCTCAGCATCATGCAGCATCTGGTCGGCATGCTGGGCTCGCAGCCGGCGCTCGAGCAGTACGGGGTGAGCGATGTCTCCATGTACCTGCCGCAGGACAAGAATGCATCGGTGATGAGCATCCTCGCCAAGGTCTCGACGGATGATCCGAATGAAGAGAATGCGATGCGCGCTGCTCAGCATGCCCTGCAGGAGTACGTCATCGCGCCGCTGCGCGAGTTCTCCGATGACCGCACGCTGGCCGAGCTGGTGCGCCAGGCGGTGGTGACCATACAGGAGTCGCTGGTCAGCGGGCCGCAGGAAGCTGCCGCGCTGGCGATCAGCGGCATCCTGGCCACCGGCGAGCCCGCGATGCAGTGGCATTACCTCGACCGCTACAAGGACATCACATCGGCACGCATTCGCGCGGTCGCCAACCGGGTGTTCGACCCGCTGCAGATGGCGATTGTACGGGCGACGGAGCACGATGGCAGCGTCGGATTGGCCCGCAGGCCCAGTGGGGACGCGTACGCCATGTCGATGATGGGCCGCGCGCGGTCGCGGGTGCTGGTGCAGCCCGCGTACACCGCGCAGCAGTTCAGCGCGGCGCATCTGTCCACGATGAATCCGGCATGGGGATATAACCCCCCGGTCTACTCCGCGCGCGCACCCAGCATCATGACGGTGCCGGATGGGCCTACGATCGTCTCGTACAATGCGACCATGGTGCCGCCCGCGTCGAAGAAGAGGATTACCGCCGTGTTCGGCAACACGGTGCGCTACGGCGGGTGGGCATCTGCCGCGCTGGTCACCGCCGCCATGAATGCGATCGCGAAGGCGTCCGGCGCGGGCGCAGTTGCGTACAAGCTCGCCGGCAACAGCATCACCGCCACGGTGCAGCTGCGGGCAGCGAGCCCGCCGGGCGGGCCGCACTACGCGCAGCCACTGCTCAAGAGTGTGGCAATGGCATCGGCCGTCGCACGCGGCTTTCCAGGCACGGAGCAGATGCGTGCGACGCTGCCGCAGCAAGCGCTCAAGATGGCCGTCGAATCCGCGCGGGACAGCTATGAGGATGTGACCTTTCAGGCGCAGGCACTGACGCGCAGCAAGATGCTGATGCCATCGGACCCGGGATATGTGCCGCAGGACTTTGGCCAGGCGGTGGAGCAGCTGTATGACCGGCACGGCGACATCGTCGCGCTGCTGCAGCTCATCCCGAGCACGCCACCGCGGCTGGCCGGCACGAACGAGAAGATCGATACGCTGACGACGCTCAGCAAGATGCTGCTGGATGTGTCCAAGAACAGCACGCCTGCCGATACCGCGGTGCTGCGCGATATCCGGCACAACGCCGACCTGACCGCGGATGCCGTGGTGGGCGGCCTGCGCACGTTTCCCTTCGTGGCAGCTGTGGCGGCGCGCACCAAGCTGAAGAGCGCGAAAGATCGGGTAGCACTCATCCTGTCGAACCAGGTGATGGTCGGGGGCATGGGGTCGGTGTACACGCACAACCTGCGAGAGAAAGGCATCTCCTACCGCCCGTCCGGCGGTGTCAAGCTGTCGTGGGGGGCTGCGCCGGTGCTCACGCTCAACGCGACGTTCGACCAGGTCGACAGGGATACAGGCGCGAAACTCACGAGCACCATGCTGGACAAGTGGAAGTCGGGGGACAGCGAGGTATTCACCAAGCAGAACGTCGATGCGGCTGTGCTGAGCATCGGGCAGCAGGTGCTGCTGCGGAGCAACGACTTTGCGGCGATCGAGTACGACCTGCTGGCGCGGCTGGATCCCACCAAGCTGGGGGCGGATGCTTTCATCACGGAGCTGGCCAACGTGAAGGATGCAATGGATAATGACACGGACTACATGGGCGGCGTGCTGCGCTCGTACTTTTCGGAAGGGGCGGTGGTCGCCTCGATTGTGCATGCCAGCTAGCGCAGGGGGCGCCTCAAATACTAAACGGGTATATTATGATCCTCTCGCACTCTCTTCGTCCCTTGGCTGTAGCCCGCAATATAGCCATCGGGGTACACGCAGGGGACTGCCGCGCCGGCCGGTACCCACGGGACTGCACCTCTTTTCCGCATCTCTTGCGTCTCGACGGGCTCGTGCACCGTCTGCTGCGTGCTGGCGCGGTGCGGCTGCGTCAGCGCGTTCGTGTTGCCGCCCAGCAGCCCCGCGGACTCGGGGGGCATGAACATGCCGGCCTGCACGTAGGGGGTCATCACCGCGTCGATGGTGCGCGTCTGCAGCAGGTGCGCATGCCCCGGCACGCAGGTAGCGGTGATCTCGCGCCCGGGCGGTCCCACATGGCAGTGCCGCTGTATCAGGTGCTCGAGCGGCACGCTGGTGGCGGGTGGGGCATCGATGACGCTCATGTGGAAGGAGAGCCCGCGCATGCGGTAGAAGCGCTGCTGCGGCGCCGTCTCGTCGGGTCCCACGCCATGCACGGTGGTCACGCGCGGCACGTAGGGGTGCGAGCTGACCGTCTCCTCGCGCAGCGATGCCATGTGCGCGGCGAGCAGGTCGCGCGAGACGTCGTGCCCGGGTGGTATGTGCATCAGCACCTCGTCGATCAGCTGCGCCGCCGTGTCGCATCCCTGCACGCGCATGTAGTTGAATCCGAGGTCGGGGTCCGGCCGGTAGGCCAGGTCGCGCAGCGCGAGCGCAAACGGCTCGGCGATGCGGCTGCAGAGGTCCGCCTCGAAGAGTCCCAGCGCGAATTTCGCCTGCTCTGCGGTGACCACCAGCAGCGGCTCGAGCTCGTGCATGTGCGCGGGGGCCGGGGGCTCTCCCGCGCGCGGCGACGACGCGAATCCGTAGTGCTGCATGATCGCGGTCACGATGCAGCACTGCCGGGCCAATATGATGACGCGCTCTACCGCGCGCGGCGCCATGGGCCGGCTGGCGCTGTACTGGTCGACGACGGCGTGCGCCGCATCCAGGTTGACCGCTGCGATGCCCCCCAGGTGCGCCATGCGGTGGATCCAGTAGTTGGCCTGCTGCAGCGCGCGAACCCACTGCGCGAGCGCGTGCTTGCCGTCCTGCTCTACCTGCGAGGGGTCGCGGTCCGCCGCCATCAGCGCCATGATGGACTTGTTCTCGACCGCGCCGCCGCGCGTGGGGAAGATGACGTCGAAGCGCGACACGAGCGCGCTGTCGCGGCTGGACTCGCCCTTGCTCGTCTGCCCCACGCTCCAGTCGTTCGTGGCCGCCAGGTAGCACAGGTGCGCGCGGCTGCGGCTCTCCGCCATGACGCGCTGGCCGTCGACGTACTGGCACGCCTCCGTCTTCGCCTCGTGGCTCGTCAGTATCTCCTTCGTCTGCGCGGTGCGCTGGCCGCCGTCCTTGTGCACATCGCCAAAGAAGTCCGAGGACATCTCGTGGTCGATCAGCACCCGGCACCCCTGGTCGCGGTTGTACGTGAAGCTGTTCTCGGTCCGCCGCGTCGCGCGGTCCACCGTGCCCGGTATCAGCAGGTCCTCCAGCAGCGTGAACACGTAGCTCTTGCTCGTGCTGTTCGGGCCCGCCAGGATGGCGGAGTAGTGGATCTGCCCGTTTCCCGCCTCGCGCGCCACGTCCAGCGACCCCAGCAGCAGCTTCAGCAGCAGCACATGCTGCTTGTACATGAAGGTGAACGTCTCGCACTCCATCAGGAAGCGCGCTGTCCAGGTGGCGAAAGGCGAGAGCGAGGGATCCGAGTACGGCGCGATCGGGATGACGGGGGTCTCGTACATGTTCAGCGCCTTCTCGGGCGTGGGCACATGCCCGGCTTGCGGCCCTTGCAGGCAGTGCTGCACCTCGGCGCGCGCCCACGCGCAGTAGTTCGCCTTGTGCCGCGCGCGCAGCGCCCGCAGCTTGAGCAGCTCCCAGACGGACAGCAGCTCGTCCGGCAGCGGCTCTGGCACCATGCGCGAGAGATGCAGCAGCTGCGGCGCGCGCGGCGACTGGCTGCGCAGCGGGGTGTCGGTCAGCTGGCGCTCCTGGTACCAGGGGCAGTACTTGAGGAAGAACAGATCGGCCGTCAAGTCCGTCCGCGACATCTCGACCATCTGCTCGCCCGGCTGGAAGTGCCCCTGCGCGAAGCGGCTGCCGGCGCGCTCCGTGGCGAAGACGGCGATCGGGGGGCACTGGCTGTAGTCGTCGGTCGTGCATTCGGACATGTCGCCCGTGTACGTGGCCGCCAGCGCTATCCACATGTCCGCGCGCACGACCAGATCGTTGCGCTCCACCCCTTCCTTGGTGAGCTGCGAGGCGTCGTGCTTGGCCACCATCTCCAGCGCCGCCACACCCCTCTCCAGGCAGTCGAATTCGGGATCGTCGGGACGGTAGATGACATGCACGCGGAAGCAGGTGGGCAGGCTGACGCTGTCCTCGCTGTCCCACTCCAGGTACGCGCGCGCGCCCTCGCCCATCTTGCGGTCCGCCATCAGCTGATAGTTGATGCGCAGGAACAGGCGGAGCAGCTTGCGGCGCGACAGCGCGTCGTGCGTGGTGTCAAAGTCCGCGAACGTGCACGCATTGTTGCGCATGAGCGACAGCGGCACGTGGATGCCCAGGTAGTGCGCCGCGGACTGGGCGGTGGGTGTCGCATTGTTGAACCAGGTCCGACCCCCTGCCGCTTGCAGGGATGTCATGAAAGTCGATATGTGGACGCCGGGTTTATATATTTAACGGAATCCCTTCTCGCGCTGCTGACCAATGATACCCGCCACATCGCGCATCGCATCCGTGATGGAGCCGCGGCCGCGCAGGCTCTTGTACGCCTCCTGGATATGCTGCATCGAGCCCGTCTGGTCGTACATCGCCGCAGGAGCCGACTGCTGGACGGAAAAGGGGTTGTTGCTCTCCGCGCGCGCGCGCTTCGACGCCTGCACCGGCACCACCTCCACGGTGCCCAGGGCAGACGCCGAGCCATAGCAGCCCGGGCGGTTCGACACGGCGGCGTGGTACTGCTGCTCCATCAGCTTGCGGTCCATGTCGTCCTTCTGCTTGGCGAGCTGCACCTCAAGGGTCTTGGCATGGTTCGACGCGCAGCACGCGATCTGAAGCACGCGCGCCACCTCCTTCGGGTACTTCGCGCGGAGCGTGGCAATGGCCATGTCCGTGTCCTCGCCCGCCAGCGTCGGATCCAGCTTGGCGACATGCTCGAGCACTGCGTCGCCCAGCTCCTGCACCAGCTGCGTCTGCTTCTTCATCGCCAGCGCCTGCTCCGTAGAGGCACGCTCGTTCACCTGCGCCAGCTCCGCCGTGCGCGCGTCCAGCTGCAGCTGCAGGTCCGAGTTGGCGCGGGAGGCCTCTACCACCTCCTGCATCAGCTGGGTAGTGCTGGGCACAGACGCCTCGACCGCGGCCTCCGCCACCACCGCCACCTCCGTCACCTGGGCAGCCGGATCCTTTGCGGTATCATCAATAGTAGTGGACATTCGCCTACTGCTAGCGCATACTTTATACCGGTCGTCGTTTGTTGACGAAGCGTGCACGATGCCGCAGCCGGGCCGCCGGGGATCTTTGCAGATGCTCACTTCGATGCCAGTCTTTGTGCTGCGGCCGTCCTCGAACTTGCGGTACATGTGCTGCAGGCTGAGCCCCGTGTAGATGGGAGTGGCGGAGGACAAATCGTTCTTCACGAACTTGCCCTCTATCGTAGAGGGATCCACGTCCGCCAGCACCCACTTGGAGCCGTCCGCGTCGTCCCAGGAGCGCACCACATCACCTACCTTCACGTTATCCGCGTGCTCCAGATGGACAGGAAGACCCGTCGCATCGAGCGCAGCTGCCTCCGCGGGAGTGATGTGAAAATGAGAGGAGCCGCTCTCCGGATGCGCAGCGGCGACCGTATGCGACGTGAGGATGTTGCCGATGAAATGCACCATACGCATGGGCGGCAGGGACTTATAAATAGGGCACATTACCGCAGCTCCACGATGCCCACGGTGCGGCCGCGCGCGAATCCCAGACCCACGCGCTGCACCGCATAGGGACCCACTAGCCACCCGGGAGAGGGCACGTCGCCATGGTGCAGCGTGCGGTGCTTTCGAAGCGGCAGCACGCACCACCACCAGGACCGGCCCTGCACCAGACCCAGACGGCGCTCGTCAGATGCGGCGACCAGCATGTAGCCGCGGCCCTGCGTGTCGCGCATGGTAGCGTGCTTGCGGACGGCGTGCGCGTGAAGAAGTTTCACTTCCATGAGTGATGCCGCGCCCGACGTCCCCGTCATTGTCCTGCCCTATCGAAACAGACAGACGCACCTCGACTGCATTCTCGCGCGGTTCAAGATGTTCGATGTCGTAGTGGTAGAGCAGTGCGACAGACTGCCCTTCAACAGGGGGGCGCTGCTGAATGTGGGGTACAACAAGGCACGCGAGATGGGCGCGCGCCGCGTCATCCTGCACGACTGCGATCTGGTGCCAGACGACACGCTGCTCGCCATGTACCGCGAGGAGTGGCCGCTGCCGATTGTGCACTTCGGCGCGCGCTTCAGGCGGTACAACGACAGCAAGGCGTACTTTGGGGGCGTGCACGGATTCCATGCCGGCGAGTTCCCGGGCTATCCTAACCAGTTCTGGGGATGGGGGGGCGAGGATGATGCGCTGCGCGCGCGCGTGGACCTGCGCCGCACCACCTTCGCGCGCCGCGGCGAGTACCTCGACCTGGAGGGATATGCAACGGCGCGCGACAAGCTGAAGCACCTGCCGCTAAGCGAGCGCTGCCCAGACAAGTACGAGAAGATGGCGCAGGACAATCGCGCCGCGGACAACCACAGAGTGGGCGCGCCACTGTGCACAGCAGTATGGAAGCCAAGAGATAATGTGATGTGGGGATGTATTACATACCATCGTGGAGCATAACGTCGCCTTGGTGGCCGGGTTCGATCTTCTGCATCGCTATGCCAATCTCATTGCGGCGGCCGCGACGAGCCAGGCGAGAGGATATACTGTGGATGTCCTCGGGGGCAGTGGTGGCATTGTGCAAGACCTGCCGACCCGCTGCAATCGGGTAGTTGGCGTTGAATAGTGGAGCGACAATAGCCGACGCGGCCGCGGTCGCACGGACTTCGGGGTATGTGGCGCGGGCATCTAACCCGGAGGGGGCCTGTGCGACGCCATGCACATCCACACCAATGTATGGCAGAGGGCCATACGCCCCCATTCCCATGATAGAGTCGCCTAAGCGGGCATTGCGGGGATCACCACCGGTCGTAATCAGGGCTATCGCGTCGGCATCGGTGGTAGCCCCGGCATCCATATCAGGCGCCCGCAGCGACCCGTATGCGCTGTCGATAGATGACAGGATGGCCATACTCACAGGGAACTGGATGTCTCTCACGCACGTAGGAAGTGGAATACCGAGGATGCTTCTCCCATCTCTATTCCCATAGCGATGACGAAGCTGGTCGAACGAGCCGCGAGTGCCGTCGCCGTGCTCCCCGATGGCGAACGAGCTCCACGGTTCGTAGTGCGCCCGTAATATGTGCCGTGGATGGTCCCCTGTACTGGTGGCTCTATAGTTACGCTTATTGCGTAAGGGCTCTAGCTGCAGGTTGCGTAGACGTAGGTTGGCATCTGGCTCGGTAGCGCCGTCCTGACTATGCACTTTACGGTACCTCTGCCCCTGTGCGCCTTCCTGGAATGTAGAACGGACTGCCACCAGACCGTCGTATATCACGGTAATTGAGTCACTGGTATCGTCCAGGGTGAGTTGTTCGTACACGTCGTTGGTTGTCGCATATCGAAGCTCGCTATCAGCATCGGCATAGTAGACCCCTGATATGACCATGTCAGGCCGCATGTCTATCACCGTATTGCCGTTGTAGTGCAGCACAGGTATAGATGTAGTGCTATCCTCGGTGGATACATAAAGGCGATCACGAGGCGGCATAATCTCGTCGTCTGGGTCCGTAACTCCACGCCTATACGCGTCTAGTGTAGCTACTACGTGCGCCTCCGTATCGCTCGGCATACCTAAATAGTGTGCACCTGCTCCGACGACATCAGGGCGCAGTATCTTACCTTCCCACGACGCATGCACAGCGACGGCGGGCCCGGCCAGTCCGCTACGCAAGCCATGCATCTCCGCGTTGTAGCGCCGATCATGCTCCAGTACGCAGTTGCCTATTTCAAGTGCCTGTACCCCGTCTGAATTCGAGACACCCAGCAGCGACTGGCAGTGCAGGTCATCGTTGGATCTGCTGAAGCACAGGGCCATGACGATGTTGCGCTTGACCGGACGAGAGGCATTTGTCCAATCAGTCGGATCGCTACCATAGACGGCGGCAGCGTGCACCGCATCATCCAGTTCGTCGATTGCGGTATTCTGCCATTCTGTGAGTGTGCTATATCTGCCCTGAAGGACTGTACGGAGCTGACTTGTTCGATGTGGACAATGGCACGCGGGGCCGGTGCGCAACGCACTGCGCACTCCTCGCTGTATGCCAGACACATAGGTAAATGCAACGCATGGGTTGAGACAAGGAATTTCCGTGCTTCCATCTGATGGGGTGTGCCCGTCGCGCAACTCAACCGCATGGGTCGGCCATTCACGCAGGAATGCCTCGAATGAGCTGGCGCTCTGTCCGAGTTCGTAATCGAGGTATTCCGCAAACGTGGGATGGCGGACCGAGTTGTCACCACGACGAGGGGCGGTTCCACCACCGTCGTGACCGGGGTTAGGTGTATCGCCGGGACTATTCCATGTATCACCTGCGTCTGCCTGGCCGAACTCACCGGCCGCAGCACCTGAGTGTCGGTACACATGTGGCGCCGCACCACTCGTGAGCCACGTGAGGATCGCCCCATGGTGTTTACGTAGCCATGCGACAGCAACTTCGCGGGTAGGGCTGGGGGTCGTGATAATGTTGTAGGCATGCCGAATGATGGACATTGCATAGAGCGAAGACGTACCGGCCCATGCACTGTGCGCAAATACCACACCAGTCATGGGAGCATGGCACGCGTTGTCATCCGCTGAAGTCGGATAAGGCATATCCGGTTCGGTGACTGTGGCAGGGACCGGTACCATACCGTACGTGTTCAACATGGCGAGACCACCCAGCGCAGTACCATCGCAGTGGGCATATCTAGCAGCACTACCACCATCAACAGCATTGTCGTCCCACTGCTGTAGTACACCCAGGTTGGCAGGATGCATCAGGTACTTGAATGCATCAGAACTACGCGTCCGCTCCAGGTTCATGAGAGATTCGGTATAGCCATGTTCTATGATCGTACGACTCTCTGCTACGCCATACTGATATGCATCATGCTCCATGCCGCGCATGCCGCGCACATAGGGCAGCCGCGCCTCGGGCGCGCCCGGTCGAGTCACGAAGTTCCTGGGCCGCGGCGTGGCATTGCTCGAGGTGATCTGCGCGCGCACGACTGACATCGGGGTAGGGGGGCTATACTCTTATAGATACAATCACTTGTTTATACACTCAGCGGGAAACGCTCTCTCGCAAGTTCCACGAGCAGCGGCATCAGCGGCCATGGCTGTCCGATGTTCGCGTAGATATCGTCCTGTATCACATCCCGGTCGTCTATGTCGAGCAGGAGATGGCTTTGCTCATCCACCGCCCGCAAGCGCGGCACGATCTTCGTACGTCGAATACCGTCGATCGCCGCCTGCCGCTTGGACTGGAGGTTGACAACATCCTTGATGTCCAGCTCCATATGCACGCGCTGGCCAGCCAGGATCGGAGCATCCCCCGTGTTCAACACTGTCATAAGTCCTCCGCGCGTGGCGCTGTATCCCTGTCTCTGCATCGCATTCGCAGCGCCTCCTACGCATCCCGTGACGGCGACGCCGACATAGCGAATCGACTGGTTGAGAATAGCGTTCAGCTTCTTGATCACGTCCGGCTCCATGGCGTCAAGCATGGGCGCTACCGCCGTGCGGCCGCTAGTCGTCCGCATATCCACCGCGCGCCTGTCTCGGTTCGTCATGCGAATGACGCGCTCGAGCCTATCCATCGTGGTAGTCGGCAGCATCGAGCCATTGAGCGAGGATGCAGCTCGCATGCGCTGTGTTTTGCTGGGCATGCCCGCGTCTACAGCGAATAAGATCTCGTGCGGCATCACATGCAGGTCCTCCTCGATGTTCGCGGCACCTACCGTATCGTGTGCGGTAGCATCTCTGCTTCTGGTATGGCAGAGCGAGAGGTGGCAGTTGAAGTCATAGGCCGTCGACCGCGCAATGGGCGCAGTCACCTTGTTGGGCATTATTTCACGTACCGGAGCCGGCGCTATATAGTACTATATAGCTATGGCGTGTACAGCTGAATAGAGCAATGGACTATGGCGACGATCCGCTAGTGTCATCTATGTACGCCCGCGAGCATGCCCGCGCGGCAGAGTCCCTGCAGCCACCGAAGTCGGGCATGCTGCGTGCGCTGGTCCAGCGGCGCGAGTGGAAGGATCAGACACTGGTGGAGCTGCGCGACAAGGCTGTGACCCCGTGCATGCTGGTCGCGGCGGGCGCGAAGTGGAGCGCTCTGCAGGCCAAGCACGGCACGCGCGCGCTGATCGGCTTCGGCTTCCGCTGGCCCAGCATGCTCGCGGCGGGGTTTCGCGGCAGCAGCCTGCGCACGCTGAGCATCGAGCAGGTGTCGGCACTGGGGCTGACGGCGCCTCGCATGCTGGAGTGCCGCCCGTCCGTGCACGACGTCAGCGCGCTGCATCTTCCCGTTGATCAGCTTCACGAGCTAGGCTGGACGGTGCCACTGCTGTCCACTATCGGCTTGGATATGGCCAGCATGGTGGACTTTGGTTTTTCGGCGGCCACATGGCGCGACACGCTCGGGGTGTCCAACTTTCGCGCACTCGGGTTCACGAACTACGCACAGTGCGCGCATCTGGGCTGGCGTGCGGCCGACATCGCACTGGCGATGGGTGCGGCTCCAGCGGCTCCAGCGGCTCCAGCGGCTCCAGCGGCTCCAGCGGCGGTGACACGCGTAGGTGGTCCGATACGTTTTATTTAGTGGGTATACTCGACAGCGGTGATGCGCCCCTCTTTCGTGGAATGCATGCGAAAGACCCCCGAGTGCAGCGGCACCGCCAAGTCGACGGTGCCGCTGTGCAGGAGCTCATGGATATGATCGCTCGTCAGCGAGGCTGCAACGGCAGTATGCTCGGCATCGGGGGTGATCTGCACGCGTGCCACCAGGCTATCCTCGTCCAGCATGGCGTGCAGCTGGCCAATGTGCGCCACGCTCACGGAATGCTCGGGGTGCACGTGATAGCCATTGCCATGCTCCTGCACGTCGACGGTGCTGAGGTTGGGGAAAAACAGTTCCTGCAGCTGCTCGCTCTTCTGCAGCTGCTGCACCGGGCTCAGCTTCGATGATTCGCGCACATCGGTCGTACGCGGCTCCACGCGCAGACTGAAGGTACCGGTCGATGGGGCAGCGCGGCATGCGCAAGTCTCGGTAGGCGGCTGGCGAAGAAGCGACATAAATTCATGAATCAAGGTAACGGTTAAATAGTCAGTCTTTCATGTAGTTACCAAAGCGGCAGCGCTTCGCCACCGGGCGGTCCATGAAGGAGCACGGCCGCTCGCGCACTACGCTCACCACCGGCGGCAGCACCTCCATCGCGTGGCAGCCGATGCGCGGGACGAGCCCCAGTGCCATACGGCTGGATGCAGCGTGCAGCGGGTCGGTCGCGCGCGCCTCTGCGGCCGCTGCCATCACCTGGGGGCCCGTTTCGAAGCACGCCCGGCCCAGCACCGATACCGCGTCCGCTCTGCGCAGCCCCGCGCGCGTGGCACCGAGCACCTGCCCCGTGTATGTCATGGCATCGGACAGCAGCTTCAAGTGCCGCGGATCGACACCTTGCATGTAGGGCGCGAGCTCCCGCTGCAGCACGACCGCTGCCGCCTCAATGCCCAGGCACGCCGCCACCGCGACCGGCTCCGATGGGTACGAGCACGTGTCCAGCGGGGGGCTGCTCACGATCGCCACGGCACTGTCGGACAGCGCGCCACCCGCCCATTCCGCGCCGCCGATGCCCTGCACCTGGCGCATCGCATAGAGGCACCCGTCGCCGCCGCAGATGCACGGGCACTGCTCGCGCACACGGGCGGCCACATGCCACGGCAGCAGGCCGCGCTCCGCTAGCCACCCGATGCTCAGCGTGGCGCGCCAGCCGGGGGCGTCCGGCATGCCGCGCATGCGCATCTCGAGCGCCGCGCGCGCCGGCAGCGTGGCCACACGGTCCCAGCTGCTGATCGCGTCCGCCAGATCGTAGCGCGGCAGGCGGTAGGGACGATCGGCATCGCGCAGCACGCCTGGCGCGCGCGCCGTCGCATCCAGCAGCGCCTTGACGCGGAGGATGCCATGCTTGAACGCGACCCCGGCCTTGTGGAAGGTGTCGAGCGTCAGCTGCGTCAGCCGCTCGCCAATCGACTGCGCGCACACCACCCCCACCGCCTCGCCGGGCTCGATGCGCCGCGGCCGCACGAACCGTGCTGTCGACGGGTCGATGCCATCCTCGCCATAGGCGAACTGAACGACCGCGCCAGAGGCCGTGCGCACCGTATCGTCGTAGGCCACGGTGATGTTCTCGAAGGATTTGACCATGCGGCGCATCAGATACCCCGTGTCGGCCGTCTTCACTGCCGTCTGTATCATGCCCTCGCGCGCAGCGCTGGCGTGCATCCAGAACTCATGCTGGCTCATGCCCTGCACGAACGAGCTGCCTATGAAGGCACTGCCACCTTCCGGGTGCTGAGCGGCGCTGCCCTGCACCGTCTGGTAGCCAATGCAGCCGAACAGCTGCGCCAGGTTGACCGCCGACCCTTTGCTGCCGGCGCACACCATCTGAGCGATGCGATTCGTCGGGCGGACGTAGTCGTGGGCGATCGAGGCCACATGGCCGAGCGTGTACCGGTCGCAGCTCGTCACGGGGATGCGGTCCAGGAAGTCGTCCAGACCGACGCTGAAGCCGCGCGCCGCCATGTGATCGTGCGCCATCAGCTGCTCGCCATGCAGCCGGCGGGCGGCGATGGGACCACCATCCATCTCGCACGAGGCGACAATGGTGGCTCGCTGGGCCGCGCTGTTCATGCCGCTGCGCAGGTACCAGGAGAGGCACGCGTCCTGCACGAGGCGCACCGCAGCACCACCGCAGGCCGGCGAGAGCAGGCTGTGCTCGACGCCCAGCAGCAGCCGCGCATCCGCCGACGAGGCTGTCGAGGTGATATGCAGGTTCATCTCGTCGCCATCAAAGTCCGCGTTGTACGGTGGTGTGACGGTGGGGCTGATGCTGAGGCAGCTGTCCGTCGGACGCAGACGAACGATGTGCCCCATGATGGAGCCGCGGTGCAGAGAGGGCTGGCGGTTGAGAAGAACGCTGTCACCCTCGCGAAGGCCAAGCACATCCGCGATGCGGCCGGGAACGCCAACTTCCCAGGGGGCCAGATAGGGATCCGGAGCCACCACCGCACGGGCACAGCTGTTGACGCGCCAGCCCATGAGCGTCTGGCGCAGCGTGCCTTGCTTGCCGCGCATACGGGCGCAGAGACCGGCAGCGCCACTGCTCGGGCACGAGGTATAGTAGTTGCGCACAGCCAGCTGCACCGCATCGGTGGCGGAGGCAATCACCTTATCGCCGGCGGTGGTGCATCGGGAATAGCGGTCCACCGCGCGCAACAGACGATGCAGCAAACCCGTCAGCGGAGCATCGTGGTCTGCGTTTGGCAGGCGCATGCGGGTGGGGGGTACCGCGACGGCGGACAATAACTTGCCATCGAACAAGGGATGGGGCACCTCCACGGGAAGCTCGATGTGCCCAAAGTGGCCCACGCATTCCATGCTGCTGCGCCCGCAGGTGCCACAGGCCCTGGTCCCCCCTAGTTTATCACTGCGTAGGTCATGCACCGTGCTCACGCGGAGAACGGACATGGCGCGCACCTCGTCGGTGAGCAGAGGTGCGAACGATACGGCTGTCGGCCGGCGAACCGCCATTGCGCTCGAGAAATGCCGTACCCTAGACTGCGGTGGATGCGAGATAGCGACACATTGCCCTCGGAAGGGGAATGTGGATGTGATCATGTTGCCATGATGAACAAAGGCTATCCCGCGCACCGAGCCCAGAGACGGCAGCCGAACCGCCGGGACACGTGTGGCACAGCACTGCCCTCGAAAGGGGAATGCCGCTGTAATCATGTAATCATGATGAACAAATGCCACCCGTGCCCGTTGTTCCGACCGATGTACTCGTGCTCGCAGGCGCGCTCTCGGCCGGCCGGTGGGACAGGCCCAGCGTGTTGCGCTGATGATGAGGATGAGGATGATGGTGCGGGTACACGTTGGCGCGCGGGGGTGCGGGCGCCGACGACATCTCCTTCGTGATCCCACCGCCCATCGCAGAACGTGAGGTTAAAATAATGAACGAGCCAGCGGTTGAGATAT
>Ga0308017_1000316_pt1 | contig 15460 bp, 13 predicted proteins | sample Neamet280_FD_203145 | JGI IMG/M metagenome (GOLD analysis project Ga0308017, IMG submission 203145) | Marine microbial communities from water near the shore, Antarctic Ocean - #280 | ecosystem: Environmental > Aquatic > Marine > Unclassified | place: Southern Ocean | collected 2014-10-01
GCCCAGCGCGCTCGTGCACCTCGCGTCGGCGGATGTGGTGCCGGTCTTCGGCCAGGTTGGCCAGGTGACTGAAATAGGTGAAGGCGCGAATCACGCTGACCGCTTGCGCGTCGCTCAGGGCGTGCAGCAGGCGCTTGAGTTCACGGTCGGCGCGTGTGTCGGCATGGCGCCGAAACGCCACCGACAGCTGCCGGATGCGCTCGATGAGCGCGAAGGTGTCCTCGCCTTCATGCTCGCGGATGACGTCGCCGAGCAGTCGGCCCAACAGGCGGATGTCGTCGATCAACGGTTGGTCTTTGGCGGGCGCGGCGTCGGTGGGGCGGGACATGTCGGTCAATGGTGTGCTCAGTATCGCTTCATGCACCATTTTGCCGTGTTGGGCGCCCCGCATCGCACGCGCTGCGTTGCACAATGTGGTTTTCGTCGCATTTCTCGGTCATGACCGCAGCATCCGAACCCCACCTCCCACCCCCGTCCGACGCGGCCTCCCTCGCCGACTGGCTGGCCCACCTGGAGCGGCTGCATGGCCAGCGCATCACGCTGGGCCTGGAGCGCGTGCAGACCGTGGCGCGCCGGCTCGGGGCCGCGGTGCAGCCGCGTTGTCCCGTCATCACGGTGGCCGGTACCAACGGCAAGGGTTCGACCTGCGCCATGCTGGAGGCCATCTACCGTGCCGCCGGCTACCGCACCGCGCTCTACACGTCGCCGCATCTCGTGCATTTTGCCGAGCGCGCGCGGCTCGGTGGGGTGCCGATGGCGGATGCCGATTTGGTGCCGTCGTTTGCCGCCGTGGAGGCGGCGCGGTCGGCGGGCGAGCCGGTCGTGCTGAGCTACTTCGAGTTCACCACGCTGGCGCTCGTGCACGCGTTGCTGGCCCGCGATCCGGACGTGTTGATCCTGGAGGTCGGCATGGGCGGGCGGCTCGACGCCGTCAACGTCTGGGACGCCGACTGCGCCGTCATCACCAGTGTCGATCTGGATCACATGGAATACCTGGGGCCCAACCGCGAGGCGATCGGTTACGAAAAAGCGGGCATTCTGCGCACGGGGCGCCCCGCGGTGGTGTCCGACCCCGCGCCGCCGCGCAGCGTGGTCGAGCGCGCGCTCGAAGTCGGTGCGGACCTGTGGCTGGCCGGGCGCGATTTTCGTCATGGCGGGGACCGGCAGCAATGGAATTGGCAGGGCAGGGCGCGCCGCTATGCGGGGCTGGCCTATCCTGCGCTGCGCGGGGTGAACCAGTTGGTCAATGCGTCGGGCGTGCTGGCGGTGCTGGAGGCGCTGCACGCACGCCTGCCGGTGGCGGCACAGGCGGTGCGGCAGGGGCTGGCCAGCGTGGAGTGGCCCGGGCGTTTTCAGATCGTGCCGGGACAGCCGGTGCTGGTGCTGGACGTGGCGCACAACCCGCACGCGGCGGCGGCCTTGGCCGAAAACCTGGACGCCATGGGTTTTTATCCCCAGACGCTGGCGGTGTTTGGCGCCATGGCCGACAAGGACGTGCGGCCCATGCTCGAGCGGCTCGACGCCCTCATCGACGCCTGGCATTTTTGCGATCTGCCCACGACGCGGGCTGCGCGGGCGACCGACTTGGCTGCGCTGTGGCATGCCACGACGCGGCGCCGCGATGCCGTCGCCCACATCCACCCCGACCCGCAGGCGGCGCTGCAGGCCGCGCTGGCGACGGCGGACCCCGCGGGTAGAATCGTGGTATTCGGGTCCTTCTACACGGTGGGCGGCGTGTTTCAGCACGGGTTGCCGCGCCTGGGCGCGAAGCACCTGCAGCCCTGACGCGCTCGCACTCGGTTCCCACCATCACCGCCTCTGACGCATGTTTGCACACCGTTCCGGCTCCCACGTATCGTCCCCTTCCGCGGGCGGGGGCGCGGCGGCGCCGTTGTCGGTCGAGGCCCTGCGCCGCCGCGCGCGGCAACGCCTCATCGGAGCCACCATTTTGGTGCTGGCAGCGGTGATCGGGCTGCCCTGGCTGCTCGAATCGCAGCCGCGGCCAGTGCCGGTGGACATCGCCATCGAGATTCCGTCCCGTCACGCGGCGCCGCTGCTGCCGCCTCCGGCGCCGCGTGTCGAGGCGGCACCACCTCCCGCGGCGGCCGAGGCGCCGCCCCCCGCACCTGTAGCATCCACACCCCCCGCCGAGCGGGTCGAACGCCCGGCCCCGGTCGCCGACCATGCACCCGCCTCGCCGCCGGCGGCACCTTCCCCGGCCGCTGCGGCGCCGGCGCGTCCGCAGGCGGATGCCGCTGCCAAGGTCCGCATCGTGGTGCAGGTGGGTGCGTTCGCCGACCCGGCACGCGCCCAAGAGGTGCGCCAGCGCCTGGAGCGCGCGGGCCTCAAGACGTACATCCACGTGGCCGAAACCCCCGAGGGCAAACGCATCCGGGTGCGGGTCGGCCCCTTCGACAGCCGCGCCGAGGCCGAAAAAGTGGCCGAAAAGGTCAAGGGTCTGGGTCTGCCGGCGGCGGTGTTGACGCTTTGAGTCATGGCTGCCGTCGATGTCATGTTGTTGACGGTGCTGGCGGCCTCGGTCGGGCTGGGGCTGTGGCGTGGGTTGCTGTACGAGGTCTTGTCGGTACTTGCGTGGCTGGCCGCCTTCGTGGTTGCGCATCGCTGGGCGCTGGAGGCAGCGGCGTGGCTGCCTGTTTCAGACTGGGGCGAGCCGCTGCGGTACGCGGCGGGCTTCGCGGTGCTGTTCGTGCTCACCGCTTTTGCCGGAGGGGCACTGGCAACGCTCGCCCGGCAGGGCGCGCAGGCGGTGGGGCTGCGGCCGGTGGACCGGGCGCTCGGGGGGCTGTTTGGCGTGTTGCGCGGGGCAGTGCTGTTGTTGGCGGCCGCGTTGCTGGTGTGGCAGACGCCCTGGGCTGACGCTGCTGCCTGGCGCGAGGCGCAGGGGCCGCGCTGGCTAGAGCGTGCGCTGGGCGTGCTCAAGCCGCTCGTGCCCGATCCGGTGGCGGTCTATTTTCCGTAGAGCGAGGACGAAAATCCATGTGTGGCATCGTTGGGGTGGTCAGCACCCAGCCGGTCAATCAGCTCATCTACGATGCGTTGCTGCTGTTGCAGCACCGCGGGCAGGATGCCGCTGGCATCGTGACCCAGTTGGGGCACAAATTTTTCATGCACAAGGCCAAAGGCATGGTGCGCGATGTCTTTCGCACGCGCAACATGCGGGCGTTGCCCGGCACCAGCGGTCTGGGGCAGGTGCGCTATCCCACGGCCGGCAATGCCGCCAGCGAGGAGGAGGCCCAGCCGTTCTACGTCAACGCCCCCTTTGGCCTGGTGCTCGCGCACAACGGCAACCTGACCAATGCCCACGTCCTCAAGGAAGAGTTGGCGCGGGTCGATCACCGCCACATCAACACGGAGAGCGACTCCGAGGTGCTGCTCAACGTGCTGGCGCATGAGCTGGAGCGCGCCACGCGCGGGGTGCCGCTGCAGGTCGATGACGTGTTTGCGGCCGTGGCCGCCGTGCACCGGCGCGTGCGTGGCTCGTACGCCGTGGTGGCGCTCATCGCCGGGCATGGGATGCTGGCGTTTCGCGATCCGCACGGCATTCGCCCGTTGTGCCTGGGGCGGGGGGCGGATGGCACGGTCATGGTCGCCAGCGAATCGGTCGCACTCGAAGGCACCGGGCATCGCTTCGAGCGCGACGTGGCACCGGGCGAGGCGGTCTTCATCGGCCTGGATGGGCAGATCGTGGCGCGCCAGTGCGCGGACGCGCCGTCGCATCACCCGTGCATCTTCGAATTCGTCTATCTGGCACGCCCCGACTCGGTCATCGATGGCATCTCGGTTTACCAGGCGCGGCTGAACATGGGCGAGGCGCTGGCCACGCGCGTCATCTCCACCGTGCCGCCGACGGACATCGACGTCGTCATCCCCATCCCCGAGTCCAGCCGCCCGGCGGCGATGGAAGTGGCGCGCCTCATCGGGCGCCCGTACCGCGAAGGGTTCGTCAAAAACCGCTACGTCGGACGCACCTTCATCATGCCCGGGCAGGCGGTGCGCAAGAAGTCGGTGCGGCAAAAGCTCAACGTGATTGCCAGCGAGTTCGCGGGCCGCAACGTGCTGTTGGTGGACGACTCGATCGTGCGCGGCACCACCAGCCGCGAGATCGTACAGATGGCGCGCGAGGCGGGGGCGCATCGCGTCTTTCTGGCCAGTGCCGCACCGCCCGTGCGTTACCCCAACGTCTATGGCATCGACATGCCCACCCAGGAGGAGCTGGTGGCTCATGGCCGCACCGTCGAGGAAATCCGCCAGATCATTGGCTGCGACGCCCTGATCTACCAGGACGTGGACGCGATGAAGCGCGCAGTGGCGGTGCTCAATCCCGCGCTGCGCGGGTTCGAGGCGTCGTGTTTCGACGGCGTGTACATCACGGGTGACGTCACCCTGGAGTCGGTGGCCGCCATGAACGCCCCGCGCCAGTGTGCCCGCGACGCCACGGATGAGGACGCCGAGACCTCGCGGCTGGCGCTGCCCAACGCGCAGGAGGGATGAGCATGGACCACCCACCCCCGGGACCCGCGAAGGACGCCGCGCCAGCCCCCGCGTGGCATCCCGAAACGGCGGCGGTGCGGGTGGCGTCGCCGCGCACCCCGTATGGCGAAAACAGCGAGGCGCTGTTTTTGACCAGTGGCTTCGTGCAGCCCAGCGCCGAGGCCGCGGCCGCCCGTTTTGCCGGGGACGAGGAGGGCTACACCTACGCCCGCTACGGCAACCCCACCACGGCGAGCTTCGAGCAGCGGCTGGCGGCGCTGGAAGGCACCGAGGCCGCCATCGCCACGTCCTCCGGCATGGCGGCCATCCTCATGCTGTGCCTGGGACTGCTCAAGGCGGGTGACCACGTGGTGTGCTCGCAGTCGATGTTCGGGGCCACGATCAAATTGATCGGCACGGACTTGGCGAAATTCGGGGTGCACAGCACGTTCGTGCCACAAACCGACCTGGACGCCTGGCGCGCCGCGCTGCGCCCGCAGACCCGGCTGCTGCTGGCCGAGACACCCACCAACCCGCTGACCGAGGTGTGCGACATCGCGGCACTGGCCGACATCGCGCATCGCGCTGGGGCGCTGCTGGCGGTGGACAACTGCTTTGCCACCCCCGCGCTGCAGCGCCCCGCGGCGCTGGGCGCCGACATCGTCGTGCACTCCGGCACCAAATACCTCGACGGGCAGGGCCGCGTCATGGCCGGTGCCTTGTGCGCCCGCGCGGCGCTGGTACAGGAGGCGTTTTTACCGGTCCTGCGCAGTGCCGGCATGACGCTGGCGCCCTTCAATGCCTGGGTCGTGCTCAAGGGGCTGGAGACGCTGCACCTGCGCATGCAGGCCCAAAGCGCCACCGCGCTGCGCCTGGCGCAGTGGCTGCAGGCCCATCCGGCCGTGGCGCGCGTGCACTATCCCGGGCTGCCCTCCCACCCGCAGCACGCGCTGGCCTTGCGGCAGCAGTCCGGCTGCGGCGGGGCCATCGTCGCCTTCGAGGTGCACGCCGCCAGCCCCGAGCAGGGCCGGGCGCGCGCCTTCGCCGTGCTCGACGCGCTGCAGACCCTGTCGTTGTCGACCAACCTCGGCGACACGAAAACCCTCTGTTCCCATCCCGCAAGCACCTCGCACGGGCGCCTGTCCGAGGCGCAGCGCCAGGCCGCGGGCATCTCGCAGGCGCTCATTCGCGTCTCCGTGGGGCTGGAACATGTCGACGACATCGTGACCGACCTCGCGCGTGGCCTCGACGCGCTGGCCTGACCCGTTCATCATGACCACCCGTATCCGTACCCGTTTTGCCCCATCGCCCACCGGCTTTATTCACCTGGGCAACATCCGCTCGGCGCTCTACCCGTGGGCCTTCGCCCGTGCCCACGGCGGCGACTTCATCCTGCGCATCGAAGACACCGACCAGGAGCGCTCCACGCAGGCGGCGGTGGACGTCATCCTGGAGGCGATGGCGTGGCTGGGCCTGACCCCGGACGAAGGCCCGTACTACCAGATGCAGCGCATGGCGCGCTACCGCGAGGTCATCGCGCAGATGCTACAGGCCGGGCTGGCCTACCACTGCTACATGACGCCCGAGGAGCTGGAGGCGCTGCGCGAGCGCCAGATGGCGGCCAAGCTCAAGCCCCGCTACGATGGCACCTGGCGCCCGGAGCCGGGCAAGACCCTGCCGCCCGTGCCCTCCGGAGTGTTGCCGGTCATTCGCTTCAAAAATCCCACCACGGGCAGTGTGGTTTGGGACGACAAGGTCAAAGGCCGCATCGAGATTCGCAACGACGAGCTCGACGACCTGGTGATCGCGCGCCAGGCCCCGCTGGGCGAGATCGGCACGCCCACCTACAACTTTTGCGTGGTGGTCGACGATATCGACATGCGCATCACGCACGTCATCCGCGGCGACGACCACGTCAACAACACCCCGCGCCAGATCAACATCATCCGCGCGTTAGGGTACGAGCCGCCGGTGTACGCGCATCTGCCCACCGTGCTCAACGAGCAGGGCGAGAAAATGAGCAAGCGCCACGGCGCCAAGCCCGTGACCTGGTACCGCGACGCTGGCTTTTTGCCCGACGCCATGATCAACTACCTGGCGCGCCTGGGCTGGAGCCACGGCGACGACGAGATCTTCACGCGCGAACAGTTTTTGCAATGGTTCGACCTCGACCACCTGGGCCGCAGCGCCGCGCAGTTCGACGAGGCCAAGCTGCGCTGGGTCAACGCCCAGCACATGAAGATGACCGCCAACGATCGGCTCGCCCCGTTGGTGGCGCAACAACTGGCGCGCCGGGGCTTGACCGCCGATGAGCGCCTGCCGGCCATCTGTGGCCTGTTCAAAGACCGCTGTGATACCACGGTGGCCTTGGCGGACTGGGCGCAGCCCTACTACGCGGCACCCACGCCGCGCGCCGAGGACCTGGCCCAGCACGTCACCGACGCGGTGCGCCCGGCGCTGGCAGAGCTGCGCCAGCGCTTGAACGATGCGCCGTGGGATGCGGCCGGCATCGGCGCGGCGATCAAGGCGACGCTCGCCGCGCATGGTCTGAAGATGCCGCAACTGGCCATGCCGGTGCGCGTGCTCGTGATGGGCACACCCCAAACCCCGTCGCTCGACGCCGTGCTGGCGCTGCACCGGCGCGAGGACGTGCTGGCGCGGCTGGCGGTCTGACCGGGTTGGGCGGCACGTGCGTGCTTTTTGTGCTGGGTGCCAGAAAGCGGTCAAATTTGTGTCTATAATTCTGGTCTCGACAGCGCACGACACTCGATGCCAATTCGCAACAAGTGGCGTGCAAAAATCGAGACCCGTGGGGGTATAGCTCAGCTGGGAGAGCGCTTGCATGGCATGCAAGAGGTCAGCGGTTCGATCCCGCTTACCTCCACCACGAATACAGACCCTATCGTCTAGAGGCCTAGGACATCACCCTTTCACGGTGAGTACCGGGGTTCGAATCCCCGTAGGGTCGCCAAGCTTGTTTTTGCTGGAGCGGTAGTTCAGTTGGTCAGAATACCGGCCTGTCACGCCGGGGGTCGCGGGTTCGAGCCCCGTCCGCTCCGCCAACAACATCGATGCGCCACGCCGGACCCGAACGGGAGGGCGTGGTTTTTCATTTGGGGCCGTGTGTTTTACCCGTCGACGACACCGGTGCGTTCGACGTAGGCCACGAATTCCGTCCATGGCATAGGGCGTGCATAGTAAAAGCCTTGGACATCCAGCGGCGCGTGCGGCCGCAGGAATGCCAACTGCGTGGCCGTCTCCACGCCCTCGACGACGACGCGTGCATGCAGGGCCTCAGCAATTTCCAGCACCGCGGTCACGATGCGCTCGCTCGGCCCGCCCGTGCCGACGTGGTCGGTGAAGCGTTTGTCGACCTTGAGCTCGTCCACCGGCGTGCGCAGCAGATAGGCCAGACTCGAATACCCGGTGCCAAAGTCGTCCAGCGCGACCCAGCCACCGCCCTCGCGCACGCGCTGCAGCCAGCCCAGGCTCGACGGGCTGTCGGCCATCCAGACCGATTCGGTCACCTCGATCGTCAGATGGGGCAGCGCTGCGCGGTGCTCGTCGAGCCAGTCGTGCAGTGCCGGGTCGCCAAACTGCGACGCCGAAACATTGATCGCGAGTCGAAACCCGGTGCCCCAGCGCCGTCCGGCCTCGGTGGCCAGGCGAGCCCCCTCGCGCAGCGCCCAGGCGCCGATGCGGCGGATCTGACCGCTGGCCTCGGCGACGGGGACGAATTCTGCCGGTGACACGAAGCCGCGCTGCGGATCGCGCCAGCGCAGCAGCACCTCGGCCCCGCGCACACGCTCCTCGGGCAGGGCGATCACGGGTTGCAGGTGCAACTCGAACTCCCCTTGCGCCAGGGCACGCTCCAGCCCGGCTTTCAGCGCCGCGACGTGCCGCGCCCGGCTTTCCATCTGTGGCGAATAAAAACGCATGCGGTCGCGCCCGCCATTCTTGGCCGAGTACATCGCCGTGTCGGCCATGCGCAGCAGCTCGTCGACCGTTTCGCCGTCGCTGGGGTAGGCCGCGATGCCAATGCTCGCGCTCAAGCGCAGCGCATTGCCACGCGCGTGGAACGGCTGGCGCAGCGCGCTCAGCAGGGCGTCCGCGACGCGCTCGACGACCAGTGGCGACTCGGCCCCCTCGATCAGCGCCACGAACTCGTCACCGCCGAAGCGCGCCACGGTGTCGTTGGTGCGCATGGCGCGCCGGATGCGCCCTTCCGCCTCGATGAGCACCTCGTCACCCAGATCGTGGCCATGGATGTCGTTGACCTCCTTGAAACCGTCGAGATCCAGAAACAGCACGTAAACCGCACGCGACTCGCGTTGCGCGCGCAGCAGAGCCTGCTCCAGCCGGTCACGGTACAGGTTGCGGTTGGGCAGGCCCGTGAGCGCGTCGAAGTTGGCTTGGCGAAAGATCGTTTGCTCGCGTGCCTTGGCTTCTTCGATGTTTTCCAGTAACACGACCACCAAGTCGCCCGGTGGTTGGGGGTGGCGGGCCAGCGACAGGTATTGACGCGTCCAGCGCAACGAGCCGTCGCGGCCCTGGAGCCGCTGCTCCAGGGCCATGGGTGTGTGCCCGGCCAGCAACGCCTGCCATTGCTACTGGATGGCGTCGCGGTCGTCGGGATGGATCCAGTCCAGCCAGCGGGACCCGCGCAGCAGGGTGTCGTCGGCTGCCAGGCGGATGGCCAGGGCACGGTTGCATTCGGCGATCGTTCCTTGGGGGTCGCAGACGACGACGCCGATACTGGGGTTGTCCCAAACCGCCTGCAGGCGTGCTCGCGCCTCGTGTTCGCGGGCCTCCAGCGCCACCATGTCGGTCACGTCCAGCAGCGACGCCGCCACCAGGCGTGGCCCCGCCGGGTCGAGGCTGACACGCGACGCCCGCTCTTGTACGTGCCGCCACTGCCCGTCGGGGGTGCGCAGCCGGTAGCGCTGTGTCCACTCGTTCTTGCGCTCGTCGTGCCAGCAGGCCAGCACGCGCCCCTGGTCGGCGGGGTCGATGGCCTCGATCAGGCTCGCCAGATTGTCCGCAGGCGCCAGTGGCGCGGGCAGCCACTCCAGGAGCCGGTGCGACGCGTACACCAAGCGCCCGCGGCCGGGGTCGTGCAGCAGCACGGCCTCATGCAGGGCGTCGGTCAGGGCGCTCAGGCGCGCTTGCAGCTCCAGCCGGGCTTGTTCGGCGTGGCGCAGCGCCGTCAGGTCGGTCAGGGCGATCACGTAGCCCGTGCGCTCGTCCTGCGTGTGCCAGGGCGTGGCCTGTAGCCACAGCCGCGACTGTGGCAGCTCCAGGCCACCGTGCCAGGGGCCCGGTCGTGCCTGCATGACGTGGGCGACCAGCTCCGGCGGCCAGGCGAAGCGCCGCTCGTCGAATTGCCAGGACATTCCCAGTTGCGACTCGCGCAGGCCCAGCAGATCCGCGGCGGCCTGGTTGAAGCGCAGCAGGCGGCGCTCGTGGTCCAGCACCAGCAAGGCGGTGCCGGCACTCTCTTGCACCGCGTGCAGCAACTCGTTGAGTTGCTGCTGTTCGCGCAGCGAGCGGTCGAGTTCTTCATTGAGTGTGCGCAGCTCCTCATTGGAGGCTTCAGCTCCTCGTTCGACGCCTCCAGTTCCTCGTTGGCGGCTTCCAACTCTTCAGTGGTGATGCTGAGGGCCTCGTTGAGTTGCTGCAACTGACGCTGGCTATGCTCCAGGGCATCGACCAGCGACTCGAGCCGCTCTTGCTGCAGGCGCTGGGCTTCGTTCGGGCCCAGCGTTGCCACCGCGGCGTTGCCGTCGTCGCTGCGCAGGGGCTGAAACTGACGATCAGATAGCTGGCGCCGCCCACCTGCAGGTGCGTGCCTTCGAGCACACGTGCCGGCTGTTCCGGCAAGGGCGGCAGGGGGATGCGCAGCGACGCCTCCTGCCCTTCGAGCAGGCGGTGCTGCGCGAGCATGACGTCGCGCCGCCACGCGGCAGGCACCAGGTTGGCAAGGGTCAGCTCGATCGTCGGGCCCGCTGGCCAGTGCATCAGTGCGTCCATGGTGCCGACCACGTGCAGTGGGTGCCCGTCACGGTCGGTCAGCACCGTGGGGGGCGCGTGGCGCTGCACCAGATGCTGCAGCAGCCGTTCACGCAAATCGCCTTCAAGCCGATCGACGGGGCGCAGTTGCGGCAGCACCGTGCGCCCGCTGGCCTCGGGCGCGCGGCTGGCGGCCCGGCGCGCCCGCGCCGGTGGCGACGGCGGCGCGGTGCCGCCGTCGCCCCGTTTGCGCCACACGTGTTCCTGGATCGAGAACGACGCAAACAGCGAGCGCGTCGCTGCCGTCAGTGCCTCGGAGCGGCCCAGCATCAGCAGGCCGTCGGGCAGCAGCGCGTGGTGGAGGCGCCGCAGCACCTCGTCCTTGGCGGCGCCCTTCAGATAGATCAGGACGTTGCGGCACGCCACCAGATCCATGCGCAAAAAGGGCAGGTCTTGCAGCACGTCGTGACGGGCAAAGAGGCAGTGACGGCGCAGTTCTTGGTTGACCCGCAGCGTGTGGCCGATGCGGCTGAAGTGGCGCTCACGCCACGCCGCGGGCAGGTGCTGGGCACTGGCCTCGTCGAAAACGCCGCTGCGGGCTTGGTCCAGCGCGGCGGCGTTCACGTCGGTTCCCAGCACCATCCAGTCCAGCGTCAGATCGAGCTCGCGCAGCAGCTCGTCGGTGAGCATGGCCAGGCCATAGACCTCTTCGCCGCTGGAGCACCCCACGGACCACAAGCGCAACTGGGTGGCGCCGGCAGCAGCGCGCTGGCGGATGTATTCGCGCCAGGCCACGCGCAGGGCTGCGAATGCCGACGGGTTGCGCAGCCACTCGGTGACACCGATCGTGACCGATTGCTGCAACGCCTCCAGCAGCTGGGGGTCGCGCTCCAGTGCGTCGAGCAGCTGGGCCAGCGTCGTCAGGCCCTGTTGGCGCATCACGCGCTCGATCTGGCGGCGCAACGTGGCGTCCTGGTACTGGCGCAAGTCCAGCCCCGTCCCGTCGCTCAGCCGCGCCAGCAGCACACCAAAGGCTTCCTTCTCGCTGCCGAGGGTGGCGTCGGTGGGGGGCGGCGTGCGCGGGCGTGCCGCTTGGCGCGCCGCCAGCAGCCGACCCAGGCGGCGACCCAGCGCCACCGCGGTGTCCACGTGGTCTGCCAGGCCCCTCTCGACCACGGTTTGCGGCATCGAGGCAAACGGTGCCTCGGTCGGCGATTCGGCCCACACCGCGCCGCCCATCTCGCGCACCACGCGCGCGCCCACCGCGCCGTCTTGCCCGGTGCCCGACAGCACGATGGCCACCACCCGTGGGCCAAGCGTGCGCGCCGCGCTGGCCAGCAGCCGATCCAGCGACGGTGCCGGCCCCTGACCGTTGGTGCTGGGCAACAGCCGAACCTGATGTTCGGTATCGATCTCGGCGTGGTGGCCTGGTGGCACCACGCCGATCGTGCCGCCGCGCAATGCCGCGCCATCGGTGAGTGTCTCCACCGGCAGGCTGCTGACCGATTGCAACAGGCGCACGAGCGCCGTGGGCTGCGCGGCCGCGATGTGCTGTGCGACGATGCACGTCAGCCGCGGATCCGCGGGCAGCGCCGCCACCAGTTCACGCAGCGGCTCCAAACCCCCGGCCGAGGCACCGAGGACGGCCACGATCTGCGGAAGTGCGCGTGAGGGGCGGATCAAAAAATCTCTCCTCTGTCGTTTTCGACGACGATCCCATCAGCAACGAAAACAAAATGAACTTTATTGTAGATCCCGCATACACTTGCCGGATGCTGTTTTTGGGGATCGAATCGTCGTGTGACGAGACCGGTGTCGCGCTGGTGCAAGCCCAGGCGAGCGGGGTGCCGCGTCTGTTGGGGGCTGCGCTACACAGCCAAGTGGCCATGCACCGCGATTACGGCGGCGTGGTGCCCGAGCTGGCCAGCCGGGACCACATCCGACGCGTACTGCCGCTGACCGAGGCGGCGCTCGCACAAGCCGCGGTGCCGCTGCAGGCCATCGACGCCGTGGCCTACACGCGCGGCCCGGGGTTGGCGGGTGCGCTGTTGGTAGGCGCGGGCGTGGCGGTCGCGATGGCGATGGCGCTGGGGGTGCCGGCGCTGCCCGTGCACCACTTGGAGGGGCATTTGCTGTCGCCGTTTCTGAGCGCGGATCCCCCCGAGTTTCCGTTCGTGGCGCTGTTGGTGTCTGGGGGCCACACGCAGCTGATGCGCGTGGACGGGGTAGGGCGCTACCACCTGCTGGGCGAGACGATCGACGATGCCGCGGGCGAGGCCTTCGACAAGTCGGCCAAGGTGCTGGGTTTGGGCTACCCGGGCGGGCCGGCGCTGTCGGCGTTGGCGCGAGAAGGGGATCCCAACGCTTTTGCTCTGCCGCGGCCGCTGCTGCACAGTGGGGATTTGGATTTTTCGTTTGCCGGGCTCAAGACGGCGGTGCTGACCCAGGCGCGCAAGCTGGGGCCTGCGCTCGACGCGCGCAAGGCCGACTTGGCCGCAGCCACTGAAGCGGCGATCGTCGATGTGCTGGTGCACAAGTCGGTGGCGGCATTGCGTGTCACGGGGCTGCAGCGCTTGGTGGTGGCCGGTGGCGTCGGGGCCAACCAACGCCTGCGCCAGCGGCTGGGCGAGGTGGCCGCGCGTCACGGCTGGCGGCTGCACTATCCCGAGGTCGCCCTGTGCACCGACAACGGCGCGATGATCGCGCTGGCCGCCGCGATGCGTTGGCAGGCGGGTCTGGCGCCGCTGGCCCCGGCCGACGGGGCGTTCGACGTCGCCCCGCGCTGGCCGCTGGAGGCGGTGACAGTGGTCGGTACGGACCACTGATGGCGCGGCGGCCGGGCATCATGGCGGGCGGGGTTTTTCTCACCCGCTCGTAATTATGAATTATCATTGCGATTTGCCGCTACAATCCCGCCTGCGTTCCGCGGCCGCCCGAGCTGAGAGTGGGTGGGCGGCCGCGGCGGGTGAATGACCATCATCGAGGACAGACGGACATGCAACAGGAAACAAGGTGGGATCGGCGCCGGTGGATCATGAGCACGGGGGCTGCGCTGCTGACGGGTTGGGCGGGCGCGGTCGCGGCGCAGGGCGTTGCCACGCACGCGGCGGCCCCGGTGCGCCTCGCCCTCATCGAGACGCTGTCGGGCCCGATGGGCAACGCCGGCGAGGCGGTGTTTCGCAATCTGGTGTGGGGGGCCGAGCGCGTCAATGCCCGTGGCGGCGTGGAAGTGGTGCCGGGTGTGCGCCGGCCACTGCAAATCGTGCGCTACGACAGCAAGGGCCAGCCGCAGGAGGCGCTGTCGGCATTGCAATCGGCGCTGGACGATGGCATCACGCTCGTGGCGCAAGGCAACTCGTCGGCGGTGGCGGCGGCGCTGATCGAGGCGATCAACCGCCACAACGAGCGCGAACCCCAGCGCCAGGCGCTGTTCCTGAACTACTCGGCCGTCGATCCGGTCCTGACCAACGAGCGCTGCAGTTTCTGGCATTTCCGCTTCGACGCCCACGCGGACATGCGCATGGCAGCGCTCATGAGCGTGCTCAAGGACGATGCCAGCGTGCGCAGCGTCTACCTGATCGGGCAGGACTACAGCTTCGGCCAAGCCGTGCTGCGCGAGGCCAAGCGCCAGCTCGCCCTGCAACGCCCGGACGTGCGCATCGTCGGCGAGGAGCTGCACCCGATGGCGCGCATCAAGGACTTCATCCCCTATGTCACCAAGATCAAGGCCAGTGGGGCGCAGGCCGTCATCACCGGCAACTGGGGCAACGACCTGACGCTGCTGGTGCGTGCGGCGCGCGATCTGGGGTATGAGGGCAAGTTCTACACCTTCTACGGCAACGCGCTCGGCGCGCCGGCGGCCATCGGCGACGCCGGCATCGGCAAGGTGATCGCCGTGGCCGACTGGTTCCCCAACGCGCCGGGTGCGGAGTCGCGCCGGTTTTACGAGTCGTTCCGCGAGCGCTTTCCCAACCCGGCGGACGACTATGTGCACCTGCGTATGCAGCTCATGATCGAGGCGCTGGCGCAAGCCATCGAGCGCGCGGCCCGGGTGTCGGGCGCTGTGGGGACGGCACAGCCCGCGGCGCTGCCCGTGGCGCGCGCGCTGGAGCAGGCCGACGTCACGCTCGCGGGGCAGCGGCTGCGCATGCGCGCCGACGACCACCAAGCCCAGCAGCCACTGATGGTGGCCATCATGGACCGGCAAGGCGCGCCGGGCGTGCCGTTCGACGTGGAGGGGTCAGGCTACGGGTTTCGCGTGCTCAAGCGGCTGGAGGCCGACGCCGCCGAGCAGCCCCACACCTGCCGCATGGTGCGGCCGTAGGCGCGCGGTGTCAGTACGTTCTTGCCGCTTGCCGTTGCTCGGCTTGTGCCCCTGAGGTCGGGCACGGCGTGGTGTCGATGGCCGTCATCGATAAACCTCCTTGCGGTTGCCGATGCGCACCACCAGCACGCGCAAAGCGCCGTCTTCGATACTGGCAATGATCCGGTAGTCGCCGACGCGGTACTTCCAGAACGCGCCCAGCTTGGAGCCTTTGAGCGCTTCGCCGATGCTGCGTGGGTCATCGAGTGCCGCAACGCGCTCCCGTAAAAACGCCGTGATGCGCTTCGCCTGCGTCTTGTCCAGATCGGCCAAGTCGCGCTTGGCCTTGTCGTCGATCTCAATCCGCCAAGCCAAGGTCGCGCTCCACTTCTTCTAAGGTGTGGGTACGGCTGCGGCCAGCGCGCAGGTCGATCAGTCGCTGCTCGGCGAGGTACAGGTCTTCTAGATCGTCCAGGTGCTCTAGGATGGCCTCGCGGGCGTAGAACGTCTTGGTGCGCCCGGTAGCCTTCGCTAGCGCGTCGAGGCGAGCTTCCACCTCAGGGGGGAGTCGGATGGCAAGCATGTGGGTACTCCTGATCTGGAATGCTATATCAGTATAGCGTCGCCATTCGAGTGATGGGCAACGCGGCCCGTCAC
>Ga0308017_1000318_pt1 | contig 15385 bp, 17 predicted proteins | sample Neamet280_FD_203145 | JGI IMG/M metagenome (GOLD analysis project Ga0308017, IMG submission 203145) | Marine microbial communities from water near the shore, Antarctic Ocean - #280 | ecosystem: Environmental > Aquatic > Marine > Unclassified | place: Southern Ocean | collected 2014-10-01
ACTCAGGATTATCTATGGGTGGTGCAAGTAAAGAAAGAGAACCAATTCAAAAAGACGGTAAAATGGCATTAGAATTAAGAAAGTTAGAATTATATGAAATCGCATTATGTGATACTCCAGCAAACCCATTCGCAGTAATAGAATCTGTAAACAGGTTTGCAAAGGTAAATGGATTAGATTCTATGGTAAAAGATTTCAACGGTAGAGAGCAAATAAGATGTGCTAGTGTAGGTTGTAAATTTGAAAAGTTTGACGTAGATACTTTTATGGGTAAAGCAGATGGAGAAGATATTAACGTTGATGTAGATTTGGATAACCACCAATACAAATGTGAAGGTGGAGAAGAATGTGATATATGTGGATTATCTAAAGCAGAACACCATTATGAAGAATTTGACAAACCAGAAGAAGTTGAAAAATTAGATAGTAAAGTCATAGTAAATAGGTCTGCTGAAACTAGAGCTGAAACTGTGGGGGAGTCTACAGGTAGTCCAAAAGAAACAAATGATGTAGTTAATGCAATTCCAAAAGTACCAAGTGCACAAGTAAAAAGTATTCCATTACAAAGACTTACCAAAGATCATATTCCAAGTGTAAATGAAAGTGTAGAGTTTGATGCAAGAAACAAACAAGATAAAATTAACGGTAAAGAAATTACTAAAGATCAACCAATAGGTGATATAAACGCCAAAGGTGAGTTTCCTCTAAAACCAAGACAAAGCCCAAACACCATGACAGATTCTAACGGTAACGTAAACAAGTTTGAAGCACCACCCTCATTGTCAGGAGCAAAAAAACAGTCAAAAATAGAAGGTAATATGACACATGAAACAAGTGAAAGACGGGTAAAAGACCTTACTAAAATAGAAACACCTGTTGAATTAATAATGAAATTTGGGGTTTCTATTGTTAAAGAGGCATTAGAAGAAGCAGAAACCTTAGAATACTTAAAAATATTGTATAAAAAATATCAACAATAGGTTTACAATTCTTTTTAATTTTAACAATTATATTTATATAGTATAAAAAAATTGTTATAGTACAACATGACTACAGAATTAGAAACAACAGAACAAGTTTCTGAAGTTCAAAAATCAGATGACACTTCAGTCACATCTATTCTTGCACAATTAGTCAAATCACAAGAATCTAGAATCGACTCTTTCGAGAAACGATTTGATGGTCTTGAGTCTTTGATTAAAGAGCAGAATAAAAATCCAGTTGATCAAGGTGTAGAAGACGACACACAAGTTCCAAAAGTATCAAGCCCAACTGACGTTGGTGATCCTGATAAATTAGGAAACACTTATGCACCATCTCCTAAAGATCAAGCTTCCATTGTTCCACCTCAAAAAGGTGAAAAACCAGCAACAGATGCTCCTAGTTTAACTATGGGTAAAGCTGACGAAGAAGAAGAAGAAGATAAAAAAGAGAAAATTGAGAAAGAGGATGATAAAGATGAAGACAAAGAAGATGTTAAAAAATCTGACAGTTCTGAATACGAAATTGTAAAAACAGTCAGACCACTTTTAAAATCAAGAATGGGTGACGAAGCACAATCTATACCAACAGGATACCAAATCCTTAAAGCTATTTCTAGCGGTTGGAATGGTCAAACTTCAAGTGCAGAAGATGCACTAGTTATAGCATATAACAAACTAGAATCAGGAGAGTTCGGCAACGGACTACCGGGTGGATACTAATAATGTCTACCTATCTAGGACTACGTTCTATTGATGAACTAGTTAATTATACCTATAATAGAACCCCTGATGAGATTATGAAAGCAGGTTTCAGTACAACCGATCCCGGTGCAGGTGGTAACTATAACCCACTATTCGGTGCTATGGCATGGGCTAACTTCAATATGGAGGCAAATATCTTTGCAGCTCTACCAAAGTACGTTTGGGATTTCTCCGGTTGGCGTATCTTCAAATCAAAAGCTCCAGAACTTACCGCTGTTGCAGGTAAAATAGACGGAAAAGGTGGAACTATTGAAGGTGGTCAAATCGCAGCTGCAATTAAACCTGTAGTACAAGAGATTACTGTCAAACCAAAGACTCTACAATATGTATTCGAAGCTTCTGAGTTATTGGAACAATTAGTCGACAATTCTAGAGATGATAACTATGGTTCACTCGCACAACAAAGAGTTTACGCAAGTGATCAATTCAAAGAAAGAGTAAATTTAATGTTAGCAAACAAACCTACTGACGTAGTTGCAACTCACGCATTAGAAGAACTCAACCTTGAATCTTTAGATGTGATTGTATCTGCTTCCGCAGAACAAAATCACGAAGCACACGCAAATGTAACATCACTATACACACCTTGGTTCGCAGCTAACGGTGCAGGTGTTCAAAGAAACGGTGCTACCGTACACGACTCAACTGTGAAATCTCCATCAGGTACTCTAGGTACAAAAGACGTTTTAACGGATGCTGTATTAAGAGAAACACTTGCAGAGATTAGAATCGCAGCTGGAAAAGAGCCAACTGTAATGATTGGTGGACAGGACACATACTCCGAAGTTCAATCAATCTACATGAACGCTTATCGTATCCAAAACACAGCAGACTTGAGAACAGAATTTAGTGTTGGCGTAAATGGTGTAGATACATTTACTGGAACAGGTGCAGGATTACATATATCCACGATATATGGACTACCATTCATTCCTTCAAAGGATATTGGTGGATCAGCAGCTGGTCAAGTAGATAACTTATACATCCTAAATACAAGTGCAGATAAAAATGCTCCAAATAAGCCATTGTTAGGTATGCAAATACTCAAACCAATCGTTTATTACGAAGCAGGAAAGAGACAACAAGGTTACCCATTCATTAACGAAGCCTTTACAGACAGAGCTTTGTACAATATGTTGGGAGAAACAACCTGTAGAAACTTTAAAGCACAAGCCAAGATTAGAGATATTGCTTCAGGAATCTAGGAAAACTAGAACTTTTTTTATTTTTTTTATTTGATTTTAAAAATTTTTCCATATAGTATAAGAATTATATATCTAAATATAATAATATTTATATAATATTAGTATTAAAAATAGTTAATATGGCAGTAACTATAACAACAAACGCTAAATATTCGCATTTAAGTGCAGATAGATCCCATACCATTAAACCGGGTGGAGTAGGCGTAGAAAAAGAAATGGTTTGTGATATTGCAATTACTGGAAATGGTAATTTTAGTGCAGCTGGATTAGTTACTTGTAATTTTACACAAGTAGGCTTTAAACAAGTCTATTCATGTATTATTGAACAAACTAATGACTTTGCATTAAATACCTATCAGTTCGTAGAGGCAGCTTTATCAGATGCAGCTACAGCAAAAATCAATGGTAGAATAAGAACTACAAGTGCAAACGTAGCAGTAAACACAGTTTGTACCATGACCGTTATAATTCGTGGTGTATAAGGGAAACCTTATATAACATTCTTTTTTATACTTTATATAATGGCAAGAAATGCTCGTAAATTATTAACCGCTACTTCAACTATAATAAATAGAAAAGGTAAATTACAAGCAATAATTCCAGCAACAACAGCATCAGGTAGTGTTATATTTTACAATGGAACTGCCGCAACTGATCCAGAAATATATAGACTTACAGCAGGAACAGGGGTTCATAGTGATTTACAGTTATCATTTACAAAGTTATATTGTGTAGTTACCGGTACTGTAAGTTTAAACATACTGTACGAATAATTTAAATATCATTAACTCAACGCTTATATATGGTTAGAACACCAACATATTGCACATCTTCTAATATAGCAGATTGGCTTAGAATTGCTATTAACCCTAATACTGATCCAAATACTTCAATGGTCAATGAAAACATAATGGATAACGAGGATAGAATTGACAGATTAACAGGTCATACATGGCTTACAGATAAACTTGTAACAGAAGAATTTAGTGTAAACAAGTTATATGATTGGGGTAGAGGTATGCCATTGTTCCCAAGAAAGAGAAATCTTAAAACTTTTGATTCTACAAAGGGAGACAAGTTTGAAATTTGGGATGGTGGTCAATGGTCAGATCAAACACCCTCCGGTACAGGTGATGACCAAGTTATATATTTTCAAGAAATTAAGGGTGTTATTTATCTAAGAGGCTACCTGTTCACAATACTTAGAACAAATAGATTTAGAGTAACTTACAGATACGGGGGAGATAATGAGAGCATTAAAGACGTTACAGAACCAATACCAAGAGATATTCAAAAAGCCTGTAAACTAATGACCTGTCTTGATATATTGTCAACTGATTTCCAAATGTCACAAATTGCTTATGGTGGGGAAGGTAACATTGATAAAAATAAAGTAATGGATAGATGGCAAACTGAAATTGATCAAATAATATGGAGCAGAAGCGAAATAACTTCTACTTGGTAATATGGCATTTAAATCACCTCTAAACGCAGTATCAAATATATCATCTATTAACCTTGCAGAACTTGATAGGTTAACAGATGATATTGCAAATGATTTAATGTCACAAATACAATGGGGTTTAGAAAGTCCAGATGGAACTCGACATGGAAAAATAAATTTTATGAAAGACCTTTCTGGTTCATTTAGTGTTGAGGAAATCCAAGGTTATAAACACGTTGTAAGCGATAGTGCCTATGTAAAATTTGTAGAATACGGTATGCCACCGGGAAATTGGGTTAATTTTGATGCACTAGCTATATGGGTATATCATAAATTGGGAATAACAGATGAAGATGAGAACCTATCTGTAACATGGAAAATACTAAGAAAGATTCAGGCTAATGGTATTAAACCAAGAAGGTTTGTAAAAAAAGCAATTAGAAATTTCATAAGAGGCAATTCTGTACCATCCAAAAGAAAAATGTTCAAATTTAAACCTAAAGCACCTAATGGATTTGCTAGACTTTCAAAGAAGTTAAAGAACCTAAAAGCCTCTCAAAAAAAGACATTAAAGAAGATTAATAGAAAACTTAAAAAGATAATTAACAAAAAAAATCTTAATAAGGTTGATAGGGCATATAAAAAAGTGAGGAAATATAGATAATGGCAGGAATAGCAGGTCTTGACTTTGTAACCGACATTGTATCATTAATTGGAAGCAAGTGGAAATCAAGCGGTGGAGCAAAGCCTAAGATAGACAAACAATGGGAAATTAAAGCAGTAGGGGTAGGTGCTAGAATATATGATCAGATCATAGTAAGTTTAGATTCTGAAAGTGCTGATATATTCAGTTTACAATATACTGATAGTGCAGGTAATCCTACTTGGGATTGGCTTCACGATGTATCATTAACATTGGATATAAGAACAAGTGCTAGTGAAGCCCGTGTACTACAACTAGTTGATGAAACAATGAGAATAATTAAGGAAAACGTATTATTGAATATTAATAATAGGAATTATGTGCGTATATTACCAAATGGAATTACTTCAGTTAACGAAGAATATCGTAACTTATATAGATATACTATAAGTTGTGATGCCATGTATCTCAACCCATAGGTAATATTTAAATACAAAGAACCTTTAAAAAGGATTAGTTATGGTTCGCACAGGTGCTAATTCGTATTTACAATGGGATTTTGATAATCCAGCTTCAGCGTTTGGAACTCCCTACGGTACTCCATCTTGGAAAAAATTTGGCTTACAACAAAAAATAACAGGTTTTAGTATTTCTAACAGTAAAAAAACTCTTAGTGAATTATATAGTATCAAACCAACAGATTATGCTTACGGTAAACAAACAGGTTCAATATCAGTAGATTTCGTATTAAGTTCTCCTTGGATTTTAGGTCTTCTATTTGGAGCTCCAACTTCAGTATCTAGTTCAGGTTCAGCATCAGCATCTCATACATATAACGCAGTTGCAAATGATAGTACAGTTAGAACTTCTACACTTGAAATGGGATTTCAAGGTCAAACTGCTAACTTAACTAGAAAATTAAGCGGTTGCACATTAAACTCATTATCAATTTCTGCCGCAGTTGACGACATGGTAAACGCAAGTGCTGACTTTTCATACGCTAAAGAACAACAACCAACAGCATCATTTTCAGCTTCTAGTGCAACTGATTTAATGAATTTCCCATATACTTTTGCACACGGTTTGTTTAAATGGAAAGGAAATACATCTGATTCATTAGCAACACAAACAGAAATTCAAAGTATGGATATATCATTTAGTCAAAATAGTGAGTTATTATTTGGAATGAATAGTCATTTCGCAGTTGGTGCTTACAGACAACTGTTTGACATTACAGGTAAGTTCCAATTATCACTTAAAGATAAATCATTCATAACTAACATAATGGAACAAATTAAACAAGATTCAGGTACTACAAATGATACTAGATCCCATGCACAATTAGAGTTATTCTTTACAAACAAAGGAACAGGTAACGGACTAAAAACAATTAAAATCACTTGTGATGGTATTGGTATTGACTCACATTCAACAAGTGGACTTGAGCCAAATGAACCTGTGTTTGAAGATATATCATGGCAAATTAAAAACGCAGTAATAGTTGCACAAACCGCAACTACAAATGCTGAACCAAAAGGTTCCTAAACACCTATATACACCTAATCTTATCTATGTAACATGATAGATAATGAAACTGTAGTTTTAAAATATGATGGAAAAGATACTGAATTTACAATAAAAGGATCTTTATCATTTGGTGATGTTGAATCACTTATGGATAAATGTGCAACTGTTGATGAAGAAACAGGACAACCAAAATTAAGTTTATCAAAATTCAGAATGGGATTACTTACAAAAGCTTTAGTTAAAGCACCATTTAATATTAATGAACCTGTAATTAATAGTTTAGATTATGATAATATAAAACCATTGATTCAGGTAGTATCACGAAAATTCCCTTTTCAAGATTATTTGACGGATTGGATGGAAACATATCTTGGTCAGGAAACTATGAACGAAATAAGTACAGCATCTACGGATTCTGTGCTCAAAACTTCGGATGGGATAAAGAAAAAGTCGACTCCCAAGAAATAGAATATATGAAAAGATTACTGTCAACTGTGACTGAAGACATGAAAAAAGGTGGTAAACCGCAAGGAATACCTATGGGTGACCAATCTATACCTACAAGGAAAACTTAAATATCAACCATTAATATATAAATTGTCATGGCAGAACAGTATATTCTAAAGGTTAAAATTGATGATTCAGATATAAGAAAACTTGAAAAACGTCTAGCTGCTCTATTAACGGGTAAATCTATTGGTGGTATGAGTGGCGGGGGTTCTTCTGGTGGAGGTGGTTCTAACGCCAATATGGGAAAGAATTTAGCAAAATTAGGAATAATTGCTACAGGAGTAGTTGGATTACTAGCATTAACTAAAAAAGTTGCAAGTGTACTTATCAGTTCTTCTCCAATGTTACAACAAGTATTAAAATTATTAAACTTTAGTATTATGCTTATATTCAGACCTATTGGAGATTTCATAGGTTTCCTATTAAGACCGATAATGATAATGTTCCTTAGAAAATTCATCATACCTTGGTATCAAACGGGTTTGCCAGTATTACAAAAAGTTGGAACTTTCATAGGAGATTTCGTATCTAAACTTATGGGTGAGGATGGTATTGTAGGAATAGCAGCTTCTCTAGGGGTTATAGGAGTAGCTGTTGCAGGTGGTATTGCTGTAACTATGGCTAGTGCAAAACTAGCAGGTGCGGTATTGGCTAATTTTATTAGTATTGGTGGAAATATGGCGGGAAAAAGTTTTCATAAACAAGCTATTGGTACAAGTGGAGGTGGAAGCGGACTTAAAGCAAGTGCAACTTGGGTAAAATTTACAGATGGTATAAAAAATCTTAAAAGTGCATTAAAGTTTCCAAAACCAACATGGGTAACTAAATTTCAAAGTGTACTACAAAATTTTATCAATGTTCTAAAACCTGCAAAACCAGCATTTCAAGCTACAGGAAAAGGTGGGTTTGGATCAACTGCAACAGTAACCCAAAATAAACCCGGTTTTGTTAAAACAGGTGCTATGGGTTCAGGTAATCAAAAATTCGGTCAACCTTCTTGGATGAAAGAATCACTAGCTAAATATGGATCTTCCGCAGGTGCTAAAGGAGGATCATCAGGTAAGAATATTAGTGGATCAATAAAAATGGGTGGTGGAAATCTTATTAAAAATCTACTTGGTGGTCAAAGAGTCGGAAGTGGGGGAACTGCTTTTATGGTAGCAGGAATGTTAGATATGGTTCCAGAATTTAAAGAAGCTAAAATGAATTTTAATAAGTTTTTGCGTGATACAACTGGAGCTAATGATCCTTCAAATAAATGGAAAGGAATAGACGACTTTGGTGTTGGTATAGGTACACCAGATTATAGTAAAGAAAATCCATTTGCTCATAATGTTCAGGGTGGTGGTGAAGTTTCAGAGTTTAAGAAAACGGGTGCTGGTGGTGCTAATAACACAACTGTAAACGTAACTATAGGAAGCATACCAGATAAGTCAACTGCGGATTATTGGTTAGAACAAATACAATCTGGGGTGTATAAATAGTGGTAACCGTACAATTATTAAAAGTAACAGATGATTCAGGCGAAGATACAACAAAAATGAATGGTTATATTATTAAAAATTTTGAATCATTTAGTATTAGTATAAGAACTCCAATTACCCCAATGCCATTACCAGAAGAAAAATCTGATGAAAATGTTCTTGTAAAAATGGAAGGTAATACTTCAACAATTAATTTATCATGGACACTAGTAAATTCTACAACTGATTTAAATATAGGATTACAACAAGACAATAGCAAAACTTACCCATTGGGTACTCATATTAGAACTGTACCAGAACAGTTAGATTATTTATCTGATACGTTACAAGGATCTTCGTTACAAGAAAAATTTCTGTTAAAAATAAGTTATAGTGAAATTGCTGGTGAAAAGGATCTTGACTTTTTTGGTTTTGTTACTAGTATGACATTTAGCCAAACTAGTTCTGCACCTGTTACTTTTAATGCTCAACTTTCATTTATTCAAGGTAATGTTATAACTACTTTAGATGCTGATGTACCAAATAAACCTACAAGTGTTGGATTATCAACACCTGCATCCGGTACAAACCTTGGGGGAAGAATTACTGCAACTTTTGTAGCTCCAGTTTATAAAGGTGGATCTAATTCAATAGTTAATTATGATTTAGAATTTAGAAATTCAAGTAGTGGTAAAGTTGAATATAAAAAATATACTCAAACTGGAACATCAATTACATTACCAACAGGTTCTCTAACTAATAATACATTTTTTCAAGTTAGAGTAAGAGCAAATAGTTCAGATGGTGATGGTAGGTGGTCAAGTTATCATCCAATAACAAACCCACTTGCAACAAGTCCAAATGGAGTTCTTTCATCCACAACTTAGGTGATATATTATGACAAAAGTTATGGCATTTATTGATACATTAAATAATTCAGGAGTGATAACTAGACAACAAAAAGTTCCAGTTATTAATTCCCGTGTAAAAAGGGAAGGAAGAAGGGCAGTAGACACAGCAGAAATATTATTATCTGGTGACTTTACAACTGAACAAAATTATGATTTAAAATATATTCAAGATATTGCAGATGTAAGTTATTTAAATTTCATAGTAAATTACCAACAAAGTCCTAGAGATGAGGCAGGTTATGATATATGGGAACACGCTACAAATGGAAGTGTTACTTATGTGAAAGAAGGTAGCGGTGTTGGTAAGTTTAGACATAGGTTTGTAGCAAATTTTAACGGAACAAGTAATTATATAGAATATACAAACCCCGTAACTGCACCACTACCTGTATCATCTGCAACTCCAAATGTAATAGATTTTTCAGCAGATTTTGATATATTTGTTTGGTTTCAAAGAGTAACCGGTGAATCTAGTAATAGTGAACATTGTTTGTTTAGCAAGTGGGATAACGGTGGTTCAGGTAATGGATTAGAATTATTTTATAAAGTAGGTAATTTTTCAACAACTGATGATCATATAATATTAAGAGTTAGAAATAATGGAACAACTGCTAGTGATATAATTTCTGCAAATCCTTCATCTTCACCCGTACACGGATCATTTACAGTTTGGACATTAGTGAGAGTTAAAAGAGTCGCAGGTGTTATATCAATCTCTGTAGGTGGAACTAATACAAGTAAACCGTTAACTCAACACGTTACAAGTAACAATTCAACTTCATTTGACAATACACAACCAATGAAATTTGGGGTTGACTATACTTCATCTGCTAAATTTGCTAAGTGTAAAATTGCACAAACCAGAATATATACAGGTGGTGTTTTAAATGAAACAGATGCAAAAATAATACAGGGTAGCCTTCCACAATTTTTCACAACTAAAATAAGGGGTAGGGTTTGGAAAGTAGAGGATAAGTTAAAAAATAAAAAATTATACATTAGAGGAACAGGAAAGTTCTTTCTTGAAACAGATGTTGATTCTAGAACTACATCTCAGGGTGGTATATGGGCTTCTTCTCAGGCATCTTGGGAATTATCCACAAGAACGGGTAATTTCTTTGCAAACCAACAAGCAGAAAACATTATACACGACATGGTAAGAAGTGCAGATAATGATTTTAGAGTTCATACTGATCTATCTATTGGAAGTAAATACATATCTAAATTTGTTGCTTCAGGTAGGCTAGTGCAATTAATTCAACTTTTAAACTTAATGGAAGATGGTAATGCTGACTTTTTTACATATCCACATAAAGTTCTAATTGTAGAAGATCCAGCAAAAATAGTTACAGGTCAAGAATTTGTACACGGTGAAAATGGAGTTACTATTGATGCAGATAAAAAAGACAATGTATCTTTGATAAATGATATTACCGTAATAGGTGCTAACCTACCTGCTCATTTTGTTGAACTACCACTTACTAGTTGGACAAGTATAACTGGAACAACAAAGTCACTTACTCATAGACCTATAGGTGCTACTAGAGTTACTAAAAATAATATTCAAATGATTGAAGTTGATTCAGATGAAAGTACAGTTATACCAGCTGATGTCAATGCTACCAATACATATTATTATAAAATGGATGTAGAAAACAAAACAATAACTTTTGGAACTGCACTAGTAAATAGTGATCAAATTATTATTGAATATGATCGTGAACCTGCTAACATGATTTCAAGAAAGAAAAACGATGCTTCTAAAACACAATATGGTACGTTTGCAAAAATATTAAACGTACCACAAATCAGAACAACCGCTTCTGTAGGTTCAAATCTAGGATTAAATTGGTTAGCTGATAGAATAATATCCAAAAATAAAGATGTAGAACAAAGTTATACAGTTAGAGTTCCAACTTTACTAAACGGTATAAGAGAAGGAATTGGCATATATATCGCAAATCCATTAAAAAGATATAACTTTACTACCGAAACATTATATAATGAAAAAGGAGTTGCAGTATCAGGTACAACTGCAAAGTTACCAATAAAGGCAATAGAGTGGAGATACCCTGAAGCAGTAACAGTAATGAAAGTAGGACAATGGGAATTTGACTATTATGAAATACTCAAACAATCAGAAAATACTTTGGACAGCGTAGGATCAACCACTACAAAAGACAAGTTTAACTAGGTTTTTTTATCAACTGTTTTCTAAATTTAGCCCACTCAATCATATTTGGAACTCTAAGGTTTTCTTCTATTTGTCTAAGATAGTTATTAGTTAATTTTAATTCATCTGTTATTGTATTAAGTTGTTTTAATATGTCTTGAAACATATAAATATAGTAGTCACTTCTAATAGATAAATGTTTAAGCATATCAAACATAAGATTGCTAGACCGTTTGTAGAAACAGCACACACGGAAGAAGGTCATTTTTATAAAACAGAATCGGGGAAAACTTATCCAAGTATAACTACTGTATTAAAAATATTAGATACTAAAGAATGGTATCCATTTTGGGTTGCTAAAGTTTCAAGAGATGAGGAAATAAACGAAGCACAAGCAGAAATCAGGTGCAAGGAAATTGGGGGAAACAGTATGAAAATGGGAAACATAGTTCACAAACTTGCAGAAGAATACCTAAGCAATAACCCTGTTGATGAGTCAAATGCTGAAATAGAAGGGTTAAATCCATTAGATTTATTCCTACCATTGTCATTACATCTAATGGAACATGTTGATAACGTTCATGGATTAGAAATCCCAATATATAGTGGTGATTTAGAACTTGCGGGAACTGCTGATTGTATAGCAGAATATGACGGAGAATTAAGCATAGTTGATTTTAAAAACAGCAGAAAGCCAAAGACAAAATCAATGTGTAAGAGTAAGGACTACTTTATACAACTATGTGCATACGCTAAGATGTGGGAGTTCTGCACAGGTCAAAAGATAGAACAAGGCGTTATATTGGTTATATCATGGGATGGAGTGGTTAAACCGTTTAAAGTAAAACTATCTGAGTATGAAGCCGACCTTTACAAGAAACTTGTACTAGTGGAACAGAAACAAGCCTTAAATAGTATTTAAAAAAGTATATATAATGGTTAAGTTAATCGAGAAAAAAGACGATATAACGGGGGAAAAAGATTTAGTTATTGATAAAAGAACATTACCAAAAAGAGTACCTCCCAATGTTAAGAACCTAAACTATGCTAGAAACTTACCACCAGAGTGTAACGGTTGCCAATTTAGACCTCAAGAGTTAGGAGGTAACGGTATATGCACAAAATTTAAAGCAGATTCATTATGTGTAATCAGAAAGGATATTGCCAAGTTGGTTGATGCTACAGGAGGTAGAACTCTCGATTTAATGGAAGCAGAGTTTCATAACAACTTTGAAAAACTAATGTTCTTTGAGAATATGGAAGATCAAAATAGTGAACTTAATCCTGAAGTTACCAAGCGTATAAACTCCCTTACAAATTTGGGGAAGGTAATTAATGAGATTAAAACAAAGAGAGAAACAGTAGAAATAACACAGACAGAAACATTGAGTGACAACCAAAAGCATGAGATAGCAAAGACAGTAAAACTAAGTAGGGAACTACTAGATGAGTCTTAGAAAGTTACCACCGGTTGAATATGTAAAAGACCCCGTAGAGTATGCAAAAATGCTAGTTCAATCGTTTAAAAAATGCTCATACTTTGTAGATAAATTTTTAGGCTTTGATGTATTTGAGTATAACAAAGCGTTTTTAGATTGCTATGACAGATTCATTGTATATAGAACGGGTAGACAGGTAGGTAAATCAACCAACGCAGGACTCAAGGCAATACACTTTGCTTTCTTTGCACCGCTGTTTGCAAGTAACATAGACACGGGGGTAGCCAATGTTGTAATTGCATCACTATCAAAAGATCAAGCACACTTGATTCTATCCAAGATTAGTGAGTTTCTTCACATGAGTCCTACGCTTAGTAAAAAAATAATAAGAGAAATCAAAACAGAAATTACACTTGAATGGTATGACGGAACTGGAAAGACCAATTTTATTGTAAGACCGATAGGAGATACGGGAGATTCACTCAGAGGATTTACCGTACACTATGCAATACTGGATGAGGCGGCTTATATTCCTCAAGTAGTATTTGATGCGTTTTTACCAAGTACGGTTACAACCAAGCCACACATACTTTTAACAAGTACGCCAAAAGGAAAGTCAGGACAGTTTTTTAAATCATGTATGGACTCTCATATAATATATGAACATGGTAAACCTAAAGACGTACAAGGACATGAAGACAAGGAAAAATATCCTTGGACACAGTTTCATGTAACCACGTTTGACAACCCACTAGCCGCTAGTGATCCACAGGTTCTTAAACTCATCAAGGGAACTACCAAAGCTGCTGAAAGACAGGAAATATATGGTGAGTTTCTTGATGGTGGAAATAGTCTTATACCTTATAATCTCTTACAAGAATCTCTTACCCCTATTGATAGACCACAGTTCGAGTATTATGATGCCGGTGTAGATACAAGTGGTAAAGGTGCAGATGAAACTGTAATCACTATTGCGGGAATAAGAGAGGGCGTAATATACCCTGTAGAAATATATACTGAACTAACAACAGAACAACCTAAACTTGCTAGAAAGATTTCAGAATACAATCGGATATATGGATTAAGAAGAATATATATCGATGAAACAGGAATGGGAGATACTTTAATGGATTTGTGCAGGGAGGTAGATCCTGATATGACGTTATATGGAATAAATTTTAAATCTGATAAAATGAATTTATATATTAATTTGGAACGATTATTTGAAGAATTAAACCCAAAAGGTTCAGGTAGATTGATCAACCTCTCCCTTTTAGATGACTATAGTAAAGATAAGATTACAGAACAGTTGTCATATATGTATTGGGATCATGGTAAGTTCAAAGACCAACAACCCAAAGTCCGTAGTGAACACGCTGACGACTATAGTGATAGCCTTGCGTTAGTAGCATTTGGACAACAAAAAGTTGACTTTATAAGAGATATACCTGATCTTTGGGGTGCTGACAGTATAGGCGAGTATGTAGGTTGGTAGGATTTAAATCTTTAAATACCTAGTATATATAATTTAAATATGCCATCTAGCCCAGATAAATTAGACTCAGATAAAGATGCTGAGGAATGGATAACAGTTGGCGGTAAAAAAATGCGTGTAGATGCGGGTGAAGATAAAGAGGATATAACTAGAGATAAAATGCCTAGTGCAAGGGGAGAAAAACAGGCTAATACAAAAGAAGCACAAAAAGTATATAAAAAGAGATTTGAATTAATCAAAACAATATTTAAAACAAGAGATCAAGTAGTTTTTGCAGAATATATGAAGTCAGGAGTTGTAGCAGGTTTGAATGGGAATAAACTGAATATAATGTCTGAGGGTAGAATGTATCCAGTTAGTAAAAATAGTGTCTTCAAAAAATCAGAACTTTTAGGCGATAGACATTGGGATACAATGACAAATGTAAGCAGAGTACAAATTTTAAAATCTTTTAATTTACCAACATATTATAACAAACAAAACTGGGGAAATCTTTCTATTGAAATAAGACAAGCATTAATAAAAAACGCAGCTCCGGCAGGAACTACAACTGCTGATGCAGGTATTCACAATCCAATATATAATCCAATTAATGAAGAAAAATCTGTTTCAACTACAATAGATGATGAAATCAAAAGACAAGAAAATTCACCTAACCATGAAGATCATGAAGATGGTAAAGATGGCAAGAAAGATAAATCCGTAGATTGATAAAATGAAAATGCGTGGAAAAGTCTTACGTTGTAAATGTCCATGTAATCGAGAACTGCCTTCAAGATATAAAGGAAGACAAAAAATATTTTATGACTCCCCCGTATGCAGAAAAATTT
>Ga0308017_1000320_pt1 | contig 15290 bp, 16 predicted proteins | sample Neamet280_FD_203145 | JGI IMG/M metagenome (GOLD analysis project Ga0308017, IMG submission 203145) | Marine microbial communities from water near the shore, Antarctic Ocean - #280 | ecosystem: Environmental > Aquatic > Marine > Unclassified | place: Southern Ocean | collected 2014-10-01
CGGTGGCCGCCATGCGCGAGGCGCTGCCGGCGTTTGGCCGCCAGATCCGGGGCTACGACCGCCCCGACGCCGTCCTGACCGGGGTCGAGACGCGCACCTCGTCGCCGCTGCGCATCACGCGCGGGGCCGACTACCAGAGCCTCAACACCCGCGGGCTGTACCCCGCAGGCGAAGGCGCCGGCTACGCCGGTGGCATTCTGTCGGCCGCGGTCGATGGCATCCGCGTGGCCGAGGCACTGGGCTGCGACTTGCTCGGCGTGCCTGCCCCGCCACCCGACCGCACCGTCCACGCCGGCGTCGCCTACGGTTGACGGTGCACCAAACGAAAGGGCGCCCATCTCTGGGCGCCCAACGTGGGGTCGGCCTGCTGCCGCTCACAACGCCTGCAGGGCGGCGATGCGCTCCTCGATCGGCGGGTGGGTGGCGAACAGCTTGCCGAGGCTGCCGGTAATGCCCAGTGCCTGCATCCCCTGCGGCAACGCACCGGGCTCCAAGCCACCCAAGCGCGCCAGTGCGTTGATCATGGGCTGCTTGCGCCCCATCAGCATGGCCGCCCCCGCGTCCGCGCGGAATTCACGCTGGCGGCTGAACCACGCCACGATGATGGCGGCCAGGAACCCCAGCACGACCTCCATCACGATGCTGGTGACCAGATAGCCGATCCCCGGGCCGGAGGACTCGCTGTCCCCGCGACGCAAGAAGCTGTCGACCACGTAGCCGATGACGCGGCTCAAGAACACCACGAACGTGTTCATCACGCCTTGGATCAGCGTCATGGTCACCATGTCGCCGTTGGCAATGTGCGCCACCTCGTGCGCCAGCACCGCTTCCACTTCCTCGCGCGTCATGTTGGCCAGCAGCCCGGTGGATACACCCACCAGCGCGTCGTTCTTGAACGCGCCCGTGGCAAACGCGTTGGGCTCACCCTCATAGATGCCGACCTCGGGCATGCCGATGCCGGCCTTGTCGGCGAGTTTGCGCACGGTGGCCAGCAGCCACGCCTCGTCCGCGTTGCGCGGCTGGTCGATGATGACCATGCCCGTGCTCCACTTGGCCATGGGCTTGCTGATGAGCAGCGAGATGAACGCGCCACCAAAGCCGATCACCAGCGAGAAGACGGCCAGCGCCGTCACATCCAGCCCGTTGGCGGTCAGGAACCGATCCACCCCGAGGATGCGGGTGGTGATCAACAGCACCGCCATGACGGCGAGGTTGGTCAGAACCAGCAGCAAAATGCGTTTCATGGGATCTCCAGTCAGCGTAACAGGGGTGGTGGTTGCGGTGCTATCGAGATGGGGCCACGGCGACCCGTTTTCAACCGTGGGCGTGGCCTGCGATTCCGTCGGCGCCCCGAAGTTCCACCAGCAACGGCTGATGATCTGACCACAGGGTAGCAGAATCGATCTGCACGCGCATGACGCGCGCGCGCAGGCCGGCGCTGACGAACGCGTAGTCGCACGTCACCGGATGGACACCATCCTCGTGCACGCGAAAAGTGGGCGGCTGCGCGGTCTCAGGCCGACACAGCCGCCAGGCGTCCCACCACAGGGGCTGGCCAACGGGACTGACAGCGCCCGTCAGCACGCCATACGCCGGATCGTCCGGGGCCGCGTTGAAGTCGCCCATCAGCACCGCATCCGCCGCGTGCGGGCGCGTCTGGAAAGGGGTATCCGCGCGCTCCTCGCCCAGGATGGGGGGATGGGCCGCCAGCTCGGCGGCCTCCTGCTGCCAGGCCAGCAGGGCGCGCGCCTGCGCCGTGCGCTGACGCAGGCTGTAATACGCCAGGTGGGTGCTGCCCACACGCAGCGGCCCCCAGGGGGCTTGCACCGTCAGCGCCGCCAGTACGCGCGGCATCGAGGGCACGCACGGGTCGGCCGGGTACGGCAGCGCCACATGCTGCACGCGCCAAACGGGCAGGCGGGTGGCGATCAAGTTGCCAAAGCGCTGACGCTGCGCCAACCCGGGGCGCCATTCGTCCAGCGCCGGGGCGTAAAACACCTCATACCCCGGCAGCGCCGCCCGCACCTGCGCCAACTGGTCGGCGCCGTCGTGGCCCACCAGACCCGGGTATCCCTGCGCCACCTCCTGCAGGGCGATCACATCGGGCTGCTGCCCCCACGCCAGCACGTGCGCGAGCACGCGGGCCACGTCCACGCGGCCATCCATGCCGCAAAACCACTGCACGTTCCAGCTCAACAGTCGCATCGGCGCCTCCTTGTGCCCGTGGCGCGGGCGGCCCCCGCTCAGGCCGCGGGCACGACGCGCCAAGCGAGCGTCTCGCCCGCGCGCAGGGGCTTGACCACGGCGTCCCCCAACGGGTAGCCCTGCGGCACGACCCACGGCTCACGCCGCAGCGTGAGCGTGCCGCGGTTGCGCGGCAGGCCGTAGAAATCCGGCCCGTACCAGCTCGCAAAACCCTCCAGCTTATCCAAGGCCCCCGCGGCCTCGAACGCCTGCGCATACAGCTCCAGGGCGGCGGGCGCGGTGTAGCAGCCCGCGCAACCCACCGCGTGCTCCTTCAGGTGCGCCGCGTGCGGGGCGCTGTCGGTGCCCAGAAAGAAGCGCGGCGAGCCACTGGTGGCTGCCGCCACCAGCGCCTGGCGGTGTATCTCGCGCTTGAGCACGGGCAAACAGTAATAGTGGGGCCGAATGCCCCCCGTGAACAAGGCGTTGCGGTTGTAGAGCAGGTGATGCGCGGTGATCGTGGCGGCCAGATTCGGCCCGCCGTCGGCCACGTACTGTGCCGCCTCGCGTGTGGTGATGTGCTCCAGCACGATCTTGAGGCCTGGAAAATCGCGTCGCAACGGCTCGAGCACACGCTCGATGAACACCGCCTCGCGGTCGAAGATGTCGATCTCGCCATCCGTGACCTCGCCGTGGATGAGCAGCAGCAGCCCCTCGCGCTGCATCGCCTCCAGCGTGCGGTAGGTCTTGCGGATGTCCGTCACGCCCGCGTCACTGTGGGTGGTGGCGCCAGCCGGGTACAGCTTGCAGGCCACCACGCCGGCTTCGCGCGCGCGCGCGATCTCGTCCGGCGGCAGATGGTCGGTCAGGTACAGCGTCATGAGCGGCTCGAACGACACCCCTGGTGGCACGGCGGCGAGGATGCGCTCGCGATACGCCCGCGCCTGCGCCGCCGTGGTCACCGGCGGCTTGAGGTTGGGCATGACGATGGCACGCCCGAACTGCGCGGCCGTGTGCGGCACGGTCGTGGCCAGCGCCGCACCGTCACGCAGGTGCACATGCCAGTCGTCGGGTCGGGTGAGGGTCAGAGAGTCGCGGGTCGTCATGGAAGGGTATTGTCGCACCGCCCCTTGTCTTTCCCCAAACCCGCCCCTATACTCAACCCGGTATTGTTCATATCCGGAAACAGACGATGCAGACCACCACCTCTCCCAAACCTTTTTGGAATCCGTGGCTGGCCGGCGTGGCGCTCGGCATCACGTTGCTGGCCACGTTCATCCTCACCGGGCACGGACTGGGCGCCACCGGCTTTACCACCCGGCTGAGCGCCTGGCTGGGCCTGCAGGTCGCGCCCGAGGCCATACAGGCCAACCCCTACCTGGGCGCCATGGCGCGCCCCGACATCCTCGACGGCTGGATCACCTGGCAGGTGCTGGGGGTGTTCGCCGGGGCGCTGCTCGGGGCCTTCATGGCCGGGCGGCTGCGCGTGCAATTCGACGGCGCCCAGCGCGTCGGCACCGGCAAGCGGGTGGCGACCGCGCTCATCGGGGGGCTGTTGGCCGGTTTCGGGGCGCGCGTGGCAGCGGGCTGCACCAGCGGCCTGGGCCTGTCGGGCGCCGCCACGCTGTCCATCGCGGCGTTCGTCTTTCTCGGCGCCTTTTTCGTCACCGGGCTCATCGTCAGCCGCTGGGTCAAAGGAGTCTGAACCATGTTTCCCATGACCGAAACCGTCTGGTCCGCCCTGCTGGTCGGCGTGGCCTTTGGCTATATCCTGGAGAACGCCGGTTTTGGCAGCCCGTGCAAATTGACGGGGCAGTTCACGTTGCGCGACTGGTCCGTGCTCAAGGTGATGTTCACCGCCATCGTGGTCGCAGCCGCCGGACTGCAGGGGCTGGCCGCGCTCGGTGTGCTCGACATCGACGCCGTCTTCGTGCCGACGTCACTGATGGTGGCCTCGGCCGTGGGCGGCGTGCTGGTGGGGGCTGGCTTTGCCATCGGTGGCTACTGCCCCGGCACCTCGGTCGTGGGGGTGGCCTCGGGTCGGTTGGACGCCTTGGTTTTCTTCGTCGGCCTGATCGTGGGCACGTTTGCCTTCGCCGGCCTGTACGGGCCCACCATCGAGGCCCTCATGGCCATGGGCGAAGTCGAATCGGCCGACACGCTGCACGACGCGTGGGGCATCTCACCGTGGTGGATCATCGTGGCCATGGGCGCCGCCTTGGTCGGCGTGTACTACCTGGGCCGCTGGTTCGAAGCCCGCCACGGCGGCCCCATCTCGGCCGATGAAGCGGTCTGTGGCCAACCCAGCTGCACCCCGACGCAGGCCACCGATACCCCGCCAGGCGCGCGCTCGGCGCACGGCTGATCCCTTGACCGACACCATCACGGAGTGTGTTCGATGAAAACCAAAACGACGACCCTTGCCCAAACCCTGACCGCCTTGCTGGTCTCGACCAGTTTGGTTGCCCCCGCCGCGATGGCGCAGCCAGCGCCCAAAGCCGACGGCAAACCGGCCGCCAGCAGCGCCGGCAACCCCTGTGCACCGGGCAACCCCTGCGCGCCCGGCGAAAAGAAAAAGAAAAAGAAGCGCACCGAGGGGGACAACCCTTGCGCGCCGGCCAACCCGTGCGCGCCCAAGCGCTGACGCCACCCCTGCCCGCCCCTTGACAGTGCATGGACGCTGCTGCGTGGACCCCGTGGGCCGAAGTGGCGCTGCAAGTGCCGCTGGCCTACGCGCGCCGCGGCCAGACGCTGGCCCAGGCCGCGCTGGCCGGGGCCAAGCGCTTCGTGGAGCTGCGCCACTACCCGGCGCGCGATGTGGTGGACACCCGACACGCCACGCGCGCCTACTACCACGCCCACGACGGTGCCACGCGCTGGGGGCCGGACCAGCCGCCCGAGCACGGGCACTTTCATTTGTTCTGGGACGGCCCGCAGCCCGACATGCACGTGCACCTGGTGGCGCTGGCGCTGGATACGCGCGGCCAGCCGTTGCACTGGTTCACCACCAACCGTTGGGTAACGGCGGGGCGCTGGGAGCCAGCGGCAGCGTTGATCGATCGCCTGCCCACGTTCGCCCTGCACACGCGCGGGCGGCTGGCCCCGCTGGCACGCTGGCTGACGGCGATGGTGCATTTGTTTAGCGACGACTTGGCTGCCCTGCTGCAGGCGCGCGATGCCGCGCTCGCCCCCTACACGCGGCACCAGCGCCTAGAAGCGGTGCTAGAAGACCGCCGCATCGACATCCTCAGCCACTGCAGCGCATCGCTACCCGCGCGCCTGCAGCGGCTGGGCCTGACCTGACCCTATGCAAACCCACGTTCGAGGAGGACAACCCATGAAAACCCTGAAACGACTCGCGACCGCCGTCGGCGCCGGGCTGCTGGCCGCCAGCGCCTGGGCGCAAGGCATCCTGCCCGGCCCGGTAGTCAGCACCCAGTGGCTGGCCGACCATCTGGACAAGGTGCAGGTGGTCGAGATCCGCAACGACCCCAAGAGCTTCACCCGTGAGCCCGAGTTCGAAACCACCAAGGACGGCAAGAAGGTCCTGGACGAGTTTGGCGGCCACATTCCCGACTCGCGCCTGTTCCTGGCCAAAGAGCTGCGCACCGAACGTGACATCGCCGGCAACAAGGTCAAGTACCTGCTGCCCGAAAAAGCTGCGTTCGAGCGCGTGGCGCAAGCGGCGGGCATCCTGGCCGACAAGCCGATCGTGGTCGTGCCCGAAGGGCAGAAAATCGCCGACTTCAACGACGCCGCGCGCCTGATCATCCTGCTCAAGGCTTACGCCGACACGCCGGTGGCCATGCTCGACGGGGGCATGGTCGCTTGGCTGCTAGAAGGGCGTCCTTGGAGCAAAGGCGCACCCACGACCATGGCTGGTACCTGGAAGGCCAGCGCCGACCGCTTTGCCCGTTATGTGGCCGACTCGCCCGACGTCGCCGCTGCCATGGAAAAGAAAGACGTGCAGCTGCTCGACGCCCGCGCGCCGTCGATGTACCTGGGTCTGTTCAAGCGCGACTACGTGTATGGGTACGGGCATATCCCGGCGGCGCGCAACGTACCGCTGGAGACGCTGTTCGTCACGCGCGGCGGCGTCATCCGGCTGCTGACGCCCGAGATCTACCGCGCCGTCTTCCAGGCGCAGGGGATCGATCCGTCCAAGCCCGTCATCACCTACTGCAACAGCGGCAACGACTCGTCGCTGCCGTGGTTCGTGCTGTCGGAAGTGCTGGGCAACCCCCAAGCGCGCAACTACGACGGCTCGCTGCACCAGTGGACGCTGGAAAAGCGCGCCATGACGGCACCCGTGCCCGCCGCCATGTGAGCGCCCCTGGCCACCCACAGCCCAAGGCCGCCCGCGGGCGGCCTTTTTCTTGGCCACCCGCGTCACGCCACAACCGTCAGTGCGACAGGATCTTGTTGAGGAAGTCTTTGGTGCGCGGCTGACGCGCCTCGGGGTTGCCGAAAAACTCCTCCTTCGGGCAATCTTCCAAAATCTTGCCGCCCACGTCCATGAAGATGACGCGGTGGCTGACCTTGCGCGCAAACCCCATCTCGTGCGTCACGCACATCATGGTCATGCCCTCTTGCGCCAGGCTCACCATCACGTCCAGTACCTCTCCCACCATCTCCGGATCCAGCGCCGAGGTAGGCTCGTCGAACAGCATCACGATCGGGTCCATCGACAGCGCGCGCGCAATCGCCACGCGCTGCTGCTGACCGCCCGAGAGTTGGCCCGGATACTTGTCCTTGTGCGCGAGCAACCCGACGCGCTCCAGGTACTTCAAGCCGTGCTTTTTCGCGTCCTCCGGCGAGCGGCCGAGCACCTTGATTTGCGCCAGCGTCAGGTTTTCGGTCACCGTCAGGTGCGGAAACAGCTCGAAATGCTGAAACACCATCCCCACCTGCGCGCGCAGCTTGGGCAGGTTGGTTTTCGGGTCGTGCACCGGCTGTCCGTTGACCCAGATTTCGCCCTTCTGGATGGGCTCGAGCGCGTTGATGGTCTTGATGAGCGTGGACTTGCCCGAGCCCGACGGGCCACAGACCACCACCACTTCACCCTTGTGGATCGTGGTGGAGCAGTCGCTGAGCACCTGCACCGGGCCGTACCATTTGGAGACGTTTTTCAGTTCGATCATCGGTCGTTCCATGACGACGTCCTTTTTTACGACGAAAGGGGGCAACAGCGCCGTTTAGCGGATGATGGCGATGCGCGCATGCAGCCGCTTGACCAGCGCCGACAGGCTGTAGCAGATCACGAAGTACGCGACCGCCGCCGCGAGATACGCCTCAATGGGGCGGCCGTAGTTCTTGCCCGCCACCTCGAAGCCCTTGAGCAAGTCATACGCCCCGATCGCATAGACCAGCGACGTGTCCTGAAACAGGATGATGGTCTGCGTCAGGAATACCGGCAGCATGTTGCGAAACGCCTGCGGCAAGATGACGTAGCGCATGTTCTGCCCGTAGGTCAGCCCAAGCGCCTGGCCGGCATAAACCTGGCCACGCGGAATGGACTGGATACCGGCACGCACGATCTCACTGAAATACGCCGCCTCGAACGCGATGAAGGTGATCACCGCCGACCACTCCGCCCCCAGCGGGCGACCGATGACCAGCGGTACCAGCAGGAAGAACCACAGGATCACCATCACCAGCGGGATGCTGCGCATGCCGTTGACGTACACCGTAGCCGGCCACGCCAGCCACGGACGGCCCGACAGCCGCATCAGCGCCAGCACCGTGCCAAACGCGACCCCGCCCAGCGTGGCCACCACCGTCAGCATCACGCTGAACTGCAGCCCCTTGAGCACGAAGCCGCTGAGCACGTCCCAGTTGTAGAAGGACCAGTCGAGGTTGTCGAGCATCTCAGTGCCCCCCCGCGCCGCCGGCGGCGATCAAACCGGGCACGCGCACGCGGCGCTCGATAGCCGCCATGACACGGTTGATGGTGAAGGCCGACACGATGTACAGCCCCGTGACCGCGAGGTAAATCTCGATGCCGCGCGCGGTCTCCTCCTGCGCCTGCATCGCAAACATGGTCAGCTCGGCCACGGACACCGCAAACGCCACCGACGAGTTCTTGAAGATGTTCATCGTCTCGCTGGTCAGTGGCGGGATGATGATGCGAAACGCCATGGGAAGCAGCACGTAGCGGTAGGCTTGCGCCTGCGTCAGCCCGAGCGCCAGCGCCGCGGCCCGCTGCCCGCGCGGCAGCGACTGGATGCCGGACTTGACCTGCTCGGCAATCCGCGCCGAGGTGAACAGGCCCAGTGCGATCACCACCAGCACGAAGCCGGGCACGCCCTTGAGCGCCGGCACCAGCGCCGGAATGACGTGGTACCACAAAAAAATCTGCACCAGCAGCGGAATGTTGCGAAACAGCTCCACCCACGCATTGCCCAGGCGCACCAGCCACGGCGCGCCCGGCAGCGTGCGCAGCGTGCCGATCAGGCTGCCCGTGACCAGCGCCAACACCAGCGCCAACACCGACACCGACACCGTCCAGCCCCAGGCCGACAGCATCCATTCCAGGTAGGTGATGTCACCCCCCTGCCCGAAACAGCGCGGCTGCAGCTCGCGCGTGAGGGTGTCTTCGCAGAAGACTTGCCAATCCCATTGCATGCGGAAGGCTCCCAAGAAACCAAACAAAAGACCCCGGGGCACCGTGGGGTGCCCGGGGTTGCGTGTGCACCGCCTTCGTCAGGCCGTCACTTGGCCTGGTAGGCCTCCATCGGTCGGTCGTTGGGGTTGGCAATCGCCGCCTTGAGGGCGTCGCTCATGGGCATGTTCATGCGCACGCCGTTGGGCGGGGTGGGCTGCATGAACCATTTGTCGTAGATCTTGGCCAGCTCGCCCGACTTCATCATGGCGATGATGGAGTCATCGACCGCCTTCTTGAAGGCCGGATCGTCCTTGCGGAACATGATGGCGATCGGCTCGACGCTGAGCACCTCACCCACGATCTTGAAGTCAGACGGGTTCTTGGAGCGCGCGATCAGCCCTGCGAGCAAGGAGCCATCCATCACGAAGGCGTCAGCACGGCCCGACTCCAGCAGCAAGAAACTGTCGGCGTGATCCTTGCCGTAGACCTCCTTGAAGTCCACGCCACCGGCGCGCTCGTGGCGGCGCAGCGTCTGCACCGACGTGGTGCCAGTGGTGGTGGCCACGTTCTTGCCGTTGAGGTCTTTGATCGAGTTGATGCCCGAGTTGGCCTTGACCGCGATGCGCACCTCCTCGATGAAGGTGGTCACGGCAAACGCCACGTCGCGCTGGCGCGCCTGGTTGTTGGTCGTGGAGCCGCACTCGATGTCGACGGTGCCGTTTTGCACCAACGGAATGCGGTTTTGCGACGTGACCGGCTGGTATTTGATGTCGAGCTTGGCCAAGCCGAGCTGCTTTTGGATGTCGCCCAGCACGCGCTGGCATATTTCGACGTGGTAGCCCGTGTACTTGCCATCGCCCAGCGTGTACGAGAGCACGCCCGACGATTCGCGCACGCCCATGGTGACCGTGCCGGTAGACTTGATCTTGCCCAGGGTATCGTTGGCCTGCGCCAGGGCAGCGGTGGCCGCCAAGGCCGTCAGAGCCAGTGCCAGCAATGGTTTTTTCATGCGGCAGTCCTTTCAGAGTGGTGGTTGGTGACGCGAATCTTACAAGCATTCGCCATGCCAGCGGACGGGAAAAACCCTGCCGTCTCACCGGCTAGCTGCCGGCCAAGCGCCACACGTCGTCCCAGAACCGCTGCGCAGCCGCCTTGGGCCGCGCCCCGCGCGCCCGATACAGGCGGATGTCGAGCTCACCCTGCCAGCATCCGGTAGCAGGTGCCGCCGGCACCAGCCGGCCATCGGCCAGCGCCGGCTGCACCGCGCTGGTGGGCAAAAAGGCCAACCCATGGCCCTCGATGGCCATCGCCTTCAGACTCTCGGCCATGTCGGTTTCGTACACGCGGTCCAGGTGCGCGGGCTCACCCGCCTGGCGCAGCACCCAGTCCACGACCCGGCCCAGATACGCCCCCGGCGCATAGGCCAGGTAGGGCACCGGGGCGCGCGCCGTGCCCGGCAGGCGCATCAACGGCTGCCCATCGGGCCCGGGGCGGCTGAAGGGGGCCAGAACCTCGCGCCCCAGCGGCAGCATCTCGTAGCGGGTGCCGTCGAGCTCGATGGGCTGGGAGGCGTGGTGATAGGCCAGCAGCAGGTCGCAGCCGCCCTCGGTCAGGCGCAGCACCGCGTCATGCACGTTGAGCGCCACCAGCCGTGTCTTGATCGGCCCCAATACGGTGCGCAGCCGCGACAGCCAGCTGGGGAAAAAGGTGAACGCCAGCGTGTGCGGCACGGCGAATTCGATCGTGTCCTTGGCCACCGCGGTGTGCTGGCGCAGCAGCGCGCGCGTGGTGTGCAGCGTCTGCAGCAGCTCGATCGCCTGCGCGTACAGGGTTTGACCCGCCTCGGTCAGGCGCGTGGGGTAACAGGTGCGGTCCACCAGATCGACACCGGCCCAAGCCTCCAGCGACTGGATGCGGCGCGAAAACGCCGGCTGCGTGACGTGGCGCAACTGGGCCGAGCGGCTGAAGCTGCGCGTCTCGGCCAGACTGACGAAATCCTCCAACCATTTGGTTTCCATGGGGCATGCTCTCCAACGCGGGGGACCTGGCGGGTCAGTCGAGGGCACCGCTTTGCTGCAGCGCCCACATCTGGGCGTAACGGCCGCCCTGGGCCAGCAAGTCGGCGTGGCGGCCGCGCTCGACGATGCGCCCGTGCTCCAGCACCAGGATTTCGTGCGCATCGACCACGGTCGACAGGCGGTGCGCGATCACGAGCGTGGTGCGATCGCTGGCCAGCCGGCGCAGCTCGGCCTGGATGGCGCGCTCGTTGGCCGAGTCGAGCGCCGACGTGGCCTCGTCCAAAATCAGGATCGGGGGGTTCTTCAGCAGCGTGCGCGCGATGGCGACACGCTGCTTCTCGCCACCCGACAGCTTCAGCCCGCGCTCGCCCACCACCGTCTGCCAGCCCTGCGGCAGGCGCTCAATGAAGTCGAGCAACTGCGCCGAGCGCGCGGCCTCGCGCACCTCGTCGAACGAAGCGTCGGGCCGACCGTAGCGGATGTTGTACTCGATGGTGTCGTTGAACAGCACCGTATCCTGCGGCACGATACCGATCGCGCGCCGCAGACTGGCTTGCGTGAGGGTGCGGATGTCGTGGCCATCGACGGTGATGCGCCCCGCCGCCGCCCGCGCCGCGGCATCGTCACCGGGGCGGCCTACGTCATAAAACCGGTAGAGCAGCCGCGCCAGCGTCGATTTGCCCGAACCCGACGGCCCCACCACCGCCACCGTGCGGCCGGCCGGGATCACGAAGTCCACGCCATGCAAAATCTCGCGCTGCGGCTCGTAGCCGAAGTGCACCGCTTCGAAGCGCACCTCGGGCGCACGCGTCAGCACCAACGGGCGGGCATCCGGAGCGTCGCACACCTCGCACTCGCGCTCCAGCAAGTCGAACATGCGGCCCAGGTCGGTCAAGCTCTGGCGGATCTCGCGGTAGAGCACCCCCAAAAAATTGAGCGGCATGTAGAGCTGGATCATGAACGCGTTGATCATCACCAGGTCGCCCAGGGTCAGCCGCCCCTCGGTGACACCGACCGTGGCGCGCCAGAGCATGGCCACCAACGCCACCGCGATGATGAGCTGCTGGCCCACGTTGAGCAGCGACAGCGACGCCTGCGTGCGCACCCGCGCGCGGCGCAAGCGCTCCAGGCTGTCGGCATAGCGGCGTGCCTCCCACGCCTCGTTGTCGAAGTATTTGACCGTCTCGTAATTGAGCAGCGCGTCGATGGCGCGCGCTTGGCTGGCGGACTCCAGCTCGTTCATCTGGCGACGGATGTGGGTGCGCCACTGCGTCACCTGCACGGTAAAGACCACATAGGCCAGCAACGCGGCCAGCGTGGTCCAGACGTACCACGCCTCGAAGCGCAGGCCCAAAATGGCCAGCACCAGCGCCACCTCGACCAGCGTGGGCACCACGCTGTAGAGCGAGTACGACACGAGCGACTGCACCGCGCGCGTGCCGCGCTCGATGTCACGCGTCAGTGCCCCGGTCTGGCGCTCCAGATGAAAGCGCAGGCTCAGCGCATGCAGATGCTCGAACACCTGCAACGCGATGGTGCGCGTGGCACCCTCGGTGGCCTTGAGGAAAACCAGCTCGCGCAGCTCGGCCAGCAGCGTCGTGCCCAGCCGCAGCCCGCCATACGCCAGCAGCAACCCCACCGGCACCACCAGCGCCGCGGTGGCTTCGGCCGACAGTCCAGGCAGCGGCGTGAGCGCATCGACCAGCGCCTTGAGCAGCAGCGGCACCCCGACGGTCGCCAGCTTGGCCGCCACCATCAACAGCAGCGCCACCGCCACCCGCCAGCGGTATGTCCACAGGTAGGGCAGCAGGCGGCGCAGCGTCTGGGCATCGCTGCGCCCGGGGGTAGGGGCGGGGGCCGGCAGCCGCGCCGCGGCTGACGACGGCATGGCTCGCTCGCGCATCGTCGACAATTCCGTGTATGACAGACGCCATCGTACCCCCAACCCCAACCATCCCGGCGCCCCCGAATGGGCTACCCCAGGACAAAGAACTGGTGCTGCGCGTGATCCCCATGCCCGCCGACGTCAATGCCAACGGCGACATCTTTGGTGGCTGGGTGATGGCGCAGGTGGACCTGGCCGGCTCCGTCCTGCCCGCCCGGCACATGGGCGGGCGTTTCGCCACCGTCGCCGTCAACCAGTTTTTGTTCAAGCAACCGGTCAAGGTGGGCGACCTGCTGAGCTTTTACGGCTCCATCGTGCGCATCGGCAACACCTCGATCACGGTCCAGGTCGAGGTGTGGGCCGAGCGCCAGCGGCCGCAGTACACCTGCGTCAAGGTGACGGAAGCGACGCTAACCTACGTCGCCATCGACGAAAACGGTCGACCGCGCCCGGTGCCGCGTCCGGCCACCGGGGCCTGACACCCGTCACCCCGTCCGCTCGACCCTTCCAGACAAGAAAAAAGCCGCCTCGGTGGTGCACCGTGGCGGCAAAGTCCATCAGGACGTCGTTGGGACTGGCACTCGCCGCCACCCGACACCCCAGGCAAACGCGTCGTTTACGCTGGTGACGGGGCCGGCACGACCGCGGTGTAAACCGCGGCCATGCCGAGCCACCGACGCCCCTCTTGTGAGCTTCGTTTTAGGGGCCTTTGTGGACACGTGACAGCGAACGTTTGGCATTATCTGCCAAAAATGGCATTTACCGGCTCCCCTATTTGGGGGAGGCCGAGGCCAGATGCGCCTGCTCGCGCTGCGCCACGCGGCGCGCGATCCCGCTCACCAGCGCCAGCACCGGCAGCCCCAGCGCCGCGGTCAGCACGAAAAAGCCCGGGTAGCCCAGCGCGTCCACCATGGCGCCCGAGTAGCCGCCCAGCGCCTTGGGCAGCAGCGTCATGAGCGAGCTGAAGATGGCGTACTGCACCGCCGTAAAGCGCACCTGCGTCAGGCTGGACAAAAAGGCCACGAACGCCGCACTGGCAAAACCCGCCGCCAGGTTGTCCGCCGCCACCACGGCGTACAGCAGCGGCCGCTGTGGCCCAGCCAACGCCAGCGCCACGAACGCCAGATTGGTCAGCGCCGACAGCAACGCCCCCCACCACAACGCGCGCAGCACCCCCAGCCGCAGCGCCAGTAACCCGCCCAAAAAACCGCCGGCGATGCTCACCACTACCCCGAACGTCTTGACCGCGGTGGCGATGTCCGGCTTGGAAAAGCCCAGGTCTTGATAAAACACGTTGGAGATGACCCCCAGCACGATGTCCGAGATACGGTACAAACCGATCAAGGCGAGCAGCAACGCTGCATCGACCCAGCCATGGCGCTCGAAAAACGCCTGCACCGGCTCGACCCAAGTCTGGCGCGCCGCGGCGCGGCTGGCCAGCCCAGCACGCACCAGCACCGCCCCCGCGCCGAAGGCCGCCGCCAGCGCCAGCGCCAGGCGCAGCCCCTCCAACGCGAGCGCGGCCAGCGGCCCCGGGGCCGCCCACCCCCACGCCGCCCACACGTGGCCCACACCCCAAAACACCGCCACGAACGCCGCGACCGCGCAGGCAAACACCCCCAGCAGCCAGGCGTGCTCGCCCGCCGGGGCGCTCGCCACGGCTGCCGACGCACGCGGCTCCGGCACCAGCAGCGTGGTGACCAGCCCCGTGGCCATGGCGAGCGCCGCCACCCCATAGGCGGCCGACCAGGCACCGTAGTCGTAGGCGCCCTTGGCAGACCCCCACGCCGCGGCCAAAAACAGCACGCCCGCCCCCGCCACCACCATGCCGATGCGGTAGCCCGCGATGTACGCCGACGACAGCACGCCCTGTTGCTCGGCAGCCGCGATTTCGATGCGGTAAGCGTCGATGACGATGTCCTGCGTCGCCGACATGAAGCCAAGCAGCACGGCAAACCCTGCCATGCGCGCCAACGCCGCTGGCCCCGCGGCCGGGTCGGTGGCCGCCATGCCCAGAATGGCCACCACCACCCCCAACTGTGCGGCCAGCAGCCACGCGCGGCGCCGCCCGAGTCGTGCCGACAGCCCCGGCAGCGGCAGCCGATCCACCAGCGGCGCCCAGATGAATTTGAACGAATACGCCAGCGCCGCCCAACTGAAAAACGTCACCGCGCGCCGCTCCACCCCGGCCTCGCCCAGCCACAGCGACAGCGACGAAAAAATCAGCAACAGCGGCAACCCCGCCGAAAAGCCCAGCGCCACCATGGCGGCGACGCGCCAGTCCCACAATACGCGCCACCACGCAGGAGCGGAACGTGGCGCTTCGGGACGTGGTGACGCAGCGGGGGGCGTGGGCATGGACGGGACAGTGATGGATGGCAACGAGGGGCGTGGAGAGCAGCGATGCAACCGTTACCGATGACACAAACCGCTTACACCGCCCCCTTGCGATTGTGCCTATGATGGCACCATGTGTCAGGCGACACCGTAAATTGACCCCCTAGCGACACGAGGAACTGACCCCCTCGTTCGCAAGGAGGCCATCGTTGGAAACGAAGCACATTGAGGTAGATCCTGTGCGCCGTGTGGTTTGCGGAGT
>Ga0308017_1000322_pt1 | contig 15241 bp, 8 predicted proteins | sample Neamet280_FD_203145 | JGI IMG/M metagenome (GOLD analysis project Ga0308017, IMG submission 203145) | Marine microbial communities from water near the shore, Antarctic Ocean - #280 | ecosystem: Environmental > Aquatic > Marine > Unclassified | place: Southern Ocean | collected 2014-10-01
GCTTATAGCCATGGGGGTGCTGATCCGCCAGGGGCTGTCTGCTTTGGGGATGGAAGAGATTCCATATGAATCCCTCGCCCTGGAATTACTTGGCACTGTAGGGCTTATTTTCATTCTACTTGAAGCGGCTCTCGATCTAGAATTGTCTAAGAAAAAACTCCCGCTCATCCTGAAGAGCGCCTCTCTTGCTCTTTTTTCGTTGGGCGCAAGTACCCTCGGGATTGCCGCCTTGTTGTTTTACTCACTTGGCTTGGAGTGGTTCACCGCCGTCGTTTATGCGATCCCACTGTCCATCATGAGCAGCGCTATTATTATCCCATCTGTAGGTGGGCTTTCGTTGGAGAGAAAAGAGTTCATGGTCTACGAAAGCACCTTCTCCGATATTTGGGGAATTATGGCTTTTTATCTGGTTTTAGGAAATCAGGAAGCCGTGGGGGCTGGTGAGGTTCTTAAATCAATCGGGATCAACCTAGGGGCATCTCTGATAATCTCTATTGCTGTGAGTTACCTTTTGGTTTACGTGCTCCAAAAAATCACGAGTTCTGTCAAACTATTCCTTTCTATTGCTGTGCTCATTTTAATCTATTCCATCCAAAAGATGCTGCACTTAAGTCCATTAATCCTTATTCTAATTTTTGGACTCATGCTCAACAATCACAAGATTTTCTTCGCCAATATTTTCAAGAATAAAGAAGGGAAGAGTTGGCTTGGAGGCCTCCTTGATGATGAGAAAATGGCTGGTTTACGTCACGATTTCCACCTGCTTACGCTAGAGAGTGCATTTGTAATACGTACTTTTTTCTTCGTCCTGTTCGGTGCAACAGTCGTTCTTGCCTCTCTTACAGATATTGAAGTTTTATTCTACGGTTTAACGATCTCGGTCATCCTTTATGTGACACGATTTGTTTTCCTACGGTTATTCAGGCCTGAAGATCCAGTGTCTTTGTTATATATCGCGCCACGAGGACTCATCACCATTCTTCTGTTTTTCCAAATTAGCTCAAACTACACTGAACTTGTCGACACGTCGTTCAATGGTGGCATTCTACTTGTTGTCATTCTTGTGACATGTATTATTATGACGGTCTCATTAATTCAAAAAGGAACAGGAATCGAACCTGTTGAAGTAACTAAAGGACAGTACCTTCTTTTCGATGCTAAAGACGAGAATAGCAATCTCCCGGAAGACGTTCAACCATCTGAAGCGTCTCCAGAATAAAAAGTCGGGTTCGAATAATTTTAATGTTTGTTTTAAGTTTTTTACTTAATTCAAACGCAGAAATTGTATTTACGCTCACTTCTCTGTAAACCGATTTGCATGGATCCGGGATGAATTCCAGCGCTGAATCCATGTTCGCTTTCGCTGCCTTTATTGCTTCGTTAATTTCATGTTTGGTCCTTTTCATTGCGGGTACTTCTTGATGTAGTTTTTTCATCCATTGCGTCATTGTTTTAATTGCAAATCCTTTGTTCTCTGAGATGACGCGTCTGTTCCCCTCCCAGCGGTTCATATATGCATTGGGCGGTTGAAAAGCATACGTTGCCCTGCCATATTCAAGCGCGAGTTTAAGAGAAATCATAGACCCCCCAGATTCTGGGCTTTCAGCCAAAACTGTCCCAACACAAAGACCCACTAAAATTCTGTTTCTTGCGGCAAACATCCATTTCAAAACATGCGTTCCCGGAGGGTGTTCGGAAATCCATGCGCCCCCCTTGTCTAGGATTTCTTGCGCCAGACGAATGTTGCTTTTTGGATGAATCCGATCTAGGCCGTGCGCAAAGACTGCAACTGATTTTAACCCATAAAATACAGCGGCTTTGTGCGCGGATGTATCAATCCCAAGCGCCATACCACTTACCAATGGGAAACCGTTCTTGGCCATTTGATCGACAGCCATTTCTGCAAATCTTTTTCCTTCCTCGCTGCATTTTCGGGTCCCCACCACCGCTATGGCTTTGTCAATTTCTTGGGGGATTGTTCCTTTCACGTAAATCACACCTGGTGCATCACAAATATTGCGAAGATTGAATGGATACTCCTTGCAATGGCATGAAACTACTCTCGCTCCCAATGCGGTTACTTGTTGATTTATCTCTTCTGCCCTCAGGAACAAGGCTTGTCTCAAGCCTCGAGGTATTGATTCAAATGCCGTTTTTGGAGAGCCGTGAATTTTTAATAAGTTCGTCAGTCCAATCGGGCCCAAATTCTCAACCAATGTTAATGCCAGTAGAAAGTGTACATGTGGTTTCATGCGGTAAATCTCTTCGAATCAAACACCATTTTCTTGTCGCAATTGACATGCGTGGTATAAGAATTTATCAACGTTTGTGAGATTTCCCCTTGAATGTATTTACTTCGACAAATGCAAAAGATTGTTTTCATCATGTGTTTGGCTTTAATGTCAACATCAATAGGGGTTAAGGCCCAAACAGTTTCTGGGCTTATCTCCAACACCGCTGGAGAGCCGGTCCCGGGATCGTATATCACCAGCGGGACGAATACCGTCGCCAGTGGGTTTGATGGAAAATACGCGCTCCAGCTGTCTCCAGGCACACACACCATCTCATATTCGTTTATAGGGATGGCCACCCAAAGCAAAAGTGTCTCACTAAATGAAGGTCAGAATGTGGTTTGGGATGTGGTTTTAGAGACGGAAGCGCGCGTTTTAGATATGGCGGTTGTATCTGCAGGACGTTTCGAACAAAGCGTGGCCGAGGTGACTGTTTCTATTGAAATTTTACAACCAGCACTCGTAGAAAGTAAAGCGACAACGTCTTTGGAGTCGGCACTTGAGCAAGTCCCTGGGGTAAGCATGGTGGATGGTGAGCCACAGATTCGATCCGGAAGTGGATTCAGCTATGGTGCGGGGTCACGCGTCATGGTTATGGTGGACGATTTGCCTGTTTTAAGTGGAGATGCTGGGCGACCTACATGGGGTTTCCTGCCCCTTGAAAACCTAGACCAAATCGAGGTAATCAAAGGTGCCAGTTCTGTCTTATACGGAAGCGCTGCTTTAAGTGGGGTGATCAATATTAGAACACGATTCCCAGACGCAAGGCCATTGACCCGAGTGTCTGTTCAGCATGGTGTCTACTCTGATCCGAGATCGGAATCATCTGTCTACTGGGACACCCCACTTCAACAGACGAACATCCGCTTTCTCCACAGCAGACAATTGGGCGGATGGGACATCGTTATTGGGGGGAATCTATTGGGAGACGATGGATACAAGGGACCTACCGTTGCGCTAGACTCATTAGACATTCCTATAGACACAAATACAACGGGATACAATCCTTTTTCAGTCGATCGATATGGGGCGAACTCACAGGCGAGATTTAATATTAATTTACGCAAGCGAGACAGCGCCATTCCGGGTCTAACATACGGCGTGAGTACAAATTGGCAGAAGGGCGAATCTTTAAATACGTTGATTTGGGAAAATTCAGCAACTGGACTTTACAGCAGCTATGCTGGAGCGGCTACCAGAACGAAGCAGCTTATAGGTACCGTGGACCCATTTGTAGAATACTTAAGTCCTTCTGGGGTAAGAACTAGTTTTAGGAATCGATGGCAGCATCTTGTCAACGACAACAACAATGGCCAAGGAAACAACAGCGACGTTTTCTATTCCGAGCTACAATCCCAAAAACTAGGGGCTTGGGGGATGGAAAAAATGGCCCTTACAGGTGGGATCGTCCATCAGTACACCATCGGTGAGGCCCAGCTTTACACTGGAGGAAGTGAAGATGGAATCAACACCGCAAGAAATGTCGCAGGATATCTTCAACTGGACCAACCCATAAGCGAGCAAATCAATTTATCAGCCGGGATGAGGTACGAACATTTTTCGATCAACGATGATTCTGAAGGCAAGCCCGTATTTCGAGCAGGGGCAAACTACCAAGTTGCAGAAGAGACTTACATACGAAGTAGCTTTGGCCAAGGATTTAGATTCCCAACAATCGCTGAAAAATACATACGTACTGGGTTGGGTGTTTTACAGGTTTATCCAAATGAAAATCTCAAACCTGAATCTTCTACGAGTTTAGAAATCGGAGTGAAGCAAGGCGTTAAAGTCGGTCCGTTTTTGGGGTATTTAGATGTCGCCGTTTTTCAGCAGAGATATACCGATTTTATTGAATTCACATTCCAACGATGGGCTGAGAGTAGTGACGACCTTTTAAATGGTCTTGGATTTGGAAGCCTTAACACCGGAGAAAGTCAGGTTAGAGGCGCGGAAATTTCGCTTACGGGACAAGCCAAATGGGGGGGGCAAGATCAGCATACATTAGATATTTTGACTGGATATACATATACAAATCCCATAAGTCTGACGCCTGACTTTAATTACGGTGATGGCGAGGAGGTCAACTACCTTGGAACCAGTTACGACCCCACTGGGCACATCCTCAAGTACCGTTCACCACATCTTGTGCGTTTTGATGCGCAATGGACGCATCCGAAAGGGTTTGTGGGGGTTAGCGCGCGATACCAAAGTGTTTTGCAGAATTTTGATCAAGCATTTATCATTTTTGATGGTCTTGCTGATTGGGGTTTAGAAGACTGGCTTGATGATCACCCAACGCTTCCATGGATTATAGACCTCAGGGTAGGCTTTAATCTGAGTGATCATTCTCGACTTTCTATGGTCGTAAGCAATCTTTTGAACGAGGAATACAGTATCCGACCTTTGGCCATTGAATCGCCAAGATTGGTGAATTTTGTTTACACATACGAAATTGAATGATGAATATTGTAGCCATCATACCCGCTAGATTTGGTTCAACCCGATTCCCTGGCAAACCCCTGGCGCTTGTAGGGGGAGTGACGATGATTGAACGTGTTGTGCGAAGAGTAGAGGGGTCGAAAGTCGTCGACAGGGTTGTCGTTGCGACAGACGACAAGAGGATTGAAGCGGCCGTTAAAAAATTTGGTGGAGAAGTTGTAATGACGCCTGTCGATTGTCCAAACGGCACCTTTAGATGTCAGGCTGTGATTGCTCACCTTGACCCCAAACCAGATGCCATTCTCAATGTCCAAGGTGATGAGCCTTTTGTACATCCTGAACAGCTCAAAGAGCTTGTCCATTTGATTCGGAAACCTGGAGCATCCATCGCCACACTTGCGATTCCAATGCAACATTCTGACCCTGGCAGAGAGGATGTAAACCGAGTGAAGGTCGTCCGGAATTTGAATGGCAGAGCGCTGTATTTCAGCCGCAGCCCTATCCCCCACTCCGAAGGTCCTTGGTTACAACATGTCGGGTTATACGCGTTTACCACAAGCGCTCTGGAGGCCCTTGTAGAACTGCACCCCACGAAATTGGAAGAAAGAGAAAGTCTCGAACAGCTTCGGTGGCTGGCGCATGGATGGAGGATAGATGTAGGCACGACAAATCACCGTACGCCATCGATTGACACGCCTGATGATTTGAAAAAAATAGAGTCCCTATTAGGTCATGGTTGGTCCGTGGACTGAGAGTATCTTAGCCACATGTTAAATCGAATTTATATTGTCTCTGCGTTGGCACTTTTCTCGTGTTCTACTCAGTCTGACAATCAAAACAACCCTATGGCTGACTCTTCAAAGAATTTCATTACTAGCGAACAGCTCCTTGCAAAACAAGATGTCATAGCCCCCAATGCAAAGGTGATTCCTCACGTAACGGATATCCATAATTTGGCATTGAATGATGATTATTTCTGGATGCGTTTGAGTGATGCGCAGAAGGAAGCAAAGACGCCTGATGACCAAACCCAGGACGTCCTCGACTACCTTAATGCAGAGAATGACTACAAAGAGTCTGCACTTGCGCCAACGAAAGATTTCCAGAGCGAGCTGTTCGATGAGATCGTAGGAAGAATCGTTAAAGACGATGAGAGTGTCCCGGTTTTTTATCGTGGGTACTGGTACTATTCTCGTTACGAAGAAGGAAAAGAATACGCATTCAATTGCCGTAAGAAAGACAGCCTAGACAATCCTGAAGAAATGCTTCTCGATGGCCCCCAATTGGCAGAAGGCCACAGTTATTTTGCAATCGGAGGATCGAGCGTAAGCCCGAACAACAACATCATCGTCTACGGAATAGACACCGTTAGTCGCAGACAGTACACCCTGCGTTTTAAGGATCTTACAACAGGCGTCGTTTTTGAAGACGAAATCCCTGAAACAACCGGGGGGGCTGTTTGGGCGAATGACAACAAAACGATATTCTACACGAAGAAAGATCCAGTAACACTTCGCAGCTACCGCATCCTGAAGCACATCTTGGGGACGGATTCAAGTGAAGACGTGGTCGTTTACGAAGAGACAGACGACACCTTTAATATTGGGGTTGGGAAATCTAAGAGCGAACGTTTTATTATGATCGGTGCGAATTCAACGCTGAGCAGTGAAACGCGATATATCGATGCCGACAAACCCAACTCAGAGTGGACCGTTATTCAGGAACGCCAAGACAATCACGAATATGGTGTAAGTCATTACGGAGACCATTTCTACATCCAAACAAACGCTGAGGCAAAGAATTTCAAGCTGGTAAAAACATCCATCGAAACGCCTTCTCGCGAAAACTGGGTAGATGTGATTCCGCATCGCGACGATGTTCTGTTTGAAGGAACTGAAATTTTCGAAGACTTTCTTGTGATAGAAGAGCGTAAAGAAGGTCTTACAAATATCCGAGTAAAAAGCTGGGATGATTCTGAGGACTATTATCTTGAGTTTGACGACCCTGCCTATATGGCTTATGTAGGAACGAATCCAGAGTTCAAGTCTACAACGTTGAGGTTTGGTTATACCTCTCTTACCACTCCGAACACCACCTATGAGCACTCGTTTGACGACAAATCTCGCACACAACTCAAGCAACAGAAAGTGCTCGGAGGCGATTTTGATCCTGCGAATTACACCAGCGAACGCATCATGGTAGAGGCGCGAGATGGCGCACAAGTTCCTGTTAGCATTGTCTACAGAAAAGACGTGAAGATGGACGGGTCTAACCCCCTGCTCTTATATGCATACGGAAGTTATGGTTACAGTATGGATCCCGGCTTTTCTAGTACAAGACTTAGTTTACTTGACCGAGGCTTTGTGTACGCCATGGCGCACATCCGAGGCGGATCTGAGATGGGTCGCAATTGGTATGAGGACGGTAAGTTGTTTAATAAGATGAACACGTTCAACGATTTTATTGATTGTGGCAAGCATCTCGTGGCAAACAACTATACATCACCTGATCATCTTTACGCGATGGGGGGCAGTGCTGGAGGTCTTTTAATGGGGGCAGTCATGAATCTTGAACCTGAACTCTTCAATGGAATCGTTGCCGCTGTGCCATTTGTCGATGTGATTAACACGATGCTCGACGAGAGCATTCCGCTCACAACAGGCGAGTTTGATGAGTGGGGCAACCCTAAAAACAAAGCTTATTTTGACTATATGATGAGCTACAGCCCCTATGACAACGTCTCAAAACTCAACTACCCGCATACGCTAATAACGACAGGGTACTGGGACAGTCAAGTGCAGTATTGGGAGCCCGCGAAATGGATTGCAAAGCTTCGGGATCAAAAGCAAGACGACAATCTGTTAATCATGCATTGTAATATGGAGACTGGACACGGGGGAGCTTCGGGACGATTCGCTCGTTTTAAAGAAACCGCCATGGAGTACGCCTTCCTATTTATGCTTGAGGGAATCGATAAGTAAGGACGTCTATAGAAAAGCAATCCTATGAGATTTCGTCGCCTTACAGAAGAAGAGTTTGCCGCTTTGGAACCTGAATTTGTCAAGTTCCTTTCATCTCAGGGGATTGATGCCGTAGAATGGCAAAAAGCGAAAAGCGAAAATCCCCATAAGGTTGAATATCTACTCGATGAATTCAGTACGTTTTTTTGGGAGTCCACGACGTCGAGAATTACTTACCTGGAAAAGATCGCGGATGAAGATCGGTGGGTTTTTAAATTCGACGAAACAACAGCACGCGTCTTACGTTGGATTTCGAACAAGGATGGCGTGAAGCCCGAGGTATATAAAGGCACCAAAGAATTTCCAGAGGAGGCACGAGGACGTGAAATTTTTATTCTCCTTGAACAAGGTTTGTTGCCGTGTACTGAAGACAGGCATACGGAGCTAGAGAAGCTGTTTAAAGAAGTTTAAAGTCCTTTAAGCCACGTCGCTGTGCGACCCGATTTTCTAGCTTTTGCCAGGTCTGCACGCGCAGTACGTTCTGACTCATATTCACCAAGTGCAACGAGATACAGCTTGTTATGTGACTGGTAGTGCTGCGTGGGAGAATAGCCTTCTTTTCTGAGTGTATTCGCTAACGACTTGGCATTTTCCTCAATTGAAAATGCACCCCCTACGATTAAGAAGTTTATTTGCTGAGGAACCACAGGCTCCTCTACAACTGTCTCCTCTACAACAGGAATTTCTATTGCAATAGGAAGGGCTGCGGGAATCGGGTCTGGCGCGTAGTTAATCACGAGCACATCGTCTGTTACTTCTGAGGCAGCATCTGAAATAACAGGCATAGAATTGTCCGACGGAATAAAGCTAGACACAACCACATCCGTATTAAGAGATGGGAACACACTCATTAAAGTGTTTGAGGATTCGGGTTCGGTGAGCATCCATGCACCACCTAACGCGAGTGGAATTGCAACAACAGCTGCAACTCTTGCCAAACGCACTCTGAGTGGAATGACTTTCGTTTCTGGAGCAACCTTCGTATCCGAAGGTTCTGTGACGGGTGCTTCTGTAATAGGCGCGACAATCACTGGAGCATCAGAAGTAATCTCTAGCGTCGCCAATGGAATCCGAGCGTGGCCAAATGAGCCCAACATTCTCACCAATTCTGCATCGGGGAGAAAACGTACCAAACCATCATCACTTGTGTAAAGTCTGCCCAGTCTAGGGATTTCAATCGGCCTGCCGCTTTTGAGCGCTTCGATCATGTGACTCGCCTCAGACGCTACAAGCTTCATTGCCTCAGCGTAGTCCAAACCCTTTGCGCGCATTATTTCTTGAGCGAGCAAACCATCGTTGTAAACAAGGTTTGGGTTGAATAAAACATCACGGGATGGAGGCACCATTTCTTCCTTATCCTCATCATACCAAGCCGTTCTTTCATTACAAACGAAACCACCCAATTCAGGGATAATTACGCAATCGTAATCTAGAAACATACCGGGAAGTAGTGCGCGTGTATACTTAAACTCCATAAGGGCAAGATAGCCATGTAAAACGACCTATTTACCATACTCTTAAATAGGTTTTCAACCATCCATTAAGGCTATCTTAATAGCGCCAAATGACCGTGAATTAGATGAGGCCCATCCTGGTCTTCATAACGAAGCGTGTAGAGATAGATTCCGTCTTCACAAAAATGTGTTGCGTTTTGATAAGCCCCAGTCCAAACCTCTTCCGCATCTTCGGAATAGTAAACTTCCTCTCCCCATCTGTTGTAAACAATCAGTCTGTAGCCTTGCAACCTGATGCCTTCAACAAAAAATACATCGTTGACGCCATCGTTATTTGGTGTAAAAGAAGTGGGAACGAATATCGGATAGAAGATGTCCAAAAACGTAGAATCCGTGCCTTCACACCCGGTTTCGTCTATCGCGTGAAAGACATACCACCCCGGCTCCAAAGAGGTGACTTCAGGCATAGGACAGTAAGAACAACTTAGATTTTCGGCGGGAGTCCACCAGTATGTATCGCCTGAAGAGGATCCAAGAAGCCTGACCTCATCTAACCATTCTACATCTCGATCGGGACCTGCATTCACGATTGGGGGTTGGCCTACATACACTGTGAGTTCATCACTTTCTGTACACCCATTTGAATCCGTCACGTAAACTGTAAATGTTGTGGTCAAGCTCGGGAAAACATAAGTTTCGTCGCTCGTTGGTTGAGAAACGAGTGGAGATGGCGACCAATTAAAGGTCGATCCATTTGGGTCTCCGCCCGAAGCACTGACAGCAAACTCATCTCCTCGACAAATACTCCCGCTTTCTGAAGCTTCTGCTGTAGGTACGATTACGGAAATAGAAATTTCATCCGTCCCAATTCCGCATATGTTTTGGATGGCTACTGTATATGTGATATCCGAGGTTGGAGAGGCGTATGGGTTTTGAATATTCGATGAATTCAACGATGAAGTGGGTTCCCAAAGCCATGCGTCACCGTCTCCACCGGGCAATGAAGTGCCAAAACCCGTACAAATCTCAATGGGCTCATAAACTTGACCGCCGGGTGCAGAGGGTACGACTGTTAATTGTATGGTCTGTGAGTCGCTGCACCCGAATTCATCACTCACTGTTACTGTGTAGCCTGTCGTAACATTTGGAGAGGCTGTGACAGAGGGTTCTGAGGGATCATCTAATCCGCCCGGAGGAAACCACGAATATTCAACACCGCCTGACGCCACAAGCTGAACATCGTCCCCCAAACAAATGGTGGTCGCGGGAGTATTAACCTCCGCTTCAACAAAGCCGACCTCCACTGTTATCTCAGCTTGGCCAGCACCACAACCATTTTCATCGAACACTGTGTAAGTCGTCGTTTCTGTGGGAGTCGCGATAGGGTTAGGGATGTTAGTCGCACTAAGCGTAGGGTCTGCAAGCCAAAACAAAGCGTCAGAACCCCAAGCATTGAGCTGGACTTGGTCACCGGGACAAATGGGAAGAACCAGATCAACTGTAGGGGCAATTGGATCTTCTATGGTTAACTCTAACGTCGCTGTTTGGGGGTCTAAACATCCTTGGGGATCAGAAACTGTCAGGGATACAATCCAATCCCCCGAAGAAGCATACGTGTGGTTTGGCTCAAATTCTTCGCTTATCTCACCATCACCGAATTGCCACAGATAGATGCCCCCGCCTTGTGAATTATTGACAAATTGAATGGGTTCGTCAGGACAAATAATCTCTGGGGCCACTAAGTCGATATCAACATTTATGAGGCCCAACTCAAATTTAAACAATCCCAGATTACAATTGAAACTGTCGTTTGTATTGCTCCATGCTCCGGGGGTCGTTGGAAAGTCATCATTGCCACCGCACCCTGCACACACAGCTTGGTAAACTGTTCCGTTTTTATCAAATCGAGACGTTCCACCGTCCACGTGTTCTGCTGAATTAGCCCCCCCAAAACATGTCCCATATACAAAAGATTCTGCGCCCGGATTTAGCATCCCTAACCAGAAATCGCTGTCGTCTGTACTCCATTGATACGCATCTGCCGAGATGGGCATCCCGCCAGTGCCTCCAAAACTTGCAAATGGAGAGTTTCCAATATTTGTATTTCCTCCCCAACCACTCATGTAAATTTGGCCACAATCACTCACCAGAAAAGCGGTAGGGCTAATGTCAATGTTCCCGGAATTGTTTGGATTTCCAACCCTTGTATGCCAAAGCAAGTTCTGCAAGTTTTCATCAAAGCATGCCACAAATTGACCTGCGTTTGGGCTCGTGTCATAGACATCACCTACGAGGGGGGTGTCGCCTTCGGTTTGGCCATAAAGATAAATGCGGTCATCTTCGTCAAGCTGAACGAAGTAGGATTGATCGTATGAGCTGCTTCCAAAATATGTGCTGGCGATTGGTGTGCCACCTCCGTTGGGAAATCGCGTAACAAAAGCATCTACGACACCTCCGAAAACGAACTGATATGACGAGCCCAAAGCGGGGTAATCGGTGCTTCTCGTTCCGCCACACACGACAGGTTCAAAAGCCGCAGTAAACTGAACTCCGTAAGCAGCGTCCGCTTGAGAGCCACCCACATAAGAGGACCATTCAAGCGCCCCCAGGTTTGGGCTCATCCGGAAAAGAACGCCATCTGTCGTTCCGCCATTGTAACTGGGGTAGGGACCCTGAATCATTGGGAAATTCGTACTCGATGTGACTGTTGCAATCCATGGTCTGTCCAATTCATCGACATTCACTTCGCCCCTGAAAACATCTCCATAATTGTAATTAAGCATGGTCCCAGAGTTGATCCCATCGTTGCCCGTGCCTCCCACATAAGTGCCATTTAAAAGCCCCATCGTACCCGAAGAAAACTTCAAGATGAAGAGGTCTGAACCATTGCCGAAGTCACCTGGGAAAAAGCAACAACCTGCCAGGTTTTGGGTTGGCCCCCCATTAAATGTTCCATCATATGCTCCGGCGGTGACCGGAAAATTCGATGAACCAGTCGTTCCAAAGACATAAAAATCTCCATTCGAATCTGCTACGATAGATGAGGTGATATCCATCCCTTCTCCCCCGGCAATGGTGCTATACTCAAGTGCCGCCCCGTCCGCAGAAAATACTGAAACACCGATGTCGAAAGGGCCGTTTCCCGCAGCGAAAGTGGTCGAAACCGCACCTGCCGTAGTAGGGTAAACTCCCATGCCGCCATCCCACAGAGCTGCGCCAGTAATCGAGCGACCATCGTCATCGAACGCTGCTGTAAAGCCCCAATTTGCCTGAGTTGCGCCGATAAATGTTCCAAATACGATATCTGGATCTATGATTAATTTCTTTGATTCGTCATAGTCCCCCAAATCGAAGGACACTTCTGTCCTCCCGTCTTGAAGATGTTCGGTCCTGTATTTACATTCGACCGTCACCATTTTTGAGCCCACAAGTTGATAAGCAAAAGGAACGCCTTCGACCACGTCACCGACCGCTCCCATTTTGTGGAGCAATGACCCGTCGGGCCTGATGCTGATTTCTGTCCCCTCGTGAATAAGTCTTATGACTGATGGATCTGCCCCAGGCGCGACGACCCAATCGTACTTGAGTTTCTGAGTCCCTCTCTTCCTCCCATCCATGATCAGGTTTACCCCAGGCCAAACTCCATCGTACCTCACTTGTCCCACGGGAATTAAACCCGTGACCCATTTGGTTTGATCAGACCCCCGATAGTAATTGACTTTGTGACCCAATTGATGTCTGCCGGACTTTAGCGCATCCGTGTTGCCATCTTTAAAACGGACTCTCCAGGCGTGAGAATCCAAAGATTCTGGAGCACCATCTGCATCTCCGTCCACGTTGCTGTGGCTCCACAAATCGTCATATCCTTTTCCCGCTAACCAAGCCGTCCACCCTGAATCTTCCATCCAAAATACGCCGCCATTTAAATTTGCCCGATAGCTAATGAAATCATCCCATTGTCCCGAGTTTGGCACAAAAGCCAAATCTGCAGAATGGGTTGTTTGAACTTCTTGCGCATATAAACCAGGCCCTAGGCACAGGTATAGGACCAGAAAAGCAAAATAAATATGTTTAATAACGCATGTCATTTAAGTACATCGGATAACAATCTCATCTCTAATATAGGGGACATTCGTTCGTGAAGCACCCTATAAACAGATTCAGCAATGGGCATGTCAACATTCAATCGCTTATTCATTTCATAGATCCCCTTTGATCCTGTCATCCCTTCTGCCACCATCTTCATTTCTATTACGGCGGCTTTTACTGTGTAGCCTTGCCCCACCATCGTGCCAAGCGTTCGGTTGCGACTGTTTAGGCTATACGCTGTAACCAACAGGTCGCCTAGGTAAGGACTGCTCTTTATATTTCTATCGATATCATGCGCTGTGTCGATGAATCTTTTCATCTCTATGGCTGCGTTTGAGATAAGGACCGAAATAAAATTATCTCCATAATCCAAACCTCGTGCAAGACCTGCGCCTATCGCATATACATTCTTAAGTACGGCTGCGAGTTCTGCTCCGAAAACATCATCAGATGTACTCACTTTAATATATCTCGTTCTTAAAAGAGGGGCAAATAATTCTGCGTTATCTGTTTCAGGACAAGCGACTGTTAGGTATGACAACCGCTCTCGGGCAACTTCTTCTGCGTGACAGGGGCCACAAATAATTCCTATTCTATCATAAGGGATGTCAAATCTTTTGTGCAGATATCTCGCCGGAATAGAATTGTACTTCGGAATCATACCCTTAATCGCTGAAAAGAGTAATTTATTATTCATATCAACAGGCGCTTCATCACCGAACGCTTCGTCAAATGCTTCATCTATATACATAGAAGGAATGGCGATGATCACAACATCACTTGCGCTTATGACATCCCTCATGTTGGTTGAAAGCTTCAGCTTATCTGTTGGAAACTGAATGCTTTGGATGTACTTCGGGTTGCTTCCAAAATTTTCTATATGCTGAATGGTGTCCTCGTTCCTTACCCACCAATTCAGCGCTTCCACATTTTCACACAGCATTTTTGCGAGAGCAGTGGCCCAACTTCCACTCCCTAAAAGTCCTATCCTCTTTAATTCTGACATAGTGGCAAAGATAAAACGTTCAGGTTTTTACTCTGACAGGTATATAAGAAGTTGCTGTCCCACCCTTAATTTCACATCGTTCATTCCGTTCCAGGCTTGTATATCAAAAAACCTCACATCATATTTTATGGCAATAGACCCAAGCATCTCGCCTTCGAGAACTTGATGAACCGCGACACTTTCTTCTGCTCTAAGGATTTTTGCCGTAGTCCGTCTGTTTTCCTGATGCTTTTCCTCACTACAGTCTACGCCACTCCCGCATTCGTTGAGCGGAAACTGTTCACTGGCTCCGAACGAAATTAACCGCTCTGCAGCTACGCCTAGAGAAACGAGTTTTTCATTCACCGCTGACGCTCTATTTGCCGAAAGTTCATCGTTAAACCCAGATGTAGCACGTGTGTCACAGTGGGAAATAAGGAGAACGCTTACGTCCATGTTCGCGAGCATATAGGTCGCAAACCGCGCAAGCTCAGAAAGGTCTGCTTCTCTCACTACAGATCGATTGTAATCCCATTGGATCTTTAATTCCACGATTTTTCCCGGTTCTATTGGATCAACAACCGCGACATCAATACAGGTCATATATTCACACGAGCCATCCTCATCCGTGGCTTTGGTGTCGTAGTTACAGGCGTGTATTGAAGTACATCCGGAAATTTCATCTAAGTCACACACGCCGTCTCCGTCTCCATCTTTAATACATGTTCCGTCGCAATCAAATTTCCCATCTGAATAAAGACACGAGTCATCTTCGAGCAGGGCATCGGGCGCGTAATTACATGCCGTCGAATCCTTGCATCCAACTTCAATGATCATTGGAATTCTAACGATCACCGTAAACGCTTTGACGTCTTGATCTGAAGTAACTTCAAACAACTCTGGCGTATATCCAGCACTTCCAGGGCAATTAATCAGATAATTCGCCCCGCGTTCTACAACGGT
>Ga0308017_1000323_pt1 | contig 15087 bp, 16 predicted proteins | sample Neamet280_FD_203145 | JGI IMG/M metagenome (GOLD analysis project Ga0308017, IMG submission 203145) | Marine microbial communities from water near the shore, Antarctic Ocean - #280 | ecosystem: Environmental > Aquatic > Marine > Unclassified | place: Southern Ocean | collected 2014-10-01
GTAAGTCATCAAACCTTGCAGGCTATTCTGCACCTTGTCATGGCTCTCTTGGGTGCCGTCACCTAGGCGAATCAACCACTCACCGCTGAACTGCACATGGTAGTTCACCTCTTTGAGGGCCTTCACAGCGATGGCTGCCAGTCGCTGGTCGGATGAACGGGTCAGTGCTGTTAAATAATCCTGATGAAAAACATCATACAGGCATTGACGAACCAATGTGTCGCCCCAGTGTCCATTGGGTTGCTCCATCATGCTGTGGTTGTGGAAATCGCCCACGTCGCGCAGGTAGGCAATGTGATCTTCCGTCATGTCGCCGCCAATCAGTTCAGCTGCGTATTGGTAATACTGCCGGGCCAGGCCAATCAAGTCTAAGGAGATGTTGCTCAGGGCAATGTCCTGTTCCAGGATGGGTCCATGGCCACACCATTCAGACAGGCGATGCCCTAAAACCAAAGCATCATCCCCCAACTGAAGAACGTAGTTGGTTAAATCATCACATGTGTCCCACTTCATCTGGAATGTCATAAAAGGTTGGGTGGCGGTAAACTTTGTCGTCTGCTGGCGTGAAGAGCAGGTCTTTTTCATCGGGTGACGATGCGGTGATGGCTTCAGAGGGCACAACCCACAGGCTCACACCCTCACTTCGTCGGGTGTAAACGTCCCTTGCGTTTTTCAATGCCATGTCGGCGTCAGGGGCATGAAGGGAACCGGCATGCTTGTGTGCAAGTCCATTTTTGCTTCGGACAAAGACCTCCCATAGGGGCCAGTTGCTGGTATCGCTCATGATGCTTGATTTGCTAATTTTCTTGCAGCTTGTTTGGCTGCGAATGCGGTGGCGGCTTCTCGAACCCACCGACCTTCGTCATGGGCTTTGTTTCTGGCTATGAGCCGTTGCCTGTTGCAGGGGCCATCACCTTGAATTACACGGTAAAACTCATCCCAGTCGATTTCACCATAATCATAGGACTGCTTGGACTCGTCCCATTTGAGGTCCTCGTCCGGAATGCTTAGGTCCAAAAACTCTGCATGCACCACGGTTTTATCAATGAACTCTTGACGCAGCTGGTCATTGGACTTGCGTTTAATGCGCCATTTCATGCTTTGCTCAGAGTTGGGGCTGTTGTCATCTGTCGGGCCAAACATCATGATTGATGGCCACCACCAGCGGTTCAGCGCATCCTGTACCATGGCTTTCTGGTCTGATGTGCCGCGAGCAAGTTTCATGACGATTTCATAACCCTGGCGTTGGTGGAAGGACTCTTCCTTGCAAATACGGACCATGGCTCGGCTGTAGGGACCATAGGATGTCCGGCAAAGCATCACCTGATTAGCTATGGCTGCGCCGTCAACCAGCCAGCCAATGACGCCAATGTCTGCCCATGTCAGGCTGGGGTAATTGAAGATGCTAGAGTACTTGGCTTTGCCTGAAAGCAAGTCCCCCACCATGGTTTCCCGGCTTGTGCCTAGCGTTTCCGCCGCACTGTAGAGGTAAAGGCCGTGGCCTCCTTCGTCCTGCACTTTGGCAATCAAGATCAGTTTAGCGCGCAAACTTGGCGCACGCGTGATCCAATTAGCTTCAGGTAGCATGCCTACAATCTCAGAATGTGCGTGCTGGGAAATTTGACGAACCAAAGTCTTGCGGTACTTCTCAGGCATCCACTGCTTAGGTTCCACCCTGTTTTCAGCAGCTACGTAAGAATCAAAGGTTGTTGTTAAGTCGACAGCGTTCGCCATAAGTTCAATTGGTTGCCGCAATTTACCCCGACATTTACGAACCTTCCGTGAGAAATGTCATGGTCGGGATTCCGGCCATACTTTTGCTCCTGAATTAACCCATTTGGCATTCCATGTTCAAGCGTTTCAATAAAGCTTCTCAGACCCCACAAGGCCGCCTTTGCACCTTGAAATCTCAAAAGGGACGCAAGGCCACGTTCCAAGCCCTCACGGTCACCAACGTTGTGAAGGAAACCGTTGACTGCGTAAGCATTGCCTTTGAAAGCCCTTCGGATTTCACCTTTGTGCCCGGGCAATACCTGACGCTCAAGGTTGACATTGATGGGGAATCTGTTAGGCGGTCCTACTCCCTCTGTTCCCATGCCGTGAACGAGGACCTTTGTGTGGCAGTCAAGCGCGTAGAGGGAGGCAAGTTTTCTACATGGGCACAAAACGTGCAAGTGGGAGATGTGATTGAGAGCATGCCCCCGATGGGCAGCTTTGTGTTGGAGCCTGGCAGCAAACAGGCAAGGAACATCGTGTGCTTTGCCGCAGGTTCGGGCATCACCCCCATGCTCAGCATCATTAAGACCGCCTTGTCAGAAGAACCAGACAGTTTCATCAGCCTTTTTTACGGCAACAAAAACAGCGGATCCATCATTTTCAAGTCAGCCCTTGAAGACCTCAAGGACGCGTACATGGGCCGCCTTGAGGTGCGGCATGTTTTGAGCCGTGAAGACCAGGGCAGCGCTTTGCTTTACGGAAGAATGGACAAGGCAAGGCTTGAGGAGATGACACGGTCCTTTCCCGACATAGCGAAGGCCGATGAGGCATTTATTTGCGGGCCAGAAAGCATGATTCATGCGGCCAGCGAAGTGTTGATTGCTGCGGGACTCAAAAAGAAACAGGTTCACTTTGAGCTCTTCACCGCAGCCACGCCAGCCGATGAAAACACGGCAACAAAAGTGGAAAAGTCCAGCATTCAGCATGAGGTGACCGTCATCTTGGATGATGAAGAAACCCATGTGTCACAAAACGGCAAGACGGCCATTTTGGACGCGGCCCTCAAGGCAGGTGCAGACGTGCCGTTTGCTTGCAAGGGAGCTGTTTGTTGCACGTGCCGCGCCAAGGTTTTGGAGGGAACAGTCAACATGGACCTCAACTACTCCTTGACCGATGAGGAGGTTGCAGAAGGGTTTGTTTTGACCTGCCACAGCTTCCCGACCAGCAAGAAGGTGGTGGTTTCCTACGACGAATAACCAAGTACACCCATTGCCTTAAGCTTGCGGTGAATAGCTCGCTTCAGCGTTGCCTGCTTTGCGCCGCATCCATCGATGAGGTAAACCATCTTCCAAAAAGGGTTCGCGCTCAACAACGAAGCTAAAGGCCTCATAGAAATCCACCAGGTAGGTCTGTGCCATGATGACAATGTCGTGATCAGGCCAGGCAACCAGAGCATGATCCAAGGCTTGCTGAAAGACCTGCTTCCCTAAGTTTTCGCCACGCCTTGATGGCAAGGTAACCACGCGACCAATGCTGGCTTCATTCACGTGGAGTCCTGGGGGGAGCATGCGAGAGTATGCGATGACTTCACCTTGAGGGGTTTCTGTCCACACATGGTGCGAGCGCTGATCCAAATCGTCCAAATCCAAGTAGGGACAGTCTTGTTCCACCACAAAAACGGCTGCGCGAAGCTTCAAAATTTCATAGAGCTCCACCGTGTTGATGGCCTTGAAGGCCTTGCATTTCCATTCCATACTATAGGGCAATGTCGTACTTTTGGGGCTTCATTCAAAACAAAATTTTCCCCATGGCAAGCATGCTTCAACTCATCAAAGACTACCCGACGCACCTGAAGAGCTCATTAGCAAAAGCGAAGGAGCTCAGCTGGAAGGCTGGGTCATCTGACATCCAACATGTGGTGATCACCGGCCTGGGCGGAAGTGGCATCGGCGGATCTGTGGCGGCGGAAGTTTGTGCAGCATCAGCGACCGTACCAATCTTGGTCAACAAGGGCTACGCTTTGCCAGCCTGGGTCAACGCGAACACCCATGTGGTTGCGTGCAGCTACTCGGGCAATACAGAGGAGACCTTGTCAGCCCTTGAAGACGCATTAAAAGCTGGCTGCATGATCAGCGCCATCACCAGTGGTGGGCAGCTGCTGGAGCAGGCACAAGCTGCAGGTTGGAACCTCAGCATATTGCCTGCAGGCAACCCTCCTAGATCCATGTTTGGGCTGGCCATTGTGCAATTGATGGCCCACTTAGAAGCCATGAACATTGGGCTTGACTCAAGCTGGCAAACCCAGGTGTCAGACACTTCAGTGGGGTTGGCACAGCGACGCGACGCACAGATGGCTGAGGCCAAGGATTTGGCAAGGCAAATGCAAGGCAGAACCTACGCCATTTATGCAGCCTCCGGCGTGGCGGGCGTGGCCACGCGCTGGCGTCAGCAACTCAACGAGAACAGCAAGATGCCTGGTTGGGATTCAGAGGTGCCAGAGATGAATCACAATGAGATGGTTGGATGGGCCGGCGGAAACGATAGCCATGTTGCCGTCTTCCTACACAGCGACAATGACCACCCGTCCAACACCTTGCGCATGAATTTGAATGCAGAAGCCATTGAGGCCTACGGTGTGCCGGTTTTGCATGTTCACGCCTACGGCGAAGGCCACCTGGCACAGTGCCTGGATTTGGTTGCCATGGGAGACTGGGTCAGCCAGATCCTTAGCGAGGTGAACCAAGTAGACATCATGGACATTGTGGTCATTGAAAAGCTCAAGGCCGCATTGGCTGAAGCGGCAAAATCCTGACATGAAACGACCGCTTCGATTTGTGGACATGGGCCTTGTGAATTACCAGCGCGCCTGGGATATTCAAGAGGCCATTTTCGCGGAGGTTGTGGCCACCAAAATGACCAACCGCCAACGGGATGAGTCTATGCAGTTGCCCACCCAGGACAGCCTGTTGTTTGTTGAGCACCCGCATGTGTACACCTTAGGAAAATCCGGAGACATTGCCAACTTGCTACTCACCGAGGAGCAGCTCAAAGCAAAAGGCATTGTCTACCATAAAATCAACCGTGGTGGCGACATCACCTACCATGGTCCCGGCCAACTCGTTGGCTACCCCATCCTAGACTTAGAACAGCATTTCACGGATATCCATCGCTACCTCAGAACCCTGGAGGACGTGATCATTGCCACCCTGGCAGACTATGGGCTGAAAGGGGATCGAAGCCCTGGAGAGACGGGTGTCTGGCTGGATGTCGGAAGCCCTTTTGCTCGGAAGATTTGCGCCATGGGCGTGCGTGCCAGTCGATGGGTCACCATGCATGGATGGGCCTTCAATGTGAACACTGACTTGCAGTACTTTGACTACATCATTCCTTGTGGCATCAAGGACAAGGCCGTGACCAGCCTGCACAGTGAATTAGGCCACGCGGTGGATGAAAACGAGGTCAAACAGAAGGTGACAGCCCATTTCATTCAAGCATTTGGCATGGAACTCAAGCCAATGGAGCTCCAGGGAATGTTGCAGCCTGAAAATTGGCTACCTTTTCAGGCATGAATGCCATCGTGAAAAAACTTTTTGGAACCCTTGTCACCATAGGTTTACTCTATGTCCTGATTCATGCATCTTGGTACAATTACATCTTCAAAGGGGTCTACGCAACCTACCTACAGGGGCACACAACCGCCAATATTTTTGACGGGGAGTACTTTGATCAAGGCATCATTCACGCCCCGCCAGTTGGTATACCATGGCCGGAAGCTAAAAGCGCGGAATGGGCACCACCTACTGAGGTTCAACAGACCTTAGACGTCTATGAGACCGGCGCCTTTTTGGTCATTCACAATGACAGCATCCGCCACGAAGACTATGGAAATGGGGTCATGGCAAGCACCAAAACCAACAGCTTTTCCATGGCAAAATCCATCCTGACCATGATGGTTGAGATTGCCATTGAATCGGGTGATTTACCGGGATGGGACGCTTTAGCGATCGACTACGTGAAGGAGCTTCACGGCCCCGGCGCGTCACAATTAACACTGGCCCATTTGACGGGGATGTTGGCAGACCTGGATTGGGATGAAGACTATTACAACCCTTTTGGCATCACAGCAAAGGCCTTGTATGGCCGGGATTTGCGCGCCACAGTGACCGGTTGCGCCGTGGGCGATCAGGTGGGTCGGCACTACGAATACCAATCAGGTGCAACAGCTTTGTTGGGCTTTTGTTTGGAGGAGGCCACTGGCATGCCTTTGGCTGAATACGCCTCTGAGAAATTGTGGTTCCCTCTGGGTGCTGAAATGGATGCGTCATGGCACCTGGATGATGTGGGTGAGGCCATTTCCTTCTCCGGCTTCAATACCACAGCCAGGGATTTTGCGCGCATTGGCCATTTGGTTTTGAACCAAGGCAACGCCTTTGGGGAGCAGTTGATAGACAGCAGCTTTTTTGCCACAGCGACTGATCCGGGATTGGCACAATTTTACGGTTACTCTTTTTGGCTTGGCGACGCTCCATCACCTGATCCCTTGTCAGAAGCCACCAGACCCTTTGTTGCCCTTCGAGGCCATCTGGGGCAATGGATCATCACCTTCCCGGGCTTGGATTTGATCATTGTGCGAACGGGCCATGCAGAAGGCAAAGAGGCTGGTGAAGCCCTTCCTGCATCCTTCATGGCTGTGGCGTCAGCCTACGCGTGGAAGCTGCCTGCGGCCGGCCATTAAGATGGCAGAGTTTCACATCCAAAGCATCCATGCCGGCGAACAATTGCTGGTTAACGACATCCGCCTGAGCTTCAAGCAGGGCGAGTGTTTGGCGCTGGTGGGTGAGTCAGGATCAGGCAAGTCTTTGTCTGCGCTAGCCATGATGAACTTATTGCCCAACTCACTAACGTCAAAGGCCGCATTCGCCCATGGTGAGCAACCGCGGATTGCCATGGTATTTCAGGAGCCGATGTCTGCCTTGAACCCTTCCATGCGGGTGGGTCGACAGGTGGCAGAGGCCGCCGAGGCAAGCCTTGGCTTGAGCAGAAAGGCAGCCAATGAAAAGGCGTTGATATGGTTCAAGCACACGCAGATTGCAGACCCAGAACAATCATTCAAAAAGTACCCCCATCAAATGAGTGGCGGTCAGCGTCAACGGGTCATGATCGCTATGGCTATGGTAATGGATCCTGATATCGTGATTGCAGATGAGCCGACCACGGCCCTGGACGCCTCCGTCGCCGCAGACATTCTGTCCTTGATTCGACAGCTTCAAAAACAGGAAGGCATGGCCATGCTGCTCATCAGCCATGACCTATCAGAGGTGTCTAGGGTGGCTGATCGTGTGATGGTGATGCGTCAGGGACAGCTCATGGAGTCCGGCCCGACCCAGCAGGTTTTGAACCACCCAACATCTCCATACACTCAAGGCTTGATTGCGTCCAGGCCCCCAGAAGGTCGGCGCCCTAAACGTTTACCAACGGTTGAGGACTTCATGCAAAACAGGCCGGTTGATGACAGCGAGAGACCCGCCAGTCAATTGGGTCCCGTCTTGCTTGAAATTAGGCATTTAAGCAAGTCTTATGCGGGGCAGTCTGTGGTCAAGGACCTCAGTCTTGTCATCCATGAAGGAGAAACCTTAGGCCTGGTGGGCGCCTCTGGCTCTGGCAAGTCAACCATTGCCAAATGTTTGGTGAACCTGGTTCAGCCAGACGCAGGTGAAATACGCTACCGCGGCGAGCGCATCGATCAACTCCATGGCGCCAAACGCAAGGCATTGGCCCGAGACATTCAATACATTTTTCAAGACCCCTTTGCCTCCCTTTCGCCACGAATGACCATTGGTGACGCCATCACTGAGCCCATGGTTGTGCATGGTTTGCACAGCGACTCAGTGGACAGGAAGCAGGCCATGGAAGACCTGTTAAAGTCTGTGGGTTTTGAGGCGGCGGACGCAAGCAAGTACCCCCACGAGTTCTCTGGCGGGCAGCGCCAACGGATAGGTATTGCCAGGGCTCTGGCGGTTGAGCCTAAGTTGGTAATCTGTGATGAATCGGTGGCTGCTTTGGATGTCAGCATTCAGGCACAAGTGCTGAACCTTTTGAATGACCTGAAGGAGCGCCATGGCTTCAGTTACCTCTTCATCAGTCACGATGAATTGGTGGTTGATTACATGAGTGACGCCGTTCTTGTTTTAGACTAAAAAACGGGAAAAACAACCCATTTTAATCATTTTTAAAGGGTTTTTACCCATTTTAATGGCATTTTCTCGGTATTTAAAAAAACTCATTGAGGTTAAAAAAACAGACCCGATGGTCGTGTTTTACTAACAAATAAATGGCGGGTATTTGTAAGGGTAGTCAGTCAAGTCCGATCCAGACAGCCTGCAAGGGTACCAGTCTTTAAGGATTTCTGACCCCATCGATTCGTAGAATTTAATCGCCGGCGTGTTCCAGTCTAAAACCTCCCAATGCAGTCGCTGTGCCTCGATGGACCGAGCCCACTGAACGGTTGCCTCCATCAAGCGGCCGCCTATCCCCCGACCTCTCAAGGGGGCTCTAACAATCAGGTCTTCCAAGTGAGCGGTCAACCCTTTCCATGTTGAATACCGTTCATAGCAAAGCGCCATGCCGTAAACTTCATTTGAAGCGTCTGAAACAGCAAGCATGCAAACGAATTTTTTCAATTCCCAATCTTTTGTGAGCTGATCGATAGTCACAGAAACCTCTTCAGGTGCTTTTTCGAACAATGCCAACTCATGAATGAGCGACAAAACAGCTGGCATGTCTGATTTTTCAGACCAGCGAACCGAAATACCTTCTATTTGATCCTTCATGCTGCTAAAGTAATGACCACGGGTCCGCTTTAACCTCGCCCTTGATTGCCATGCAACGACGGGGTTGCTTCGAGCAGATTCAACTAAGGTTTGGGTTGCTTTTTGTTGGGTGGTTTTGCTTTGAGCTGAACCTGGTTTCTGTGTGTCCAGTGGACGAAGTCCTTCCGCTCAGCCCATGTGGACAAAACCCCGCCCAATTGGATCAGGAACTTGTTTTTCCTGACCTCCATGACCTCGCCCGCCTGACGGCCACCGTGCACAACCTTCACCTTGTCCCCCACCTTCACAGGCATGGACCATAGCAGCTCTAGGGCCTGGCGATTGGCTTGCTGTTTCACGGTTTCAATGCGCGTCACTTGGCGCTTGGTGGCTTTCACTCTCTCAGACACCAGGCGAACCATTCGGTCTTTGATCTCGTTGCGGGCCTTTTGTGTTTTTGCTTTTTGCCAACTGCTGGCCCATTGTTCCAGTCGCTTACCCCACATGAGTTGGTCGGCGATGGCTGCATTGTCCGTAGAGGCTCTGCTGAGTTTATTTTCCAGGGATTGAATCTGCTTGTCCTGTGTTTGCTTCAGGTTTTCCAAGTCCTCAAGTCGCTTGCTTACCTCTGTCCGGTTTTTGTCCAGGGTGCTTCGCTGCTTTTGCAAACCAACCAACAGCCGGTCCACCGCCAAGCTGTCTGCAGCAAGGATTTGTTTGGCCTCTTTCATGAGCCTTTTTGGCAAGCCTACCCGCTGCGCCACTTCAAATGTGTACGAGGATCCCGGGACGCCCATGATCAACTGAAACAAGGGCTCAAAGCTTGACAGGTCAAAGGCCATGTTGGCGTTGCATGCGCCTTCAAGCTCCTCCCCTAAGGCTTTGATGCTGTTGTAGTGTGTGGTGAACACCCCGAGGCACTGGCTCAGGTGGAGCTCTTGCATGCAAACTGACGCCATGGCTGAACCAAGCTCAGGGTCCGAGCCACTACCAAACTCGTCGACCAAGCACAGGGTGTTGGCGTTTGCCTCCGCCATCATGTCTCGCACTTTGGTGAGTTTGCCCGAATAGGTGGACAGTTCGTTTTCAACACTTTGCGCGTCACCCAGGTCAACCATGATACGATCAAACCAGGGCAAAACAGTTTTAGGGTGAGCGGGTATTAGCAAGCCACTTTGCAGCATCATCTGAAAAAGACCAACCGTCTTCAAGGCTAGGGATTTTCCGCCCGCATTGGGGCCGCTAATCACCAACAATCGCTGCGAGGGGTTGAGCTGAACATCCAAGGGAATGATGTCCGCTGAATCGCCTTGGTGGGCAGCCCGAAGGACGGGGTTAATGCCTTTTTTGATATCCAAGGTCATGTCGTGACTGATGCGTGGAAGCATGCAGCCTTCCACCTCAGCAAAGCGGGACCGTGCATGCAGGCTGTCCAGGGCATGAAGGCGCTCATCGCAGCCTTTGATTTCTTGCCTGAATGGTTGTATTTCAGCTGTTAGTGCTTTGAGTATGCGGCGAATTTCCTGCATCTCTTGGTCCAATAAATCTCCGATTTCCGCATTGATAGCTAAGCATTCAATGGGCTCGAGGTAGGTCAAGGATTGCTTGGCAGAGCTGCCATGAAAAGCGCCGTTGACTTTGCTTTTGTACGCCGACTTAATAGCCAACACGCGCCGGTCATTGCTCACCGATTCGCGGATATCAGCCAGCCAACCTGACTTGTCCATGCGGCGCATCACTTGGTAAAATAAGCGATCACCTTGAGATCGCCTACTGGTTAGCTCAAGGCGAATGGCTTTGAGCTCCTTGGATGCGTTGCCTCGGATTTGCCCGTTGCGCTCAAACACCCCATCAATGGCTGCGGGTATCTCAGGAATGGGTGGAAATGGGCGAAGCATCGCCGCCATTGATGGGGCTTGCTCACGGTGTTTTTGTGTGAAGCGGTAAGCGTTGGCGTAGGCGTTGGCTTGCGCATGAATGGCCATGAATAGCTCTACGGGCAGGACCGCATCCTTGACCCGCAACAAAGGCATGGCGTCATCGATCGCTTCTGCCGCTACCGCAGGCAAGCGGTGTCCCTGCTCACTTAGCTTCAACAGCTCGTCCACCTGGGACAGCTCCTCCTCCATGGCCCGGCGATTTGCACTAGGCTTTAAGTCAATCAAGGCCAGCCGTGCCTTATTGGTGGACGCATAAGACGCCACCATGGCGGTTAAGGTTGTGAAATCTAACGCCTCATGCGCGGACGTTGGGTACATCATGGTGAGGTCGTGCTTGCGGGTTTTTGGGGTCGTCAATCAGCTTGGCTCAGCTTGCTTCAGTGCCAATTGTTGCTGACGTTTAGGCCTCCGGCTTTGCTTCAGGCTCAGGCGCTGCATCCTCTGCAATAGTCAAGTCCATTTGGCAAACAGGGCAAGTGCCCTCTTCTTCATAAACTCGGCCCTCCTCACAATCCATGGGGCAGGCGTAGTGATTGTGGCTGTGTGCCTCTTCACTCACAGCCTCTGTGCTTTCCTCTGTGATGCTGGTTGACTCGTCTTTTTCACAGCTTTCACCGCAGCAACAGCTACTTAAGCTAGAAACAGCGATGGCTAGTGCGCCAAGTGTGATTGTTGAAACTCTCATGGTATTGTGGTTTGGTTGATGGTTGGCAATTTACGCTTTCTCTTGGCGCATTTGGGGAAAGAATAGCACCTCTTGGATGCTTGACTGGTTGGTGAACAGCATTGCAAGGCGATCCATGCCAATGCCAATGCCCGATGTAGGTGGCATGCCGTACTCTAGGGCCCTAAGAAAATCTTGATCAATGAACATGGCTTCGTCGTCCCCTTTTTCTGTCAGGGCCAGCTGCTCTTCAAAGCGGGCGCGCTGCTCAATGGGGTCATTGAGCTCACTGTAGGCGTTAGCTATTTCTTTGCCGTTGATCATCAGCTCAAAGCGCTCAGTCAACCTTGGGTCGTCCCTGTGTGCTTTAGTTAGTGGCGACATCTCAACAGGGTAGTCGGTGATGAATGTTGGCTGTATGTAGTGTGCTTCGCAGCGCGAACCAAATATTTCATCAATGATTTTTCCTGAGCCCCACTCGGGTGCCGATTCAATGCCAATGCTTGTTGCCGAATCCCTCAGCTCTTGTTCAGACTGCCCTATCAAATCCAAACCTGTGTGGGTTTTGATGGCGTCCAAAATAGGCACGCGAGGGAAAGGTGTTTTCAACGCGATGACATTATCTCCTGACGGTAGGTCAGTGCTGCCAAGCACCTCTTTAGCCATGGACTCCAAAAGGTTTTCTGTGAAGGCCATCATCCAGTGGTAGTCCTTGTAGGCCACGTACAGTTCCATCACCGTGAACTCTGGATTGTGTGTTCGGTCCATGCCTTCGTTGCGAAAGTCTTTTGCAAACTCATAAACCCCTTCAAAGCCACCCACGATCAGTCGCTTCAGGTAGAGCTCGTTTGCTATCCTTAGGTACAGGGGCATGTCTAAGGTGTTGTGATGGGTGACAAATGGTCGCGCAGCTGCGCCGCCAGGTGTGGGTTGTAAAATGGGCGTCTCCACCTCCATCCAGCCTTGGTCATCAAAGTTTTTTCGCATGGCCCGCATCATCTTGGATCGGGTGATGAATGTGGATTTCACCGTTTCATTGACCACCAGGTCAACATAGCGCTGTCGGTACCGCAATTCTGGGTCTGCAAAGGCGTCATGCACCTTGCCGTCCGCGTCCGTTTTAACCACAGGAAGCGGCCTGAGGGCTTTTGCAAGCACCGTCAATTTCGCAGCCCTTACTGTTGTTTCGCCTGTTTTTGTGGAGAATACTTCGCCCTCAACGGCCACGAAGTCGCCGATGTCCAGGTGCTTCTTGAAGACGTCATTGTACAGGCTTTTATCCTCTAGGGGACAGATTTCATCGCGGCTAACGTAGGCTTGAATTCGGCCCTCGCTGTCTTTTATAACCATGAAGGATGCCTTACCCATGATGCGTTTGCTCATGATTCTTCCCGCCACACAAACTGCATTGAGCGCCTCGGGGTCCTTGGAAAATTGGGCATGAATTGCCGCTGAGCTATGGGTCACTGGGACCTCTGCTGCTGGGTAGGGGTTGATGCCCATTTCCCGCATCTTTTCTAGAGATGCTCGACGCAGTATTTCTTGTTCATTGAGTTGTTGCTCCATGGGGTAAAGATAATCCCGGTCTGCATGCACTTACCTTTGCCGTTCACATGAATTCTAACATGACACAAAGTAACGTCCGCGTTCGGTTTGCGCCAAGCCCCACGGGTCCTCTCCATATGGGGGGGGTGCGCACAGCACTCTACAATTACCTCTTTGCCAAGCAGCACGGAGGCAGCTTCATTCTTCGCGTTGAAGACACTGATCAGACACGATTTGTGCCTGGCGCAGAAGCCTACATTGTTGAGGCGTTGAACTGGTGTGGCATTGGGCCTGATGAAGGTATTGGTTCTGGCTTACCTGATGGCGGACCTCATGCGCCTTACCGGCAGTCTGAGCGCAAGCCGATGTACCGCGCTTACGCCGATCAGCTCCTTGAATCGGGCCACGCCTACATCGCCTTCGATAGCCCGGAAGAGTTAACGGCCATTCGTGAGCGCGCAAAATCTGTTGGTAAAGCCAATTTCCAATACAACAGCATCACCCGGACCACCCTTCGCAACAGCCTAACCCTTTCTGAAGATGAGGTTCAGCGACTGCTTGATGCGGATGAGCCCTACGTCATTCGTATGAAAATCCCCCGCAACGTGGAGGTGAAGTTTGAAGACATGGTTCGCGGCTGGGTTCGTGTTGACAGCGCTCACATTGATGACAAAGTTTTACTCAAGGGCGACGGCATGCCAACCTACCATTTAGCCAACATTGTGGATGACCACTTGATGGGTATCACCCACGTGATTCGCGGTGAAGAGTGGTTGCCCTCCGCGCCACTTCATGTCTTGTTGTATGAATGCTTTGGCTGGCAGGCGCCTGCCTTTGCTCACTTGTCTTTGTTGCTTCGTCCTGACGGGAATGGTAAACTATCCAAGCGAGACGGGGACCGCCTTGGCTTCCCTGTATTCCCCATCAATTGGGTCAACCCCAGCAATGGTGAGACCGCAAGCGGCTACCGTGAGCTTGGGTTTTTACCGCAAGGCTTTGTCAATATGTTAGCCTTTTTAGGCTGGAACCCTGGCAACAACGAAGAAATCTTTTCCTTGGATGCTTTGGTTGAGCAATTCAACCTGAGCAAAGTCCACAAGGCAGGCGCTCGCTTTGATTTTGCCAAGGCTCGGTGGTTCAACCAGCAGCATTTGCGCGCCCTAGACCCTTCTGTGCTTCGCGAACTCTTGATGGATGAGGCGGCCAATCGGGGCTTCTCTATTGCCAGCCCAGCCATGGCTGATGCCTTGCTTGAGTTGTTCGTCGAGCGCGCTGAATTCATCAGCGATATTTTGGATGCGTCCACCAGTATTTTCGAAGCACCCACAGTCTATGAGGAAAAAATGGTGGCAAAAAAATGGACCCCTGACGCCGCCGGCTATGTGCGTGGGTTGAAGGCTTTGTTTGCTGACACCGACTACAGCGCGGAGTCTTTGGAGGCCGCATTCAAAACCTATTTAGCCTCCCATGAGTTAGGGTTTGGCCAGGTTGGACCTGTGTTGAGGCTGGCGATTGCCGGTGTCACCAAAGGACCTTCCATTTTCGCCGTTATGGCCCTTTTGGGGCAACCCGCAGCAGAGTCCCGCATGGATGCTGCCATACAAACCTTAGGTTAAGCCTAGTACGGTCATGCGCTTAAGTGAAGACTTTTCTAACAACAACCTGCAACAAATCGATGTGGTCGATCAGCGTGAATACGCTTACCACGGATGCATGGACGAGGAGGCTGCCATTGGTTCCGACTACCTGATCAACTGCTCAGTGTGGGCAGACTTGTTGCCTAGCGCCCAGAGTGATGCCTTAGCTGACACCGTCGACTACGTCGCAATTCGCATCATTGTCAGTGAGGAGATGGCCATTCGGGCGGCCTTATTGGAAACAGTGGTTCAAAGAATTTGTCAAAGAATATTTACGGATTTGCCTCAGGCTCAGCGTTGTAGCGTTAAATGTTGCAAATTGAACCCACCAATTGATGGTGATGTGGCGGCAGTATGTGTTCGCTTCACGTCGATGCGTTAAATTTGTGCCACAGAAAGGGTCTCGTGGCCGAGTGGTTAGGTAGGGCTCTGCAAAAGCTCGTACAGCGGTTCGAATCCGCTCGAGACCTCACTAGTTAGTGACTAAGCGGTCAGCAATTAATTTGTTGACCGTTTTTTTATAGCTTCGGCAAATGAATAGCATCAATCCTCAAGTTTTCGAGTTTTTCAGCCGCCTCAGAGAGAACAATAATCGAGAGTGGTTCGAGCAGCACAAGCCAGAGTTCAAAAATCTTGAATTGGAGGTAAAGGCGTTTAGTGGCCATCTTTTTGATCAAATCAGTGCCCATGATTCTTTGGAGCGGTGGAAGCTAATGCGAATTTATAGGGACGTCCGTTTTTCGAAAAACAAGACCCCTTATAAGACAAATTTCGGA
>Ga0308017_1000325_pt1 | contig 15055 bp, 17 predicted proteins | sample Neamet280_FD_203145 | JGI IMG/M metagenome (GOLD analysis project Ga0308017, IMG submission 203145) | Marine microbial communities from water near the shore, Antarctic Ocean - #280 | ecosystem: Environmental > Aquatic > Marine > Unclassified | place: Southern Ocean | collected 2014-10-01
ACCATCCGAGCAGCTCGCTCACAGCTGGTATCAAACTCGCTGCGCTCGGCTTGAAATGAATAAATCAGGGACAACTACTTCAGAGGCGAATCCAGCCTGTCGCTGATGGGTGGCTTCGGCGAGGTCAAACTCGGCCGCAGCACGACCGTCTACAACGACGTGCGTGCCCTGGGCGAGAGCCGCGATGTGTTCGGCTCGGCCTTCACCGCTTCCCGCAACGGCGTGTTCAAGTCGGGCGGCGACTATGCCCGGCGCTTCGACAACAAGATCAGCTACTACAGCCCCAACATGGGCGGCTTCTACGCGGGCATCGACGTCTCGCTGGACGAGAAGGCCGGCGTCTCCCAGGACAAGTACGCCTTCAAGGCCGGCTACAAGCAAAAGGAATTCGAGGTCGCTCTGGCCCACCAAAACGAGAAGGACAAATCCGACAAGTACACCGCGCTGGCCGCGATGTATGACTTCGGCAGCTTCTCGGTGTCGGGCGCATACAACCAGCGCAAGGGCAGCGCCGCCAACGGCGACGACAGCGAATACGCGCTGGGCGTGACCGTGCCGGTCGGGGCCTGGGCCTTCTCCGGCGGCTATGCCTACAGCAAGACCAAGGACTCGGCCGGCGGCGCCAAGAACGGCAAGGCCAGCGGCTTCGCCCTCGGCGCCACCTATGCCCTGTCCAAGCGCACGCGCCTGTACGCCGGCTACCGCGACGTGGTGGTGATGAACAACGTCGGGGCCAAGACCAAGGACGAGCGCCTGGTCGCCTTCGGCATGCGCCACGACTTCTGATCGCGGCCCTGTCCGCACACGGGCGGTGACGGGCCGCCCGATCTCTCCAAAAACGCTCCTTGGGACGGGCTTTCTGCGGAAAGCCCGCTTTTTTTCTCAGGACAGGGCACGCTGGCGCCACGCGGCCAGCGCCCCCAGCCACAGCGCCCCCGCCGAGAACACCAACCCCCGCTCCAGCCCCCCGGGGCCGTCGCCGATCCAGCCCACCACGGCCGGGCCGACGATCTGGCCCAGCGCAAACACGATGGTGAACAGGCTGATGCCACGCGCCCACTGCGCCGGCGGCAGGTTGTGGCGCACCAGCGCGGTGGTCGATGCCACCACGGACAAAAACACCGCGCCAAACAACACCCCAGAAGCCAGCACCAACGGCCAGGCATGGCCCAGCGCGGGCAGCAGCGTGGCCAGCCCCAACAGCGCGTTGAGGCGTGCCAGCGGCTGGCCATCGCGGTGACGGTCCAACAGCCCCGCCCACAGGCGGGACGACAGCATCACCGCCACCCCCAGCAGGGTGTAAAACAGCGTGATCGCGCCACCGTCGACGCCGCGCTCGCGCAGCAGCGCGATGACAAACGTCATGTAGCCGATGTAGCCCACCCCAAACAAGGCGTAGCCCGCCAGCGAGGGGGCAAACGCCCGCAGCAGCGCCCCGGTGTGGGCCGGCCCCCCGGCAGCGGCGGGCGCCGGCGAACTGGCCGGCGCCGGCGGGGCGGCGCCCGTCAGCCCCAGCGTGCCCAGGCCGCGCCAGGCGTGGACCAGGCCCCCGGTGGCCGCCAGACAGGCCACGGCCAAGGCCCACCAGGCCCACGCCCAGGCGTGCGGCCGATCCGCCGCCCAAGCCAGCACGGCCGGCACCGCCAGCGACGACAGCACGATGCCGCTGCCCACGCCACCATAGTACAGGCCCAGCATCAGGCCGGCATGGCGGGGCCAGACACTGCCCAGCCGGGCCGCCAGCAGCCCCCCGGCCACGAACACCCAGGCACTGGCGATGCCCGCCAGCCAACGCTGGATCAGCAGCGGCCCATCGGCCGTCAAAAAACCGCTGCCCGCCATGAACAGCGCCGCCAACGCCGACCCGCCCAGCAACACCGCCGCCGGACCATGGCGGCGCATCAGCGCAGGGACGGTGAGTGCCCCGACCAGATAGCCCACCGCATTGGCCGTGTTCATGGCGCCGGCGAGCAGATAGCTCCAGCCCAGATCCGCGCGCATCGGCGGCAGCAGCAGGCCATAGGCAAAGCGGGTGATGCCCAGTGACACCGCCGCCCCCAGCGACAGCCACAGCGCGAGCACCAGACCGCGGCGCAACGGCACCGGGCAAGCGGATCCCTGTTCGAGGCGAGACATGGCCCCGCATTGTGACGCGGGCCTTTCTATCCTGTCACACCATGCGCGACACCCGAATGCCCTCCCCTTCCGCCCCCGTATCCGCCGAGCGCCTGGCGGCGCTGCAAGCCGCCGAGCGCGAGCGCTTCCTGGCCGAACACCCCCGCTCGCGCGTGCTGGCCGGGCGCAGCGCGGCGCACTACCTGTTTGGCGTGCCGCTGCACTGGATGCGCGACTGGCCCAACCCCGTGACGCTGTTCGTGCGCAGCGCCCACGGGGCGGAACTCACCTGCGCCGACGGGCATGGCTACGCGGACTTTTGTCTGGGCGACACCGGGGCGATGTTCGGCCACTCCCCGGCCCCGGTGGCGCGCGCCATCGCCGAGCAGGCGGCGCACGGGCTGACCTGCATGCTGCCCACCGAGGCGGCAGCGGGCGTCGGTGAACGGCTGGCGCAATGCTTTGGCTTGCCGTTCTGGCAGTTGGCCCTGTCCGCGAGCGACGCCAACCGCTTCGTGCTGCGCTGGGCGCGCGCGGTCACCGGCCGGCCGCAGTTGTTGGTGTTCGATGGCTGCTACCACGGCGCGGTGGACGACACGCTGGTGGACCGCGACCCCGCGACCGGCAGCACGGTGCGCCGGCCATCGGTGCTCGGCGCGGTGCACGACCACCCCGATTTCACGCGGGTCATCCCCTTCAACGACCTGACCGCGCTGGAGCGCGCGCTGGCCGATGGGCAAGTGGCCGCCCTGCTGGCCGAGCCCGCGCTGACCAACTTTGGGCTGGTGCCGCCCGAGCCCGGCTTCTGGCCGGCGGCTCAGGCCCTGTGCCGCCGCTACGGCACCCTGTTGGTGCTGGACGAAACCCATACCCTGTCCAGCGGCGTCGGCGGCCATGCGCGGGCGCACGGGCTGGCACCCGACGTGTGGGTGGCCGGCAAGGCCGTCGCCGGGGGCGTGCCCTGCGCACTGTACGGCGTGACCGCCGATCTGGCGGCCCGCATGCAGGCGGTCAAACAGGGTGCACCCGAGGGGCACAGCGGCATCGGCACCACACTCACGGCCAACGCCCTGGCCATGGCCGCGCTGGATGCGGCCTTGCAGCATTTGCACACGCCAGCCAGCTATGCCGCCATGAACCGCGTCGCCGATGCGCTGGAAGCCGGCTTGACCGAGCGCTTGCGCGCCCGTGCCCTGCCCTGGACCGTGACACGGCTGGGCGCCCGGTTGGAACTGCAGTTCATGCCCGAGACGCCGCGCAACGCCGACGATGTGCGCCGCCATGCCCAGCCGGCGCTGGAAGCCAGCCTGCACCTGTTCCTGCTCAACCGCGGGGTGCTGCTGACCCCGTTCCACGGCATGATGCTGTGCTCGCCGGCCACCTCCCCGGCGCATGTGGATCGCCTGCTGAACGCCTTCGACGACTGGCTGGCCGCCCTGGGTTTGTGAGGTCACGCCCCGAGGCCGATGGGCGCCGGGGCCACCTCCAGAATGCGGCGAAACAGCCGCTCGTAGGCCGGATCGGGCGCATAACGGCCCGTCAGCGGGTCGCGGTTGGCCTCGAACGCCTCGTCCAGCGCCCGCCAGTCGGCTTCGTCGAGCACGCGCTGGGCCGCGGGCAGGATTTCCTGCTCCTCCAGCCGCATGTGCTCCAGATAAAACCCGACATAGCGCTCGCAGGCCTCGACGAAGGCGGCCTGGCGGTCGTCGCCCAGCCATTCCCAGGCCAGCAGCCGGTGCTGCAATTCGCGCACCTGCGACTCGCCCTTCATGTGGTCCTGCTCCAGCCGGGTGATGACGGGCAGCACGGCCGGCTCGCGCTTGGCCACGCGCGGAAAGAGCAGATCGGATTCCTTCGGGTGGTGCAGCCGTTCCGGAAACTCATCGATGTAGAACAGCATCGCGCGCAGCGTGTCGAAAAAGCGCGCGCGGTCATCGCCCGGGCCACGCCGGATCAGCCACAGCAACGACTGCAGCATCGCTGCCAGCGCGGCGTGTTCGTCGCGAATGGTACGCAGGGCACTCGAAGCATGCATGGGGGACTCCCGCCAAATGGCCACGGCCCGCCACTGTCGGGTGCCGGGCCAAGCGCGAGCATGCCCCAGCCTGAGGTGGGCGATGTTGACCCAAGTCAATGCGGCGCGGCAGGCGGCAGCGGTGCCGGGCGCCAACGCGTCAGCCATAAGGCATTGCTCACGACGCTGACCGAACTCGCGGCCATCGCCGCGCCGGCAAGCACCGGGTCCAGCCACCCTAAGGCCGCCAGCGGAATCCCCGCCACGTTGTAAATGAAGGCCCAAAACAGGTTCTGGCGAATCTTGCGCACCGTGCGTGCCGAAATATCGAGCGCCGCGGGCACCAGTGCCGGGTCACCGCGCAACAGCGTGATGCCCGCCGCGTGCATCGCCACGTCCGTGCCACTGCCCATGGCCATGCCGACGTCGGCCGCGGCCAGCGCCGGGGCATCGTTGACGCCATCGCCCACCATGGCCACCGGGCCAGCGACGGCCTGCCATTCGCGCACCACGGACACCTTGTCCGCCGGCAGCACCTCGGCCCGTACCTCGCCCGCTTCCGGCCGCAGCCCCAAGCGGCGCGCCATCGCCTCCGCCGAGGCCCGCTGGTCGCCCGAGATCATGACAACCCCGATGCCACGCGCCCGCAGGGCCGCGATGGCGGCGGCCGCGGTGGGCCGCGGCTCGTCGGCAAAGGCCAGTAGCGCCAGCGGCCGCCACACAGGATCGTCGTGCCAGGCCAGCACTGCCAGCGTCGCACCGTCTCGCTGCGCCAGCGCCTGCACCTCGGCCCACCGAGCAGGCAGACCCTCACCCGTCCAGCGACAGCCCAGCTCCGCCATCCAGCCCGGACTGCCGAGCGCCAGCGAAACGCCCTGCACGCGCCCTTGTACACCCCGGCCGGGCACCGCTTGCACCGCCTCGGCCGGCTCTGGTTGCCCCTCGCCGATGGCTGCCAGCACCGCCTGCGCCAACGGGTGGTTGCTGCCCATTTGCAGGGCAGCCGCCGTGCGCAATGCGGCCTGTTCATCGACGCCCTCGGCCGGCGCAAGCGCCAGCAGCCGCGGGCGCCCCAGGGTGAGCGTGCCGGTCTTGTCGAACGCGACGGTACGCACCTTGTGTGCCGCCTCCAGCGCTTGTGCATCCTTGACCAGGATGCCGTGGCGCGCCGCTGCTCCTGTGCCGGCCATGATCGCCGTGGGCGTGGCCAACCCCAGGGCACACGGGCAAGCGATCACCAACACCGCCACGGCGTTCAACACGGCGCTCTCCAGCGGGGCACCGCCCACCGTCCCCCACAGCACGGCAGTGGCCAGCGCCACCACCACCACCACGGGCACGAACACTGCCGCCACCCGATCCACGGTCTGCTGCACCGGCGCCTTGTGCGCCTGCGCGTCTTGCACCAACGCGATGATGCGTTGCAGCATCGATTGCGCGCCCGTGGCGGTCACGCGCACCTCGATCGCCCCGTCGCCATTGAGGCTGCCGCCGGTCACGGCATCGCCTTCGGCCTTTTCCACCGGCAACGGTTCGCCGGTCAGCAGCGACTCGTCGACCTGCGTGCGGCCCCGCTCGATCACGCCGTCGGCGGGAATGCGCTCACCCGGGCGCACCAGCACCCGGTCGTCGGGCAACAGCTCGGAAACGGGGACATCGACCACGGCGTCACGTCGCACGCCGTCGGGCAGCAAGTGCGCACGCTCGGGCCGTAGCGCCTGCAGCGCCCGAATGGCCGCCAACGTGCGGCGCTTGGCGCGCGCCTCCAGCCACTTGCCCAGCCGCACCAGCGCGATCACCATGGCGGCGGCTTCGAAGTACAAATGCGGCTCGGTGCCCGACGGCGCGCGCCACCACAGCCACACGCTCATGCCCCAGGCGGCCGAAGTACCCAGCGCCACCAGCAGTTCCATGTTGCCGCTGCCATGGCGCAGCGCCTGCCAGCCCGCCCGGTAAAAACGCGCCCCCAGCCCAAACTGCACCGGCGTCGCCAGCAAGGCCTGCCACAGCGGCGGCAACATCGCGTGCACCCCCAACGGCTGCAGCAGCATGGGGGCCACCAGCGGCAATGCCAACAGCAGGCCTGCCAGCACCCACCACCCCTCGCGCCGCAGTGCGGCATCCTGCGCGGCCTGCGCAGCGTCCGTATCCTCGTCCAGCGAACGAGGGTCGTACCCCGCATCGCGGATGGCGCGCTGCAGCCGCGCCGGCAACTCTGCGGCCAGTGTCGGGTCCGCCCGCCACTGCACCCGCGCCGACTCGGTGGCCAGGTTGACGCTGGCCGACACCACCCCGGGCACGCGCTGCAGGGCCCGTTCGACCCTGGCCACGCACGAGGCACACGTCATGCCGCCAATGCCCAGATCGCACTGGCCCGTGGTTTCGGCATCGGAAGGCGCAACGGTGGAAGTCATACCCAACGAGTATGCAACGGATGGGCGGCGACTTATGATGCAGGTGTCGTTTTTCCTGCTGTGAGTCCATCCCATGCAACACGCCTTCACCGTCACCGGTATGTCTTGTCAACACTGCGTGCGCGCGGTCACGCAAGCCGTCCGCGCCCTCGACCCCGACGCCACGGTGCGCGTCGATCTCGACGCCCAACGCGTCGAGATCGAGTCGTCGCGGCCCCGCACGGAACTGGCCCAAGCCATCCGCGACGAGGGCTACACCGTCATCGACTGACGCGGCTCGCCCGTCGACGGCATCGCCCCCCGGGGCGTTGCGACCACCAACCGCGGGTTGCCCGCCGCCTTGATGGCATCGCGGCAGGCAACCCGTGGTTTTTTTGCGTGCGAACAACCCTGTGGATATCGAGCGGGTAACGAGACGGTTATCCACCGAGGGGCGAGCACCAAGCAACATTGTTCCCGTTGGCGCTGCCCCTTTCTGCCACCCAGCCCACAGGGTTGAGCGTCTCGCAACCCATTGTTGCATCGCCAGATCACGGTCTTGTCCACGGCCGAGGCCGACGTTCTAGCTACGACGACTACCATGATCGATTCAAAAGAAGAAAAACAGGGAAAACGCCATTGGCCCATTGGCACGATGGCGCACCGCGCCTCGCCAACACGGAGGGGCGACGCTGCTAAGATGCGCACCGAATGCACGCCATGTCCGCCCCACCCACCGTTGCCCTCGAGATTCGCCACGGCCAACTGCCGCTGGTGGTGGCCCGTCTGCGCGGGCCGGATGTGGCAGCGGTGTTGGCCGAGCTCGAGCAGCGCTATGGCGGCGCGCCCGGCTTTTTCGAGGATGAGCCGCTCTTGCTCGATTGCGCCGACTGGGCGGGCGCGGCGAACGCGCCGACACCGCTGGAGCAGCAAGCCTTGCTCGATGGCTTGCGTGCGGCAGGGTTGCGTCCGCTGGCGTTTTGTGCGGCCCCCCCGATGTGGCGAGACGCCTTCCTGGCAGCAGGGCTCGTCGAGGCCGAAACCCCTCCAGCGGCAGCGGTTCGCAGTGGTGCCGCGCCTGCTGCTGCGCCGACCGTATCCGTCGAGACGGCACCGGCGGCGCCGAGCTCCGCGCTGGTGATCGATCGGCCCTTGCGGTCGGGTCAACAGGTGTATGCGCGCGGCCGCGACCTGGTGGTGCTGGCGATGGTCAATCCGGGCTCGGAAGTCATCGCCGATGGCCACATCCACGTCTATGCGCCGTTGCGGGGGCGGGCCATCGCCGGGGCGCGTGGTGACACCCAGGCGCGTATCTTTTCGTTGGCGCTGGAGCCCGAGCTGGTCTCCATTGCTGGGATTTATCAAACGGCAGAAAAGCCCTGGCCCGACGCCGTGCGCGGCAAACCCGCGCAGGTGCGGCTGTCCACGGGCCCGGACGGGGACAAGCTGTTGTTCGAACCCCTGTCCTCTTGAACACCATTTTTGGATCGAAAGCGGTTTCCATGGCCAAAATCGTCGTCGTTACATCGGGCAAAGGTGGCGTAGGCAAGACCACGACCAGCGCCTCGTTCGCCACCGGTCTGGCCCTCAAGGGGCTCAAGACAGTGGTCATCGACTTTGACGTCGGTCTGCGCAACCTCGACCTCATCATGGGCTGCGAGCGGCGCGTGGTGTACGACTTCGTCAACGTCATTCAGGGTGAGGCCAATCTGAACCAAGCGCTCATCCGTGACAAGCAGGTCGACAACCTCTACGTGCTGGCCGCCAGCCAGACGCGCGACAAAGAAGCGCTCAAGCAGGATGGCGTGGAGCGCGTGCTCCACGACCTGGCGGGCATGGGGTTCGAATACATCGTGTGCGACTCGCCCGCGGGCATCGAAACCGGCGCGCTCATGGCCATGCACTACGCCGACGAGGCGCTGGTCGTGACCAACCCGGAGGTCTCGTCGGTGCGCGATTCGGACCGTATCCTGGGCATGCTCAGTTCCAAGACCAAACGCGCGATCGAAGGCCGCGAGCCGGTCAAGGAGCACCTGCTGATCACGCGCTACAACCCCAACCGCGTGCAGGACGGGCAAATGCTGTCGCTGCAAGACATTCAAGACATCCTGCGCATTCCGCTCATCGGCGTCATTCCCGAAAGCGAAGCCGTGTTGCAAGCGTCCAACCAAGGGGTACCGGCCATCCACCTGCAAGGCACCGATGTCTCGGAGGCGTACAAGGACGTCATCGATCGCTTCTTGGGCCAGGACAAGCCGCTGCGCTTCATCGAGGCCGAAAAGCCCAGCTTTTTCAAGCGCCTGTTCGGGAGGTGAGCGCCGTGTCCTTGCTGTCCTTTTTGCTGGGCGAAAAGAAAAAAACCGCGGCGGTCGCCAAGGAACGGCTGCAGATCATCCTGGCGCATGAGCGTTCCGGGCGCAATGCGTCGGAGCCCGACTATCTGCCCGCCCTGCAGCGCGACCTGGTCGCCGTGATCGGCAAATACATCCCGATCAATCCCGACGACATCAAGGTGCACCTCGAGCGCCAGGATAATCTGGAGGTGCTCGAAGTCAAGATCGAGCTGCCCGATGCCCGCTGACGCGCTGGCAGGGTGGGCCGATGCGATCGGGACCGTGGCCGCCGTGTTGACCACGGCCAGCTTCGTGCCGCAAGCATGGTTGACGTGGCGCACGCGCGACGTTTCGGGGATCTCGCTAGGGATGTACAGCGTGTTCACCACCGGGGTCGCGTGCTGGCTGGTCTATGGCATCTTGCTGGGCGCGTGGCCCATCATCATCGCCAACGCCATCACGTTGAGCCTGGCGCTGGCGATTTTGACGATGCGCATCCGCTACGGTGGCGCAGGCGATTCAGCCCGAACCCGCTGATCAGGCCGCCGCGCGCTGCAGCCGATCCCGCACCCCATCCCACGCGGCATCGGCCGGCGGCCGCTCCACCCAGATCAGGCGCGTGTCATCCGCATCCAGCGCGCGCAAGACGGCAAACAGCTCGCGCGCGCAAGCGGCGGCATTATCGGGCATGCGTGCCATGCGGACATGCGGGCTTAGCACCCGCAGCGGCGTGCGGTGATAGACCGCCAGCTGACGCGCCTCGCCGCCCAGCAGGTCGAGCGCCGTTTGCAGCTCGGTGGCGTCCATCAGCCGTACTTTGGCACGCGGGGCATAGTGCGACGCCAGCGTGCCCGACACGCGCGGTGCCTGCGCGTCGCGCTCGGCGATCGGCACACCCGCCGCGGCGTGCAACTCGTCGAGGCCGATCGTGCCGGGCCGCAGCCGCACCGGCATGCCGCGCGAGCAGTCGATGATGGTCGATTCGATCCCCACGGGGCACGCGCCACCGTCGAGGATCAACAGCGCCTCGTCGTCGAGGTGGCCGAGCTCGTCGAGCACGTGCTCGGCGGTCGTCGGGCTCACGCGGCCGAAGCGGTTGGCACTCGGCGCCGCCAGGCCATGGATACCCGCGGCCTGCGCGGCGCGCAGCACGCGCTGGGCCACTGGGTGCGCGGGGCAGCGCAGGCCAATGGTGGGCTGTCCGCCGGCAGCCGTGTCAGCCACGCCGGGCCGGCGCGGTAGGATCAACGTCAACGGCCCGGGCCAGAACGCCTCCATCAGGCGCTGGGCAAATGGGGGCACCTGCGCCGCATAGTGATCGAGTGCTGCGGCCCGTTCTTCCCGGGTGGTGCCTGCCAGGTGCACGATCAGCGGGTGGTCCGCTGGCCGCCCCTTGGCGGCAAAAATGCGCGCCACGGCCTTGGGCTGGTCGGCGTCCGCGGCCAGCCCATAGACGGTCTCGGTGGGCAGCGCGACGAGGCGGCCGGCGCGCAGCCGCTGCACCGCGTCGTCGATGGCCGCGTCCGCTTCGGGCCGCTGGGCGTGAAGAATCAGCGCCATGGTGCGATACCCAGCCGCTGCGCTGCTGCTAGCGCGGTGGTTTGCGCCTGCGCTGCCGTCGGGGCAGTGACGGTCAGGTGCCCCATCTTGCGCCCGGGGCGGGCATCGAGCTTGCCATACAGGTGTAGGTGTACGCCGGGCAGCGCCAGCACGCCCGTCCAGTCCGGGGTGCACGGCTGGCCGTCGCGCCACCACAGGTCACCCAACAAGTTGAGCATGATGGCCGCGCTGTGCTGGCGCGGCGCGGGCAGGGGCAACCCGGTGAGTGTGCGTACTTGCAGCTCGAACTGCGACACGTCGCAAGCGTCGATCGTGTAGTGGCCGCTGTTGTGCGGGCGCGGCGCCATCTCGTTGACCACGAGCCTCCCGTCGGCACTGCCGTCGTCGATGACGAAATATTCCACGCACAGCACGCCGACGTATTGCAGCTGCTCGGCCACGATGCGTGTGGCCTCGACCGCCCGTTGCGCCAGGGCAGCAGGCACGGCACCGGGGACGGCTTCGGTCACGGCCAGGATGCCACGGCGGTGCACGTTGCGCTGCGGCTCGAAGTGCACCGTGGTCCCATCGGCGGCCCGCGCGAGGATGACCGATAGCTCGTCACGCAATGCCAACCGCTGCTCCAGCACACAAGGAACGCGGCCCAATTGTTCCCAGGCCGCGGCCAGTGCCGCTCGGTCGTCGACGGGAACTTGTCCTTTGCCGTCGTAGCCCAGGCGGGCGGTCTTGAGGATGCCAGGCAGCAGCGCATCGGGTACGCGCGCCAGATCATCGGCCTCGGTGATGACGGCATACGGCGCCGGCCCCACGCCGGCCAAGGGGGCGCAAGCCGCGAAGTGGGCCTTTTCCGCGATGCGGTCTTGCGCGATGGCCACCGCCTGCGCTCCGGGGGCGACCGGCCGTTGCGCGGCCAGGGTTGCCAGCGCCCCGGCGGGGACGTTTTCAAACTCGGTGGTGATGGCCTCACAGCGTTGCATCAATTGCGCCAGGCCCTGTTCGTCGTCGTACGCGGTGGCGATGTGCACGTCGCTGGCGCGGCCTGCGGGGCTGATGGGATCCGGGTCGAGCACTGCGGTTTGGTAGCCCAGTGCCTGGGCCGCGTGCACGAACATGCGGCCCAGCTGACCCCCACCGAGCACCCCCAGGGTGGCCATGCGACCACCGGCCATGGGGCCGGGCAGGATGGGCGTGGCGCTCATGACGCCTCCCCGATCGGCAGCGTCATGGCGCGCGCCATCGCGGTCTGCTCGGCACGAAAAGCGTGTAACCGTTCGCGCAGCGCGGCATCGTGGCGCGCCAGCATGGCCACCGCGAACAATGCCGCATTGGCCGCGCCTGCGGCACCGATGGCAAAGGTGGCCACCGGCACCCCCTTGGGCATTTGTACGATGGAGTGCAGCGAATCCACCCCCTGCAGGTGCCGACTGGGCACCGGCACGCCCAACACGGGCACCGTGGTCTTGGCCGCCAGCATGCCGGGAAGGTGGGCGGCGCCGCCTGCGCCGGCCACGATGGCTTGCAGCCCGCGGCCTTCCGCGGCTTCGGCATAAGCGAACATATCGTCGGGCATGCGGTGGGCCGAGACGACGCGCGCCTCGAAGGCGACGCCAAACTGTTGGAAAATGGCAGCCGCGTGTTGCATGGTCTCCCAGTCACTGCTGGAACCCATGACGACACCGACCTGGACGTTGCTGCTGGACATGGCGACCCCGGGGAAAATCCCTTCATTCTAGAGAATCGGACGGTGCCGACATGATCGACGTCACGCTTGCCAATTTCCAGACCGAGGTGCTCGAGGCCTCGCTGACCACCCCGGTGTTGGTGGATTTCTGGGCGCCCTGGTGTGGTCCCTGCAAGGTGCTGGGCCCCCTACTGGAAAAGGTGGAGGCGGCCTACGCCGGGCGCTTCGTGCTGGCCAAGGTCAACACGGAGGAGGAGCAGCAACTCGCGGGCTACTTCCAGATTCGCAGCATCCCGACCTGTATCCTGTTCGTCGGTGGCCAGCCGGTCGATGGGTTCATGGGCGCTTTGCCTGAAGGCCAGATCAAGGCTTTCTTGGACCGTCACTTGCCGAGCGAGGCTGACCTCATGGCGCAGACCGAGCTGGCCCAGGCGCAGCAAGCCGCGGCACAAGGGGATGCGGGCACGGCCTTGCAGCGCTTGCGCGATGCACTGGCGCAAGCGCCCGACAACGACGACGTACGCTACGATTTGGTGCGCCTGCTCATCGAAGCGGGGCAGCTCGACGAGGCGGCCGCCGCGCTCGCGCCCGCGCTGGGCAAGATTCCAGTGCCGCTGCGCTTCGAGGCGCTGGCGCAATGGCTCAACGCCCTCGAGTTTGTGCGCAACGACCCGCGTGGACAGTGGCCGCTCGAGAAGTTCGACGAGGCGATCGCGGCCAACAAGCGCGATTTCGAAACCCGATTCGCCAAAGCGCGCGTGTTGATCGCCCGCGGCGAGTGGCCCGCGGCGATGGATGAACTGCTCGAAATCATCATGCGCGACAAGAAGTGGGCCGACGAGGCCCCGCGCAAGACCATGGTCGCGCTGCTGGAGCTGTTGACGCCCGCCCGGCGCGATGGAGCACCGTCGCCGAAGTCGGCAGCGGGCTTGGAGATCGCCGGCCACACGGCGACACAGGAAGACCCGCAGGCCGAACTGGTGTCTCGCTACCGCCGCAAGCTCAGCATGGCGTTGAACTGATGACAACCGTGATTACCGTGCGCTTCGTGACCCCGGGGCCCCACGGCCCCGTGGACGACCGCGAGGTCGAGGTAGCCGCCGATGGCCGCAGCCTGATGAAGGCCGCCGTCGAGGCCGGAATCGACGGAATTGCCGCCGATTGCGGTGGCAACCTGACCTGGGCCACGTGTCATGTGATCGTGCCCGACGCGTGGCGCGATCGGCTGCCACCGCTGTCGGCCGATGAGGACACCATGCTCGACTACACCGCGGTCGAGCGCCAGCCCGGCAGCCGGTTGAGTTGCCAAATCCGCCTCGGGCCGGCGCTCGACGGACTGGTCGTCGAATTGCCGGCGCGCCAGTACTGACGACGCTGATGACGGGAAGGCGGCCATTGGGCGCCGCGTTGACACTTCTTTACGCAGCCGCCAAATGGGCTTGACAGCGGCCGCCGACACTGCCGTTGTCGGACGGGCCATGGGGGCTCGGCACCGGCAACGGTATCGAAGGAGTGTGACCATGAACGACGAACGGCAGTGGGGGCGCGGTTGGCGCCCAGTTTTGGTGGGGTTGGCGCTGGTGACGGCGTCTGCTGGCGTATGGGCGGCGGGCCCTGCCCACGGCATGGGCGGGCCCATGGGCCCGATGGAAGGAGCGGGCGAGCGCATGGTCGAACATTGGATGCGCGGGCTCGACCTCCAGCCGGCGCAGCGCGAACAACTGCAGACCCTGGCCCAAGCGGCCCGCGCCGATATGCAACCCCTGCGGCAGGAAGGCCGCGCGCTGCGCGAGGAGCGCCAGCGCCTGCTGGCCGCGCCAGCCCTGGACGAAGCTGCGCTGGAGGCATTGCGCCAGCGCGAACTGGCCTGGCACGACCGCTTGACGGCGCGCATGAACCGTTTCATGATCGATGCGGCCAAGGTGCTGACGCCGGAGCAGCGGCAACGCTGGGCCGAACGCATGCAACAGCGCGCCGAAGGCAAGCACCGTCCGGGGATGGGCCCGCATGAGCGCCCCCACCATTCTCATCGTTGACGACGACGGCCGGCTGACCGCCATGCTGGCCGACTATTTGGGCAGCGCCGGCCTGCGCACCCGGCATGCCGAGACGCTGGCGCAAGCGCGCCAGTGCTTGCGTGCCGATCCCTTGCCCGACGCCGTGGTGCTAGACCTGATGTTGCCCGACGGCGACGGGTTGGATCTGTGCCGTGAGCTGCGCCAGGCACCGCGCACGCGCGCCCTGCCGGTGCTGATGCTGACGGCGCGGGGCGAGGCCGCCGACCGTGTCGTGGGGCTCGAGCTCGGCGCCGACGACTACCTGGCCAAACCGTTCGAGGCGCGTGAATTGCTCGCGCGCCTGCGCGCGCTGCTGCGGCGCGCCAACGGCGCCCGCGACGATGCAGATTCGTGTCTGCGCGTGGGCGCGCTGGAGCTGGATTTGGGCGCGCTGCAGGTGCGTGTGCATGGACAGCCGCGCGAACTCACGCCCTACCAATTCCAACTGCTGGCCGTGTTGGCACGCCACGCGGGCCGGGTGCTCACGCGTGACCAGATCATGGATGCGTTGAAGGGCCATCCGCAAGAGGCGTTCGACCGCTCGATCGATGTGCACATCTCGCGCATCCGCGCCGCCATCGAGGACGACCCGCGCCAGCCGCGGCGCATCCTGACCGTGCGGGGTTGCGGCTATATGCTGGCGCGCAGCGCGGACGAAGTCGCGGCATGACGCGGTTGTTTTGGCGCATCTATGGCGCGGTGTTGGTCGTGCTGCTGGTGTTCGGCACGCTGGCCTACGGCGTGGCGCAATACCACGCGCAACGCGAGCGCGACGAGACCCAGGCTGCGTGGACGGACTGGAGTGGTGGTTGGGGCGATCCGCTGTTGACCCCCCTGCTCTACGACGACGACGGCGAGCGTTCCCGCGGCCTGTGGATGGTGGGATCGCTGGCCATCGCCTG
>Ga0308017_1000326_pt1 | contig 15019 bp, 9 predicted proteins | sample Neamet280_FD_203145 | JGI IMG/M metagenome (GOLD analysis project Ga0308017, IMG submission 203145) | Marine microbial communities from water near the shore, Antarctic Ocean - #280 | ecosystem: Environmental > Aquatic > Marine > Unclassified | place: Southern Ocean | collected 2014-10-01
AGATTTTACAGCAACAGGAACACCAGACATAACAGCACAAACAGATACAGCTAGCTTACCTTTCCAGGTTAATGCAGTTCCATCTGCACCTGCTGGTTTAAGTACAAAAACAATAACATTAGATAATCCAGCAGTGGGTATTAATCCAAAACTAGCTAGCGGGTTTACTGATAACAGTAGTTCAAGTCCACTAGTTGCTAGTGATTCGTTGAATACTACTGTAGCAAGAAGATATACAAGTGGAACCATTGATACAACAATTGCACAAAATGCATATAACGGATTAGCAGGAACATTATCAGCAATGATAAATGGATCAGCAGATGGAACTACTACGTTTAGTAACACACTAAACGAAAATGGGATACATGATAGCTTAGTGGTTAGCGGACAAGACGATGCTAATAATACAATAAGTGCTTCAACATATCCTACAGGTTTTTACCAAACATTTGATGCAAAAATTAATAAACCTTTTGCAGAGTACCCAACAGGTGTGAATGATGAAAGAATAGAACACAGTAATACAGGTAATACAAACTACGTAACCGTTGTGTGTGATGACTTAACTGCCGTACCTACACTTGATATTACTGGTTCGATTCTTTCTGAAAACAATGCAGGAACTTATAGATACATATCGGGCATACCTTACTATAACACAGGTAGCCCGACATTGTCAATAAGCGGCATTGAAATTAGTAATTGGATAGGACAAGCGTATACAGATACAAACTTAGTTCTTGAGATTACTAATGGTACTAATTCTGAAAACACTACAGGTGCAACAGTTAGTACACAGTTTAAAGGATATGCTGATTTAGAAGACGCAACTTATTTAACTAGTGGAATTCCACAAGCAAATACATTGACTTACAGCTTTGCAGACCAACTTATTAACATAACAACAAGTAATGTTAAGACCGTTGAGACGCTTAAATTCAAGGCTAATAACGTCAATGGTAGCTCAAACTACGTAGAGTTGGCAAACACCGCTGTACAGGTGCATACAGCTAATCCTACAGGCATTATAGAGGACAGCATTGATGTTAGTGCATCTTTAGGAAATGGAGTAATTACAGACAATGGTATTCGTATTGTTGATTTCATTGCTTATGGAACAGATACCCCAACTATTAATAGTGCTACTGATTATGCGGCTTCACCATTCACTGGTGCAGTTAGTGTAAGTGGTACACAAGACGCCACAGTAAGATGGGGCGTAGTAGAACACAATACAACAGATTATTCTACAGGATTTTTACCAGTAGGACCAGACAGAAGTTCAGACACAGGAACTCAATACTTTACATTTGCATTCCGTAGAAAAGTTGTTGCTAACTTTGATATTAATATCACTTCAAGCGGAATTACTGGAATGTGGATAGCAGCACCAGGAACAACAATTGATTCGTCAAGTGGATTAAACGGTTGGATAGAATGTACGTCACAATACCAAGGTGTTGGCGTACCAGGAAGTAACACAGCAAATGGCGGTAACGGCGGCAACGGTTGTGCGTTATCGGGTGCAGACGTTATACCAACTGATACGAATATCAATGCAAGTTATACAATGACACTAGGTAGTGAAAACATGTCTAATGCAACAAACAATGTTGTTTTAGTTAGAATTGGATTAGCAACTGGCAAAAGTATAACACAGTTACAAGTAGGGGAAGCTAGCTAATGGCTATTTCTAATAATCAAAAAATTGACTATCTATTTAAGAAATTAGGTTATGGTAGTACAAAAACAGACACAAATGCAAATAAGTTAGCGGCTAACGAAAGTATAGCTAGTCCACTTTTACTACGTGGTGATAGAGTATGGGCAGAGTCTGGAAGCATACCTGGTGTTAAACCAAATGCTACAACACCCACTGTTACTATTAAAACTGCAATTGAGTGTACTGAAGATATTACAGCAACAGGAAATAGAACCTGGAAAACAAATACTATAGATTGGATTACTCCTGAGTTTGGTAGCACATACTTAGTAAGTGTTTATATACATGATGAGAATGATCCCGACAATGCAGAAAGTTTAGCTAACAAAGTATTTGTTACCGGTAGCGGTAATAGTGACGAATGGTTCTTTGATTACCAAAGTGGTGTACTTAACTTTATTGGTGATAGTCTTCCAAATGGAAAAACGTTTACAGATAAAAGTGTTTACATAAGTGGTGCAGTTTACGGCGGCCAACTAGGTGTAACAGATCCTGCTGAAACAGCAAATATTAATAATAGTATTGCATCTTTACAAACACAAGTAAGTAGCATCTTAACTAATACTGATCCAGCAGTACTTGACTCACTTACAGAAATTGTTTCAGCATTTCAAAGTGCGGATAGTGCATTTGCTACATCAACTGACTTAACTAGTTTAGAAGCACTACTAAGAAACGACTTAGCATTACCAGTATCAACAATAGCACCAGCAGAAACATTTATTGCAACAGGTTCAAGCAGTACATTTACATTATCAGAAACTCCAGCTACAACAGAAGCAGTTGATGTATATGTTGATGATGTATTACAAAGACCAGACATATTTACTATTACTGGTGATCAGCTAGTATTTACAGACATGCCTATAGCAGGAACAGATGTTTATGTAAAGTATAGATATTCATTCTCACAAACTACTGCTTTTCCAGATAACTGCATAGAAAACAATCACTTAAAATTGATATATACTAGTAGTCAGTACACAGGTGACAACACTACAAAGGATTACACAATCCAAGCAGGACATTCTGTTCATAGTGTACTTGTTATTGTTAATGGAGCAGTATTAGCTCCAACAGAATACAGTATAGTTGGTACCACACTAACTATTACTATAGCACCAGCAACGAGTTCAGTCGTTGACTTTAGGTACATGCCAATTTAATCTAAATTGGTTCCAAAATAAACATAATCATATAGGTTAATAGAGAGCAATTTCATATAAATACATTGCGTAGGTTTTATTCTTTTTATAAAATCAACGTAGTATGCCTTTTTAAGCAATTGGTATACTTATGCGTGTAAAGATTATACGCATATCAAATATATTTGATTGGAGAAATCTCTATGGCTTTTAGACAAATTAAGAGTCCAGCGTTAGCGGATCAGTCGATCCTTAACACTAAGTTAGATGTAAGTGCAGTTTCAGGCCAAACTAGTGCTTCATCTTTACAGAACCTAGATACTCTGTTAGTACACGTTAATGCAACATCAGCATTGGCAGCCGTTTCAGCAGGAGACTTAATTGCCTCTTTTGATACAGCTGACTTAGCTGAGAATGCGTCAGCAAAATACTTCACAGATGCACGTGCAGTTTCAGCAACAGCCAGCGCCATTTCAACTGCGGTTGATGCGGAAGCGGTTATAGCTAGAGCAGCAGAAGTAGCAAACGCTAACGCGGTTGTTGCAGAAGCTACGGCAGCACGTTCAGCTGAAGGTACACTAACTGCAGATCTAGCCACCGAAGTAGCTACAGCAAGAGCAGCAGAGTCTGCACTAGACATAGCTTACAAATCGGCGGACGCTGGTTTACAAACACAAATAAGCAACATTATTAGTAATGTTGACCCGGCTGCACTTGACTCGTTAAGTGAAATTGTTGCTGAGTTCCAAACGCAAGATAGTGCTTTAACAGCGGCTATTGTTGCAAACTCAACATTAATTACAAACGAAGTATCACGTGCAACTACAGCAGAAGGCTTAAATACTACAGCAATTGCAGCGGAAGCTGTTACTGCTAGAGCAAACGAAGGAACTAACGCAACAGCAATAGTTAATGAAGCGGCTACAGCAAGAGCAGCAGAACAAGCACTAGATGCTCGTACTACTTCTGCAGAAGCTGACATCATTACTAACGCAAATGGACTAGCGGCAGAAATTGCAACTACAAATGGCGAAGTTTCAACACTAACAGCTGATCTTGCATCAGAAGCGGCTACAGCTAGAGCATCTGAACTTGCAAACGCAACAGATATTAATTCTGAATCCGTAGCAAGAGCAACTGCTGATACAGCAGTACGTAGTGAATTTGCAGCAGGAGACGTAGCAGTTACAACAGCTATGGAAACTTATGCAGATACAGCAGAAGCAGATGCAATTAGTACTGCATCAGGCGATGCAACTACTAAAGCTAATGCGGCACAAGCGGCAGCAATTAGTTCAGCAGAAGCAAAAGACGTAGCACAAAAAGTAATAAGCGATGCGGCAGACGCAGCATTAGACGTTCGTGTAACAGCATCAGAAGCAGATGTAACAGCACTTTCGACTACTATTGGTGATATTAGTAACACACCATTAGACACTACAGCTACTTCATTAGGTGGAGCGATTAACGAACTACACACTGAAGTAACAACTGCAACAGCAGGCATAGCTACTAACGTAACTGACATTGCTACTAACGCAACTGACATTGCAACTAACGCAACTAACATTGCTAACATTGTAAGTAACACAGATGCAGCGGCATTGGATTCATTAACAGAAATTGTTACTGCATTCCAAGCAGGCGATAGCACATTAACAGCGGCGTTTAATACTGTTACAACAAGTCTCAATAGTGAGATTAGTGACAGAGCAAGCGGCGATGCAACATTACAAGCAAACGTTGATGCAGAAGCAGTTACAGCAAGAGCAGCAGAATTAGTAAACGCAACTGCCATTGCTAACGAAGTAACTAACAGAGCAGCAGCAGACGTAGCAGTTAAAGCGGCAAGTGACGCATACGCAGATACAGCAGAAGCAGACGCAATTGCGTCAGCAGAAGCAAAAGACGTAGCACGTATGGTAACTTCAGACGCTTATGCTGATACAGCAGAAGCAGATGCGATCGCTACAGCGGCAGCAGATGCAACTACTAAAGCAGACGCGGCACAAGCAGCAGCAGAAGCAACAGCGGCAACAGATGCAAGCGCCAAAGTACTAGTTGAAAAAACTCGTGCCGAAGCAGCAGAAGAAGCTAATGCTATTAACATCACTGCAAACGATGGCGACATTGCAACTAACGCAACTGGCATCGCAACGAACGCAAGTGCAATTTCAACTGAAGCAAGCGACAGAGCAGCAGCAGATGTAGTGTTAAACACTGCAATCACAGCTGAAGCAACTAGAGCGGCAGCGGCAGAACTTGTAAATACTAATGCAATCGCGGCAGAAGCAGTAACATCTAGAGCGGCAGAACTTGCTAACGCAACAGCGATTAGTGACGAAACATCACGTTCTACAACAATTGATGTTAACCATGCGGCACTTATCGCAACTAACATCTCAGGTATTGCTACTAACTTAACTGGTCTAAACAACGAAATTGTTGCGGCTAGAGCAGCAGAAGCAACATTACAAGCCAACATTGATACTGAGACAAGTAGAATTGATTCAATTCTAACTAACACAGATCCAGCAGCCTTAGATTCATTAACAGAAATTGTTACTGCATTCCAAACAGCTGACGGAACTATCAATGGTGCAATTACTTCATTAGCATCAGCTTCATCAGCAGATCGTACACTTGTACGTAGTGAATTTGCGGCAGCAGACACAGCATTAGGCAACCGCCTAACTACTGAAGAAGCTAACGTAGACGCACTCGAAACAACTATGGGTTCAGCAACAATTACTACTACAGCACAAACTGTAACAGGTGCGATTAATGAACTTAACAGTGCGAGCTCAGGTGGTTTAGCAACTTTGCAAGCTGAAGTAGATGCAACACAAGTAGGTGCAGGACTTGCGGCAGACGGTGGATACACAGCTCTTTCAGGTACACATGCAATAGATACAGCGGCATCTTTAAAAGGTGCGGACACATTATTGGATGCGGCTATATTAGCTGAGCAGACTGCTAGAACATCAGCAGACGCTACACACACAAGTAATATCGCAACAAACACAGCAGGCATTGCAACTAATGTAACTGCAATTGCAACTAACGCAACTAACATCGCAACTAACGTATCAGACATTTCTGCAAACAATGCTAGCATTGTAGCTGAAGCGACACGTGCAGCGGCGGCGGAAGCAGTTAATGCAAATGCAATATCAGCAGAAGCAACTACAGCAAGAGCAGCTGAATTAGCTAACTCAAATGCAATCGCAGCGGAAGCTGTTACTGCAAGAGCAGCAGAAGCAACTCTTACAACAAACGTAGGATCAAACTTAACCGAAATTACAACAACACAAGCAGGCGCTGGTTTAACAGCAACTGGTTCATATGTTGCTAACGGTTCTGCAAACTTTATTGATACAGCAAGTTCATTAAAAGATGCAGACGACAAACTTGATACTGCAATTAACTCTGAAGCAACTACAGCTAGAGCAGCGGAAACAGTGCTAACAAACAACTTAGCATCAGAAGCGTCTACAGCTAGAGCAGCAGAGAGTGCAAACGCAACAGCAGTCAGTAACGAAGTAACTAGAGCAACAGCGGCAGAGGGTGTTAACGCAGCTTCTATTGTAACAGTATCTGGTAACTTAACTTCTGAAGTAACACGTGCAACGGCAGCGGAAGCGGCAAACGCATTATCAGTTACTAACCTTACAGCAACAGTAGCAAACATCATCAGCAACACAGATGCAGCGGCACTTGATTCATTAAGTGAAATCGTTACAGCATTCCAAGATGCAGATGGTACATTGACTGGTGCAGTAGCGGCAAATGGTACTGCAATCACTGACGAGGCTACAACAGCCAGAGCAGCGGAAGCAGCATTAAGCGTAGCACTAGCGGCAGAAGTATCAGCTAACGATACAGACCACGCAACAGCAACTACAGATAGAGGTGCAATACGCACTGAATTTGCAGCAGCTGACTCAGCTCAAGACACTACAATCGCAACTAAACTAGCTAAAGCTGGTGGCGTAATGAGTGGTGATATTGATATGGGTACAAACATGCTAACTGGTTTAAGCACAGCATCCCTACCGGGTGATGCAGTTTCTAAAGCAGTACTAGACGCAGCAATTTCAAGCCAAGACATCACTGTATACACTACAGATGACTTAGCTGAAGGCAGCAACTTGTACTTCACAACTGCACGTGCAAGAACATCAATTAGTGTTGTAGACACAGCAGGCGCAGGACTCGTAACATACGATAACAGCACTGGTGTAATCTCAATTGACACTAATGAATCAGTACTAGACTTAACTGATGTATCCGATACGGCATACACAGATAAAGCTAATTACGTTCTAGCAGTTAACGCAGGTGAAACAGGAATGGCTCTTAAAGATCCATTGGAACTGTTTACATCTAACCAACGTCAAACTATCCCAGGTGATGGTGTAGCGACTACTTACTCGATTAACTTCGTAACAGACCAAGCTAACAGCATGGTATTTGTTGGCGGTGTTATTCAGGATCCAGGTACTCACTATACTATTAATGGTTCAGCACAAACGATTACTTTCTCAAGTGCGTTACCAACAGGTACGCAGGCAGTAGTTGTTGCTCACATGTCAGGACTAACTCCAGTATTAACAGCTGGTCAAGTTACAACTGATAAATTAGCAGCTGATATCAAAGCATACGTCCAGAAAGCTGAAGTTTCAGCAACTGGTTCTACTACAGTAGATTCGTTTAATGGTACATTGTATCGTTCAGCTAAGTATGTGATCCAAGTAGGTGATGGCGCTGGTAACTTCGAAACACGTGAAGCATTAGTAGTACACGACGGTACAACTGCATATATCACAGAGTTTGCACTAGTTTATACTGGTACAGATTTAATTGGTGATGCAAGTGTAACAATGAGTGGTAATAATGTGTTGTTAACATACACACCGACATCAGGTTCAGCAACTGTTAAAGTTATTGGAACATACATCGATGTTTAAGAAACGTTTACGTCTCTTAAATAGTTAACATTTAAGGGGCGCCGCTGTTAAAGGTGACGCCCCTTTTTTAGCTAATGATTGTTATAAAAGCAGTTAATAGCTATAAAAAAGCAATAAATACATTGCTACTCAATGTAGCAATAACTTTTTTGATCAAAAAGGAGTCATAAAATGGCACAAAGAAAATTTATAATTGATGGTGGTTTCAAAACTGATGACGCATCTGAATTATTAGCAAATCTAACAATGGGCGGGCACATTCTTCCTACTATAGATTCAGATGGCACAACTGGTTTCGATCTAGGTTCTCCTACTGCAAAGTGGAAAGACTTATATCTATCTCAAGGTTCATTGTACATTAACAACCAAAAAGTACTAGAAGACGATTCGGGTACTATTGTTGTTCGTGCAGACATCGACCAGGGAATTACTGTTAAAGCGGAAGGCACCGGTGTTCTTACACTAGCGTCAAGCACTCCACTTGCAATGGCGGCAACGCTGCAAATGGCAGACGGAAAAAATATTACTGATGCAAACGGCATAGCTGTTCAATTTGGTGACAAGATAAACATGAACGGAAATACTATTATTAGTGTTGGCACACCCGTTGGCGCAACAGACGTATCAAACAAAGCGTATGTTGACCAAAAGGTTGCAGACATAATTAATGGTGCACCGGCAGCATTAGATACATTAAATGAACTAGCGAACGCTTTAGGCGACAATGCAAGTTTTGCTTCAGAGGTTACAAACACTCTTGCAACTCATACAGCATCACTTACAGCTAATACTTCTGCAATTGCAGTAAACGTTAGTGGAGTTGCAACAAACGCAGCTGCAATTATTGTTAACAATGACCAAATTGTTACTGAAAAAGTATTGGCTCGTTCAAACGAAGCATTACTTAACGTAGCAATAAATGATGAAACAGCACGTGCAGCGGCAGCTGAAGCAGTTCTAACAACAGCAGTAAATACAAAAGCAGCAGCAAGTCAAGTTACAGCTGACATTGCTACAGCTAAAACTGGTGCAGAATCTGTAGCGGCAGCTTACACTGATACTAGAGAAGTAGCTATTACTACAGCATATCAAGCATATTCTGATAGTGGAACTTCATCAGGTGCAGTAACATCAGCAAACAACTACACAGATGCAGAAGTTGCAACAGCAACTACATCATTACAAAGTTATGCAGATACAGCAGAAGCAGATGCAATTGCATCAGCAGAGTCGAAAGACGTAGCACGTATGGTAACTTCGGATGCTTATGCAGATGCTTCGGAAGCAGCGGCAATTAGTTCAGCGGCAATTGATGCAAGTACTAAAGCTAATGCGGCACAAGCGGCAGCAGAAGCGGCGGCAGTAAGTGCAAATACTGCACTATCTGGTACACTTTCAAGTGCAATAACAACAGGTGACGCTAACGTAACAACAGCGGCGGCAACTGATGCAACTACTAAAGCAGATGCAGCTCTTGTTTCAGCAAAAGCATATGCAGACACAGCAGAAGCAGACGCAATTAGTTCAGCATCAAGTGATGCAACTACTAAAGCAGATGCGGCACAAGCAGCAGCAATAGCGGCAGTAACTGGCGGAGCAGGCGCGGCGTTTGATACCTTGAAAGAGATTCAAGACGCAATGGCAACTGATACCGAACTTGGAACTGCAATTACTAACGTTACATCTTCAGCAGCTTCTACAGCGGCAGCAGATGCAACTACTAAAGCTAATGCGGCACAAGCGGCAGCAATTGCTTCAGCAGAAGCTAAAGATGTAGTACGTGCAACGCAGTCAAATGCATATGCTGATACTAAAAAATCTGAAGCTGTTGCAATTTCATATAGCTACTCAGACACAGCAGAAGCAGACGCAATTAGTACAGCATCAGGTGATGCAACTACTAAAGCAGATGCGGCACTTGCGGCAGCGAAAGTATATGCTGACAATGGTGATGCGAATACTACTTACACAGCTGGCAACGGTATGACGTTAAGTGGTACTCAGTTCTTAATGAGTGGCGCATATACTGGTAACTTTACAGCAACTGGTGATATCACAGCTTACTCGGACGATACTTTAAAAACTAACGTTCAAGTAATTGATGGTGCATTAGGTAGAGTTGAAGCAATACGTGGTGTTACGTTTGAGAGAATTGAAGACGGTTCAGTATCAACAGGTGTTATTGCCCAAGAACTTAAAGCAGTTCTTCCAGAAGCAGTACACACAGATGCTAACGGTGTTCACTCTGTAGCTTATGGTAACATTACAGGTCTACTAATTGAAGCAGTTAAGGAATTATCAGCACAAGTAGCAGAACTTAAAAAATCTAAGTAATTTTTATTACTTTAAAACTAAAAGGGTAGCGTAATTGCTACCCTTTTTTATGACTACAGTTAATATAGATAGTCATAAATATAAGTATACAAAAGGGAAGCTAGCTATATGTCGTTTAGAAAAATTCAAACATCCAATCAGGAAACTAGTAACATTTCTTTCACCGACTCTATTATTATCTTAGGTAAAAATAATGTTGGGAATACAGATGTTGGATTCTTAGGCAAGATAGGAGTTAATACCTATTCTGGCCTTATACGTGATGCTGATACTTCTACATTTTATATAATAGATCAGTATACGCAAAGCGAAGATAATAATGTAATAAGTGCAAACGATATAACAAAAGGAAATTTAACACTAGCTACTCTTACAGCAGATAATATTGTATCATCGTCAATTCCAACACTAGTAAGTGAGTTAACAAATGATGCAGGTTACATTACTACAGCAGGCGAAGCACAGGTATTAACGTTAACAGGTTCTACGTTAGCTATAACAAATGGTAGTAGTGTAAGTTTGTCAGCATATGCTACAACTACAGCCACAATGGCACTTGATGTAACAGCAAAAACACAAGCAATAGCATCAGCAAATTCTTATACTAATGGGCAAATAACTACAATTACAGGCACGTTACAATCGTATGCTCGTACACCACCAACGTGGGTAGCGCCTAAAGGTACAGAAGCAAATAGACCAACAAGTCCAGTTGAAGGACAATTTTACTTTAATACGGACACAAAGATTTTTGAAGGATACAACGGAACAAGTTGGATACAACTAGTACCGTCAACATTAGTAATAACACCTTAAAAAGAAATATACTAGTATATGTCACGATGACATATAGATAAATAGTTATGCAAGCAATATGCTTGTATTTAACGTTAAATATACGCAAGGAGCTATAATATGGCATTACCAGCAACTGGTTCGTCAATCAGCATGGGAACAGTAAGAAACTATTTTGGGCTAAGTGGTACAGTATCACTCTCAACATTAGGTGCTTTCATTTCACCATCAGTATCGACAAACATACAATTGTCGGCTACATTTGGCGGATGGCAGAATCCTAACAGTACAGGCGCATCCTAAGTCAAAAATAGTTTAATAAATAGCAGTGATGTTGATTGACAACATCACTGTTATCATATATAATATAAGTTGATCATTCATTGATCTATTAAGTAAACTCAACACAGGAGAAAACAATGAGCATTAGAACTCGATTCGAGATAGAAACCTTTGTACTTGGCGCCCACCCAACACCGGCGAGAAAAGCACAAATACTTACAACGGAGCTTATGCAAGCCCGTGAACAACAACATCCAGATCTTCCAGTATTAGAAGCAATCATGGCAGACTTTAGTGCTGAACATGATGTTGATGCATTAATTGCAAATATTGAAGAAACTGAAGAAGAATATTGGATTGCACGTTTAGCAAAGCTAGCGGCAGTAGATATTCTAACAATAGGAAAAGTACAACCAGAACATATGAATTATATGGTAGCACTAGAAGACGAAGCTTTTTCAGCTTGTGTTAAATCTACAACTGCTATCGCTAAACAACTTAATTACGAAGTTCAGCAAGTTGAAGCAGAACTACAATCTGACTTAGCTCAAGAAAAGTAATTAATGGTTAGCATACCGACGTTTTACCACAAAATAGATAAAGCCGCGAAAGTAGCAATATGTGTACCTGTGCGAGATAATGTTACAGCGGTATTTGCTTATAGCCTCGCTAAACTTCAGAAAAAGTGCGGCGAGACTGATTTACCAACTAGCTTACACTTCAACATGGGTAGTGAAGTTGCAATGCAACGCCAACAATTGGTTCACGAAGCATTGGAAACTGACTGCACACATATTATGTGGATTGATGCTGATATGCAATTTCCAGTTGATACCCTAAATATATTACTAGCGGCAAACAAAGACATCATAGCTGGTAACTACTGTACAAGAGTTCCACCACACAGACCCGTTGCATTTAAAAGCAAAAGCAATTTAGATAGCAGAGTGTTTGGAGGTACAGGCATTGAGCCTGTTTGGGCAGTTGGCAGTGGAATGATGTTAGTAAAAAGAGAAGTATACGAAAATATTCCTCTACCTCATTATATGATTCAGTATAACGAAACTTATACTAGCTTAGTAGGAGAAGATATATACTTTTGTAGCCTAGCTAATGAACACGGTTATGAAGTAAATATTAGTCACGAACTAAGTGATAGAATTGCACATATAGGAACACGTGCATTTACAGTTAAAGGCGATTGCAATGATTAATTTGATTAACAATAGAAGAGAATTCCAAGGACAGAACGTTGTAACACCTTGGGACAGACTTAAAAGGTTTATGTTTGAAGCATACCCAATAATTAGAACATCTGTTAAAATTACAACCCAAGAAGAGCTATTAGCGTTTGCCTCAAAACACAAAGGTACAGCAGATATGGCTTGGATTGTATTTGATGAGATGGAAGCTAATCCAACTTTTCCTTGGCATTACAGACCAACAGATATTGGTAAAACTGTAATACATACATTTCCAAGAGTAGTTAAAAGAACAAACAGAGCGGTTAGTTGGGGCGACATTCATTTAGTTCCCACTAATGGAGTAGCACATGGTATAGTAGAAAATAAACTTGTATCAAGTTACCATATAGCAGAGTTTGATATCTTTATGATTAGTTATCATGAAGCAGAAGCAGATGAGAACTTTCAAAAATTAAGAAATAGATTTAAAGATGCACAACACGTTAAAAATGTTGAAGGCATAGGTAATGCACATAAAGCAGTAGGCGACTTAGCAAAATCAGAAATGGTTTATGTAGTAGATGCTGATGCTGATATGATGAATCACTTTAGCTTTGATTTTATTCCACCAATGAGTAAACGTAAGAATACAACATATGTTTGGTCTGCTAGAAATCCAGTAAATGACTTACAATATGGATATGGCGGTGTTAAACTATTTCCAAGAAGTCAACTTAGAACACTAGGACATGTGTTACCTGACTTTACAACAGGAGCTAGTTTTTATCAACCAATTAGTGATGTATCAAACATAACAAGATTTAATAAAGACCCATATAGAACATGGCGTAGTGCATTCCGTGAATGTGTTAAACTTGCAAGTAGTGTTAATCCTAATCAACGACAAATAGAAACAGACGCAAGATTAGAAACATGGTGTACTGTTGACAATGGTGCTCGTTTTGGACGTTATTGTCTTAAAGGTGCATTAGAAGGAAAAGCATATGGTCTTGAACATAAAGACAGCGTAGAAAATCTTAACAAAATTAATGACTACGAATGGTTACGTGAACAATTTGTAGCTAGTATGAAGAAGAAAGTTAAGGAATAAACATGATAAGGTGGTTTAAAGAATCCAAGCATCATCTTAACGTTGAAACTGGATGGGGATACTTTTATCACTTATGGCACAGTATAAAAAATAGTTGGTCTCTTATCATAATTGCTTTTAAAAGCGTAGTACATGGACTGCTCCCATTTATGTGGAAAGCAGATGCACCCAAGGGTGTAATTAAAATGTATCATCAAATTATGCGTATCCAACATATCAAAGATATGGACGAATTAAGGAAGAAACCAAAAAATGAGCGATATAAATCTACTACCACTACTGAATAGTTACGGAGATATATTTGAATTAGATTACAAATTTGATTCTGAAAAAGTTATCAACGAATTAGAACAGTTAGAATGGGAAGCCGGACCTAATGGAAAGTTTGGTTTAAATCTTACAGGACCATTAGGCGACTTATCTTTAGATTCTAAAGACAAGCACAACGAGAACCAGGGCTATAACCAAAATCTTGGTCAATGTCCAAGTCTTATGGAATTCTTTGTAGAGTGGGAAAATTTAGCTAGATGCAGGGCTGCAAAAATGTCTGCAGGTAGTTTCTTTAGTATGCATAGAGATGCATTTAGAATGAACCCACAAATTAGAATTTTTATTCCATTAAACAAAACAGCCGTAAACGAATGGAACTTTATATACGAAGATAAGCGTGTAGAGTTCAAGCCAGGTGTACCGTATATATTAAATACAAGAAAACAACATGGAAGTTTTGCAATGGCTGATGGCATATATCATATATTGATGAGTGTATTCTTAACTGAAAGTAATTTAAAGACAATTATTAGTATGTTACCAAACTGTAAGGAACATTAAATGAAAGAAAAAACAGATAAAAACTATTATAGTGGAGAAAAGATTGACGATTTAGTTGATGCAGTTAAAAACTCTGACTATGAACATCAAGAAGGTAATACACAAGCTGACACATCATACAAAGATGAACTGTATAGTAACGAGCAAATGAGTACACATAAAACTATGGACAACATCTTTAAAGTAGATGGAGTTCCAAGTCGATGGGAGCATAATAAATTACATGCAGATTGGCACTTTGATCCTTTTGCTGATCCACATGAAGAAACATTTGTAATACCCTGTAGATTTGAAGGAGATTTTGCACCAGCAATTAAGTACGCAGTAGAACATTCAAAAGAAATGACTATAGGAAATTATAGAAATAGAAATTTAAGTAAACAAGACAAAGATTTACATGATGGTGAAATACAAGACGTTTTAAATGCATCTGGTAAAGAAGATATAAGCGGTATGTATCATGACATGGTTGTTAAAGCAAAATTTGATAAAGACGGAAAGAATTACTATGCTGGACGCAATCCTGCACCAGAGTATGAAATACTTTTACGTATGATTGACTCGTTAGAAGTAGAAGTACACCAATCGAGAATGCATATACAAAAATTAGGACAAGTTACTCCTATACATATTGATCAACA
>Ga0308017_1000332_pt1 | contig 14882 bp, 14 predicted proteins | sample Neamet280_FD_203145 | JGI IMG/M metagenome (GOLD analysis project Ga0308017, IMG submission 203145) | Marine microbial communities from water near the shore, Antarctic Ocean - #280 | ecosystem: Environmental > Aquatic > Marine > Unclassified | place: Southern Ocean | collected 2014-10-01
CCAGTTGCGCCAGCCCGACTTCGTGCAGTCCGTGCAGACCGCGCTGGCCGAGACGGGCGCCAACCCCAGCCGCCTGAAGCTGGAGCTGACCGAGAGCCTGCTGCTGCACGATGTGGAAGACACCATCGTCAAAATGGCAGCGCTCAGCGCCATGGGGGTGCAGTTTGCGCTCGACGACTTTGGCACTGGGTACTCGTCGCTGGCGTACCTCAAGCGCCTGCCGCTGGACCAGCTCAAGATCGACCGCACCTTCGTGCGCGACATCCTGGACGACCCCAACGACGCGGCGATTGCACGCACCATATTGCAACTGGCCAACAGCCTGGAGCTCAGCGTCGTGGCGGAGGGTGTGGAGACGGTGGCGCAGTTCGAGACGTTGCGCGCCATGGGCTGTCGGCTCTTTCAGGGCTACCATTTCGGTCGGCCCACCGCTTTGTGAGACACACCCACACCATGAACGCCCGCCTGCCCGACCCGACCCCGCTGCTCGACCCCGTGGCCGTGCGTCAACGCGTCGATGCGCGCTGGCAGCACGACATCCTGCCCGCGCTGCAGCGCTACATCGAGGTGCCCGCCAAGTCGCCGATGTTCGACCCGGAGTGGGCCGTCCATGGCCATCTGGAGACCGTGCTGCGCCACGCCGCCGAATGGGTGACCCGCCAGCCGGTGCAGGGGTTGACGCTCGAGATCGTGCGTCTGCAACGCCCCGACGGCAGTCCCCGCACCCCGGTGCTGCTGTTCGAGGTGCCCGCGCGCGCTGGCGTCGGCGGCACGCCCGCACCGGCCAGCGGACAGACGGTGCTGATGTATGGTCACTTGGACAAGCAGCCCGAGTTCAGCGGTTGGCGCACCGGTCTGGGGCCGTGGACTCCACGCCTGATCGATGACCGCCTCTACGGCCGCGGGGGCGCCGACGACGGTTATGCGGTGTATGCCGCACTGGCGGCGATCGAGGCGCTGCAGGCGTCGGGCCGGGCGCATCCGCGCATCGTGGGGCTGATCGAAACCGGCGAAGAAAGCGGCTCGCCCGACCTGCTGCCCACCATCGATGCGCTGCGGTCGCGCCTCGGCGATGTGGGTCTGGTGATCTGCCTGGACAGCGGCGCGGGCAACTACGATCAGCTCTGGCTGACCACCAGCCTGCGCGGCATGATCAGCGGTGTGCTCAGGGTCGAGATCTTGACCGAAGGCGTGCACTCTGGTGACGCGTCGGGTGTGGTGCCGTCGAGCTTTCGCATCCTGCGCCATGTGCTGGATCGGCTGGAAGACAGCGCCACGGGTCGCCTGCTGCCCGCCGTGTTCCACTGCGAGATCCCGGCCGAGCGCATCGCGCAGGCGCGCGAGACGGCGGCCATCCTGGGCGACGCGGTGTGGAAGCGCTTCCCCTGGGCACACCACGACTGTGGCGGCAGTACCGTCTTTGCCCTGCCCACCACCACCGACCCCGTGGAGGCACTGCTCAACCGCACCTGGCGTCCCACCCTGTCGGTGACCGGGGCCGAAGGGCTGCCGGCGCTGCGCGACGCGGGCAATGTGCTGCGGCCGTATACCGCGTTCAAGCTTAGCCTGCGCCTGCCCCCGCTGGTGGACGCCGCACAGGCGGTGCAGCAGCTCAAGGCGCTGCTGGAAGACAATGCGCCCTACCAGGCGCGCGTGACCTTCGAGCCCGAAGGGGCCGCCAACGGCTGGAACGCCCCGGCCACCGCGCCTTGGTTCGAGCAGGCGCTGCATGCCGCCAGCCAGGCGCACTTCGGCGCGCCCTGTGGCACCATCGGCCAGGGCGGCACCATTCCGCTCATGAACATGCTCAGCGCGGGTTTTCCGCGGGCGCAGATGATGGTGTGCGGGGTTTTGGGGCCGCAGAGTAACGCACACGGCCCCAATGAATTTTTGCACGTTCCCTATGCGCGGCGGCTGACGGCGGCGGTGGCCGAGGTGATCGCCCGTCTGCCGTGATGCACACGGGTCATGCGCCTTGCGCCCGCTCGCTGGCGCGCACCCGTTGCCGAGCGGCCAGCGCCAGCAATGACAATGCCGTGATCGATACCGGAACCAGCGAGCCCACGTTGAGCCACCACCAGCCCTGTGTGGTCACGAGCGCCCCCGAGGCGAACGCCGTCACCGCCATCGTGGCGAAGACACCGAAATTGATGACCGCCTGCGCGCGGTCTTTTTCTTCGGGCCGATAGGCCTGCATGGCCAGCGTCGTGCTACCGGTGAACAAAAAGTTCCACCCCACCCCCAGCAGGAACAGGGCGACGGTAAAGTGGTGCAGGTCTTGCCCAGACAGGGCGATTGCAATGCACGCGGCGTTGAGCAACACGCCCACCCCCATGATCGTGATGGCACCAAAGCGTCGGATCAGATGCCCGGTGAAAAAGCCTGGTGCGAACATGCCGATCACGTGCCACTCCAGCACGAAAGCGGCGTCGGCAAACGGCATGCCGCAGGTCTGCATGGCCAGTGGCGTGGCGGCCATGAGCAGGTTCATCACGCCATAGCCCAAGGCTGCGCCGACGAGGGCGACGGCAAACGTCGGTTGGCGCAGCAATTCGAGCACGGAGCGGCCAGCGCGGGCCGTCCCGGGCGCCGGTGGCGGATCGGCTGGAAAGCGGATGCCCGCCATGACCACCATCGAGACCAGCGCCACTGCGGCCAGGGCCAGATACGCCCCCAGGAACGGGGTGGTCAACCAATCGCGCGCGTGATTGGCCAGATTGGGGCCGGCGATCGCCCCCAATAAGCCGCCGGCGAGCACCAGTGAGACGGCTTTTTCGCGCTCGGCCGGGGCGGCCAGTTCTCCGGCGGCAAAACGGTAGAGCTGGCCGTTGGCGCTGTAGTAGCCCGCGACGACCGTCGCCGCGACCAATAACCAGAAGTTCCCGTGCGCTACCGCCCACGCGGCCAGCAGTGCCGAGGCGAAGGCCACCGCCAGCCCCATTTGAAACGCGATCTGCCGTCCCCAGCGCGCCTGCGAGCGCGCCACCAGCCCGGTCGACAGCGCCCCCCCTACCACATAGCCCATGACGGGCAGCGTCGCCATCCAGCCCACGGGGGCCAGGGTCAGGCCCACCAGCCCGTTGATGGCGATGAAGACGACGTTGTTGGTCAGGAACAAGCCTTGCGCGATGGCTAGCAACCACAGGTGACGGTTCATGGAACTGGGTTATAACGGATCCGGTCTCGGGTTGTGGGCGACGCGCGCGACTTTCTACAATCGCAGCATCGCCGCTGGCGCGGATGCCCATGATGGGGCCCCGCTGCGTCCCTTTCTTTTCTTGGGTAAGCCATGGTTCCCCACCTCGTCACCGCACTCACTGGCCCGATCAACGAGCTGGAGCAGCGCATCCTCGAGTCCACTCCCGTCATCGAGCGCTGGTTCCGGCTCGAGTGGATGGAACACACGCCGCCGTTTTACACCTCGGTGGACATTCGCAACGCGGGCTTCAAGCTGGCGCCGGTGGACACCAATTTGTTCCCGGGAGGGTGGAACAACCTGACCAACGAGATGCTGCCGCTGGCCGTGCAGGCCGCGATGGCGGCGATCGAAAAAATCTGCCCCGAGGCGAAAAACCTGCTGCTGGTGCCTGAAAACCACACACGCAACACGTTTTACCTGATGAACGTGGCGCAGTTGCAGCGCATTTTCTATTCGGCAGGGCTCAACGTGCGCATCGGCTCGCTCAACCCGGAAATCAAAGAACCCACCGAGCTCCCGCTGCCCAATGGCGAGCGGCTGCTGCTCGAGCCCATCGTGCGCGAGGGACGGCGCATCGGCTTGAAGCACTTCGACCCCTGCACCATCCTGCTCAACAACGACTTGAGCGCGGGCGTACCGGGTATTTTGGAGGACTTGCATGAGCAGTACGTGCTACCGCCGCTGCATGCAGGCTGGCACGTGCGGCGCAAGAGCAACCACTTCCGCTGCTACGAGGAGGTGGCCAAGCGCTTCGGCAAGCTCGTGGGTATCGACCCCTGGCTGATCAACCCCATGTTCGCGCAATGCGGGCAGGTCAATTTTGCCGAAGGCTCCGGCTTTGAGTGCCTGCAGGGCAACGTCGACGCCCTACTGACCAAAATTCGCCGCAAATACAAGGAGTACGGCATCCAAGAGCGGCCGTTCGTCGTGGTCAAGGCCGACAACGGCACCTACGGCATGGGCGTGATGATGGTGCGCGATGCCGCCGAGCTGGCGAGCCTGAACCGGCGCACCAAAAACAAGATGAACGTCATCAAGGACGGCCAGCAGGTCAGCGACGTCATCATCCAAGAGGGGGTGATGACCCACGAGCAGATCAACGACGCCGTGGCCGAGCCCGTGGTGTACATGATGGACCGCTACGTGGTCGGGGGCTTTTACCGCGTGCACGCAGAGCGTGGGGTGGATGAAAACCTCAATGCCCCGGGCGCCAGCTTCGTGCCATTGGCGTTCGAGAAAAGCGCCCTGCAACCACAGCCCGGCTCGCCGCCGGGGGCGAGCGTGCCCAACCGTTTTTACATGTACGGCGTGGTGGCGCGGCTGGCCATGCTGGCCGCCGCCTACGAGCTCGAAGCCACCGACCCCGAGGCCGAGCAGTATGACTGAGGCGCCAGCGAAGCCTTCCCTGCGGCGGGTGTTGGTGGTGGCCGACCCGCTGCACACCTTCGTTACCTACAAAGACAGCACGTACGCGATGATGCGCGAGTTGGCGCGCCGCGGTGTGGCGCTGGCCGCGTGCGAGCCGGCGCACCTGCACTGGCGCAGCGGCGAACCCGTCACCGCCTGGGTGCGTGAAGTGACGCTGACCGACGATCCGCACGCTTGGTTTGCGGTACGGCGCCAAGGGCGCGAGCCGCTGCACGCGTTCGACGCCGTGCTGATGCGCAAAGACCCGCCGTTCGACGCCGAGTATTTTTACGCCACCCACCTGCTGCAGCAGGCCGAGCGCGAGGGCGCGCGCGTCTTCAACCGGCCCGCCGCGCTGCGCGACCACCCGGAAAAGCTGGCCGTCATGGAGTTTGCCCCGTGGGCGCCGTCCACGCTGGTGACGCGCAGTGCCGAGGCCATCCGCGCTTTCCATGCCGAGCATCGCGACATCATCCTCAAGCCCCTCGATGGCATGGGAGGGCGTGGCATCTTTCGTGTCGGGCCGGATGGCATGAACCTGGGGGTGGTGGTCGAGACGCTGACGGCACACGGCCACACCACCATCATGGTGCAGCGCTACCTGCCGCAGATCGCGCACGGGGACAAGCGCATCTTGCTCATCGGTGGCGAGCCCGTGCCCTACTGCTTGGCGCGCATCCCGCAAGCCGGCGAGGTGCGCGGCAACCTGGCCGCCGGTGGCCGCGGTGAGGCGCGGCCGCTGAGCGACGCCGACTGGGCCATTGCCCGCGCCGTCGGCCCCACGCTGGCCGCGCGCGGTCTGCTGCTGGTGGGGCTGGACGTGATCGGGGAGTGGATCACGGAAATCAATGTCACCAGCCCGACGTGCTTTCAGGAAATCACCCAGCAGACGGGTTACGACGTCGCCGGACGCTTCGTCGATGCGCTGCAGGACGCGGTGGGCGCTGCGGCGCGGGCATGAGTCGCCACCAGTTGGCTCGCTGGGCATTCTGGGCATTGGCGACGGCGATCACGGTGCTGTCGCTGACGCCCGTGGAGCACTTGCCGCCGCAGGTGTTCGATTGGTGGGATAAAGCGCAGCACGCGCTGGGCTTTGCGCTATTGACCATCACCGCGCGGCTGGCGTACCCGGCTGCACCTGGAAACTCGCTGTGGGTTGGCCTGTTGCTGCAGGGGGCGGCCATCGAGCTGGCCCAAGCCGCCAGTGGCTGGCGCCACGGTGATGTCGCTGACTGGATCGCGGACGCCGTCGGCGTCGGAATCGGGTGGATCTTGCTGGCTGCCGCGCAGCGCCGCGCTCAGTGAACCGATAAGCGCGATGACTACGGCGTCGAGCCCCGCTCGGGCCGCAGAGCCCGCGCCAGCGGGCGTCGCAGCGCCTTCTACAATGCCGCCATGAACTTCACCGAGATGCTGCTGCGCGCCGAACGGGCGCATCGATCGCGCTTGTGCGTCGGGTTGGACCCGGACCCGACTCGGTTGCCTGGGCGCTGGGCGGGGCGCGTCGAGCATTTGTACGATTTTTGCGCGGCCATCGTCGATGCCACCGCCGATTTGGTGTGCGCCTACAAGCCGCAGATCGCCTACTTCGCCGCGCACGGGGCCGAGGATCAGCTCGAGCGTCTGATGGCCCACATCCGCGTCGTGGCGCCCGACGTGCCCATCATCCTGGACGCCAAACGGGGCGACATCGGCAGCACCGCCCAGCAGTACGCCAAGGAGGCCTTCGAGCGTTACGGGGCCGATGCCGTCACGCTGTCGCCGTTCATGGGGTTCGATTCGGTCGAGCCTTACCTTCAGTACTCAGGCAAAGGCGTATTTCTGTTGTGCCGTACCAGCAATCCCGGTGGCGACGATTTGCAGGCGCGCCGCTTGGCCGACGTGCCTGGGCAGCCGCTGTTGTATGAGCACATCGCCGCCCTGGCGCAGGGGCCGTGGAACCGCCACGGTCAGATGGGGTTGGTGGTGGGCGCCACCTACCCGCAAGAGATCGAGCGCGTGCGCGCCATCGCCCCCACGGTGCCGCTGCTCATCCCCGGCGTCGGCGCCCAGGGGGGCGACGCCGCCACCACCGTGCGCGCAGGCTGGCGCGGTGACGCTGCAGGCCACACCACCGGGCCAGTGATCGTCAATTCGTCGCGCGCTATCCTGTACGCCAGCACGGGCGACGACTTTGCCACGGCGGCGCGAGCCGAGGCCGAGCGCACGCGGGCGGCGCTGTGGGTGTGAGCGACGGAGAGTAGCGGCACTGTTTCCTCGACCCTCACCCCCGCACGAAGCGAACGCGCGTCCCTGCCAGTGCGATGACGTCGCCGTCGTTCAAGCGGGCGCCCTCGGGTCGCAGGGGCTGGTCGTTGAGGGTGACGGACTGGGCGCCAACGGTCTGGCGCAGCGTGTAGGTGGTGCCTTCGCGCACGATGCTGGCCACGGCCACGCCGGGCTTGCCGATGGTGGTGACGGGTTTGATCAGCACCAGCGTGCGTCCTTGCGCCGGGCCTTCGAGTACCTCCAGCCGGGCGGGTGTCGCCGTCACGGGGGGCGCGGATATGGTGGTCGGGGGGGAGGGAGCCGCGGGGGTGGCGGGCGGTGCGTCACCCTCGCCGGAAATCACCCGCAATTGGTAGCGGGCGATTTCCACGACGTCATCCGGCCCGACGTCGGCGGACACCACGGCGCGCCCATTGACGTAGGTGCCGTTGGTGCTGTTGAGGTCCAGCACCTGCACGCGGCCGTCGGGTTGCAGCACGAAGACGGCATGTTCGCCGCTGACGCCGAGGTGTTCGATCACGAGGTCGTTGTACGGGCGACGCCCAACTGTGGTGCGGATCTGGGTCAGCGGCACGCGTTGCAGTTCGCGCCCGTCCAGACTGATGGTGAGCATGGGCATGGTCTACGCTCCGGACTCGGCTCGAGGGGGGCAGTGGATCAGGGCGACGGTGATGTTGTCACGGCCGCCCGCGGCATTGGCGGCGGCGACCAACGCCCGGGCGGCGGCGTCCGAGGCGCCCGTGTGGCGCAGGATGCGGGCGATCTCGGCATCCGTCAACATGTCGGTCAGGCCGTCGGAGCACAGCAGGTAAGTGTCGCCCGCTTGCACCGCATGCTCGGCCAGGTCGATGTCCACCCACGGCGCCACGCCGATGGCGCGTGTGACCAGGTTGCGGTAGCCGGTCAGGCGCGCGCCGCTGGCCGGCAGTAGCCCGGCGTCCACGTGGTCCTGTACCAGGGTGTGGTCGCGTGTCAGTTGCGCGAGCAGCCCCTGTCGCAGCCGGTACAGGCGCGAGTCGCCGACATGCGCGACGATCAATTGGCCGTCGCGCCAGCCCGCCACCACGACCGTGGTGGCCATGCCGCGCAGCGCGGGGTGGGTGTGTGCTTCTTCGTAGACGCGCCGGTTGGCCTGGCGGATGGCCTGCAGCAGCGCGCGGTGTGGATCGTCGTGCCACAGTGCGGCGTGCTCGCGCAGCGACTGCACGACCGTCTCGCAGCACAGGCGACTGGCCACCTCGCCGGCGTTGTAGCCGCCCATGCCGTCGGCCAGCACGCCCACCCCCAGTGTGGTGTCGATGAGGACGGTATCTTCGTTGTTGGGGCGCAGGCGCCCCACGTCGGTGGCAGCGGCGAATTGGATGGACATGGGGCAGGGCGAGGTGGCACGCCCAGCCAGTGTAGCGCCGCCCGTGCGGTCAGAGCAGGCTCTTGAGCAGCTTGCCCATCTCAGACGGGTTGCGCGTGACCTTGAAGCCGCACTCTTCCATGATGGCGAGCTTGGCCTCGGCCGTGTCGGCCCCGCCCGAGATGAGTGCGCCCGCATGGCCCATGCGCTTGCCCGGCGGCGCGGTGACGCCAGCGATGAAGCCGACGACGGGCTTTTTCATGTGCTCCTTGCACCAGCGCGCGGCCTCGGCCTCGTCCGGCCCCCCGATTTCGCCGATCATGATCACGGCGTCGGTGTCGGGGTCGTCATTGAACATCTTCATGACGTCGATGTGCTTGAGACCGTTGATCGGGTCGCCACCGATGCCGACCGCCGAGCTCTGGCCCAGACCCAGCTCGGTCAGTTGCGCCACCGCTTCGTAGGTGAGCGTGCCCGAGCGCGAGACCACACCGACGCGCCCCTTGCGATGGATGTGGCCCGGCATGATGCCGATCTTGATCTCGCCGGGCGTGATCAGGCCCGGGCAGTTCGGGCCCAGCAGCAGGGTTTCCTTGCCGCCTTCGGCGACCTTGCGCTTCATCTTGTTGCGCACCATCAGCATGTCACGCACGGGGATGCCCTCGGTGATGCAGATCACCAGGTCGAGGTCGGCCTCGACAGCCTCCCAGATGGCATCGGCCGCGCCTGCGGGCGGCACGTAGATGACGCTGACCGTGGCGCCCGTGGCCTCCTTGGCCTCGCGCACGCTGGCATAGATGGGGATGTCGAAAATCTTCTCACCGGCCTTCTTCGGGTTGACGCCGGCCACGAAGCAGTTTTTGCCGTTGGCGTATTCCTGGCACTTTTCGGTGTGGAACTGGCCCGTCTTGCCGGTGATGCCCTGGGTGATGACCTTGGTGTCTTTGTTGATCAGGATGGACATGGTGTGCTTTCCTCTCGGCCACGGACGGCGTTAGCGACCGGCGACGGCGGCCACCACCTTCTGGGCAGCCTCGGCCATGGTGTCGGCGCTGATGATGGGCAGGCCAGAGTCGGCCAACATCTGTTTGCCCAGGTCTTCGTTGGTGCCTTTCATACGCACCACCAGCGGCACGTTCAAATTGACCGCGCGGCAGGCGGTGATGACGCCGGTGGCGATCACGTCGCAGCGCATGATGCCGCCGAAAATGTTGACCAGGATGGCCTTGACGTTCGGGTTTTTGAGCATGATCTTGAACGCCTCGGTCACCTTCTCGGCCGTGGCGCCGCCGCCGACGTCGAGGAAGTTGGCCGGCTCACCACCGAAGAGTTTGATGGTGTCCATGGTGGCCATAGCCAGACCCGCCCCGTTGACCAGGCAGCCGATGTTGCCATCCAGGCTGATGTAGGCGAGGTCGTATTTGCTCGCTTCGATTTCGGCCGGGTCTTCTTCGTCCAAATCGCGCAGGGCCACGATCTCGGGGTGGCGGAACAGCGCGTTGCTGTCGAAATTGAACTTGGCGTCCAGCGCGATCAGGTGGCCCTTGGAGTCGCGGTTGAGCGGGTTGATCTCGAGCAGCGAGGCGTCGGTCTCCATGTAACAGCGGTACAGGTTCTGAAACAGTGTGACTGCTTCATCGACGGTGTGGCCGCTCATCCCGATGCCCTCGGCCAGCTCGCGCGCCTGGGCCTCGGTCAGGCCCACCAGCGGGTCAACGAAGATCTTGACGATCTTCTCTGGCGTGTGGGCGGCGACTTCCTCGATGTCCATGCCGCCTTCGCTGGAGGCGATGAGGGCCACTTTTTGCGTGGCGCGCTCGGTCACGACCGAGACGTAGAACTCTTTGCCGATGTCGGCACCTTCTTCGATGTACAGGCGCCGCACCTTCTGGCCCTGTGGGCCGGTCTGGTGGGTGACCAGTTGCATGCCCAGCATGCGGCCCGCGAGTTCACGTACCTCGTCGATGCTGCGCGCCAACTTGACGCCGCCGCCCTTGCCGCGGCCACCGGCGTGGATCTGCGCCTTGACGACCCAGACCGGGCCGCCGAGCTTTTGCGCGGCTTCCACCGCTTCTTGCACCGTGAAGGCCGGGATGCCGCGCGGCACCGGCACGCCGAACTGACGCAAGATTTCCTTGCCTTGGTACTCGTGGATCTTCATGTGGTTCCTGTCTGAAGTGGCGTCTGACGGGAGGTCCGCCGGGCGGCAGCTCGGGTGCGACGATTGCGTCGCCGAACGGCCGCCTGCACGAGTGCGCGGCGCCGCCCAAACGCAGCGCCGCAGCTGGCGGGCCAGCGCGGGACAGCGCGAACTGTATCATGCGGCCACTGCCGCTAGCTTGATCCAAGCTGACACCAAGTCATCCGTTTGCGGTGCAGCGTCAATCGGTAAAAACCCCTAAGGGTATTCTCATGAAGACGGTATTCATCGACGGCGAAGCCGGCACCACCGGGCTCCAAATCCGCCAGCGCCTGCAAGGCATGGCAGGGCTGACCCTTCTGTCCATCGACCCGGCGCGCCGCAAAGACCCGGCTGCCAAGCGTGAACTGCTTGCGCAGGCCGACCTGACCCTCTTGTGCCTGCACGACGATGCCGCGCGGGAATCGGTGGCCATGATCGATGCGCTGCGCGCTGAGACCGGGCACGCGCCGCGCGTCATCGATGCGTCCACCGCGCACCGCGTGGCGCCGGGTTGGGTGTACGGTTTCGCCGAGCTCGCACCGGGGCAGGCGCAGGCCATCCGCAGCGCCGAACGGGTAGCCAACCCAGGCTGCTACGCCACCGGGGCCATCGCCCTCATCCGGCCGTTGGTCGACGCGGGCCTCATCCCGCCGGATCATCCGTTGTGCCTACCCAGCGTCAGCGGCTACACCGGCGGTGGGCGCGCAATGATCGAGGCGTATGAATCCGGCCAGGCGCCCGCGTTCGAGCTCTATGCACTGGGGCTCAACCACAAGCACCTGCCCGAGATCATGGCCTATACCGGCCTGCAACGGCGCCCGCTGTTCGTGCCGTCGGTGGGGAATTTTCCGCAGGGGATGCTGGTGCAGTTGCCGCTGCACCTGGACACCTTGCCGGGCCGGGTGCGCGCGCAGGACCTGCACGAGGCGCTCGCTGCGCACTATGCGGGCAGCGCTTGGGTGTCGGTGGAGCCGCCGACGGCCGATGGCAAGCTCGATGCGGTGGCGTTGGCGGGCAGCGACCGGCTGGAGCTGCGCGTCTTTGGCAACGAAGACCATCGCCACGCCGTGCTGGTGGCGCGCCTGGACAACCTGGGCAAGGGCGCCAGTGGCGCCGCCGTGCAAAACCTGCGGCTGATGCTGGGGGTGTGACGGCGTTCAGGCCAGAACGTTGAGCCGTGTGCCCAAGGGCCCTTCAGTGGCCAAGGGCAGCTCGGCGCGCGGTGGCTGCGGGACGGCTTGGAGCATGGCCTGCGCCTGTTGCTGCTGCAGCTGCAGGGCCTTGCGCAGCGCCAAAATCCGCGCGGCATCCCCGGCCTCCACCCCTTGCGTGGCGACCTGGCCGATGAGTGTTGTCGAGCCGATATTCATGTCGATTTTTTAGCCCAAAACCGCCGTGAATTCCACACCGTTCGTCGGTCATTGGGGCGGGGTATTCGGCGTCAGCCAGCGTCGATGAGGTCATCTCCTTGTCGTCTCGCCGCACGGCTGGCGCACAGGGCATCGATGATGCCTTCCAGCCACGCTTCGAACGGCTGGTCGGCGTGGTGCTGGGCGTAGATATGCCGCAGATAAGGCACCTCGCGCGCCCAGGCATGGATGCCCGCGATCGGCTGGCGCTGCCACTCGAGCAGTTTGAATTTGAGCAGTACTTTGAGCGCGTGTTGTCGGTGTTTGGCGGGGTGCGCCTGCCAGTGGGCCAGACGCTGCCGCGCCGTGGCCAGCGCCGCGGCGACGGGCACCGACGGGTGCGCGCCGTCATCGTGGGCGGGATCGCCGAACGGGCTGCCGTGGCCGGGGATGACGACGCGCGGTGCCAAGCGCTCGATGTGGTCGAGCGTGGCGGCCACGGCGTCGAAGCCAGGCTCGCCGTCCAACTCGGGGAATACCACGCCAAAGCCGTGTTGCCACAGCGCGTCCCCGCTGATGAGGGTGCGCGTGGCGGGCTCGAACAGCATCACGGCATCCGGGTCGTGGCCGGGGGCGGCGTGGATCTCCCACGTCAGCGCGCCGAACACAAACGCCGAGCCGGGGGGCAACAAGCCGTCGAACGTAAAGCGCGGGCAGCGCTGCCCGGTGGCCCGGTAGCTCAGCCGCGCCTCGTCCCACGCGCGCACCGCATCGGCCGACCCGGGCGGGATGAGGGTACGCACGCCTGGGTGTTGCGTCTGGATGGCAGCGTTGCCGCCGCAGTGGTCGCTGTGCAGGTGGGTGTTGAGCAGCCAGCACAAGCGGCGCCCGTGCAGTACCCGCTGCAGCAGCGCCAGCGTCTGATCGGTGTGGGTGGCGTAGCCCGAATCGATCAAGGCCGCCTCGGATGGCGTGAGCAGCAAGACATTGTTGGACGACAGCCAACCCCGCTCCCAGACGTGCACGCCAGCTGGCAGCAGGGCAGGCATGGGCGCGCTCCGACCTATGCCTTGCCGCGCAGCTCGCGCCGCAGGATTTTGCCGACGTTGCTCTTGGGCAGCTCCTCGCGGAACTCGATGTACTTGGGGCGTTTGTAGCCCGTGAGGTTGTCGTGGCAAAAGCGCATGACCTGTTCCTCGGTTAGCGTGGGGTCGCTGCGCACCACGTAGAGTTTGACCGCCTCCCCGGAATGCGGGTCGGGCACGCCGACGGCTGCGCATTCCAGCACGCCCGGGCAGGTGGACACGACGTTGTCGATCTCGGTCGGGTACACGTTGAAGCCCGAGACGATGATCATGTCCTTCTTGCGGTCCACGATGCGGATGTAGCCGTGTTCGTCCATGATGCCGATGTCGCCCGTGCGCATGTAGCCGTCTTCGGTGAAGACCTTGGCCGTCTCATCGGGTTTGTTGTAGTAGCCAACCATGACGTTGGGGCCACGGATGCAGATCTCGCCCGTGCTGCCCGGCGGCAGGTCGCGTCCGTCGTCGTCCTTGATGGCGATCTCGACGCTGGGCAGCGGCAAGCCAATCGTGCCCGTGAAATGGGTGTTGGTCACCGGGTTGTTGGTGCCAATCGCGCAGGTCTCGCTCATGCCCCAGCCTTCGATCATGGCGCAGCCGGTGACCTTTTGCCACTGGCGTGCCGTGCCCTCCGACGCGGCCATGCCGCCGGCTTGCGACAGCACCAGCGACGAAAAATCCAGCTGCCGAAAGCGTGCGTTGGCCAGCAGCCCGTTGAAGAGCGTGTTGACCGCCGGCAGCACGTGAAACGGCCGACTCTTGAGCACCTCGACGAACTTGGGGATGTCGCGCGGGTTGGGGATGAGGGTGGCGTGCGCGCCTTGCCGCATCACCAGCAGCATCAGCGTGAGCGCGAAGATGTGGTACAGCGGCAGCGCCATGATGTGGTTGGTGCGCCGCGGATCTCCCACTTTGTTGAGCGCTGGGGTAAACCAGGCCTCGGCCTGCAGGATGGCAGCAATGACGTTGCCGTGGGTGAGGATGGCGCCCTTGGACAGGCCGGTGGTGCCGCCGGTGTACTGCAGGAAGGCGATATCCTGGCGGCCAATGGTCGCGGGCTTGAGGGTCTGGGTCGAGCCTACCTCCAGCGCCCGACGAAACGGAACGATGGTACGCGGCCCCGCGGGGCCTTGCAGTGGAAGCTTGAAGGCCGGCACCAGCTTGGCCACGTGCCGCACCAGAAACGTCATCCAGCGGCCATACCAAGGCCCCAGCAGGTCGCCAAAGCTGGCCACGACCACGTGGCGCACGGGGCTGTGGTCGATCACCTCCTCCAGCGTATGGGCAAAGTTTTCCAGGATGACGATGGCCTCGGCGCCCGAATCCTTGAGCTGGTGCTCCAGCTCGCGTGCCGTGTAGAGGGGATTGACATTGACACAGGTGTAGCCCGCGCGTAACACGCCTGCCATGGTGACCAGAAATTGTGGCAGGTTGGGCAGCATGATGGCCACGCGCGCGCCCGGTGCCAGGCCGAGCGATTGCAGATACGCACCCAGGGCGGCGCTGTACCGGTCGAGCTGGCCGTAGGTCATCCAGCGATCCATGCAGACCGAAACGGGGTCCTGCGGGTGGCGCCGGAACGCCTGCTCCAGCAGCGCGGCCAGCGACTCGTACTGTGTGGGGTCGATGTCGGCGGGCACGCCGGGCGGGTAGCTCGATAGCCAGATTCGTTCCATAGCGGTCCATTGATCAGGGGGCTGACCATTGTGGCCGCCACGCAGCGTAGGGCGCCTCAGGGGTTGCCCTGACAAGCTGTCGCGCAAGGCACAGCCTGGGCCGGTTGAGACATGCCGAAAGTGTGGAATATTAGGGAAAACCCTGACAAATCCGGCGCATCGGCGTATAGTCGAGGCCATCATGCCGACAACCGCCACGTCACCATCGCCGCTGAGCGCACCCGATCGCGGGCCGCGCGTGCCAGTTGTCAAGCGACACGAAGATTTGACCCCCTGACGACATCTGGAATTGACCCCCGGGTTAATCAACTCTCTGACGTGATCGGGGTGGGGGCAGCGGCCTTGTGCAGAAGGCCGCTGCGGCGCTTGTC
>Ga0308017_1000335_pt1 | contig 14792 bp, 11 predicted proteins | sample Neamet280_FD_203145 | JGI IMG/M metagenome (GOLD analysis project Ga0308017, IMG submission 203145) | Marine microbial communities from water near the shore, Antarctic Ocean - #280 | ecosystem: Environmental > Aquatic > Marine > Unclassified | place: Southern Ocean | collected 2014-10-01
ACCAGCTCTCCCACGGCGTGCAGCAACGCGGCGGTGAAGGCGACGGCATCATCGAGCCGACGCGGCGCACACACGAGGCGTGCCACCGACGCCGCCACCACGCTGTACGACCAGAAGCGCTCCAGATCGATGCCCGGCGGCGCCGGGAAGCGGCTTTGCACGGCGGCAGCCAGCACCAGCGCGCGCACCCGGTTGAGCCCCAGCACCATCACCGCATCGCGCACGCTGTGCACCGGGCGCAGCAAGCGCAAGAAGGCCGAATTGGCTTGGCGCAGCAACCGCGCAGCCAACGCCGGATCCCGCTCGATATCGGCGGTGATGGCGGCCAGATCCACCTCGTCCTGACCAAACGTGGCGATCAAGCGCGCCGCCACCTCGGGCACGACGGGCAACGCCTCCGGGGTTTGCAGCAAGTCTTGCAAACGCATGCGGCGACGTCAGTGCAAAAAGGCCGCCAGCTCGCCCGCAGAGGCCCACTCCTGCGGGTCTTTGTCGAGCACGGTCTGCAAGTCCAGCCCCAGCAGGAGGGCCACCACGTCCGGAAAGGTGGCGGCCATGGCATCGCGATCCATGTTCATCTCTTGCGCACGGGCGCGCCACGACGCCATGTGCACCACCCCGGCGAGCGGCTCGTACAGATCCCCCTCGAACGGCACCAACTGATGCCGCAGCGCCGTCACGATGACGTCCGGAAAGTCCCAGCGCTGCGCAAACGCCGCACTGACATCCGCGTAGGTGTAGCCCAACACCGAGCGCTCGACCTCGGCACGCTTCATGTCGAACGGCGACACCCGCCAATCGATCTTGGCCACCACGTCGGGCATTCCGATGTGCATGACCAGATCGCCCACCGCATGCACCAAGCCGGCGGTGAAGGCCGCGCCGTCGGGCAGCTTCAAGCTGCGCGCCAGCGGCCGGCAGATCTTGGCGGTGTTGAGGCTGTAGCGCCAAAACTGCTCCAAGTTGACGCCCGGCACGCTCTTGAAACTGGCCCCGAGCGCGACCGCCTGCACCAGCGTGCGCAGGTGGTTGAAGCCCAGCACGGTGATGGCCTCGCCCACGCTGTCGATTTGGCGCGTCAGCCCAAAGAACGCCGAATTGGCCAGCTTGAGCAGCCGCGCCGTCAGCCCGGGGTCGGTGGCCACCAGTTCCGCGATTCGGCGCGCATCTGGCTCGTCCCGGTCCAGCTCGGCCGTGACCTCGGAGACGACGCGCGGAATGCTCGGGATGGCCTTGGCCTGTTGCAGCAGTTCGTCCAGTGTCATGGCGCACAGTTTATCGGCCCTCGCCCCGGCTGTCCGCCCCTGTCGCGACAATTCAGCGCCGCTGCGCCTGCCACTTGGCAAACGCACTGGCCATCGCGGTGGGGGCGGGCGCCTCCTGCCGCGGGCGACCGGCGCGCGCGGCACCCGCCTGCACGCGCGGGCGCATCCCGCCATCGACCGCGGGCGACGCGTCCAACCGCATCGTCAACCCGATGCGCCGGCGCGCCACGTCCACTTCCAACACCTTGACGCGCACGATGTCGCCGGCCTTGACGACCTCGCGCGCGTCGGCCACATAGCGGTTGGCCAGTTGGCTGACGTGCACCAGACCATCCTGGTGCACGCCGATGTCGACGAAGGCACCGAACTGCGCCACGTTGGTCACCGTACCCTCCAGCACCATGCCGGGCCGCAGGTCGTCGAGACTGTGCACCGCCTCGTCGAACTGCGCCACGCGAAACGTTGGGCGCGGGTCACGCCCGGGCTTTTCCAGCTCGGCCAGGATGTCACGCACGGTCACGGGCCCGAAGCGCTCGTCAGCCAAGCTTTCCGGGCGCAGCGCGCGCAGCACCTCGGGCTTGCCCATCACGGCCTCGATCGGCTGGCCGGCCGCCGCCAGGATGCGTTGGACCACCGGGTACGTCTCCGGGTGCACACCGGTCATGTCCAGCGGATCGTCTCCGCCACGGATGCGCAAAAACCCGGCGCATTGCTCGAACGTCTTGGGGCCGATGCCCGTGACCTCCAACAGCTGCCGTCGATGGCGAAACGCCCCGTGCGCATCGCGCCAGCGCACCAGCGCCCGCGCGGTCGCGGGCGACAGGCCCGCCACGCGGGCCAGCAGGGGCACGCTCGCGGTGTTGAGATCCACCCCCACCGCGTTCACGCAATCTTCCACCACCGCGTCCAGCGTGCGCGCCAGCGCCGCTTGGTTCACGTCGTGCTGGTACTGCCCCACGCCAATGCTCTTGGGGTCGATCTTGACGAGCTCGGCCAGCGGGTCTTGCAGTCGGCGCGCGATGCTGACCGCGCCGCGCAGACTCACGTCCAGCTCGGGCAACTCCTGCGCGGCGACTTCGCTAGCGCTGTAGACCGACGCCCCCGCCTCGCTGACCACGACCTTTTGCGGCACGCGCTGGGCGTCGCGGGCACGCAGCCGCTGCTGCAGCTCGCCCACCAGACGGTCCGTCTCGCGACTCGCGGTGCCGTTGCCGATCGCGATCAGCTCCACCCCATGCCGCAGCACCAACGCGGCCAGCGTCGCCAATGCCCCCTCGACATCGCGCCGGGGCTCGAACGGATAGACGGTGGCCGTGTCCACCACCTTGCCCGTGGCATCGACCACGGCCACCTTGACGCCGGTGCGAATGCCGGGATCCAGGCCCATGGTCGGCCGCGGCCCGGCCGGGGCGGCCAACAGCAGGTCGCGCACATTGGCACCAAACACCTGGATCGCCACCGCCTCGGCCGCCTCGCGCAAGCGGGCAAACAAGTCGCGTTCGATCGACAGGCTTAACTTGACGCGCCAGGTCCAAGCCACGCAACGGCGCAGCCAGTCATCCGCGGCGCGCCCTTGGTGCGACCAGCTCAGCAGCCGGGCCAATCGGCCCTCGGCCAGCGACGGCTGGCCGGGTTCGGGCTCTTGCGGCTGCGCCAGGCACAGGTCCAACACCTCCTGCGTCCGCCCGCGAAACATGGCCAGCGCCCGGTGCGACGGCACACGCGCGATCGGCTCGTCGTGCTCGAAATAATCGCGAAACTTGGCCACCTCGGGGTCGTTGGGGTTGCGCGCATCGATGCGGCGGCTGCGCAGCACCCCCTCCTGCCACAGCCACTCGCGCAGGGGCTGCACGACGGCCGGATCCTCTGCCCAGCGCTCGCTCAAGATGTCGCGCGCACCATCCAGCACCGCGGCCACCGTGGTGAAGTCGCCGCCCTCCTCGCCCGGCGCGGGTTTGACGTAAGCCTGAGCGGCCGCCTGCGGGTCGAGCGTGGGGTCGGCCCACAGGGCGTCAGCCAACGGCTCCAGGCCCGCTTCGCGCGCGATTTGCGCCTTGGTGCGGCGCTTGGGCTTGTAGGGCAGGTACAGGTCCTCCAAGTCCTGCTTGGTCGGTGCCGCCTCGATGGCGGCGCGCAGGGCGGGGGTGAGCTTGCCCTGCTCCTCGATGCTGCCCAGGATGGCCGCGCGCCGGTCCTCCAACTCACGTAGGTAGGCCAGGCGCTGCTCGAGCTGGCGCAGCTGCGTGTCGTCCAGGCCGCCGGTGGCCTCTTTGCGGTAGCGTGCGATGAAGGGAACGGTGGCACCGCCATCGAGCAGGTCCACCGCGGCCTGCACCTGGGCGGCGCACACGCCGAGCTCGTCGGCGATGCGTTGCACGATCGTCGTCATGGATGGGCATGGGTTGTCCGTGAGCGCGGGAGTGTGCCACAGGACCCGGCGCCCTCAACCCATCGCACGCAGGGCAGCACGCAGCTGCGCGCCCACCTCCGGCCGGTCGGCAAACGGGTCGGGCGGCTCGCGCCCCTCGACGATGGCCTGCATGCGGGCCGCCACGGGTGCCAGCGCGTGCGGGTGGCTGTAGATGTAGAAGCGACCCTGCTCCATCGCATCGAACACACGCTGCGCCACTTCGGCTGCCGTTACTTTGCCGCTGCTGACGGCCTTTTCGCTCATGGCCTGGCCGATGAGCTGGCTGCGCGTGGGCGCGGCAGGCGGCAGCTCGGCAGGACGGTTGCGCTGACTCTGGCTGATACCGGTGGGCACGAAGTACGGGCACAGCACGCTGGCGCTGATCTGATCGGTCACGAGTCGCAAGTCCTGGTACAACGTTTCGGTCAAGGCGACCACCGCGTGCTTGCTGACGTTGTACACGCCCATGTTGGGCGGCGTCAGCAACCCGGCCATGCTGGCCGTATTGACGATGTGCCCGCGCCAGTGCGGATCGGCGCTCGCCGCCGCCAACATCATCGGGGTGAACAGGCGCACCCCGTGGATCACCCCCCACAGGTTGACGCCCAGTACCCACTGCCAGTCGGCCACGGTGTTTTCCCACACCAGACCGCCTGCCGCCACGCCCGCGTTGTTGAATACGAGATGCGGGGCGCCGAAGCGCTCGCGCACGGCATCCGCCAACGCCTCCATCTGCGCGCCGTCGGACACATCCACGCGCCGCGCGAGCACGTCGGTGCCCTGCGCGCCCAGTTCTTGCGCCGCGGCATCGAGCGCGTCGGCCTGGACATCCACCAGCACGAGCTTCATGCCCCGCAATGCTGCCAGACGGGCGACTTCGAGCCCGAGACCCGATCCAGCACCGGTCACGACGGCCGTTTTGTCCTTGAAATCTCGCATCATCGGCACATTCTCCTGAGGGCGTTCGGTGATACGTCGGCCCGGCGGCGCCATCAACGCGGGCGAGCGCGCTCGAGGATGGCCGCAAAGTCCGTGCCGCTGGGCAAGGTGCCAAAGCTGCCGCCCCAATCCCCTGCCAAGCGCGAGTCACAAAACGCGCGAAAAACCTCCCCCGGTGCGGTCTGCACGAGCAGGGCCGCCTGCACGGCGAGCGCCACGTCTTGCGCGAGGCGACGGGCCTCCACCTCGTTGGCCATCATCTCCACGCGGGTGGGCAAGCTCGCGGCAAGCTGGTCGAGCGCGGGATGCATGCCTCGAGCCGGAGCCAGTTCCTGCGCGAGCGCCGCGGCGGCATCCGCCTTGCGCACCGCGCGCAGCAGGTCGAGCGCCATGATGTTGCCCGCGCCTTCCCAGATGCTGTTGACGGGCATCTCGCGGTAGATGCGGGCCATGATGCCCTCGCCACCCTCTTCCACATAGCCATTGCCACCCAGACATTCCATGGCCTCTTGAGCAAAGGCGCTGCCGCGCTTGCAGATCCAGAACTTGGCAATGGGGGTCAGCAGGCGCTGGATCACGCGCTCGTGCTCGTCGCTGATCGAGCGGTCGAAGCTGCGCGCAAGACGCAAAGCCAGTGCCGTCGCAGCCTCCGACTCGAGCGCGAGGTCGGCGAGCACGTTGCGCATCAGCGGCTGCTCGATCAGGGGCTTGCCGAAGGCCATGCGCTGGCGCGTGTGGTCCAAAGCGAGCGAGAGCGCCTGCCGCATCAGGCCGCTGGTGCCGAGCGCGCAATCGAGCCGCGTCAGCGTCCCCATGGCCAGGATCTGCGGCACGCCCCGCCCTTCTTCGCCGACCAGCCAGGCCGTCGCGCCGGCAAACTCGACTTCGGAGCTGGCATTGGCCTTGTTACCGAGCTTGTCCTTGAGGCGCTGGATCTGCAGCGCGTTGCGCGTGCCGTCGGGCAGGATACGCGGCAGAAAGAGGCACGACAGGCCACTGGCTGTCTGCGCGAGGATCAGGAAGGCGTCGCACATGGGCGCGGAGAAAAACCACTTGTGCCCGGTCACGGTGTAACGCCGGCCCCAGCTGTCCTCGCCCGCGGGGACGGCTTGCGTGGTGTTGGCGCGCACGTCCGAGCCGCCTTGCTTTTCCGTCATGCCCATGCCCATGGTGACGCCGGCTTTGTCGCGCCAGAGGACCAGCCGGGGGTCGTAGGCGCGGCTCGTGAGCTGCGCCGACCAGTCACGGTAGATGGCCGGGTTGTCTTTGAGCGCGGGGGTGACCGCATAGGTCATGGAGATGGGACACAGCACCGAGGGCTCGAGCTCGGTAAACAGCATGAAGGCGGCGGCGCGCTGCAGGTGCGCATGACCGCTCGCCTGTTGTTCGGGCGCAAAGGGCGTTCCGTGCAAGCCCGCGGCGGTCGCGGCGCGCATCAAATCATGGTAGCTCGGGTGAAACTCCACCTCGTCGATGCGCCGACCGAAGCGATCGTGGCTGCGCAGCTGTGGCGCATGGACATTGGCCAGGCGCGCGTGCCTTTGCATCTCGGCCGTCCCCACGAGGGCGCCCAGCGCGTGCAAGCCCGAGGTGTCGAGCTCTGGCGCATGGAAGCGCAATGCGTCCTGCAGCGGGCGATTCGCCTCGAACAGGTTGACGTCGACCAGCGGCTCGGGCTGGTTGAACACCTCGTGCGTGACGATGGGCATGGCATTCTCCGGGCAAGCGCGAGACGCTCTCAAACCAGCTTGACGAGCTGCTTGCCGAAGTTGCGCCCCTTGAGCAAACCCAAGAACGCCTCGGGGGCGGCTTCGATGCCTTGCGCGATGGTCTCGCGGGGGCGGAAACGTCCGCTGCCGACCAGCTCGCCCAGTTCGGCCAGCGCCTGCGGCCAGACCTCCATGTGCTCGCTGACGATGAAACCCTCGATGCGCATGCGGTTGACGAGGATGAGCGACGGGTTGAGCATCGGCAGGGGCTGGCCGTCATAGCCCGCGATCATGCCGCACATGGCCACGCGAGAAAAGGCGTTGGCGCGCAGCATGACCGCGTCCAACACCGTGCCGCCGACGTTCTCGAAGTGACCGTCGATGCCGTTCGGGCAGGCCGCTTTGAGCGCCGCCGCCAGCGAGCGCAAGTCGGGGTACTGGCGGTAGTCGACACAGTCGTCGAAGCCCAGCTCGTCGCGCACGTAGGCGCACTTGTCGGGGCCGCCCGCGATACCCACCACGCGGCAGCCGCGCTGCTTGGCCAGCACGCCCACGGCGCTGCCCACCGCACCGGCGGCCGCGCTGACCGTTATGGTCTGGCCAGGCTTGGGCTCGATGATTCTGACCAGGCCGTACCACGCCGTCACCCCCGGCATGCCCACCGCGCCCAGGTAATGGCTGGGCGGAATGCGCGAGACATCCACCTTGCGCAACGCACCCGGCTGGTCGGCATCGACCACGCTGTACTCCTGCCAACCACCCATGCCAACCACCCAGTCGCCCGGGGCGTAGCGCGGGTGGCGGCTCTCCACCACCTGACCGACCGTGCCGCCAATCATCACTTCGCCTAGCGGCTGGGGAGCGGCGTAGCTTTTGCCCTCGTTCATGCGCCCGCGCATGTAAGGGTCCAGGCTCAGATAATGGTGACGCACCAGCACCTGGCCCTCCGACAGCGCGGGGGTTTGCGTCTCGACGAGACGAAAGTTATCGACACTGGCCTCGCCCTGGGGGCGGCTGACCAGAAGAATCTGCTTGTTCGACGGCATGGACTTGGCTCCAGGTAAAACGATGCAAGGACCGATGAGCGTTGAGCGCCCTTTCAACCACCGATGACGGCGCTGACACCGCCATCGACCGCGAGCCACTGACCCGTGATGTGTTTGCCCGCGTCGGACGCAAACAGCACTGCGGCCCCCTTGAGGTCCTCATCGTCACCCAAGCGGCGCAGAGGCGCGTGCGCGGCCAGCCGTTCCTCGCCCATCGCCTGCAGGGTGCCGCGCGTCATCTTGCTGGGAAAGAAGCCAGGGCAGATGGCGTTGACGCGGATGCCGTAGGGCCCCCACTCCGCCGCCAGCGCGCGCGTGAAGTTGATCACCGCGCCCTTGGACGTGTTGTAGGCGATGGTTTTCATCTCGGGCGGGTTGCCGCCCAGCCCGGCGATAGAGGCGACGTTGACGATACTGCCCCGCCGCCGCGCGATCATGCTGTGCTTACCCACTGCCTGGCTGAGCAGGAAATAGCCACGGATATTGAGGTTCATGACCTTGTCCCAGGCCTCCAGCGGGTGGTCTTCGGCCGGCGCCCCCCAAGCCGCCCCGGCGTTGTTGACCAGGATATCGATGTCGCCCAGGCGCTGCAGGGTCTCACTGACCAAGCGCTGGATATCCTCCTCGCGCGCGCAGTCGGCTGCCATCCAGCGGGCATCGATGCCCTGCGCCTGCAGCTGCTGCACCGCGCCTTCCAGCTCATCGGCTTTGCGCGCGGTCAGCATCAGCTTGGCGCCCGCCTCGCCCAGCGCTTGGGCGATTTGCAGGCCCAGGCCGCGCGAGCCCCCGGTCACGAGCGCGGTGCGCCCCGTCAGGTCGAACAGTTGTGTGATGCTGCGGGTCATGCGGTATCTCCTCGAAACGGGGGCCACGTGCGCGGCCCACCAGGCTCAGAAAGCGTCTTCGGGCATCTCGGCGCAGGTGCTGTCGCGCGTGCGCACCACCTGCAGCCACGGCCCGATCTTGGGCAGTTCGTAATGAAAAAAGTAGCGGCACGCCTGCAAGCGCCCGCGGCTGGCGGCGTCGTCGCGGCCGACCGCCGCCAGCGCCACGTCCAGCCAGATCCACGCCAGCACCGTGTGCCCCAAGGCCTGCAGGTACGGCACGGCATTGGCCAGCGCGGCGACCGGATCGCCATCGGCCCAGGCAGCGCGCGTGGCGTCGGCCACCTCGTCAATGGCCCGCGCCAGCGCCTGCGCGTGCGCCGCCAGCGTGGGCACGGCACGGGCGCGCGCCACGGTGGTCTGCATCCGCTGCGCCAGCAGCGACAAGCCACGGCCGTCTTCCATGCGCACCTTGCGGCCCAGCAAATCCAGGGCCTGGATGCCATGCGTGCCTTCGTGGATCATGTTGAGGCGGTTGTCGCGCCAGTATTGCTCGACCGGAAAGTCGCGCGTGTAGCCATAGCCGCCGTGCACCTGGATGGCCAAGCTGTTGGCCTCCAAGCACCATTCGCTGGGCCAGCTCTTGGCGATCGGCGTGAGCACCTCGAGCAGCAAGCGCGCGTCGTCGGCTGCTCGCGCGTCGCCCGTGCGCTGCTCGTCGACCAGCCGGGCGCAATACAGCGCCAACGCCAGCGCCCCCTCGCAGTACGCCTTTTGCGCCAGCAGCATGCGTTTGACGTCGGCGTGCTCGATGATGCGCACCGGCGGCTGAGCAGGGTCCTTGCCCGCGGGACCCGGCAAGCGCCCCTGCAGCCGCGTGCGCGCGTAGTCGAGGCTGGCCAGATAGCCCGCCATACCCAACATGGTGGCGGCCATGCCAACGCCGATGCGCGCCTCGTTCATCATGTGAAACATACAGCGCAAGCCGTCGCCGGGCGCGCCCACCCGGTAGCCGATGGCGCCCGCGCCGCGCCCATCCAGCCCGGGGGCACGCACCGGGTAGCGCCCCTCGCCAAAGTTGAGCAGCGTGTTGGGTGTACCGCGCCAGCCGCACTTGTGGTTGAGACCCGCCAGCGCCACATCGTTGCGCTCGCCGGTCAGTCGGCCTTGCGTGTCCACCAGCCACTTGGGCACGATGAACAGCGAAATCCCCTTGACGCCGGGCGGCAGCCGACCGTCAGCCCCCGGAATCTTGGCCAGCACCAGGTGAACGATGTTGTCGGTTAGCTCGTGCTCGCCGGCCGAGATCCACATCTTGTTGCCGCGCAAGCGGTAGCGGGGCCCCAGGGGATCGCTCTCGAAATCGTCGCCGTCGGGGACGGCCCGGGTCGCGATATCGCTCAGGCTAGAGCCGGCCTGCGGCTCGCTCAGGCACATGGTGCCCGCAAACCGCCCTTGCAGCTCAGGCTGCGCAAACGCGCGGCGCTGTGCCTCGGTGCCGTGCGCCATCAACAGGTTCGCGTTGCCCACCGTGAGCATGCCCGCGCCGATACTGACCGAAGCCGCGGCAAAAAACGCATTGCCCGCCGCCTCGATCGTGTAGGGCAGCTGCATGCCGCCCACGTCGTAGTCCTGCGACGCGCTCAGCATGCCGCTGGCCGCATAGGCCCGCCACGCCTCGTGTGTCGCAGCGGGCAGCACCACCCGCTCGCCGTCGAAGCGCGGCTCCTCGGTGTCGACGAGGCGGTTGAAGGGGGCGTACTTCTCGCGCGCGATGCGCTCGCAGGTGTCGAGCACCGCATCGAACGTCTCGCGCGTATGCTCGGCATGGCGCGCTCGCTCGGTCAGGGCCTGCACGCGCAACCAGTCGTAGAGCAAAAAATCGATGGTGGCGCGCAGACCCGGGTTCATCACAGCACCTCGAACACGCCAGCTGCGCCCATACCGCCACCGATACACATGGTCACGCACACCCGCTTGGCGCCACGCCGCTTGCCTTCGATGAGTGCATGCCCGGTCAGGCGCTGCCCGGACACACCGTACGGGTGGCCAATCGCAATCGCGCCGCCGTTGACATTGAGGCGGTCGGCCGGGATGCCCAGGCGGTCGCGGCAGTAGAGGACCTGCACCGCGAACGCCTCGTTGAGCTCCCAGAGATCGATGTCATCCACCGTCAGGCCCAGCCGCTGCAACACCTTGGGCACGGCAAACACGGGGCCGATGCCCATCTCGTCGGGCTCGCACCCCGCCACGGCAAAGCCCAGAAACCGCCCCAGCGGCTGCAAACCCTTGCGCTCGGCCACTTTTTCGTCCATCACGACGCACGCACCCGCCCCGTCGGAGAACTGGCTCGCATTGCCGGCAGCGATAGTGCCGCCGGGCAGCGCAGGCTTGATGGCGGCGATCGCTTCCTTGGTGGTACCCTCTCGCAGCCCCTCGTCACGCCACACGGTCACCTGCTGCGTGATGAGCCCACGCTGCTTGTCATAGATGCCAGCCGTGACCGTGATCGGCACGATCTCGTCGTCGAACTTGCCGGCCGCCGCCGCTGCACAGGCTTTTTGCTGACTGGCCGCGCCGTACTCGTCCATCGCGTCGCGGCCGATACGATAGCGCTTGGCCACCTGCTCGGCGGTCTGCAGCATGGTCCAATAAATCTCGGGCTTGCGCTCCAGCAGCGCGGGGTCGGTCATCATGTGCTTGTTCATCTCGTTTTGTACGCACGAGATGCTCTCGACCCCACCGGCCACATAGATCTCGCCCTCACCTGCCATGATGCGCTGGGCAGCCAAGGCGATCGTCTGCAACCCCGACGAGCAGAACCGGTTGACGGTCAGACCCGACACCGTGACCGGGCACCCTGCGGCCAAGGCGATCTGGCGCGCAATGTTCCAGCCCGTGGCCCCTTCCGGGTTGGCGCAGCCCATGATGACGTCTTCGACCTCGGCTGGGTCCAGGCGCGCGCGCTCGATGGCGGCGCGCACCACGTGACCGCCCAGCGTGGCACCGTGCGTCATGTTGAAGGACCCCTTCCAGCTCTTGGCCAAGGGGGTGCGTGCGGTAGAGACGATGACAGCGTTGCTCATGTTCGGTCCTGGGTAACGTGTATATGGCGGCGACGGCTCAGGCGGCAGCGAATCCCTTGCCTTCGGCGACGAGGCGCTGGATGAGGGGGGCGGGCTGCCAGAACTGGGCATCGTCGTGCGGGTTCTTGGCAAAGCGCTTCATCGCCTGCACCACGTTGAACAAGCCGAATTGCTCGGCGTAATGCATCGGCCCGCCGCGCCAGGCCGGAAAACCGTAGCCGGTCAGGTACACCATGTCGATGTCACTGGCGCGCGCCGCGATCTTCTCCTCCAGGATGTGCGCACCCTCGTTGACCAGCGCGAACACCAGGCGCTGCACGATCTCCTCGTCGCTGATCTGGCGCGGGGTGATGCCCTGTTCGCGGCGAAAGTCCTCGATCATTTGATTGACGACGGAGCTGGGTATCGCGTCACGCTTGCCCGGCTGGTAGTCATACCACCCCGCCCCGGTCTTTTGGCCAAAGCGCCCCATCTCGCACAGGCGGTCGGCAATCTTGCTGTAGCGCAGGTGCGGTTTCTCGACATAGCGACGCTTGCGGATGTACCACCCCACGTCATTGCCGGCCAGGTCGCCCATGCGGAAGGGCCCCATCGCGAAGCCAAAGCGCTCGATGGCGCGATCCACCTGCTCGGGCGTGCAACCCTCCTCCAGCAGAAAACCGGCCTGCCGGCTGTACTGCTCGATCATGCGGTTGCCGATGAAGCCATCGCACACGCCGCTGACGACGCAGGTCTTTTTGATCTTTTTGCCCAGGGCCATGATGGTGGCCAGCACATCCTTGGCGGTGGCCTCACCGCGCACCACCTCCAGCAGCTTCATCACGTGCGCCGGGCTGAAGAAGTGCGTGCCGATGACGTCTTGCGGCCGCTTCGTAAACGACGCGATCTTGTTGACGTCCAGCGTCGACGTGTTCGTGGCGAGGATCGCCCCCGGCTTCATGACGGCGTCGAGCCGCCCGAACACCTGGCGCTTGACTTCCAAATCCTCGAAAACCGCCTCGATCACCAAGTCTGCCTCGCGGATGTCGTCGTACGACAGTGTCGTGCGCAGCAGGCCCAGGCGCTGCTCCATCTGCTCGGGCTTGAGCTTGCCTTTCTTCACTTGCCCTTCGTACACCGACCGAATGTTCGCCACCCCGCGCTCCAGCGCCGCCTGCTGGGTCTCCAGCAGCGTGACGGGCAGGCCGATGTTGAGAAAGTTGATCGCGATGCCAGTGCCCATCGTGCCAGCGCCGATGATGGCGACCTGGCGGATCTCGCGCTGGGGGGTGTCCTCCGGCACGTCGGCAATCTTGCCCGCGGCGCGCTCGGCCACGAACAGGTAGCGCAGCGCGATGCTGACGGGCGTGTTCATCAGGTTGACGAACGTCTCGCGCTCGAACGCCATGCCATCGTCGAAGCGGCGCGTGGTGGCCGCCTGCACGGCGTCGATGCACTTCAGCGGCGCGGGATAGTGCTTGGTCTGCGCGCCGACCATGTTCCGGGCGAACTGGAAATACGCCTCGGCCTGCGGATGCCGACACGGCAGGTCGCGCACCCGTGGCAGCGGGGCGCCGTCCGCGTGGCGCTGCGCCACCTCACGCGCCAACGCCAGCGCCTCGTCCAACAGGGTCTCGGCCGATGCCGCCAACTTGTCGAACAGCTTTTGCCCCGGAATGGTGGCCAACAGCTCGCTGGGCACGGGCTCACCACTGACGATCATGTTGAGCGCGGCCTCCACGCCAATGACGCGCGGCAGGCGTTGCGTGCCCCCCGCCCCGGGAATCAGACCCAGCTTGACCTCGGGCAGCGCCACTTTGGTGCCGGGGGCGGCGATGCGGTAATGCGCCCCCAACGCCAGCTCCAGCCCACCGCCCATGCACACGCTGTGGATGGCGGCCACCACCGGCTTGGGTGAATGTTCGAACGCGCCGATGAGGCTGAGCAGGTTCGGATCCTGGTAGGCCTTGGGCGAACCGAATTCCTTGATGTCGGCCCCGCCAGAGAAGGCCTAGCCGGCGCCGGTCACGACAATGGCGCGCACAGCCGGATCGTCGATGGCCCGATCCAGCCCCTGGGCCACGGCCTGTCGGGTCGACAAGCCCAACCCGTTGACGGGCGGGTTGTCGAGCGTGATGACGGCCACGTCACCGTGGACCTGGTAATGAGCGGTCATGATGCCTCCTGCAAAACGATGACGAAAAAGTGAACGATCGTTCGATTTTGTCTTGATTCTAGGGTGCACGCTGCCGATTGCCCATAGGCAGGTGTCGCGTATTTGTCTGTCGCGCTGGCGCTCAGCCCACCTCCAGCCACTCGCGGCGCACATAGGGGTTGGCTTTGAGCTCGTCGGGCGTGCCGTCGAAAACGATGCTGCCGTGCCCCATGACCAGCGCCCGGTCGGAAATCTGCAGCGCGATGGTGAGCTTTTGCTCGATCAACAGCACCGAGACGCCCTTGGCTTTGAGGGTACGCAGATACTGCGCCACCAGCTCCACGATCTTGGGCGCCAACCCCTCGGTCGGTTCGTCGATGATGATGAGATCGGGGTCGCCCATGAGCGAGCGGCACAGCGTCAGCATTTGCTGCTCCCCGCCCGAGAGCACCCCCGCCTCGGTGTGCTGGCGCTCCTTGAGGCGCGGAAACATCGCATACATGTCGTCGAAGCTCCAGCGCCCGGATTTGCGGGGATTTTTCTGGCCCAGCATCAAGTTCTGGTGCACGGTGAGCTTCGGAAAGATGTCGCGGCTCTCGGGCACGTAGCCGATCCCCAAGTGCGCGACCTCGTAGGGCTTGAGCCCGGTGATGCGCTGTCCCTGCCAGCGGATGTCGCCCTCGGCATCGACCAAGCCCATGATGGCCTTGGCGGTCGTGGAGCGCCCGGAGCCGTTGCGGCCCAGCAACGCGACAATCTGACCGGGTTCGACCCGGAAATGCACGCCGTGCAGCACGTGGCTTTTGCCGTAGAAGGCGTGAAGGTTGTCGATCTCGAGCATGGTGTGGCGCAGATGTGGTGGAATACGAGAAGCGTCAATGCGCGGCTTCGGCCGCTTGCTGCTCGGCCAGCACCGAGCCCAGATACGCCTCCTGCACACGCGGGTTGGCCTTGACCGCCTCCGGGGTGTCGAAGGCGATCACCTCGCCATACACCACCACGGCAATGCGATCCGCCAGGCCGAACACCACCCCCATGTCGTGCTCGACGGTCAGCAGCGTTTTGCCCTCCGTCACCTCGCGGATGAGTTCGATGAAGCGCCGCGTCTCGCTCTTGCTCATGCCCGCCGTCGGCTCATCGAGCAGGATGACCTGCGCCCCGCCCGCGATCGTGATGCCGATCTCGAGCGCGCGCTGCTCGGCGTAGGTCAGATTCATGGCCAAGGTGTCGCGTTTCTTGGTCAAGCCGATGCGCTCGAGCAAGTCCTCGGTGCGCTCGTTGGCGTCGTCTAGATCGGCCAGAAATTTGAACAACGTGTAGCGATAACCCAGGCTCCAGAGCACGCCACAGCGCAGGTTCTCGAACACGCTGAGCTTGGG
>Ga0308017_1000336_pt1 | contig 14775 bp, 13 predicted proteins | sample Neamet280_FD_203145 | JGI IMG/M metagenome (GOLD analysis project Ga0308017, IMG submission 203145) | Marine microbial communities from water near the shore, Antarctic Ocean - #280 | ecosystem: Environmental > Aquatic > Marine > Unclassified | place: Southern Ocean | collected 2014-10-01
CAAATAATTTATTTTTTTAAATATTCTAAAATAGTTTTCCAATCAGGAAAATACTTGCTACCAAAATGAATCCATTTTCCTTGAAATTCTGAAGCACCATTCCATGGATTGTCATCAATTAAATAATCACCAATCAATAAATGTTTATGATGAGAAAGAATTAATCGTTTTCTTACAATTTTTTCGTCAAAGTATTTGGCTACCCATAATCTTTTATGTGTCCAAGCTTCAGGATTATCCCATGGAGCAGAAGAAAGAAAATAAACGTCAAAATTGGGGTTGTCAAATAATACAGAAACTGATTCAACAGAATTTGAGATTGGCTCTAGATTTTCATAAATCCCAGGAAGCTTATCAGGCCTTCCTATATATGGTGTAATTTTAGATAATGGATGTTCAAATCTACCTTTTTCAAAATCTGCTAATACTCCATCCATATCAACAAAAATTATCAACTTATCTTTCATTATTTGAAAAATTTAAATTGAAATACAATGATCATATATCATTTTTAATAATGCTACGTCATCTTTACTAAGACCACTGTTTTTAGACGCATATATTTGAGTAGTTTTTAGATTATTATGTCCAAGCATTTTAGAAACAGTTTCTATAGGAACGCCATTTGTTAATGTAATTGTTGTTGTAAATGTGTGCCTCTTGAAGCTATTAAAGCTGATTCCTCCCACCACCTGAAAAATTATTTAATCTATAATTGCTTAATACGTCCGTTACATTTATTACACATACCGGTCTGAGATAAAACATTAGAACACCATATGCCATTAATTCTAGATTTACAACCTACAGACCCACACTTTTCACATTTGTATACAATACCACCACAAGGTTGATTACCTGCATTTCCACTACAATTTGCCATTTTAATTAATTTAATTAATAATTTGAAGGGTAAATATACATTTTAAAATTTAAAATATTTGAAATCGAAACAACTTATTTTGAGCTAAATCCATAAATTAAATCTTTTACATCTTTCAACATGTCGTCAACAATACTATTCGATTTACCTTTAGATTCAAAACATAAATTAATTTCATCTTTCTTATTTTCATATGAAATATACAGTTCTTTAGTAGATTTAATTGGGTCATTCTCAAAATCTAGGATTTGTTGAGCCGTCAATCTAGATTCCATATCTACAATAATTGGCTTGACAAAACACTCACATTTAACTTCATCAACATTACTACCTTCACAATAAAGAGCCGTAATATCCTTTATTAAGTTTCCAGGACCATAATATTGATATGCAAAATACCCACCAATAAGTACTATTAAGATTGGTAATATTATTTTGAAGATTATTCGAGTTATTAGCTTAAATACTATCAAGGCAGCCACTAAAGCTATGATGACTATCATTAATTGTGTAAAGTTCTCAGCAGTAAAGTCCATTTTTTTTAATTAGTAATTATATAGATTTTTCAAAGATACTATAATTTTTAATATCATAAATAAAGTAATGTTCTTCCAAATTCACTCCTTCCATGTCTACAAAATACGAAATCAAATAAGCAGGGAATGTATTTAATGAGCGAAAAACCTCAAAAGAGTTAGGGTCTTCTCCATCAAATTCCTCCCTTGAAGTCCACAAATAACCTGGAAAAATATCTTCACCTTTTTCAACATATGGCTTGAAATCTGAATTTGAACAATATAGATCTATAGTTTCTGAAGCCATACTAGTGGTTTGATGAACACTAGTTAAAGGTGTTGAAAATTTATATAGCCATTTAATCTTATTTTCAATATCATCATAGGTCTTAAAATCATTATTATTAAGTAGATTAGATAAGGAATATTGCATTTCATATCCCTCTTGCCTATGAATCCAAAAAGTATTAAAATCATCTAAAAAACTGGATTTATTATTAAAGAAATATTCGTCAAAATATTTTTTCATATCATTATAAAAAGAATCTCTAATATTGATTTGATTCTCAAATTCTTTTAACTCAAAATTTACTCTTTCTCTATCATTATGAAGGATTTCCAATTCTGCTTTCTTTTCTAAAAATTCTAATTTACTAGACTCTATCTCTTTCATCTCAATGTCAGAAACAGAAATTACATCATTAATAAATATAGATTCCTTACTCTTTTGTTTTATATAAAAATTTGACATATCTTCACGAATACCTTTAATGGAATCTATAAATTCTATTACTTTACTTAACATGGATTCTAAGTATTCCTTTCCTTCTAAGAGAATATTATCTAAAAGCTTATTATCAATATAAAATCTAAACCGTTTTTCCCACACACTTGCATACTCCTTTTCTAATAATGATCTTAATGTAGTCATCATAGATTCTAAAACAACTTTCTCTGCTTTTAATTTCCGGATTGGAAGCACATAATCTCGCATCCATCTAAATAATGTATAAAAAAACCAAAATACTAATGCTGAAATCGTAAAGGATCCAAGAATAAATCTTAATAATTTAAATTCATATACAGTTTGTGGTTCATTCAGAATAGTATAAATAATATGTCTTGGCACTTCAGTTATAAAGCTAACTGCCTGTGCCCATCCAAACACAATACCTGCAAACAAGGCAATAATTACCCAAAGTACAAGAGGAAAAAATACCATTGCTCTAATAAAAGGCTTTTCAAGATTTATTTTTTCTTGTATCTCATCTGATTTATTAATTATTTCATCTTCTTTTTTTAATATTTCTTCATGCTGATTACTTATATCTTTATCTTGAAGCTTCTCTAATTTTTTTTTCAAAAACAAACGATTTCCTACATTGCTAAACCATTCGTTTTGAGTGATAAAAACTGTATTTATTTTCTGATACTCAACTGTTAAATCTTCTAACTACTTCTCATACTTCTTAAGCTCTCGAGCTTTCACCTCAACTTCTTGCTGATGATGAATTCCTGAATCAAAAAAACTAATATCTTCTCCAACAATATTTATGCTAAGAGAACTATTTACCTGCTCATCTACAGATTTTATAATAAATAAATCAAAAACCATATTATTATTAGTCATGTATTCAAAAGGTATAAAACAGTACCCTTGATCACCCCATTCAGATCCCCAAGAATTTCTAACAATAAAATACTCTTTTTCTTTATTATATCCAACGCAAATCATAGCATGACCAGCATGTTCAGATGAAGCAAGTTCTCCTTTCTTAGGAACTGGAATTACTCCGTTATTATTTGAATTAAAAGATTCAAATAAACGTATACCAAAAACAAATGGATACCCCTCAGACAAACAAGATAACATATTATTTAGTTCTGCTTTGATATTTTGAAACGATTCTATTTTAAACTTCTCAGCCTCTAAATAAGCAAAGCTAGGAGGAGATAGATCTGTATTATCAATCAGATAGGGCCAAGTTTTTTCCATACATACACCTAAAGATTGTGCATTCTTCAAAGCAGTATATATATTACAACCTTCTCCTAATTCATCACTATCGGTTATCTTTCTAGCGATATAGTACAAGAATAATCTACTCATATCAACCTCCTTCTTTGTTTTTCTTGAAGCAAGATATTCAATAGCTGTTGTTATTGCATTAGCAACACAAGATCCTATACGACCCTGATTTTCAATACTATTACTAAGGTATCCTCTTAGATCAACACTTGATTTTATTTCATTCGCTAAAATACTTGGGGAAAATATTTCAGATTTATTATTAGTAGAGTCCGTTCGTAAGCAGCCATTAATATCAATTTTCTCTCCATTAACAGTAAAATACCCGTCTTTTATATTTGTTGTTTCAAAAGAGATATCCTTATTTAAATAAAATTTATCTAAATTTATTATTGCTTTTTTAGTATGCTGGATATTCTTCTGTAAATTAATTATTTTAGCTGAAATATCTTTTAAATTATAACTTTCTTGTATATTCCTTACAATAGGATCTCTCTCATCTTCTGGTATCCCTAATGATGTGCTCTTAAACTTATCTAATTGATTATAAATTAAATCATTAAACGATTTTTCATCTAACAGAACATCACCTTCTAATTTATTATCCTCTCCAATATCAAGGAGCTTCTTAAGACCTGATCGGATTCCTGAAAGACCATTTTCTTCTTCATTTGTTTTATAAAAATTTTCAATGGTCTGTTGATTTAAATCTTTTATAAAATTTTCTTTCACATCATCGCAATTGTTTCCAATCTTCTGAGTCATATCCTGAAACGCAGTTGCATAATATTTTTGATTTGAATCTTTTAACAATCCAATATAGTCGGCAGATGAAATCGCGGCCAACTGCTTATTATTTTGTAGATGATTATGATGAAAATCTAAAAATTCTATAAAAAATCTTCCTTCTGGATTTCTTCCTAGCTCATTATGCAGTCTAGATAAATGACGTTCTATATCAAAGTTATCTAATATAAACTTATTGATTGGAACTGTGATGTCTGTTCTCTGCATCTTTCTATCTTCAATCTCATTATATAATTGAGTTAAATTATTTATTTTTTTTGAGTTGCAAATATCAGACCAAACTTTCTTTTTATCATATCTCAACTTAGCTGAGCCAAAAGTATTATATATTATTCTTTTATTTCTAAAATTAGGGTTTCTAACACTGAATACTGTATCTGTCAAAGACCCTAATTGATTTTTTACAATTCTATTTGTAAGATTAAGTGTTAACGGAATAACATCTTGTTTCTCTGGAAGAATTGCTACATGTTCTGCGAAATACTTTGATAAAATTGTGAAAGAACGAATATGATTACCTTGATGCAGACTAAAAAAATTATCTAACTCTGTTAGACATGCAAATGCTCTTCTTTTTTTCTTCTTCAAATCATCACTAGATATTAGACCTGTATCTAAATCAGGTGTAAATGCTATAAAATAAATATCTATCTGTTTTTTCTTATAGAGAGGATTCTTCGTAATAAGTTCAGTGATTTTTCTCACAATAATAGATGAAATATAATCACCAAGAGAAAAATAAATAATCACATTTATCCCATCCTCAATTTGAGCCATTGTCTTATTTAAGAGATATATACTTTCAAGGCTTTCTTTAATAGAATCGCTTAAAATATTTTCCTGCTTATTAAAAATAGAATAGTTTTCTTTATACGAATTTTCTTTACTAAATTTAAACTCTTGAATTAGTTTTTCTTCACCATTTCCATGCTTCAATACTAAATGAGAATCTATATTTAATGATCCAATAACATCAACTATTTGTTGATTAGAATCAATAAAATTATCAAAGTTCTCATTAGATATTTCTACTCCAAAATCTCCTAAGCCTACAAATAAGGTAGCGCGCATTAGTCTGTGTATTCTGCCATTATCTCATCAGTAAGATTCTGCATTAGAGTATTCTCTTTTTCTAACAGCCTATATGTAGCTTCAGAGCGAGGATCTCCTCTATCAGATGAATCTCTACCAGGATTTGCATAGTTATCTATATAATTAGTGTTCGGAGGTGACCCATCTTTATTTATTAAACTGTCTACAAGATTGATTCTTTCTTCCTGTGACATAGCTTTAAGGGTCTTTTTTATTTCTTTTGCTAATTCGCTAGATAACTTGCCATTATGTCTAAAGTATTCATATGCCTCATGTCTCCACTGACTTTCAAGAGAGAATTCATTATGCGTTGTATCTCCAAGTGTTGGACTAAATACTTTATACTTGTTTCCTCTTTTTCTAAAAACTCCTTTAATACCAGCTGACAAATCATATAAAACAAAGCCCCAACTCCAAGTAAACAAATCTTTCTCTTGAGTATTCTTCTCTCCAGACAAACTTAGACGGAATTTATTCATTGCAAGAGTCACACGTTTGTCTGTATCACAACTAACAGTCTCATTAAGATCAGTATAATCTGAATGATATTTCATAATATTTGGAAATAAATCTATGCGAGCTGGGAAAAATAATGACTCGGCAGAAAGAACATACTTATTACCTGTTTTTGAATACTCAATATCTTGATTACCACTATACTTAAAATGCTCAGCATCTCCAGGAACACCCCATAATTTACTAGGTGTCCAATATTTAATCTTATTTTTACATTCATCTAAGTCTAAATCAGTTAATGGTTGAGCCATTAAATCTAACTCTTTATAAACTCGAGCTAAAGCTTCTGGATCCTCACTATTTGTCAATTTTTCAACATATGAAGTCACACTACCATTCTTCAATTCTTTTATGGTATCAGAAATAATTATAGAGTTTTTAATATTCTCTGAGAGATTATTTTTGTTGGCTACACCTGATCCAGTATAATGAGGAAGCATGCTAACATAGTCGTATAAGCAGGCTTTTGAGCCTATGAGAGTAGAAATGTGTCGGCGCTCTGTCATAAGATCAGCAGATAAATAGTCTAGAGCAATATTCTTAGTAAATGGTCTTTTACCCTGACCATTAATATTATCTAAATAATTTTTTGCATCTTTTTGTAATCCAACCTTAACCAAATCCATGTTATTATTGAATGTAAGTAAATTATTTTTAATCTCATTTAGTGTAGATTCAATGTCTACAAAGAAATCCTGGGCATATTCTCTTACTATTTTTTCTTTTTCAGCTAATACTTGGGAATCAACAGATTTTATTAAATTAGCAAGAGCAATATTTACTTTTTTATCATGACTCCACCAACTTTCTCCGTCTGCTAACTTAAGTTTTGCAATCTTACTTTCTACATCATTTTTTGATTTATTAAGAGATATAATACTGCCCGTTCCTTCTCCAGACAATTCAGCAGACATTTCTTTTGAATATACGTCAATACAAAACAAACCTTCAACTAGCAACTTATTAATGCCTGAAATAGTAGGTTTTATTCCACATTGATCTAATACACCGTCTCTACCAACAAAATAATGTTTAATCTCATTTAAAGTTGTCTTTTTCAATAATTCGATCTGCTCGGCTGCAATGCTAATATATTGCTTACGAGCATCATCTATATGATCTTGCACTTTACCCACCTCAATAGGCAGGGTCCATTTCTTTGTTAATCTTGTTGAATATGAATCTATCTTTTGGGTTGCTATCTCTACTGGTATAATCCTATTTAATAATTGATCTGAATCATCACCACTTCCATCATTATGCTCATTTATTTTCCAATCTTTCTTTATTTTCTTAAGTATACTCTCAGATGAGATCATATGCGAGTTATTACATTCAATTATAGTAGAAGCTAAATTAAAAGACAATTGACTTATAGCATAGTCCTTTATTTCAAGAAAATCATAAACCATCTCCCCATAACCTAAAGTCATATAACGCGGCTTATGATTTGAGCCTTTTCCCGATGGAATTTGAGCTAAAACTCGCCTAATATTATCCCAAGAGCTAGACGCCCCATCGTTTAATGAGCCTGTCTTTAAAACAATATTATTACCAACAACCTCCATTAAATGGTGTTTATGATTATAATAGATATGCCCTCCCTCTCGAGTACTACTCTGATTAGTAATTACATGTATGACATCATATGGTTGTCCAGTATCTAATCTATATCCAATCTCTGCACCATATTCATCTGTACGTAAGACTTGAAAATTATTATTTTTCTCTGCATAATAATTACGATGTTTTGAATCCATAAAAAATTCAATCTCTCTTAACGCACCATAAGAATTTCCAAAGATTTTATCTTTCTTTATTGGATACTTAATTATCTTATCAAATATCTCAGGCATAATGACATAAGCCTGAGTACAGTAAGAAACATTCATATCCTCTAAGACTTCCTTAGCTATAAAAGCTATATCCATAAACATACCAGCTCCTGTTCCACCACTAATAGAAAAACAAAAACAAATATTTATATCTGCAGATGCAGCTTCATAGTCTTGGTTTTGAGAATTCTCAAAACGATGTATGGAATCTATTTTATCCTTAATTCGCTTTTTTATATTCTCAATATGATAAGTAAGAGCTAATCTACCAAATGCTCTAAATTGTCCAGCACCATGAGAAATCTCATCACATTGTTCTACCATATTATCAGGCATCCAATTTCTTCTAATATATGGATTATCTTTTATTACCGACCTTGCATCTGACACCTTAAGGTATGAATACTCATCTGCACTAAGTTTAAATTCTCCACCTGCAGAAATTTGATTTTTTTCATCAATACCTGCTTTTAGATCCTTTAAATCTGTATCAAGAGCTAAAAAATCTACTAATGGAAACTTCCCAGTTTTCCAGAAATTTGAAAAACTAATATCGTTTGGCTTCCCATAAGTTTCCCAATATCGTTTCTTAGCATACTTAAGTGCTAAATTTCCAGTACCACCTAATCCAATTATTAGTGTCTTTGATATTCTTTGCTTTGGCATAACGTTGTTTTATTAAAATTAATACTAATTTTTTTTATGAAATTGATTATTATACTTAAATTCTATAATATCATTTCCGGTTACAAATTTATAATTATTTCTATGATACATATAACCTAACTCTCCATTTTCAATTTTAGTTGGCGGAAAACAGACAATACTATAATTAGTCTCATCAGTTTCTTTATCTTTTACTGCTTCTATACAAATTTGATGTGGTAAATCAGATAATTCGCATTGTATTTTACCTAAAAATATAATTTTAAATATATTATCACTTTGTGGTTTTCCTATAACAACTCTTCTAGATTTAGAAGAAAAATATATGTCATTCTTTGTGCTTTGAGGAAAAACAATTTCTCCCTCATCAATAAAAGTTGGAAAGAATTCTTTTCTAAGTAACAAAAACCAACATAACAAAGAAGTTAGAGCAACAATTAAAAGTATTATAAATGTAATATATAAAGCTGAAGATTGATTATTTACTTCTAATTTAAATTCTAAAACTCCTACATTGTGTATTTCTTCAAAACCTGGGTGTTTGATATTGATTTTGTATCTATAATTACCCGATTCTTTGTTTTCTGCAACTATACCTATCCTCAAATCATTTCCAGGAAGATTTTCTATATCTAGAAGGCTTAACTTAAATTTATTACTATTAATTGGTTGGTTTGAAATAGCAGGAACTAACAAGGTTATATTTAGAGGGTCAACAGGCCGATTGTCTTTATTATATTCCAAAAAAGATATTTCTAAACTTTCATTACCCGATATTAAATTTTCAGGAATTTGAGCAACAATATCATTTATTTCTAACCAGCTTTCATCAACTATTTTATCTACCCATAAGAACCCTGCCTGGTTGTTAATTTCACTTAATGTAACCAAATTAAATGAAGTCTTCTCTTGATTTATATTAAGTAATTTTAAAATAATTACTATAACAATAGCTACAAGAAATAATGATATTATAATTTTAAATGTTTTGTTCATTTATGGTTTTTCAATTGGATTCATATCTCCTATAAGGATTTTCTTATATTGTTGTTTTTGCAAATAAAATTCATAAGAATCAACTTCAAATTTATAACAAGGTTTATCTGTTCTGCCTTTAAATGTCAATCTTGTATTAATCATTTCTCCTCCAGAAAGTTCTAACTCATTAAATTTAATTTGAATACTTGGGCCATTTGAAACAATTGATTCTATTTCAAATCGATTATTTGATGAAGTTATATCAAATGTAAAATCGTCCGGTAATCTTCCAATGCTTTCCTCAAATAAAATCTCTATTTGACTATTCTTGGAGTCGAAATCTTGCATATCCATTTTTAGTGAAGATTGAGGTAAAGTAAGAATAACAGTATTTGTAAATTTACATTGAGGGTCAGGACCTATAATTTTTATGCAATTTGGAAATTGAACTAAACTATTCCTATCAATATTCATGTTCTTTAACTCAATAACAAACATATCATGAATTGCATCTCCAGAAGGAATCTGCTGAACCCAATTACAATATCTTGCAAATAAATCATCTAAACAATTACTACTATAATTTGGATCAGTTGCAGTTTGGTTTCCGTCACTAAAAAGCATAACAGTAGTCTTTGTTTTTCTAGAAATAGATGCATTTTCATTTTGCAAAACTTCTAATTCCTTATATGTTTGATCTAGAACCATACATAAATTTGTATTAGAAGGTTGATCCCAAGGTGACCCGTCATATTCTTTTAGCCAAATTCTTAGATCTGTCAACTCATCTTTATCTAAACTCTTTACTACCTTAACCTCATGATTAAATCCATTTATATTAGATGGATCTTCAAATGGAATAATTTTAACATTAACCGTCCCATTAGTTGCAATATTAGATAAAGTTTGATCTAAAACAACTTTGGTTTCCTCCCAAATTTTCTTACTGAGATCTATTATAGGTTTACCCTGTGTTCCTGTAGCTGTTTTACCTTTCATTGACCAAGTGACATCCCATAAAACAATAACATTTTGCACATCTTGGGCATAAATATTAGAAGTAAAAAGAAATGCAATTATTAATCCTAAAAGCTTAACATTACTCATCAATTGTATCGTTTAAATTTATTGTATCGTTTACTAATTCATTATTGAAATCATCAGCTATAATTTCATCAATTATATCTTGCGACTCAGTTTTCTTAACTTGCATAAAGCCATCTATATATTCAACAGTATTATTAAATGCATCTTTTGTTGTTGTCATGATATTATCAATAAAACCAGATGTTCTATAAGATCTGTATTCCCCCTCTAATCTGCTAAGTCTTTTTTTATCCTCTTTTGATAATAACTCCTCATAGACCAACCTCTTTTTTTCACTGAAATCCAAATATTCCTTTTCAATATCTTTCCATTCTGATTTTGAATACTCTTCATAATCATTCTTTACTTCTCCAACAAAATCCTCAAAATCATTAATATACGAATCTTTTCCCACTGTTTCAGTAATGGTATTAGTCATTATTAAAGCAATAGAACAAACAACAATAACTACTAATATTTGAATTATCAAATTCTTTTCCTTTTTAACTGTGCGAATAACAGTATTTCTATTTTTAGCAGTTAAGTATTTGAATGCCAATAGAACAATTCCAGCAGTAAAAACAACTACAATAAATTTTATTAATATTTCCATTTATGTTAGTTTAACGTGAATTCTAAATATTCAATATATCTAGATTATTTGCCCGTAAATATAAAAAAACTAATTAGAAATTAATAGATTTGTAAAAAAATGAAAAATAGAGATATAAAAAAGGTATACTCAAATATTCAAATGGTTGAAAAACTAAGAAGACTAGCTGATTGTATTGAAAAAGGGGAAAACTTTAGAATCATGATTGCAAATGAACCGCTTTATGTTCCAGATAACGCAAATTTTAGCATTGAACATGAATATGAAAATGGAGAGCACGAAATTGAATTTCAAATAAAGTGGGAGGATTAAAGTAATAAAAACAATTACTCTATGTTTACCTAAAATAGAGAAAATAAGACAAATAAGTCAAAATACTTTTATAGGTATTTATAATTTTCGCCAGTGTATGCTTGTTCAAGGCCATATGGTAAAATTTAATGGCTCTTTTATTTTAATATTGTTTCTTTTAACTATTCAATAATTATTTGTTTACTTGACATACCTTCATCTGTTTTAAAATTAAGATAATATATTCCTTTTGCAATGTGTGAAACATCCAGACTTGTTGATTGAGTAAATTCATTTTTAAAAATTAATTTTCCGCTCTGGTTTACCAATTCAAAACTTGTCAACTCATTATTTTGAGCTTCAATAATTAAATTATTAGTAACAGGTACAGGATATATGTTAAAGCTATTAGTTGGAAAATCAGCAAGTGAAGATGGTGATGGAGAATGCATAAAATCTATAGCATCAATTTCTCCTAAAGAATCAACATCAATTTGAACTAAAACAAATTTTATTAACGGATCATTAGTCCACCATTGATAAGTAGCGACAGCCTCAGGATCAAAACCAAGATCTGTTAATACAATATTAAACAATACTAATGTGCTTGGAGATACAAGTGCTGACGGCAAATTATACCAAGCACCTGATAATGATGATGTGTCAGAACAATAGGCCATAAAAGTGGATGTTATATTCCTTTCAGTTTTCAATCTTAGACAATCAAATGTACCTAATTGAATACTTATTTGGCCCCATGCGTCAACCTCATAATCTGAACTTTCAGTGACTATTACACGTAATGAATCAATCTTATGAGTGACTAAAGGGTACGAAATATACGGAGCTAATGTGTCAGAAATTATAAAACTCAAGATAAAAGGGTCAAATATTGTAGAGTCTATAGTAATTGGGATAGTAGAACCCGAAGTAGTAGCATTAAGAGGTAAAGGAACATATAGTAGTGAGGGATCTAAAACTATATCATCTACACCTAAAATAAATGCTTCATTCGCACCCTTCTTAATATACATATATCCTTCATCATTTTCAATACATAAGTTTGCTGTAGGATGAAAAGACACAAAAGGTGTTATGAAAGGATCTAAAATCTCAATAGTATCGTATTCATGCACTTGAAGTGAAGAGAAGTCCCAAGTTTGGTTTGCCCCCGCATTTCCTACAGACATCAATGAAGATGGTAAAGTGTCATGTGCTTGATAAAATATATCCCCAACATCAATAATATCAATGTCTGTCACAGTAATTTGAGAAAATACAGTGGTTGTAAATAACATCAAGACAATGGCGCCAAATTTATTTTTCATATTTTTATTTTATCATTAATTTAATTGTTTCTTTTTTTCTATCTGATTTTATCATAATGTAAAACAACCCTTTACCTAAATCAGTTTTTGACAGAACTAAATCCCCTTCAATACTTATTGATTTAAATACTTCTTTTCCTAAAACATTATACACCATAACATCTGACATTGAGTGTAGTGATAACTTAGTCTCATTTATAGTAGGATTTGGATATAAAAAACTGTACTGATTTACTTCTGAAATAACTGTTGAACCATCAATAAAAAAATTGTATTCAACAGCACTAAAAGAGGGTAAATCCATAGCCATACCAGCAAAAATAGTTGTTCCTAAAATTGGATCAGTAATAGCTGGGATTTGAGCATTAATTGTCATACTTACAGGTACAGCAAAATTTCCACTTTGAGTTGGATTTCCATTTATCAAAATACAACCATCAACACCCGACACATATTCACATCCACTTTGATCACAAGTATAAGAAAGTCCATTCGGCAAGCCCGCAACATCAAAAGTAACATGATTAACATCCAAAGACATTACCGTACTAATACCCGCTAAGCTCATTGTAGAAACTACAGTTGCTGGTAAAAATGATGCGACATCCATTGTTGTATCCTCTAACACCACCAAAGTTAATGTTTGTGAATATGGGCTTCCAACAATACCATCAGAAACACCAACCATTGGCACACCAGAAATAGGAATTTCAGGAGGATAAACCCCAGGCAAACCTAATGAACTAAATAAAGAATTGGGGCTACATTGCGCCTTAACAAGATGCGTAAAGGATAGCAAAATTGTAAATAATAGTAAAAAAAATTTCATAATCTTCATTTTAAATTTTTTCAAAGTTATAATAAATAAATTAAATCCAAAATAGTGCTTCAAGATTTCTTATATTTAAAATTATTACTTTTTTCTTACAAAGCATAAGCAGAACATTGCTGATGAGCTGTGGCGCAAGAAGATAATGTTAAAAATAATAAAGTAATAATGGAAATACAAATAAGTTGTAAAATTCTTTCTTTTTTCATAATGGTAAATTTTTTTGATATGAAAATTTTACGCAACAAAAGAAAAAAAGTTACTAAAAATAATTATGAAAGAATACTAATGAACTAAACAGCTATTACAGATCTTTTTTTACTTAGTCAAAAGTATTTGATCAAAGAATTAATTAATAATTGAATATCCAAAATAATTAAGCAGTTCTACTTCCTTGTTAAAATAAGAATTTATCAATGCTAATTGATTTGTACTTAGTTTTTTGATTTTCTCATCATTAAGATTTTGAATTTTCATTTTTCCATCTGTTTTAAAATTATGAGCAGAAAATTCCAAATCAGAATCTATATCACCTAACTCAGGAATGAATGCTTTTATTTTATCAGCTACATTCCCCTTATTATCACATAATTCCTCATAAGTAATAAATAAGGAATTCATTTCAAACTCTTTATTTTTCTTTTGATACCTTAAACAATTTAATGCAAATTGCGCAGCATATTCTGGAGTAGAATTATTTCTCCTTATAATTCCTTCAACCTGAGCATAAGGATTTCTCACCATTCCTAAAAAATAAATATTGTCAAAAACTTTCTTAATTTCAGTAACTCGGATAATATTAGTATTAGTCTTATCCATCAATATTAGCTTTCTTTGATCCCAATACTTCATCCATATCTTTTTAATTTTTATCCAAGGATAATGAACTTCTGAATGCCAACCTTTATTGTTAAACATTATATCTTTTACTTCTGGCAGTAATTGCCCTTCTCTTACCCCTAAATGATTATTACAACTCAAATTGCCTGATGTAGACAAGATCTGGTTTAATAAAGTGGACCCACAATAAGGTGGTGAAAGAATAAATAAAAATTTATGATCTTTTTTACCTAAAAATCTATTTGTAAAAAATCTTGTAAATCTTAATAACTTATAATAGACTAAATGTAAATACCATCTTTTGGAGGTGTGTAGTTTCATAAAACGAAAATAGTGTTTTACAGTGTCTTTAATTAAATAATAGAAAAAAAAAGCCCGAGCAATTGCTCGGGCTTTTTAATATTAAGAATTAACTTACTTCTTATTGAAGAATTAATTTCTTGTTAACCACACCATTATTAGTTGTG
>Ga0308017_1000337_pt1 | contig 14772 bp, 17 predicted proteins | sample Neamet280_FD_203145 | JGI IMG/M metagenome (GOLD analysis project Ga0308017, IMG submission 203145) | Marine microbial communities from water near the shore, Antarctic Ocean - #280 | ecosystem: Environmental > Aquatic > Marine > Unclassified | place: Southern Ocean | collected 2014-10-01
TGAGCATATTGCTTTCTCGGGCGATTTCCTCTGGGATCGAGCAGCCGCTTCCGCTGGCCGCAAGGCCCTCAATCTGCCGCCGGATCGCCGCGCCGCCTAAGCGTTCGCTGATTGTTCGCCCTTAGCGTTGTTTAGCGTACCATCCACGCTATGCCCTCTTCCTGTGCCGGGCGGTGAGCGCCGACCATGCCGGCGACAGCATTACCCTCAAGGACATACAGGCCGCCCGCGTCGCGCACCGCCGTCGCCTGCGAAGCGAGATCGGCGAGCGGAAGGTCCGCATCGCCGACTTCTTCCCAGCCCTCGTCATTCGCCCGACTTTGCCGGTGACACCGGCTCCGCTGCCCAGCGCCGAAGTCGCACCTCGGCCCAAGGGGACGCGCCTGCGCACCTATAGCGAAGGTGATTGATGGGTACGGCGCGCGCCACCAGTTTTATCGCGACCCGAGAGCATCGGCGCTTTACCGAGTTCGCCGATGCCGTCCGTAAGCACCGCTATATCGGCCTGTGCCACTGACCCGCCGGGGTTGGGAAGACGCTCTCCGCCCGTCGCTACGCCCATTGGGACGTTGCCGCCGAAACCGTCGAGGCGTGGGGCAGGCGCGGGCCGGACGAGGCGAAGGTCAATGCCCACCTCGCCAGATCGCGAGCCGTCTTCTTCACGCCGACCGTCAGTTGCAGCCTGCGCGAGTTGCGACATGACGTGCCGGCGCTCATTGATCGCGCCGACATCTGCATCGACGATCACGTCCGCCCCTGCATCGATCCCACCACGACCGCGAGATGCCTTCTGGAGTATCTGCCTATACACCCTGGGCCGCGATACCGATCTCCCACGTGACGGCCATCTCGCTCCGGCTATTACCGAACGCGGAACGCCCGGATGGACACTCGTGGCAGGAGGGTACACCCCTGACAGGGTGATCAGCGATAGGAGCATTGGCCCGCTTGTCCGCCTCGGCCTTATCGCGCTCGCAGTCGATTTACCGGTTCGCATGATCGTAACCGCACAGGGGAAGGAAACATGGGCTCTCTTCTGCCAGCGCGGTGGGATGTACCCTGAGGATCTCACTGACATTTGATCCATTTGATCGACATCCATCCGGCGGAATGGTGAAGGGCAGCATCCGCCCCGTTGCAGACGTTCCCAATGGTCGTCATCCCGGCGCATGCCGGGACCGTGGGCTGTCTTTAGAAGCAGCCTCACGTCCGGGCGCCCTGGCGATAGCTATCGCCTCAAGACTTGCCCACGGTCCCGGCATGCGCCGGGATGACGGATGACCGCGCCCCACCCCAAATCAGCCGTCACCCTGAACTTGTTTCAGGGTCCATCAATCCGAAAGCCCAGTTTATGATCGGCCAACCGAGATGGCGGCACGAGCCACCACGCTCCGGCACCAATCGCTCGATGGATCCTGAAACAAGTTCAGGATGACGCAAGGCGGGGGCGCGATGTCCGCTCCCCACCCCTTCTTGCCGTTTCGCTTAGGGTGTCATTTCGCCCTCAGCCGGAACCAACCCCGTTAACTCTGGACCTGTAACGGCGATTCGGACAAGATCGCATAATGACGGGAAAACGGACACGGTCGGGCAGCATGTGGCACTGATCGGCTATGCGCGCGTCTCGACCGCAGACCAGAAGCTCTCGCTTCAACTCGACGCGTTGAACGCTGCCGGTTGCGATCGGATATTCGACGATCATGCATCTGGAGCCAAAGCCGATCGGCCTGGTCTGGCCCAGGCGCTCGCCTATCTGCGTGCCGGTGACACCCTGGTCGTGTGGAAGCTCGACCGGCTCGGCCGCTCGATGAGCCACCAGATCGAGAAGGTCGGCGAACTGGCCGCGCGCGGCGTCGGTTTCCGTTCGCTCACCGAAAACATCGACACCACCACTTCGGGCGGGATGCTGGTGTTCAACATCTTCGGCTCGCTTGCCCAATTCGAGCGCGATCTGATCCGGGAACGCACCCATGCTGGCCTGCGAGCCGCGCGCGAGCGCGGTAGCAAAGGCGGTCGCCGCCCTGTCGTCACCCCCGACAGGCTACGCAAGGCGCGGGCGCACATCGAGGCGGGACTTACCGTGCGCGAGGCCGCTGCCCGGCTCAAGATCGGGAAAACCGCCCTGTACAAAGCGCTGGAAGGCACATGAGACCGCTGCCGATCAAGAACTCGTGGGTGCTGGTTACAGGGGCCTCAACCGGTCTGGGCAGGGCAACCGCCCTCCGCTTGGCGGCATCGTACCAGGCCAAACCCTTGATTGTTGGACGAAGGCTCGACAACTTGCGGACGCTACAAGCCGAAATTGGCGAGCGGTTTAATGTCCCGTGCGAGATCGTAGTGGCTGATCAACGTGAAAGCGATGGTAGAGAGAAGATTGCGGCCAAGGTTACAGAATTGGAGGTCAACGCGGCTTTCTTGGCTGCCGGGCTGACGAGCGCCGGTCCGTTTGATGCTAGCCGTGCCGACGCCTATGCCGAGGTGATTGGAACAAACGTCGTCGGCTTCACGGATTTGCTGTCCCGCCTGATTGCGATTTTCAGGCAGCAGCCATTTGAATCCTCAATAATCGCGGTGTCGAGCCTGGGGGGCGAAACATCCGTACCTTTCCAAGCGGTCTACGGCGCGTCGAAAGCCTATGTGAGTACCCTCATGCGGGCACTTTCCGTCGAGCTTGCCGGGACGAGAGTGAGCGTTGGGTCTTTTGCACCCGGAGGCATCGACACCGACATGGCGACCTCAAGCGATTTGAAGTGGGAAAGTTGGGTTTGATGGACGTTGATCGATGCGCGGCCCATGCAGTCCACGCTCTGGTTCATCGGCGATCCTTCGCCATACCCGGGATCAGCAACCGGCTCACATATTTGGCGAGCAGGGCTCTCCCTCGATCGTTGGTGAGCCGGCTTGCGGCCCTCCCATATCGGCGCCCGCAAGGTTGAACATGCCGTTGAACGCATATCGCTAGCCTCTGCTGGCATTGTACCGGATTTGTTCGCCCTTAGCGTGCAGAAACGTCACTTTCGTGTAGTCACCCCAAAGATCCCAGCTGTGGGTGGATGACCCGCTCGGAATTATGACGAAAAGGTGCTTGCTAGGCAGATCGTCGCCAAACGCGCTGGCAGGCACCTACACCGATCCTCGCAGCGATGGAGGTGCGACTCGGCTTGGTACAATCGTGCGGCTAAAGCATCGCCCTCATCAGCGCCGGCTCAAAGGCACCCCAAGAAACCGCAATGAGCGTGAGCACGGTTGCCATCATCAGCATCAAAACCCTTGGAGTGCGCAGCCAAAGACCAACGTGCGGGGCTCCGCACCCGCAGGCCTTTTGGCGCTGACGGATGACCACGAGCCAGCTGATAATCAGCATGAGCACGGATAGGCCAGCCATGGGCCAGCGGAGCGGTCCTATAGCTGTCAGGACGCTTCCGAAACCGGTGCTGAGGCCGAGACCGGCTAGTGCCATCGGAAGAATGCAGCACGAGCACGCCGCCAGCACCGCGCCAACGCTGCTCAACATGCTCATCAACGTAGTTTTGGCGCCACCCGGGGGCATCGCCTCTCTTGGCACCCCAGGAAGCGCGACGTTTTTCTCAACTAGCATCATTGACCCCTTACGGGCAGTGACCGCAAAAAGAGGCAACCAGCGCTCCAGCGCGGTTCTCGAACTCATCTCTCTGGCCGCTCGCCCAGCTTCGTGATCATACCATAAGCTGCGCCGACCCGAAGCCCGATCTCAGCTTCCTCATCGCCAGCCGGGCGGCCACTGACCGTCTCCAGCGCGATAAGCAGATGCTCCGCGACATCCATGCGGCCATCGGCAAAAGCCCGCTTGAACGCGGCCAGGATCAGATCGTCCAGCTCGGGCTCATTATCATTCACGTCTCACTCCTTGGATCCCCGCTCCGCCCGTTCCTTTGATCAGAGCCGCTCCAGCTCGAGCCCCCAGCGTTGTCTGCAGGTATTTCACGAGAGCTGCCAGCCCTAGGATCAGGACGGCTACGACGAGGAGCCAGACAACTCCCATGCCGATCATCATCGCGGCTCCACCGCAGTCCATCATCATGTTCAGCTCCTACGTTCGAGGCTGGAAATTCCCGCTTGCTGGTTATGTCATCTGCGGCTTGGCAGCCGACGCGACGTCGGGCTGCTTTTGATCCACGGCCTCACGCATGAACTGCTTCACGCCGAGGAGCTTGTAGATCGCAGGGAGAACGAAGAGGGACAGGAGGGGCGCCGTGATCATGCCGCCCACCATCGGAGCCGCCAGACGCTGCATGATCTCAGAGCCGGTGCCCTCGCCGATGAGCAGCGGAAAAAGACCAGCGAGGATGACCGCAGCCGTCATCGCCTTCGGCCTCACCCGTAAGACCGCGCCTTCCATCAGCGCGTCCTCGAGATCCTCGGTTTTCGAGAACTTGCCGGCCTCAATCCGCTCCTCGATCGCCTTGTCGAGGTAGACCAGCATGATAACCCCAAACTCCGCAGCAAGCCCGGCAAGAGCGATGAAGCCGACCGCTGTTGCCACGGAGATCGCGTGACCCATCAGGTAGATGAGCCAGACTCCGCCAATGAGCGCGAACGGAAGCGCGAGGAGGACGATGAGCGGCTCACGCACTCGCTTGAAGGCGAGGTACAGGAGCAGGAAGATTACGCCGATGGTCAGCGGCACGATCACGGCCAACCTCTTGGAAGCACGCTCGGCATATTCGAACTGACCTGACCAGGTGATCGAATAGCCCGGAGGCATCGACACCTCTCGAGCGACCTTCTGGCGCGCTTCATTCACAAACCCGACAATGTCGCGGTCGCGAACGTCGACGTAGACCCAAGCGGAGGGCCGCGCGTTCTCGCTCTTTACCATCACCGGACCGTCGGCGATCTGCACGCTTGCCACGGCACCCAGCGGCACGATTTCGCCTGTCGGAGCGACAATCGGCAGACTGCGCAGAGCCTCGACGCTGCCGCGCATCTCGCGCGGGAAGCGCACGTTGATCGGGAAGCGAGCAAGCCCCTCGATCTTTTCATCCACCGACATGCCGCCAACCGCACCGGCAGCCGTGTTCTGCACGTCCTCAATGGACAGCCCGTATCGAGCAGCGGCCAGGCGATCGACCTTGATGTCGATGTAGCGGCCGCCGAGGATCCGATCCGAGATAGCGGAGGTTGTGCCGGGAACGGTCTTCACCACCTGCGCGATTTTAGCTCCGAGCCGATCGAGCGTGGCGAGATCAGCTCCGCTCACCTTCACGCCAACGGGGCTCTTGATGCCCGTCGCGAGCATGTCGATCCTGTTCCGGATCGGCGGCACGAAGACATTGGCCAGGCCAGGCACCTTCACGCGTGAATCGAGCTCGGCGATCAACTTCTCCATCGTCATCCCTTCACGCCACTCGCTCTGAGGCTTGAGCTGGATAACCGTTTCGAACATTTCGATCGGCGCAGGGTCGGTTGCGGTCTCGGCGCGGCCCGCCTTGCCGAACACCGTCTTCACCTCCGGGACCGTCTTGATCATGCGGTTTGTGATCTGAAGGAGCTCAGAGGCTTTGGACGCAGACAGGCCTGGAAGCGCCGTCGGCATGTAAAGGAGGTCGCCCTCCGCCAGCGCGGGCATGAACTCCCCGCCGAGGCGAGAAAGCGGCCACGCCGTCAGAAGAAGCGCCCCGATAGCAAGACCAAGGACGAGCTTGGGCCACTTCATGACCCAGACAAGGGCGGGCCTGTACGCCGCGATCAGCCAGCGATTGATTGGGTTCTTCTCTTCGGGGCGAATCTTGCCTTTGATGAACATGATCATCAGGACCGGGATGAGCGTGACGGAGAGCCCAGCGGCCGCCGCCATTGAGTAAGTCTTGGTGAGCGCAAGAGGCGTGAAGAGCCTGCCCTCCTGAGCCTCCAGGGAGAAGACCGGCAGGAACGAGAGCGTGATGATCAAGAGGGAAAAGAACAACGCCGGCCCGACCTCAACGGCCGCGTCCACCAGCGTGCGCTTGCGCAACTCCTCGGTCATGCCCCCATGCTCGTGCTCAGCGTGCTCGAGCTTCTTGTGAGCATTCTCGATCATCACCACGGCCGCATCGACCATGGCGCCGATCGCCAGCGCGATACCTCCAAGCGAAAGGATGTTCGCGTTAACCCCCTGATAGTACATCACGATGAACGCGGCGAGGATTCCTAGGGGGAGCGTCAGGATTGCCACCAGTGCCGAGCGCAGGTGTAAGAGGAACACCACGCACACGAGCGCAACGACGATGAACTCTTCGACAAGCTTATGAGAAAGGTTCTCGATCGCGCGTTCGATGAGCGATGACCGGTCGTAGACCGTCACCACCTCAACGCCCTTGGGAAGAGCCATCTTGAGTTCCTCGAGCTTCTCCTTGACCGCCTCGATTACCGACCTCGTGTCGGCTCCTGCACGAACGACGATCACACCGCCTGCGACTTCTCCCTGGCCATTGAATTCGGCGATGCCGCGCCGGAATTCGGGAACGATCTGGACGCGCGCAACGTCACCGATCGTGACCGGAACGCCGCCGGCGCTCACCTTCAGAGGTATGTTTCGGAAATCGTCGAGGCTCTGCAGATAGCCACCGACACGGATCATGTACTCGGCTTCCGCACGCTCAATAACCGAGCCGCCAGTCTCGTTATTTGCCGTTTGCAGCGCTTCCATTACGTCGCTGACGGACACTCGATATAGCTGAAGCTTCTCGGGATTGACCTCGACCTGGAACGCGCGGACCATGCCGCCAACGCTGGCGACCTCGGCAACGCCGGGGACTTCCTTGAGTTGGTATCGCAGAAACCAATCCTGCAGCGCACGAAGCTGACCAAGATCGTTGCCACCGGTGCGGTCGACGAGCGCGTACTGGTAAGCCCAGCCGACGCCCGTCGCATCAGGGCCAAGTGCCGGTGTAACCCCCGGCGGCAGCCGGCCCGCCGCCTGGTTCAAATATTCGAGAACCCTCGAGCGAGCCCAGTAGAGGTCGGTCCCGTCCTCGAAGATGATTGTGACAAACGAGTCTCCGAACATGGAAAAGGCGCGGACTGCCTTCACTTTGGGCGCCGACAGCATCGTAGTCGCGATCGGGTAGGTAACCTGCGCCTCCACAATCTGGGGCGCCTGCCCTGGATAGGGCGTACGGATGATGACCTGGACGTCGGAGAGGTCGGGGATAGCATCGAGCGGAGTCCGGCTCACCGTGTACAACCCGGCAGCCGTGATGAAGGCGGCCGCAAGAAGAACGAGCAGCCGGTTCGCCGCCGACCATCGAATGATCCGCTCGATCATTGCGCCGCCTCCGGAGCGATGCGCTCGATCACGGGCGTTTGACCCTGCTGTGGCCTCTGAAAGGCGAACATCACTCGTTCGCCAGCCTTACGGCCGCGCAGCAGCGAACCGTCCTTCACGGGGAAGGTCATCGTCATGGCCGGCCAGTTGATCGCCGCCAACGGCTCGTGAGCGAGAGTGATACGGCCACCTGCCGCGTCCACCGTCTTCACGACTCCGCAACCCTGGATAAGCTCGTCTTGCCGCTGCTGTTGCGCGGCAGGCGATTGGCCTCGCGATAGACGCTCGACAATGCCGGCGAGTGAGGCCTCGGAGTCGATCAGGAACTGACCAGAAACAACGACAATATCGTTGAGGTTGAGCCCCCTGCGGATCTCGGTTCGGTCGCCAACCGTGCGCCCAAGCTCAACTTCGACCGGAATGAAGCCGCCATTCCGCTGCACGATAACAACGTTGCGCCTTCCGGTGGAGATAACGGCCTCGGACGGCACGACGAGACCGCCTGTTGCCGCACCACCGATGGTGAGATTGGCGAACATGCCGATCTTCAGCCGGCCGCCCGGGTTGGGCAGCGTGACACGAACTCGAGCAGTACGCGCTTCGGGATCGAGCGTCGGGAAGATGTAGTCGATCCGGCCCTGAACCGTCTCGCCGCCATAGGCAGGAAACGAGATCTCCGCCGGCTGTCCGATGCGGATCTGGCCCAGCGACACTTCCGGAACCTCGGCCACAACCCACACTTGCGAGAGATCCGCCAAGGTGATGATCGACTGTCCGGGCTCCACCCGCGCACCCGGCCGCGCGCCTATGGCGGTCACGATCCCGGACCGAGGAGCGAACACTCCGTACGTGCGCTGAGGGCGCCCGCCCCGATCCAGGTTGCGAATGGCCGCCTCCGGCAGGCCAAGCAGCTGCAACCTCTGGCGCGCTGCACTGCGCAGGCCCGGCGTAATCGTCGAACGGCGTATCTTCAAAAGGGCGGCATACTCATGCTGAGCGCCAAGCAGCTCCGGCGAATAGACGCTCGCGACCCGAGTCCCTCTGCCGACCTGTTCCCCGACAGCGCGGACGCTGAGCTGCTCGACGAAGCCGGGGGTTAGGGTCTGGACCTCGACAATGCGGCGCTCGTCAGTCTCAACGCGCCCGACCACCGCAATCGCCGCCGCCAGATTGTCGAAGGTTACTCGCGCAGTGCGGACGCCGAGGTTCTGTTGCACCTGTGGCGAGATCTGAATGCCGGCGCCGCCGCCCTCCTCAGCATATTTCGGCTGAAGGTCCATGTTCATCGACGACTTGCCGGGCGCGTTGTAGCGCTCCATCGGCAGCATCGGATCGAACCAGTAGAGAACGGTTTTGCCGGAGCCGTCCTGCACGACGCCGTTGACGAGCTCGCCCTTCGCGGCGCCCGCTCCAGCGTCGCCATCTCCTGATAAAACAGCATAGCCGACGCCCGCTCCAGCGAGAGCAAGCGCGACACTGCCGGCGAGGATTTTCTTATTCCTGGATGTCCCCAGCCCCGTGCGGACAACGAGCAGTCTTTCCTTGATGGTCATCGCGCGACATCCTGCGTGAGGTAAATGAGCTCGGCGGCCGCGCGAGCGCGTCGCCCCTGCTGCTCGATCGCTTGAATGTGAGTTTCGACGTACCGGCGGACGATGAAGAGCGGCATCTCGAGAGTCGCCTGACCCGCTCCATAGCGAGCTTCTGCCGCCTCGAATGAAGCCTCAAGAGACGGAATCGCCTGGCTGGTGATGATCGACAGCTGCGCCTCGGCGCTCTTGTAGTCGGCCAATGCGTCGCCATAGGTGCCGCTCAGCTCGCGTTGCGCATCCTGCGCTCGGAGCCGAGCAGCATCAGCGCGAGCCGAAGCCTCGGCGATCCGCCGGTTCTGCAATCGGTTTTTGTTGATCTGGAGCGGGATACTGACGGTGGCCGACAGCATATCGCCATAATCGGGACGGTAGCCGTACATGACTGACCAGCTGAGGTTGGGCTTCCGGTCCGCTCTGGCGACGTCCACAGCCCTCTGCGCCGCCCGCTCCTGGGCCTCCGCGACGAGTACATGCGGATGCTGCGCAAGGTCAGCCTGGCTGACCTTCGGCGCTTCAAGCGCAGGAACGGTGTCTGGCAGCGGGCGCTGCGCAGCAGCGCCTATCCACCGCGCCATCTCAGCCCGGGCTCGCGCCTCCTGTCCACGCGCATCCTCTTGCATCGCCTTGGCAAGCGCGACTTCCGCCTGCGCCTGGAGCGCAAGAGAGGGCGTGGAAGATCCCGTTGGAATGCCGGCTTCCATGATCTGGCGACCGACGTCGAGATCGTTGATCAGGCGGTCCAACAATCGCTGTTTGGCTCGTGCTTCCACGGCGTTGATCCAAGCGACCATGACGTCCCGCTGAATGTGCCGCTCCTGCGCACTCGCCTGCGTCCGACTGACAACTGCCTCTGCGGTGAGCCTCGCAGCCTCGGCTTGACGTCTGGAGCGGCGAACCTGCTCCCGCATCACACCGATCGTGTACATTGTCATGTCGTCGCGAGTGGGGTTGAACGCCATGTTCCCGGTCACCGGTAAGTTCTGGATTCCGGCGGTGATCGTCGGATCAGGCAATGTGCCTGCCGCAATCGCAGCCTGTTCCGAGGCTACCGCTTCGCGCTCAAACGCGCCCAGGGTCGGCTGATCACCACTCGCCAGTGCCGCAGCCTCCTTGAGACTAAGCGTCGGTCCGGCAGCAGGAGAAGTCGCGGGCTGTTCCGTCGCCGTGGCATGATGTGCCTGCGCTAAGGCAGGCGCGGGCGCCGCCAGAATGGTAAGAGGCACGACGCTCGCCGCTGTGAGATGCCGAGCAACATTTGCTCGCCAATTAGCCAGGCGCGCGCCCTGATCGTGCGCCCGCTCCCCGCGCCCCGTGATGGTGCTGAACATATGTGAATTCCTAGGATCAGGCGGGTGCGGTCGCACGGACGCGACCGCACCTCATCCGTCACTGCTTTGAGATCGACGTCAGCGTCGTCGCGCCATCACCCTTGGTGAAAGCGAATGACACACGGTCACCGGGCTTGATGCCATTCGCCAGCGCCGGATCGGCGGCCGTGAAGGTCATCTCCATAGCCGGCCAGCCGATCGACTTGATCTCCTCATGGGCGATCGTCACGTCGCTTCCGGAGATGCTTTTCACAGTGCCGGTGCCGGAGTGCGACTCGCTGGCGCTCGCCGCCGGAGCTGCTCCAGCGGTCGCAGCATTTTCGCTGGTGCCGCTCCTGCTCGCGTCCTCGGCGCCGCAGGCAGCAAGCGTAACAAGCGTGGCGAGCACGCCCGCCTTCATAATCATGTTCATGTTCGTACTTTCTTCGCGTCCTACGCAGTTCGCGTCGGCAGGCCCAAGCGTGATGCTCGGCCGCAGGAGACGCGCTCTACGTGTTAATCTTCGAGACAGCGCTGAATGCGCGACTCGCCCCGCGCAGCATCGCCGCGCAGACACTGATCAGGCGAAGAAAGCTCGCGGAGGAGGATCGTCCGTGGACAGAATGATTGACGGCAGGCTGCCAGGCTCCGGCTGCCGGTTGAGGAGCGCAACCGGTTCTACCGCGTCCTCATCAACATCTGCTCCCGGCAAGACGGCTGCCGGTGCAGGAGTTGCACAATCAGGCGTGCAGCAGCGCATCTTCTTGTGGTCGGGGGCCATTCCTTCGTCCGCGCCGGCCATCGTACAGCTTACCGACGGCGCGGCTCTCGCCGCCCCGGGGCTGCCGATGAACGACAGCGCTATAAGAATGGCCACGATGAGCTTCATCACGATCCTAATACACATATGCTGGGCGTCAAGGAAGGCCGCACCCCATGTTCCCGCCGAAATCGGCGAGCACCCATCGCGAGGACACGTTCATCTGCTGCCTTAAGCATTCCCCCTTTGTAGACTCAGATCCATGAAAGAGATTTCCACTTTCGCGATTTCTCCCCCTCATATGGTCCTTTCCACCGTTGGAAGGTCAAGCGCTATTTTGTTGCAGCGACCGCAAATCTCGCTTGCTGTCGGAAACCACCGCCCACCACTACCGCCAGTCACCGGCGCCTGCGCCGCGTCCTGTGCGTTGATGGAGCCCGACTGGATGACCTGCGGGACAGAGATTTCGAAGCGGCCGCAACGCGCGCGGGAACGGACAAATGACGCTGCAGCCCGCTGTCGGCTGCGGAAAGCACCGCTTCGAGCCTCCTCCTTAGGAGCGGCTTCCCCAGGGATGCGATAACGCCTCCGCACGTGAACGAATGTCGCAGCAACGTCCGGCCGTGGGCCTCCTCAAGCGTGAAAGCCTCTTGCAGATTGAAGAGTCTTCCAACACCGAACTCCCACGCCAAGCGACGGGGCTCCTCGTGCGCAGTGATCAAAGCCGGATTCCAAAGCCGCTTGCGCCCGTAGCTCCCGAACGACCAGTCGATGTCGAGCCCAGCGCCCGGTGCTCCCCGCACAGCGATGAACGGGTTCCACTCCGGATAACGCGTGAAGTCGACAAGAGCGCGCCACACCCTGCTTGGGGAAGCCGCGATGTCCACCTCCGTCTTGATGTGCAACATACCTTCTCCGGATTGGCGATGTCTGCTGATGGCCCGAAGGGCCGAAAGTCCCCGCCGCTTGGGGCGGCGGCGGGGACTTGGCCGATCCCAGAGAGGTCATGGGACGGCCCTGCTCCCGTGAAACAGGCGGGAGGCAGCTATATACTGTGGTGGGCGCCCGCTCAGTGACCTTGGGAAGGCTCCTCGTCACCCCAGCGGCTCACCCGCTCCAGGTACCGCTCAGCAAGCTCGTAATGCGCCGCTACCACTGCCGCGTGGCTCGCGCGTTCGCCAGCCAAGACGCGCCTCTTTTCGGCTTGACCTTCCCACGATTGGAAGCCGGATAAGCTCAGCGAATCATTCACAAAGGAGATTCGCCGACCGACCTCAGCACCAGCTTGAACGACCCCAGGGCCGCTGCTGGACTACGTGTAGTTTTCGGTCGTCGCTTATCAGACGATGCAATTTGAGCGCCTCTCCAACTTAGACAAAAAATGGCAGGTCAGCCGCCGAGGCTTCATGCTCGGCGCGACCGCTACCGCAGCAGCGGCCGTCACTGGCTGCTCCCGGGTCGCTGCTCAGGCGAGCGATATTCAGCTGACCGCCAAGGCGGGTCGCGCTCGCTTGCTGTCCGACTCGACCGTGAGCACCGCCGTATTCGGCTACGGCGGTCAGGTACCCGGGCGAGAGCTCCGGCTTCGCCAAGGCGATCGGCTAAGGGTCAGCGTGAAAAACGAGCTCCAGGAGGAAACGACCGTCCACTGGCACGGCATTCGCCTGCCAAACGCAATGGACGGAGTTCCCCACCTTACTCAGAAGCCGATCAAGCCGGGGGAGACCTTCCTCTACGACTTTGTTGCGCCCGATGCTGGCACTTATTGGTACCACCCTCACTATAACAGCTCACAGCAAGTCGGGCGCGGCCTCTATGGACCTCTCATCGTAGAGGAAGCCGAGCCCATCAAGGTGGACCGGGATATCACCTGGCTCCTGGGTGACTGGCGCCTTCACGAGGATGGGCAGATCAGCGATGACTTCGGCAACATGCATGACAGCATGCACGCCGGCCGCGTTGGCAATACGATTACAATCAATGGCCTCGCTCCGCAGCCTCTCGCCGTCCGAACCGGCGAGCGCGTCAGGCTGCGGCTGATCAACGTAGCGAACGCACGTATCTTCGGCCTCAAGTTTGCCGGCCACAGCCCCAAGATCATCGCTCTCGACGGGCAACCAGTCACCCCTCATGAGCCGAGCGGAGCGGTTCTCGTCGGTCCAGCCATGCGGGTCGATCTGATCATCGACATGGTCGGCGACCCAAGCTCGAACTTCACCGTGGAAGACACCTTCTACAAGGGCCTCGAGTACGCTCTTACGACCCTAGAGTACGGCGGGACGCCGCTGCGGCAGGCCCTACTCCCGACGCCCGTCGCATTGCCTCCCAATCGCATCGCCGAGCCGCACCTGAGAGCGGCAACGCGCCACGAGATCACCTTCAGCGGCGGCATGGGCGGCGGAATGGGAATGATGGGCGGCAGAATGATGGGCGGCGGCATGGGCATGATGGGAGGCATGAGCTGGGCCATCAACGGCGTCTCGCCGACGAGCCATACTCATGAGCCGATGCTCACGTTCGCCAGGGGGAAAACCGTCGTTCTCAACCTCAACAATGACACGGCCTGGTGGCACCCGATCCACCTCCACGGCCACAGCTTCCGCGTCATCTCGCGGAATGGAAAACCTACGGCTCACCGCGAGTGGCAAGACACCGTGCTCATGCCGCCGCGCGAGACGGCGGAAATCGCATTCGTCGCCGACAACCCTGGCGACTGGATGTTCCACTGCCACGTCCTGGAACACCAGGCCGCCGGCATGATGGCGAACCTGCGCGTCGCCTGAACCACATCAAAGGAGAACTCGTATGCGTAAGATCATCAAATCCGTCATGTTCGGGCTCGGCCTTGCGCTGACCGCCCCAGCCGTGGCAGCCGGCGCCGCGAAGCCCGTGGCGGTCCTTTACAAGAATCCGCAATGCGACTGCTGCGAGACGTACGCCAAATATCTCCGGGTCCACGGGTATCAGGTGAAGGTCCAAGCCACCCATGACCTGCCGCTGATCAAAAAGAAGCACGGGATCCCCTCCGCCCTCGAAGGCTGCCACACCACCTTGGTAGGCGGCTACGTCGTCGAGGGCCATGTTCCCGTGAAAAGCTTGAACAAGCTTCTCGCTCAACGGCCCAAGATCACTGGCATCTCGCTGCCCGGCATGCCGACCGGCTCCCCTGGGATGATGGGCCCGAAGACCAAGCCATTCAAAGTTTTCGCCTTCAACAAGGCGGGCCGGTCAGCCGTCTACTCGGTTGAATAGGGCGGACCTACTCGCGGCCTCTCGGCTCCGGGGCTCTGCGGACCGTCACCCACGACGTTCAGCAACCCCGGGGCAAGCGGGGCCCGCTACTCAGAAGAATGCCGTCACGGAGAGACGATGCTGACGCTCGACACCAAGAACTTTCCGGAGGGGCCGGAGCGCTACGCGGTCCCTGCTGATCGCTCCTTCATCTTCGCTACGGGCATCGAGAACAGCTATCCGACGATCCGGGGGCGCGACGGCGCCACAGTCCGTGTCGACCAGATGGCCAAGAGCGGCCACTACGCAAGGCCTGACGTTCGGCTTCGGCGACGAGATCGAAGCGGGCCTGCGCGCGCTGGCTCAGGCTGATCCCGCTGCATATCGCCGCGAGGTGCAGCGCATCCGCCGCGAACAGGCGGCATACGACAAGGCGTACCCACTCGACACCCTCGGGTGGGAGGTCGCGGGGGGTATTGGCACCGCGCTGATCCCCGGTGTCGATGCCGGATGTATTCTCCCCAAAAGTGCCGAACGAAAATTCCCCAGTTTGAGGTGAGCGCCAATTCGCTCCGGGGCTAGCCCCGGAGCGAATTG
>Ga0308017_1000340_pt1 | contig 14663 bp, 23 predicted proteins | sample Neamet280_FD_203145 | JGI IMG/M metagenome (GOLD analysis project Ga0308017, IMG submission 203145) | Marine microbial communities from water near the shore, Antarctic Ocean - #280 | ecosystem: Environmental > Aquatic > Marine > Unclassified | place: Southern Ocean | collected 2014-10-01
CGGCACGACATCCACCCCCAGGTCCAGACCAACAAAGCTCGCCAGCAGCGGCGTGTCGTACAAGGCTTCCTCCACCGCCGGGTCCGACAGACCAAACCATTGCTGCAGAAAGTGAATCCTCAAAAGCTTCTCGACCGCAAAGGGTGGACGACCACCCTTGGGACCCGCCTTCGGTGCATACGGCTCGATGAGTGCGACCAACTCTGCCCACGGCACCACACGGTCCATTTGTTCCAAAAACGCACGCTTGCGGGTGCGCTTGGTGCGCACAGCTCAAAGCCCGTATACATCGGCGCCTGAAGACTCATCTGCTTCATGTCGCTATTGTCCCATCCCGGCAGTTTGGCAGGAAGGTTTTGCAGACCTTCCTTAGACCTCACAAAACGGCATAGAGCCAGTGGCGGGCGTCACGCACCATGTTTCCATCCAGCTTCCGATTCCAGTAGTCTGGCCGCGACTTCGGCCGGTCGGCCACGGCGTCGTCGGTGGTCAAGTCCTCGACCGGATCGTAGGTGGTCAGTTTCTCTGTCATGGATGCTTAGTCCTGCCCCGGCGGCCACTGCTGCGCGGCGTGCAGCACGCGCAGGATGCGCACGGTAAAAGGGTCTTCCGTGTACACGACGATATAGTTTGCCCGCACGACCATTTCCCGCGTGCCCTCAACCCGGCCAGGCCGGTAGAGCCTCGGATGCTCCGGCAGCTTCGCCGCTTTGGCCTCGATATCGTCTTTCAGCCTTTGCGCAGCGTCGGGGTTGTCGTCCGAAATGTAATCGACAATCGCCAGCAGATCGGCGCGAGCTGGTTGCGACCATTCAAGCTCTGGCACGGCGCTTCCTGTCGATCAGGGCTTGCGCCTCGTCCATGACATGCTGATGCGGCACGCCTGGCCGGGTGTCGGCCAGGGCTTCGCGCACCTTGGCTCGGAACCAAGCATCATGGGCGTCTGGGTCAGCGGTCAAGCCGGCCGGCAACCCCCCTTCCTTCGCCACGCGGGTCAGCAGGATGCGTACAGCATCCGAAACCGTCAGGCCGAAAGTCGCGAGCGTTTCGGCGGCCTCGGCCTTGAGTTTGTCGTCTACACGAACGTGCAACATGGATGTTTGAGCGGCCATCGCAGTTTCTCCTGATTTGAGCCTTGCCTCCATTATGTATCTCAAATGAGATACGTTCAAGGGCCGGCCTCCCTACCCGCCTGGCCACGCTGAAATTGTCTTGCTTTGTCGCAAATATCCTTGCAATCGCGACCAGCACCTTGCCGAACGGCAGGCGCATGGCCAGCGACTGGATCCATCGTTGCTCCGCCGTCGCCTTGTCGCGGCCGACGGCCTTGGCGCGCTGCAAACTGCTGCGTGCGCCCTGGATCAGCAGCGTTCGCAGGTCACCGGCGCGGCGCTGTTCTTCGCACCGCTGGTGCTGTTGGGCTTTCCTGTGCCGTACGTGTTGGCGGTACTGGGATTGAACCTGTTCTTCCAGTTCTGGCTGCATACCGAGCTGATCGGCCGTTTTCCCATGAGCCAACATGCCGGCTGGTAATGTACGGCAATTTGCCGTATGATTGTCGTCAGGAGGACGATCCCATGGCTGCCCACTCCACCACCGCCCGGCTCGAAGCGCGCATCAGTGCCGATCTGCACGCGCAGCTCAAGCGCGCCGCCGAGTTGCAGGGGCGCACGATGACCGATTTCGTGGTCTCGGCCGTGCAGGAGGCCGCCCAGCGCGCCATTGAGCAGGCGACCGCCATCCGGCTGTCGGTGGCCGATCAAGAGTGCTTCGCCCAGGCCTTGCTGTCGCCGCCCACCCCGACCCCGGCGCTCAAGCGCGCCTTCACGCGTCGCCGCAAACTGCTGCGCGCTGAATGAGCCGGGCGCCGTTTCGCGTGGTGCCGCTGGACGCCACGCACGACCGCTCGGCCTTCGATTGCGACAGCCCAGCGCTGAATCGCTACCTGCGTGAGCAGGTCTCGCAGGACGTGCGCCGCCGCGTCGCGGCCTGCTTCGTGGCCATCACCGCCGAGGGCCGCATCGCGGGCTACTACACCCTGGCCTCGGCCAGCCTGTGGCTGGCCGACTTGCCGCCAAGCACCGCCAAGAAGCTGCCGCGCTATCCCACCGTGCCCGCCGTGCGCATGGGCCGTCTGGCGGTGGATCGCCGCTTCCGAGGCCAGGGGCTGGGTGGCGCGCTGCTGGCCGATGCGCTGGCACGCGCCGTTCGTGCCGAGATCGCCGCCTATGCGCTCACGGTCGATGCCAAGGACGAGACGGCTGCGGCCTTCTACCGGCACCACGGGTTCATCGCCTTGCCCGAGACGCCGCTGTCCTTGTTCCTGCCGCTGGCGACGGTGCGCGGTCTGCTCTGACCCTCAGAGCCTGTCCAGCTCATGCCGGATCGCGGCAGCGAGCTTGGGCAGTGCGCCTCGGACGCCTGCCACGAGATCGAACCGGCGCTTGAGATCTACCCGCCGCACCAACACGGCGATGGGAATCTCCTGGCCGCGCTGCAGGCGCTTGACGCCGCTGCGCTCGCGCTCGGCACGCTTGAAGCGGCCAAGCTGCGCGGCGTTCTCGCGGAGGTTCTCGGCCATCAGCAGCACGCGGCCGTTCTTCTCGACGAAGAAGGCGTTGCCCGAGCGCATCAGGCCGTCGATGACCTGACCTGGTGCGCGGCAAGCCTCGGCCTTCAGGCCGGGGAAGGATAGCGCGGACGGCTGCGCCGTCCTACAATGGCGTTGCTGCCGACAACCAAGGCAGCCTACGGCGGGGCACGCCGGAAGTAACGCCTGTGGAGATACGAGCAGCGGTTGCGCACTCGGCCCAGGAACCCACCGAAGCGACTCATTCCGGCTCGATGCCGGGGTGAGCGCCGTAGGAATCCCCCGACTTTAGGCGGGGGAGGATGTCAAATGGTAGTCCTTCGCGCATCCTGCGCAGGCTCGAAAAGCGCACCATATCGACCTGTTTATCCGTTCCCACCACTCATCAATTAGAAACGTAAGATATTGATTCGTATGAACATTACTCTGCTGGCATAACCGGATACCAGCAAAAGTACCATTGCGAATCATCCCCTTGCCGATGCCTGTCGCTGCTGTATGTTGCCAAGCGCACCCGCCAACCTTCACTTGAATCCTCCCCTGCCCTCCCGCGCAGGGCGGCTCGTCCATCTGGTTTAGCCTACAGCACGGCTTCGAGCCCCTTGCGTTCGATCAGGTTGAGAAGTTTCAAGGACGGACCACTGGGCTTCTTGTCACCCACCTCCCACTTCTGCACCGTTGACAGGCTGGTGTTCAGCACGGCGGCGAGCACGGCCTGGCTGATACGCGCCCGCTCACGCAGGGACTTGATCTTTTGCGGGGGCATCTCGTGGACATCGAGATGGCACAGCGCATCGAACTCGCCCATACGGCGCTTGCTGATCAGTCCTGCGCTGTACAGCCCACGCGCGGTCTCGTGCATTTCATCCAGCATTCGACTCTTACGCTTCGTCGTTGCCATGACACACCTCCACGATCTCGCCCGCCATCAGAGCGGTCGCCAGTTGCCGGTCATCGAAACCCAACAGTTCCTTTGCCATCTCCCGGAACACCCTCTTTGAACCACCACAGCCACCCAACCCGTTGCGCGGGCAGGTGCTTGCGGTCGATCCAGCGGTAGATCGAGTCGCGCGTGACACCCAGATGCTCGGCGATATGGTCTACACCGACGAGCGCACACATGTCTATCGGCGGTGCGACCATCACACGGTGTCAGGCGCCTGCATCCACGCTGGGATGTCCCGCTGGCCGTGCAGCACGCGCCAGACGTCGATGTGATCGGGGCGCTCGACGTAAAACACGAGGTACGGGTATCGCGTCAGTGGCCAGGCGCGCAGGCCGGGCAAGTTGAGTTCGTGCGCGTAGCGGGGAGAGCCCGTTGCCGGATGGCGGGCCATGTGGCTGTAGGCATTCTCCAGCGCCTCGATGAAGCCGAGCGCCACGGCCGCATTGGCTTCAGTCAGATAGTAGGCAACGGCCTCATCGACATCCCGGTTGGCCTGCTCACGCGGGACGACTGGTTTGCGCTTCACGCCTTGGCGTTGGTGTTGGCAGCCTTGCGCACCCGATCCCGCAGGCCATCGAAGTAGCCGGCATCGGCGGGTGTCGCCGGGTTGGATGCCGCACCGGCCAACAGCAAGCCACGCAGTTGCAGGCGATCCTGGTCCTTGCGGATCAACTCGCGCACGTACTCGCTGCTCGTGCCGTAGCCGCGCCGGCTGACCTGCTCATCCACGAAGGCCTTCAGGGTGTCGGGGAGTGAGATGTTCATCGTACTCATGGTGCAAGTATGGGTTCTTTGGCAAAATTTGGCAAGACCGTGAATGAGTCCAGTACCTTTGGCACTCGGTGATGATCGCATCGAGCAGGCGCTTCGCCCTTCTTGTGGTCGCTCATGTCCGAGCCGAGATCGGCGATCACCTCGAACGTCCAGCCTTGGCGGGCGCAGTAGAGTTCGAGCACCTGCTTTTGCCGCTCCAGGTCGTCCTTCTGATCGTGGCTGGAAACTCGTGCGTAGGCGATGGTGCGGCGCGGCGTCTCCGGTGCGCGGAATTGCTCTGGACGAAGCCGCGCACCCGGTCAACTTCTATTTGAGCTGTTCGAACCCCTCGGCCACACCACCCGAGCCCAGCACTTTCCCGACCTTTTCCAGGTCCATTCCTTCGGTCGGCGGGGTACCGTCCCGGCACAGGTTGAAGTCGTAGCTGAACACGACTTCCCCTTGTTTACCATCCTTACCTGTCATACCGCCTTGCCGCAAGCGAAGCTGGAGTCGCTTGCATCCTTCCTGTTGAAAGCTCTTGATGGTGCTGACATCGGCAAGAACGGGGGCGCTGGAGCCGGTCGCCTGTCGGAACCGCTCCGCCACCGGCCCCACGATTTCTCCGCTGGCCTTGCCGTCGGGCGCATCGATGGCCTGCATGAGCAGGGCTTTGGGGCTGTCGTACTGGGCGGCCTTTGCCAGAGTTGCGACGCATGCGAGCGCCGCAGCGCATGCGATCACGCGATAAGCGTTGACCATTATTTCTCTACTCCATTGGGCTCCCGTCCACTTGCTGCAGAAGGCGGCGAGGCGTTTGCGCGATCCAGCTCGCCGAGCGCCTCCGCCAGCGCCGCCTCGACGAGTGGCAGCGGCAACAGCTTCCTGTCCGATGTCGAGGCCGCCACTGATGGCGATCCCAAGGGCGCTCCGCTGGCCTGCCGCACCGACAGCGTGATGGCGGCTGTCTGCTTGTATTCGCAGCCCCGGAAGCAGAATCCATCAGGATCGCCCGCGACCAGGTTGTTGAACCACCCACGAAAACCGCTCGCATCTGCAACGGCGCTCAGAAGGTTCGCCGCAACTGTGGCTTGCGCCGCATCGAGCGCTGCCCCTCCATGAGAAAACATCACGTCTTGACGCAGCCCTGTCGTCTGCACGGCCCCCGCCTTCTCGAATACCTCGCCGACATCGGCCTGCGCGCGCCGGTTTCCATACTCGCGTGCGGCCTTGAACTCGCCTTTCGCCTCTATCCAAACGTCTGCTTCACTGCCGGTCGTCACGACAACCGCGCCGAGCGACTGTGCACGGCGCGCGAGAAGTGTCGAGAGCCTGGGGCTGTTTTGGAACTCGACGTAGGCGCGCTTTCCTGCCAGGTCGATGGCCCCGAGGCCCCCGTCTCGCAGCATGGTGACGGGAGGCCCTTTGTAGGCCGTGGACGTGTCGTTCTCTCCCTGTGCATGCGCAGCACCGGATGCGGCCACGACCAAACAAAGAAGGGCACCGATCCGTGGCATTACTGGCTTCCCCGCTGATAGTAGTTTTGGACTCGACGCTGCACCTCTGATTGTACGCCCTGCCCCATTGCGCCCACATCCGGCATCTTCACGTTTGCCATCACCTCGGCCATGAACTCTGACAGGTCCATTTGTGAGAAGTCCAGCCGCTCGAACTCGGCGGGCGTGAATCCAGAACAATCTGGATTCCTTGGGTTGCCCCACGACTTACCGATCTGAGCACGACCTTGAACGTTGATGATCCGAGCAAGTCGGCTGTTGTAGCAGCAATACGATTTCGTTTTCTCGATACAGGTTTTCACGATTGGCAAACGCTTCGAACAATAATCACCAATCTCGACGCACAGGTTTTGCCCGCGCCTCAGCGCAAGAATTTGCTCGCTTTGATCGCAACTCAAGATGTCTTGCAGGATCATGAGCCCGACCTGGATAGCGAAGGACACCGGATCAAAGCTAACAAATTGCAACCCCGCCGTCGCCGAATAGGAGAACGTCACCCCATAAAAGCTGGCGGTCGATGTCCACGCGGTCGCGCTCCACGCATCAATGGCGCGATTGACGAGAAACGGTATGTCAGACGCGAACATTGCATCGTACACATACGGCGACCCAAAAAACTTGGCTCCCTGCACCGCAGCCCCAAGCGCCATCAATGCGTTACTCATGCCGGCGCCACCGCTTTTTTTCTTGCAGCAGTTGACCAGTCCAAATAGCTTGACCTTGCATCGTGAGTCGAAGCCCTTGAAAATCTCCAGCGAATTGGGGTCCATGTATGTCCCGGCCTGCCTGGCGGCTTCCATCGCGGTGATTGCCTTGGCGAAATCGTCGTCATTCTCGTAGCCAGTATCAAAGCATTGGCCGTCCCTGCAGAACGCCTGGCCCGAGCAATCGGTCACGGTCGTGCTTTGCTCGGGCCGCGACACGCATCGATATGTTTTTTTCTCATCGATGCACTTGCCCGCAACCACGTCTTCAGGGGCACAGGGCTGCGTCGATTGCAGGGTGCAGCTTGGATTGGTCGAGTAGCTATCGCAGTCAGACGAATCTACGCGACCGGTCAGGCACGCATAGGTGTTCTGCTTCTGATAGCAGCCATCGGGAGCGACCTGCGATGGACTGATGCCTGGTGGCAGGGGAAACGGCGGAGTGGTCGATACACATCTGCTCTCCGCGATTTGACAGTTGGTATTCGTGTCGAGCGACTGGCATGGGCCTGGATCGTAATTGCTCGATATGAGCGTATAGGTATCATCGAGACGGATCGTGTTTGGCGGCGTTGGTTGCGACGGATCGCTACAACGATAGGTCTGCGTATATTTCATGCAGCCTGAGCCCAGGATGCTGTCCCACTGGGCACATGTTGAATTTGTCTGCCAGCAACCAGCATTGATCAAGGGTTGGCAGTAGTTGATTGCGTTGGGCTTGAGGCAGGTGTAAGTATCCTCGTATTCCCAACACGAGATATTCAATTGCGACAAACAAACCTGTGCGCCAGAAATCGTCTTGCACGGAGTAGAATCTACGCACACAGAACCGGTGCGCTTGCAGTCGCCAGCAATGGCGCTGCCCCATGAAACGATCAACACGAACACCAAGCCTAGCAAGCGAAACATTATCGTGCCCTCGCCTCAAGACCTGCACAGCCATTTCGCAGAATCGCGCTGCAATTCAAGGGGCAGTATGCCAATGTTTTGAATCGGACGATTCCGTCGCCGTTCTTTCCCACAACCAGCTTTAGTCGGACATGATTTGTCCCATTTACCAGCAGATGTTTCAGTTCCACCCCTCCGTAAGAGTAAATATTGGACCCGCCTTCAAAAAAACTACTGCTGCATGTTCCCCCGTCAGTTATATCTTGATAGGTAATGCCATCTTCCGTAACAGTGCAGTAATTGAAGTCATTTCCGCCGGTGCTGTGATAAATGAGGTTGCCATTCAACCAAACCGCGATGTTGTCGTCATATAAAATCTGATCCAGAAAAAACGTCGCAATATTGTCCTTGTTCGTTATATCAAAATATATATCCGACTGAAAGATTTGAAGGAATGTGTCACTGAACATGTAGTTGTTTATCCATGATCCGTCCGGCGCTATCGTGCCAGCAGAGAGGTACCAATAGTTATTTCCAGCTTGATGGAGCAAAATTCGTCCAAAACCGCTGATCGTCGCTGTTCCAGTATTTATGCCGGATGGAGCGCATCCTGTACCGCCGCCGGTACAACTGACTTCATAAGTCCTTCTGCACTTCAGCGTTTCGTATGCGTTGATGGTCTGATCGCATTGGAAGTTTGAGTCAGCATCAATCTTGATGACCCGCCCCATCGTGCATTGCTGTTCCCCAACCTCGCGGATCGACGAACATGTGTCCGTGCTGTATTGGGCGGGGGTCGTGATGGTGCGCGGCACACATTGCGTGGTGCTGCCCGTGCCGCCCATGCCGAGTGAGGCGAAGATGTTTTCCGCGTTGTTGCGGATGTTCTTCGCTCTAGCGAACATCGGGTTGTTGCTCAGGTCGAACTGCGGGCGGGTGTTGGGGTTGCGAGCTAGAAAGTTGACGGCTTCGCATTCCTGGCGCTTGATGGGATCGGAATCCGGCGTGGCCGTCGCGCAGGTCTGCATCTTGGTGATTCCGTGACCCGACAGCTCGCCTCGTCCGCCCTGGAAGTAATTGGTTTCAGGCGCGCTTGCTCCATACGATGGCACCTTGCCCGTGGCGCTGCCCGCGCTGATTTGCGATGCCGCTTGCTGCCTCGATCCTGCTCCGAGTGTCTTGCCAGCCTGAAATGCTTGATCGGTACTTGCTGCGGCGATTCCGACCATTAGCCCAGACAACACTGCGACGATGACTCGCATCAGCGAATTCCCCCAACGATCTTGCTGCGATAGTGCTTGGCCCACGCTGCCCAGGCGGGGCTTTTGCGCTCGATGTAGTCCAAGGCGTAGTCAAGAGTGACATCGCCCGTCACCTTGACAAAGGTCTCCGGTCGCGCGCAGCCGTTTTCGAGCACCTCCCCTGCTTCCGCCCCAGCAATCACCACCGCTGGTACACGGGTTACGCTGAACTGCTGAAACGCTGGCGGGTGGATGGCGGCGGAGACGTTGCGCTGACCGATGAGTTTTTGAAGCTCTTCGCCCATGCGGTTCATCGAGCCGTCCTTGAGGCCCCGAAACACCAGCGTCGCACCGGCGCGTTCAGCTTGCTCGATGATGCGCTCCAGTGCCTGCTTCGGCATGGACAGGGAGACGAGAACCAAAAGATCGGGCTGCGCCGACGTCGGGGCTTGCGGCTTGCTCAAGTGCTGGTACTTTTGCGCGATAGATGCGAGGTCAGGCGCAGCCACCGGCGGCTGAGGAATGGCGTCGATTTTGGGCAGCGCGCCCCCATAGGCTTCCTGCGCTGCTGCGGCCCCGGGCAAGCGACTCATCGCCTCTCGGGCGGCTTGCTGGGCACGCATGACGGCTTCGGTGGTCGGTACCGGCGCCGCGCTCGATGACTGGGCAGCGGCATGGTGGCACAGCGCACCAACCACGAGCGCAAGCAACGATGGCGAAACGATTGCTCTCATCGCGGGGGCACTCCATCAGCGATGCTCAACGCCCCTTGGCAGCAGTTGCGCTTGCGGAAGATTTGGTAGGCGAAATCCTCCCCTTTGTAGGGAAATTCGCGCCCCGAACCCCAAAGCGCGGTTGTGCGGCCCAGCGGCTGACAACAGCGACTCACCAGGGTTTTTCCTGTTCCAGGGGGACCAGGGGTCTTGCTGGTTTGGGGTATGGGGTACAGCATGTGATATTTATAGGCAGTCTTGTCCATGATGGGGATGGGATAGTATCCACATAGCCCGTCATTGCCGTGCGCGCCCCACATCAGGCCCTCGCGGTGCATTTTCCCGATGATGCGCTGCAACAATAAGGACGATGCCTGCACGCCACCCACGTGCGCCCCGACGTTACCATTGAGAGGGTACATCGACCCCTGGCAGCCTGCGCACCAATAGAATAGGTTATTTGGAAATCCCGCCGACGCCGCCACACAATCGGCTGCACAGGCAGCGCGTGCAGGGAGATTGGCAAACAGATAGACATCGGGATTCAAGATGCGCGTGAGTTCATCGTCCTTCCACATCGGGTCGAGCTCCGTCAGGTACGCGAGATCGAACCCGGTGTTTTCCAGGCAGCCGCTATCGAGCACGACTTGAATGTAGTACATGATCGGATCGACATACCAATGCACCTGGTAAAAAGACGACTGATCACCGCCGTCGCGCCTTTCCTGCTTCGCCTCCGGCGCGTCAAAGCCAGGATTTAGCTTTATGCCGCCGAGACTGACCATGCAAAACGGCTCGCGCGAAACATCAACCCGGCGTACTGGCTCCCAAAAGCTGACTTTCATTCCGATCTTCGGCGGGTTTTTGCAGTAACAAAGTGGATTGCCGCCGGGATTTTGTGTGTCCTCTTGCCCCGACGAAATAAGGGTCGCCCCGCCAATGCGGATGGGGAAGATGCACGACCAGCAAATATCCGTGATCGGATTGGCGAACTTGCCCTTGCAAGTCGCCGCCTGTGCCGTGATACACGCCAGAACGACGCTGAGCGTTGTCAATGCCTTATGGACGAACTTCATCGACGCGAATCCTCTTGCCTTCCTGACTAACCACGGCTGGGGTCTGCTTGATCAAAAAGCGCTGTGATAGTGCCCCACCCTGGTCGTAAAAAACTTCGCGCTTCCATTCCCGCATCAGTTTGAGCGGCTCGCCACCAACCAAAATAGGCTTGACGGGCATTTTCGATTGCGCCATGTACCGCTTGGCGAATTCGACCTGATTTTTCTTCGACCCATCGAAGAAAAGCAACACCTTGGACATGCGGTCGTAATCGAATGGATTGACCTTGGTCCCGGCGGGGAACAGAATGCGCCCGTGTTCGTCTTGGATGTGCCGATCCAGCGTGTAGGTGGGATCGATGTAGAACGTGCGAGCGGTCTCCGTTGGCTTGATACCGGAAACCGGTCGGGGCTTTTCGATGCCCTCGATCACGCGGCGCCGATACTCTTCTTCGTGGCGGGCCAGTTCACCCGTCGCCTGCATCTGCCGCAGACGGCTTTGGATGGCCTCGATCAGGTCGCGCTCGGCGATGTCGTAGGTCGGGCCAATGACGCCCAGGTCTTGGGCGAAGAGGGAGCCCCCGAGTGTAGCCCAGAGGGTTGCGGCGACAATCGTGGATCGTGCGTGCATGCGCCCGATATTGGCACAACCGACACCATAAATCCACAGTCAAATCGAGACATTTCCGGTCGCTTTTCGGATCAAGGGCGCACTCGAAGGGTCAGGCCATCCATATCAATCCGCCCCTGCGATTCCTTGATCAAATCCGTAAGGCGGCGATGCGTAATGCGCAACCCACGGCGCTTGCAGGCGTCCAACAAAAGGTGCCTCGTGGTCTGGATGCTGCCATCCGGCAGCACCTGGGCTTGCAGATCGGTAACGATCACGGCAATCAAGTCGTCCAGTGATACCTCTTCTTCGGTTCGCTGGTCATCGGCACTCTTTTTTGCTGGCGAGTCGGTGGCTGGGCTTTGCGGGGTTCGCGGAGCGGCTGTGGCCTCAGCCGGGGGCCGCTCGGCGTGATGGGCGATGGGGGCAAGATTGGTCGCGGTCAGCGTTGCCGCCTCGTGCGCCACTGCCAGATGCTGGGTCAATTCCGGCTTCGATGCGCCTTGTACGCTCACGGCGGCGTCTGCCGAAGCGGGCCTGGGGCCGGGTTTGATTGCCTGCGCTTCATCGCCTGGTCGCTGCGCCTTCGCGGGGTTGCTTGCGGTCAGCGCTGCGCTGATCGTTGGCGTCAGGGCTATGCACTTGACCGACTCCGCACCGAAGGTGGCCTCTTGCACCTTCTTCAGTGGCGCCAACGGGTCGATCCACAGCCACTCGTTGGCCGCGAGTTCGTCCAGTATCGCCTTGGGCGTCAACCCGTAGCCCGCGAATGCGTCCGGCCAGCGCAGCAGCAAGCGGCCCTGCTCGTCGAGCAGCGCGTCTCGTCCCCATGACTTCACCCCCGCCGCCAGGTCTTGTCGGAGCGCCTTGAGGGCCTCGCCCACCGGACCATCGAGGGAGATGTCGTCCGCCTGGCCGCCATGAGATTTACCCTCGCGCAGGCGGGGCGATGACGATGGCAGCTTGACGCCGCTTTTTGCTTTCTGTTTCCCCTGTGCCGGCGGTGTAGCGGTGGGGCGCTGCGGATGCGCTGCGGCCTTTTGCGTCTCTGCGAATGCCTGCCCATCCGCCGCGTCGCCCATCTCGTCAGCCTGCTGCGCAGCGGACGCTTCATCATCAGCCGTGGGCGGCTGCTCCACACTGTCGGCCTGCGCGCTGTCGTCGATGATCCTGCCCTCGATCGGCGGGATGGGCACAGACGACACCATCGCGTCATCGCGCAGCCTGATGGCGTAGAGCTTGATGTCCGGTATTTTGGCGCCAAGGCAGGCAGGAGCGATTTTCCAGAGCCGATCGTCTGGCGAATCGCCCTCTTTCAGGAACGCAATTTGGCGTTCGACGAGCATGTCCAGTATCCCGTCGGGTGTCCGTGGTATGCCGGGTATGCCATCTTCGCGAACCTGTCTGGCAAGGTCTTCACCCCCAGCGGGCCACACCAGATAGACGTGGCCGCCGATGTTCCAAAGCCGCGCACCTGGCTCGTTGACCAGCCACACGCCCTCTCGCACGAAGCGCCGCATGACATCCGTCAGGTGCCTCTCGACAGGCACGCCGATGTCATAGCCTGCCATCGCCACTCCCAACGTGCGAAGGTCGCGCTCGACACTGGTCTGGTCGGCCTTGACCACCAGATCGTGAAGCCGGTTGGCGGCACTCGGGTTGCAGGTGAGTGACTCCATCAGCCAGACGATGAGGTCGGTGCCTGCCTCGCCAATCCACTCCAGGGCCTGAGCACCGATGATGCGGTCAGCGATCATGCTGGAGAGCGCTGTGTGTTGTCTTGCCCGCCCGTCTCGCCATTCCAGGAAGTACGCCTCGGTAGAGGTGCGTCGCGCCCAGGTGTAGAGGTCCTCCCGTATCGGCTTCCACGTCTGCGATCGGTCGCTATTGGTGACAATCACATCCGTCACAGGCTTGCCCGCGTCGTGGCACAGCGCCGCCACGAATACTGCGAACTGCCAACGCGGTTCTCGTTCGCGCCGCTGCGACGGCGTGCCCGTGATGTCCAAGAGCACTTTGTCCGCCGCCTGCAACGCCCAGTATGCGACTTCCAAGGAGTGCCGAAACAGCCCTCCCGCCCCCCGATGATGGTGGGCCTGCGATGCGGGCAGCAGGTGTACGAATGACGCGAAGCGCTCGATAACAGGCAGGAACAGGCACCGAAAATCCTCCGGCGGCAAGACAGAGGCATCAGCGATGCGCTCCATCAGTTCCTGTTGCGTCTCCACGATGCGATCCGGGGGCACTGCGGGCAGCCCCTTCATGAAGGGCGGGTAGCGCGGGATGTCATCAGCCGACCAGTGGTAGATCGGCTCCACTGTGCGCTGCACCGGTGCCCGGTTCTTCTTCTTGAGCCAGGACAGCAGCATACTCAGAACAGGCGGTACGCCTTGCCCACGATTTGGTGCTGCGCCACCCAACCGACCGCCGCGTAGCGCGAGTCGAAGCTGTCGGGGTGATCCGCTGCCATGTAGTAGTGCTCTGGGGGGATCATCCCTTCAGGGCCGGGCTTCAAGGGTTCGCCGCTGCGTGATACAGGCTTGGCGCGCCCGACGAACCGACCATCGACGAAGTAGTCTCGAAAACCCGCCCCTGACTCCTTGGCGGTCACCGTCGAGCCGGGCACGCCTGCGATGCGCTTCAAAAACAGTGCCCCTGCCACGTACCCCCCGCCGCCAGTATGGCGAAACGCCGCCATATCACCCAACTGAGGCATGGCCCCCTTGTGGACGAGGAACAACGTCCCAGGTATCGAGTGGGACACGTTGATGCTGAGGTAGAAGTTCCGGCCAAGGACGATGAGGGCCACCAGTAGCCAGGCGTACAGTGGCGCCCGCTTGCTCAGGTGGACATAGACGCGATCCGCAACGCTTGTCATGCGGGCTCTCCCTTGGGGCGGGTGCCGCAGAAGGCGCAGCGGTCACCGTGGCGCCGACGGTGCTCGTCGTACAGGTATCTTGCGCCACAATGCGGGCATCGCACGAGGCGCATGATGCCCGCGCGCACATCGCGCACTGCGTAGTAGGCGGCGTTGATGTCGATGGGGCCGCATATCCTGCGGAACCGCTCACAGGCATCGAGCAGGTGGTCACCGTTGACTGCCGTCCCATACACCGCGCGATAAAAGCAAGCAAATGCCGCGAGTGTTGCCGCGTCGCCACGACTTTCGATAAAGGCTAATACCGAATCCGGTAGCTTACCGTTGCTGGGTCGCGTGCCATGGATTTCTTTCCACCAAGACCTGAGCGTGCGCACGCCCACACCTGTCATGTGGGTGATGACGGACAGCCGCATGCCTGCGCGCACCAAGCGGTGAGCCAGATCGAGGTTGGAGAGCTCTGCCAATGCCACCATCAGGCCACCTCCCCCGCCAGCACCGACACTGCGTATGCGCCGCGGGCGCTGGGTGGCAACGACGCGAGACGATCGAGCGCGGCGTCGTCCAGGCGCAGTGTGATGAGGCTGACGCCTCCCATCGACCGCGCCAGTTCCTCGATCTCGTCGAGGGTCATCGCCGCTATACGCTCCAGCGCCCGAGGTGTCAGGCGACACCGTAAATTGACCCCCTAGCGACACGAGGAACTGACCCCCTCGTTCGCAAGGAGGCCATCGTTGGAAACGAAGCACATTGAGGTAGATCCTGTAC
>Ga0308017_1000341_pt1 | contig 14648 bp, 13 predicted proteins | sample Neamet280_FD_203145 | JGI IMG/M metagenome (GOLD analysis project Ga0308017, IMG submission 203145) | Marine microbial communities from water near the shore, Antarctic Ocean - #280 | ecosystem: Environmental > Aquatic > Marine > Unclassified | place: Southern Ocean | collected 2014-10-01
CCTGCTTGGGGGTGCGCCCGCCTTTCTTCATGTTGCACGGCGCACAGGCGGTGATGATGTTCTCCCACGTGGTGCGCCCGCCCAAGCGGCGCGGCGTCACATGATCGAAGGTGAGGTGTTCGGTGCTGCCGCAATACTGGCACTGGAAGCGATCGCGCAGGAATACGTTGAACCGCGTGAAGGCAGGAAATTCGCTCTGCTTCACATATTGCCTGAGCGCGATCACGCTCGGGATTTTCATGTCGAGCGAGGGGGAATGCACCTCGCGATCATAGCTCGCGACAATATCCACCCGATCAAGGAACACCGCCTTGATCGCGGTCTGCCAGGGCCACAGGCTCAAAGGATAGTAGGACAGCGGGGTGTAGTCTGCGTTGAGCACCAGCGCAGGACAGGCCGACAGATTGCGTGTCGGATCCTCGTCAACCCCGCGGAAACGGGCGGCGTTTTCGATCAGTTCGGCATTGAACACGTGTCGCGCTCTCCCTGATTGACTGCACTGTGCAATGCCAAGCCAAAGAGTCAAAGCCATGACAGCGGCGATATCCACAGGATGAGCCTGTGGATATCCTGTGGGCAGGGCAAGGATATTTCACCGGCCGCCCGCCTGTGGCATGGCCCGCGCGTGGACATCGTCACCCGCTTCGCCCCCAGTCCGAACGGCCCGCTGCATCAGGGCCACGCGCTCAGCGCGATCATCGCGCATGATCTGGCGCGCGCGGCAGGCGGGCGGTTTCTGCTGCGGATCGAGGATATTGACGGGCCGCGCTCGCGCCCGGAACTCGCCGAGGAATTCCGCCGCGATCTGGCATGGCTCGGGCTCGAATGGGAGGAAGTCCCCGCCCAATCGACCCGCCTTGCCAGCTATGCCGCGGCGGCAGAGCGGCTGAACGCGCTCGGCGTGCTCTACCCCTGCACCTGCACCCGCAAGGAGATCGAGGACGCCGGCGCCCGCCCCGGGTGGGAGGGTCTGATCTACCCCGGCACTTGCCGCCACCGCTCCCCCGATCCGTCGCGCCCCGCCGCGTGGCGGCTCGATGCGGAAAAGGCGCTGGCGCTCACCGGGCCGCTGGTGTGGGACGATGCGCTGGCTGGCGCGCAGACCGTCGACCTTTCTGGTCTTGGCGATGTGGTGCTGGTGCGCAAGGATCTGCCCGCAAGCTATCATCTTGCTGTCACGCTGGATGATGCCGCCGATGGCGTCACACTGGTGACCCGCGGCGCCGATCTGTTTGCCGCGAGCCATGTCCACCGCACCTTGCAAGCCTTGCTCGGCCTGCCGGTGCCGCGCTGGCATCATCACGCGCTGCTGCGCGATGAAACCGGCGAGAAACTCGCCAAGCGGCGCGGCTCCCCTGCGCTTGCGGATCGCCGCTTGGCGGGCGAGGATGGCACGATGCTCGCCGCACAACTGCGGTTGCAACATTTGGCACTTGGAACCTGAGCGCGAAGCGTCCATTGTAGCGGGTATGAACTACGTCCTCGTCCCCGTTCTGCTCGTCCTCATGGGATTGGTGGCCTTCTCGCTCATCAAGGGCATTGTCGCCTTCCTCAAGACGACCAAGATCGATCTTGAAACCGGCGAAGGCAGCACCGCCACGGATATGCAGCTTGCCCAGAACCGGGCGATGTTCGCGCGCATCAAGTATCAGGGGCTTGCCATCGCGGTCGTCGCGATCCTGCTGGCCGTTTCGCGCTGATCGCGGCGCGGCGCGGCGATGGTCAAACTCAACCGCATCTACACCCGCACCGGCGATGATGGGACGACGGGCCTTGTCGATGGCTCGCGCTCGCCCAAGCACGCCTTGCGCATTGAAGCGATCGGCGCTGTTGACGAAGCCAATGCCGCGCTCGGCTTTGCCCTGCGCAAACTGAGCGCCGAGCCGGCAGATCAGGTGTTCCGGATCCAGAATGATCTGTTTGATCTCGGCGCTGACCTCGCGACCCCGGCGGGTGACGGGGATGATTTCGCACCGTCCGACATGGTGCTGCGCATCGTGCCGTCACAGGTCGCGTGGCTGGAAGCGCGGATCGATGCGCTGACCGCCGTGCTCGAACCACTCACCAGCTTTATCCTGCCGGGCGGGACAGAGGCCGCAGCGCGGCTCCACCTCGCCCGCACCGCCGTCCGCCGCGCCGAACGCGCGATGACAGCGCTGGCCGCGAGCGAGCCGACCAATCCGGCCGCCTTGCACTACATCAACCGCCTGTCGGATTATCTCTTCGTCCTTGGCCGCGCCGCCAACCGCGGTGGCAACGACGACATAAAGTGGGTTCCGGGCGCCAACCGCTAGCCAAGGCCAGCCATCCTCGCTAGGGCAGCGGCATTTGCTGCACTTGCGAAGGGAATTGCCATGCACAATGTCGCCGTGATCGGAGCGGGCCAGATGGGAACGGGCATTGCCCAGACCGTCGCGGGCCACGGCATGCAGGTGCTGCTGGCCGATGTCGATCTGGCGCGGGCGGAAGCGGGCAAGGCTGCGGTGGAGAAAGCGCTCGCCAAGCTGATGGGGCGCGGCAAAATCGATGTGGCCGAGGCGGAAAGCCTGCTCGCCCGCATCACCCCGGTTGCCGATTATGCGCCGATGGCCGATGCCGAGCTGATCATCGAAGCCGCGACCGAGCGCGAGGAAATCAAGAACGCGATCTTTGAAAAGGCGGGCGAGGTGCTGGCTGCGGGTGCGATCATGGCGTCGAACACCTCGTCGATCCCGATCACCCGCATGGCCAACCACTCGCCCGATCCGGCGCGCTTCATCGGGCTGCACTTCTTTAACCCGGTGCCGGTGATGGGCCTGATCGAGGTCATCCCCGGCCTTGCCACCTCGAAGGAAACGACCGACCGGGTCACTGCCTTCGCCAAGGGGCTGGGCAAGGAAGTGGTGCTTTCGCAGGATGAACCCGGCTTCGTCGTGAACCGCATCCTGCTGCCGATGATCAATGAAGCGGTCTTCGTGCTCGGCCAGTCGACGGCGGGGATCGAGGATATCGACAAGGGCTGCCGCCTCGGCCTCAATCACCCGATGGGGCCGCTGCAACTGGCTGATTTTGTCGGGCTCGATACCTGCCTTGATATCATCAAGGTGCTCTACAAGACGACGCGCGACAGCAAGTATCGCCCGGCTCCGCTGCTGGTGAAATATGTCGAGGCGGGCTGGCTTGGCCGCAAGACCGGGCGCGGCTTTTACGATTACACCGGCGACGTCCCCGTCCCGACCCGCTGATCGCGAAGCGGCCCGCGCCTAGCCGAGATCGCGTTTCCACTGGTACAGCAGATCAAGCGCCTCGCGCGGCGAGAGCGCATCGAGATCGGCCGCGCGCAGATTGGCGAGCAGATCATCGGCGGGCGAAGAGGCGGCGGGTTCGGCCTTCACGCTTGCGGCAAACAGCGGCAGATCGCCCAGCCCCGCCGCGATCCCGCCGGTCTGCTCGCGGGTAGCCTCAAGCTTGGTGAGCACGGCCTTGGCCCGCGCGATCACCGGCGCAGGCAGGCCCGCCAGCTTCGCCACCGCAAGGCCATAGGAACGATCCGCCGGGCCTTCGGCCAGTTCGTGCAGCAGCACCAGATCGCCCTGCCATTCGCGCGCACGGACATGGTGGAGGGAGAGGCCCGCGCAGCTTTCGGCCAGCCGCGAGAGTTCATGGTAATGGGTCGCGAACAGGCAGCGACAGCGGATCTGGCCATGCACCGCCTCGGCCACGGCCCAGGCCAGCGCGAGGCCATCATAGGTGGAGGTGCCGCGCCCGACTTCGTCCAGAATGACGAAACTGCGGCTGGTCGCCTGCGCGAGGATGGCCGCGGTTTCGACCATTTCGACCATGAAGGTCGATCGCCCGCGCGCGAGATTATCCGATGCCCCGACGCGGCTGAACAGCCGGTCAACCAGCCCGATCGTGGCCGATCCGGCGGGCACGAAAGACCCAGCCTGCGCCAGCAGCACGATCAGCGCGTTCTGCCGCAGGAAGGTCGATTTGCCGCCCATGTTCGGCCCGCCGATCAGCCAGAGATAATTCTCCGGCGTAAGCGCGCAGTCATTGGCAACAAAGCGCTCGCCTGCCTTGGCGAGCGCGGCTTCGACCACGGGGTGACGCCCGGCGAGGATATGCAGCGCCGCATCTTCGGTGATGGTGGGGCGGGTCCAGTCGCCTTCGGCCGCCCGTTCGGCATGGCCTGCCGCAACATCAAGCCGCGCCAGCGCCGCCGCCGTGCGGGCAATCGCTTCGCGCGCCGCGACCGCCTGTTCGACCAGCCGCGCGAAATGGGCTTCTTCAGTGGCGAGAGCATGGCCTCCCGCTTCTGCAATCCGGCTGGCTTCGGCGTGAAGGGTAAGCGAATTGAACCGCACCGCATCCTTCATCGTCTGGCGGTGGGTGAAACCGCTGTCGGGTGCCATCAGCCGATCAGCATGGCGCGCGGGCACCTCGATAAAATAGCCGAGCACGCCGTTATGGCGGATCTTGAGCGCGGCAATCCCGGTTTCATCACGGTAGCGCGCTTCCATCGCCGCGATGGCGCGGCGGGCATTGCCCGCGGCCGCGCGCAATTCATCAAGGGCGGCATCGAACCCTTCCGCGATGTAGCCGCCCTGCCCCCGTTCGGTCGGCGGGCTTTGCACCAGCGCGCGGGAAAAGTGATCGGTCAGTGCGCCGTGGCCGGTCAACCGGGTCAGAATATCATCGAGCAGCGCCGGACGATCCGGCGCGCCCGTGAGCCAGCCATGCAGCCGCTGCGCTTCGCCAAGACCATCGCGAAGCTGGCCGAGATCGCGCGGCGAGCCGCGCCCGGCCACCACCCGCCCCAACGCCCGGCCAATATCCGGCAGGCTGCGCAAGGCTTCGCGCAGCCGCGCCCGCTCGATCGGGCGGTCGCGCCAGAATTGCACCAGATGGAGCCGCGCTTCGATCGCCGCCTTGTCCGTCAGTGGGGCGGAGAGATCTTCCGCCAGCAGCCGCGATCCCGCCCCGGTGGCGCAGCGATCCACCGCCCCGATCAGGCTGCCGGCGCGGCCGCCGGTGCTGGCCTCAAGGATTTCGAGGCTCGCCCGCGTTGCCTCGTCCATCGCGAGCCCGGCATCGCTGGCGCGCGCCACCGGCGGGAGCAGCAAGGGTAGCGAGCCGCGCCCGACATGATCGAGATAGGCAATCAGGCCGCCTGCCGCCGCCAGCATCGCACGGCTGAACTGGCCAAACCCGTCGAGCGTCGCCACGCCGTGCAGGCCGCACAGCCGCTCACTGCCCGCATCGCTCGAAAAGCGGGCGCGGGGATGGAGGATCGCCCCGTCCGGGCCGTGTTGCCAATCTTCCGGCACCACCACTTCGCTCGGCCCGAGCCGCGCCAGCGCCGCGCTCAGCAAGGCGGGCGGGCAGTCTTCGAGCACCATCGCGCCCGTCGAGATATCGCAGGAGGCGAGCCCGATCGTGCCCCGCACCTCGGCAAGCGCGACCAGCAGATTGGCGCGGCGCGGTTCGAGCAGGGCTTCCTCGGTAAGCGTGCCGGCCGTCACCAGCCGGACAATATCGCGCTTCACCAGCACCTTGGACGAAGGCAGGCCTTCGCGCTTGGCGCGTTCCTTGGCTTCGTCCGGCGTTTCGACCTGTTCGGCTATGGCGACCCGGCAGCCCGCCTTGATCAGCCGCGCGAGATAGCTTTCCGCCGCATGCACCGGCACCCCGCACATCGGGATCGGCGTGCCGCCATGTTCACCCCGCGTGGTAAGGGCGATATCAAGGATCTGCGCGGCGGTGCGCGCATCATCGAAGAACAGCTCGAAGAAATCGCCCATGCGGTAGAACAGCAAGGCCTCGCCCGCTTCTTCGCGCAGCGCGAGGTATTGCGCCATCATCGGAGTGGGTTTCGGGGCGGGATCGGCGACCATTTCTTCCGAGTAACTGCGCCCCGCGCGATTCGCCACCGCTGGACGCGGCGCTTTCCCCCAAACTCGCCCCTATCGCTTTGCGTCTGCCCAAGCTAAGCGTCACCCGTGGCCGGGGGCGGACGCGCAAGAGAAGACTGGAAGAGCATGGCTGACGATAAAAAGAGCGGTTTCACCACGCGCGAAGCGCTGTTCTATCACGAGACGATCCGGCCGGGTAAGCTGGAGATCGTCGCGACCAAGCCGATGACAACGCAGCGCGATCTCAGCCTCGCCTATTCGCCGGGCGTGGCCGCCCCGGTCGAAGCGATTGCCGCCGATCCCTCGCTCGCGGCGCGCTACACCGCCCGTTCGAACATGGTGGCCGTGATTTCCAACGGCACCGCGATCCTTGGCCTCGGCAATCTCGGTGCGCTGGCGTCGAAGCCGGTGATGGAAGGCAAGGCGGTGCTGTTCAAGCGCTTCGCCGATGTCGATGCGATCGATCTCGAACTCGCCACCGAAGACCCCGATGCCTTCATCAATGCGGTCGCGCTGATGGAGCCGAGCTTCGGCGGCATCAATCTTGAAGATATCAAGGCGCCCGAATGCTTCATCATCGAAGCCGCCCTGCGGGAGCGCATGAAGATCCCGGTGATGCATGATGATCAGCACGGCACCGCGATCATCACAGCCGCCGGCTTGCTCAACGCCTGCCATCTGACCGGGCGCGACATTCGCGATGTGAAGGTGGTGGTGAACGGTGCAGGCGCGGCCGCGATTGCCTGCACTGAACTGATCAAGGCGATGGGCGTGCGCCATGATAATGTGATCCTGTGCGACCGTTCCGGCCCGATCACGCCGGGCCGCGACGGGGTGGATCAGTGGAAAAGTGCGCACGCTGTCGCGACATCGGCCACCAACCTCGAAGAGGCGCTGGTGGGCGCGGATATCTTCCTCGGCTTGTCGGCCGCCGGCGCGCTCAAGCCCGATTGGGTGAAGAAGATGGCGGACAAGCCGATCATCTTCGCCATGGCCAATCCGGTGCCCGAAATCATGCCCGACGAGGCCAAGGCCGTGCGCCCCGATGCAATCATCGCCACCGGGCGCAGCGATTTCCCCAATCAGGTCAATAATGTGCTCGGCTTCCCCTTCATCTTCCGGGGCGCGCTCGATGTGCAGGCGACCACGATCAACGAGGAAATGAAAGTCGCCGCTGCCGAAGCCATCGCCGAACTCGCGCGCCAGCAGGTGCCTGAAGAGGTGGCGAGCGCCTATGGCAAGAACCAGAAATTCGGCACGGATTACATCATTCCCGCCCCCTTCGATCCGCGTCTGATCGAAGTCGTCTCCTCGGCCGTCGCCAAGGCGGCGATGGATTCGGGCGTGGCCCGCGCGCCGATCGAGGATTTCGAGGCCTACCGGGTGCAATTGCGCTCGCGCCTCAATCCCACGACCTCGGTGCTCACCGGGATGTATGAAATCGCCAAGGCCAATCCCAAGCGGATGGTGTTTGCCGAGGCCGAGGAAGAAGTGGTGCTGCGCGCCGCGATCCAGTTCCGCGATTTCGGCTATGGCACGCCCATTCTCGTGGGCCGCACCAAGGCGGTGCTCGACAAGCTGCACCAGCTTTCGGTGAGCGATCCCGGCAGCTTCATCATCGAGAATTCGGCCGACAGCGCGCATGTGCCAGCGATGGTCGATTATCTCTACAAGCGGCTGCAACGCCGCGGCCACACCCTGCGCGATGTCCGCCGTCTGGTGAATCAGGAACGCAATGTCTTCGCCGCGCTGCTGGTGGCGCTGGGGCATGGCGACGGGATGATCACCGGCATGACCCGCACCTTTGCGCAAAGCGTGCGCGAGGTGAACATGGTGCTCGACAAGAAGCCCGGCGCCTTGCCCTTCGGCATTCACATGATGATCGGGAAGAACCACACCACCTTCCTCGCCGATACCACCATCAATGAACGCCCCAATGCCGAGGAACTGGCCCATATCGCCAAGGAAACCGCGGCCGTGGCGCGCCGCATGGGGCATGAACCGCGCGTGGCGTTCCTGTCCTATTCGACCTTCGGCAATCCGTCGGGCCAGTGGCTGGCGAGCATCCGCGATGCGGTGGCGATCCTCGACAAGGAAGACCCCGGCTTCGAATATGAAGGCGAGATGGCGCCCGACGCGGCGCTCAACCCCAAGGTGATGGCGCTCTATCCCTTCAGCCGCCTGTCGGGCCCGGCCAATGTCCTGATCATGCCGGGGCTGCAATCGGCGAACCTTTCGGCCAAGCTGCTGCGCGAACTCGGCAGCAATGCGACCGTCGGCCCGATGCTGATCGGGATGGAAAAGCCGGTGCAGATCGTGCCGATGACAGCGCTTGCGCCTGATGTGCTGACCCTCGCCGTGCTGACCAGCGCGGGGGTTGTGGGGTGACAGTCGCCCGCGCCGCCATTGCCTATTGGGCGGTGGTGTTTGCGCTGGGTTTCGTGCTGGGCACGCTGCGCACGTTGTGGCTTGCGCCCGCGATCGGACTGCTTCCCGCGACCCTTGCCGAATTGCCGGTGATGCTAGCGGCAAGCTGGTGGTCAAGCGGCTGGCTGGTGCGGCGCTGGCAGATTGCCAGCACCACCGCCGCGCTCACCATGGGCGGCCTCGCCTTTGTCTTGCTGATGGCGGCCGAGCTGGGCCTCGCGATGGTGCTGATGGAGCTGTCATCAGCGCAATGGCTCGCCGGGCTGCGCCAACCCCATGCGCTGATCGGGCTGGCCGGTCAGCTGGTGTTTGCCGCCCTGCCGTGGTGGCGGGTGCAGCAGATTAACCGAACACGAGGCTAAAGCTTAAAACCAAGACCTTTCAGAACAGCTGTGGTGGTCCTAGCGTCTAGGGTCTGCTTCCCTTTCCTGCCTGTCACACCAATCAAGGGACCAGCAGGACGGAACCCGTCATTCTGATAAAATGCGTCATTGAGCTTTTCAGTATAGGTCAGGCAAATGACAATCGCTTTGAAAATTTGCGACGTCGTGCACTCCCTGCCGTGAATTATTCTATCTCTGATAGTTTCAGCTGGTTTAATTTGATCTCTTAGATTTGCCGGTAGTTTGTTTCCCGATATATCATGATATATTTCCGAAAAATTTGAGCGAGTTATATCTGTTTTATCTACGGCCTGCCATGCTAGATTAGGGTTAGTCCGATATTCTCTCATCAGCAGGGCATAAAGCCCCGCTCTTTGAGCCATTTCTATCTTCTGAAAGCAATATGCCAAGGCTGGTTCTGGGCTTGATATGTTGTTGATCAACTCTGGCAGGAGAGAAAAATGTTTTCGCAGTCCTTCCTCGAGCCCATCGAACTTCGAAAGAACTTTAGATTTCTCCGAGACCTTCGGCATTGCTGCAAACCCTTGAAATTTTTTACCCTCTATATCCGCCTGAAGCGGAAATACCACACCTCGTGCCCATAGACCGTGCGGGCCTTGTGCTCATAGCGCGTGGCGGGCCAGCCTGACGGGCGCACCTGCCAATCGGCAGGCTTTTCCACCACCCATTCGAAGGTGTCGGTGTGGCGCTGCATCACCATCAGCGCGTGGCGCAGATAGATGTCATGATCCGTGCCAAAGCGCAGCTCGCCGCCGGGCTTCAGCTTGTCGGCGAACAGCTGCACCGGGCCATCATTCATCATCCGCCGCTTGGCGTGGCGCGCCTTGGGCCAGGGATCGGGGTGCAGGAGATAGATCATGGTGAGCGCGCCGTCGGGCACGCGCTGCAACACTTCGAGCGCATCGCCATGCTGGATGCGGATATTGGGAAGGCGCTGCTCCTCGATATGGGTGAGCGCCTGCGCCACGCCATTGAGGAATGGCTCGGCCCCGATAAAGCCGTGATCGGGCAGCAGATCGGCGCGGTAGGCGAGATGCTCACCCCCGCCAAAGCCGATCTCGAAATGGAGCGGGCGCGAATCACCGAACAGGCGTTCCGAGGTAACCGGGCCTTCGCCGGGCACGGCGATCTGCGGCAAGAGGTTGTCGACCAGCCCTTGCTGGCGGGTGCGCAGCGGCTTGCCTTGGGCGCGGCCATAGAGCCGGTTGAGCGTGGTCGGGTCGCCGGGTTTGAAAGCTGTCATGCGCGCGCCCATAGAAAAACGCCCGCGGTGTGACCACCCCGGGCGTTTGATAATCCTATTCAGCGAGATGCCAGCCCGCAGGGGCTATCGCCCTCAAGGAGCGAAGCGGTAGGGCAGCAAAGACGCACCGAGGACGAGGGCCCGGACAGGCCCTCGCAAAACCGATTACGCCGCTTCGGCTTCCTCGCCTTCGTCGCGCAGCACGTAGCCGCGGCCCCACACGGTTTCGATGTAGTTCTCGCCACCGCAGGCCAGCGCCAGCTTCTTGCGCAGCTTGCAGATGAACACGTCGATGATCTTGAGCTCGGGCTCGTCCATTCCGCCATAAAGGTGGTTGAGGAACATTTCCTTGGTCAGCGTGGTGCCCTTGCGCAAGCTGAGCAGCTCGAGCATCGCATATTCCTTGCCCGTCAGGTGCACGCGGGCGCCATCGACTTCGACTGTCTTGGCATCAAGGTTAACCGCCAGCTTGCCGGTGCGGATCACGCTTTGCGAATGGCCCTTCGAACGGCGCACCACGGCATGGATGCGGGCAACCAGCTCTTCGCGGTGGAACGGCTTGGTCACATAATCATCCGCGCCGAAACCGAAGGAACGGATCTTCGAATCCATTTCCGCCACGCCCGAAAGCACCAGCACCGGGGTCTGCACCTTGGCGACGCGCAGCTTTTTGAGCACGTCATAGCCATGCATGTCAGGCAGGTTCAGGTCGAGCAGGATGATATCGTAATCATAGAGCTTGCCCAGATCGAGGCCCTCTTCGCCCAGATCGGTCGAATAGACGTTGAAACCCTCGGTCGTGAGCATCAGCTCGATAGCCTTGGCAGTGGTCGGTTCGTCTTCGATCAACAGAACGCGCATGGCTGTCCCCTTATCTTGCCCCTTGGTAACCCCAGCTTAGGAGAGGTTGCCGCGAATTAACCACGCCATGTGTCACCAAAAAAGGTTAATAAGATGTTTAAGGTGTTAACACATTTTGACTGAGTCCCCGGTGCCACACCGGAAATCCCCGCGCGAGAATGTGAATATGGCACCTTTGCGGGGTTAAAGCGAATCAGCGCGCACGCTCAGGTCAGCCCGGCAAGCTTCTTGGCGCGGCGGCGTTCCGCGCTTGAACCGAGCCCGATCGCCTCGCGATATTTGGCCACTGTCCGGCGGGCGAGATCAAAGCCTTCCTTTTGGAGCATTTCGGCGAGTGTCTGGTCAGACAGGATCGCCTTTACATCCTCGGCATCGATCAGCGCCTTGATCCGCGCCTTGATCGCCGCAGAGGAGGCGCCTTCGCCATCGGCCCCTTCGCCGACCCGGCCCACCCCGCTGGTGAAGAAGAATTTGAGCTCGAACGTCCCGCGCGCGCAGGCCAGATATTTGTTGCTGGTGACGCGGCTGATCGTGCTTTCGTGCAGCTCGACCCGCTCGGCAACCTCGCGCAAGGTCAGCGGGCGCAGCTCGGACACCCCGCGGCGGAAGAACCCGTCCTGCTGGCGCACGATCTCGGCCGCCGTTCTGAGGATCGTCCTTTGCCGCTGGTCCAGCGCGCGAATCAGCCAATGCGCATCAGCAAGCTTTTCTTTGAGCCAGGCATCCGCGGCCGGATCGCCCGCGCTGCCCTTGGCGATTTCGGTGGCGTAGCCGCGGTTGACGATGAGGCGCGGCAGGGTTTCCTCGTTGAGCGCAATGTCCCAGCCGCCCTTGCCATTATCGTGCACCAGAATATCGGGCACCACGCTGCTGATCGCGGCCGGGGCAAAGGCCAGCCCCGGCTTGGGATCATAACCGCGCAATTCGCGCAGCATATCGGCGAAATCCTCGTCATCGACCCGGCAGAGCCGCTTGAGCCGTTCGATTTCCCCCCGTGCGACCAGATCAAGATTGGCGATCAACGCCGCCATGCAGGGATCGTAACGATCCGCTTCGCGCGCCTGGATGGCAATGCATTCGGCCAGATCACGCGCGCCGACGCCCGAGGGATCGAGCGACTGGACCAATCGCAGCGCCGCTTCGGCGGTGCGCTGCGCGATGCCGAGATCATCGGCGACTTCCTCGATCGGAAAGGGCAGATAGCCTGCCTCATCGAGCAGGCCGATAATATGCCGCGCGGCGAAATCCTCCTCGTGGCTGCGCGCCAACGCGCCAACCTGCGCCTCGAGATGTTCGCGCAAGCTGATCTCGGCGGCCTGCCGTTCGGCGAAATCGCCATATTCATCCTCGCCGCCGCCACCGCCCCCGGCGCTCGCGCCCCATTCGGCATCCCGCAGCGACCGCGCGCCATCACCCGTGTCGACATCACGATCAAGCGCCGCGCCGCCCAGATCCAGCGGCGCGTCCGCCTCGCCCCGCCCGGCCAGCATGAGCTGATCGGCGGTGGGGGCTTCGGGCGGAAGTTCAGGCGCATCGCCTGCGGGCGCACCCGCAACCTGCCGCACCTCGCCCGCTTCGAGCAAAGGGTTGGCTTCGAGCGCTTCGGCAATGAACGTCTCGATCTCGAGGTTGGATGCCGCCAGCAGCCGGATGGCCTGCTGCAATTGCGGCGTCATCACCAGCGATTGCGATTGGCGAAGGTCAAGGCGCGGACCGAGTGCCATGCCTGTTCCCGCTAGAGCGTGAAGCTTTCACCGAGATAGAGCCGCCGCACGTTCTCATCGGCGACAAGCTCCTGCGGGCTGCCGGCAAACAGCACTTGCCCGCCGTAGATAATGCAAGCGCGATCGACGATGTCGAGCGTTTCGCGCACATTGTGATCGGTGATCAGCACCCCGATGCCACGTTGCTTGAGGTCTTTGACCAGATCGCGGATATCGCTGATCGACAGCGGATCAATGCCCGCGAAAGGTTCATCGAGCAGCATGATCGAAGGCTTCGCCGCCAACGCCCGCGCGATTTCGCAGCGGCGCCGTTCCCCGCCCGACAGTGCCATCGCGGGCGAGGCGCGCAGCCGGGTCAGGCCGAATTCATCGAGCAGGCGTTCCAGTTCGTCGGCCCGGGTGGCCGCATCCGGCTCAACCAGTTCGAGCACGCAGGCAATGTTCTGTTCCACCGTCATGCCGCGGAAAATGCTGGTTTCCTGCGGCAGATAGCCCAGCCCCAGCACCGCACGGCGATACATCGGCAGCTTGGTGACATCGACGCCGTCCATCAGGATGCGGCCCGAATCGGGCTTCACCAGCCCCATGATCGAATAGAAACAGGTGGTCTTGCCCGCGCCGTTCGGGCCAAGCAGGCCGAGCACCTCGCCCTTGGCCACTGTCAGCGAAATGTCGGTCAACACGCTGCGCTTGTCATAGCTCTTGGCGATGGAAATGACTTCGAGCCCGCCGCCCGCAGGCGCGGAATTGGCCGGACCGGTCGGCGTATCGAGAGCGAGAGCTTGCGTCATGCGCGGCCCTGTTTAGCAGACAAGGCGGGCCGCGAAAGTCCCCTTGCGCGGATATAATCAGCGTTTGGCAGGATTTTTGCTATCCGCACCCCAGCTTGGGCCGACTGCTTGCCAAACCCGCCTGAATACTTCCTCTTTTCAGCCCCATGGCATGAAGCGCGCGCCTAACCGGCAGGCTAACGGCACAGCCCAAAGGGGTTGTTGCATCGCGTCTGCTTGTTTGCGATACTCGGCGCTCCGGGGACACAACCGTTGGGGAGCGGTGACATGGCAAAACTAACCCAAGTCAGCAGGCCGAAGTCGGCCAAACCGCTCGACTGGCGCCGCGCGATCAGCGACCATGTCGCCTACGCGCTGCTGGTCTACACCGGCTTGCAGATCTTCTTCACGGTTCATGCTCTCAACGAAGGCGCTTCGGGCATGCTGCCCTATCTGGCGCTGATCGTGCTGGTCGGCGGGATCATCCCGGTGTGGCGCCGCTTTGAAGCGCGCTGGAGCGGGCTGGACGATGCCGATGCCACCAATCCCGCTTATGCGACCGCCTTCCGCCGCGATATCACGGCGCTGTGGGCACTGGCCATCGGTCTGCCCTTTGCGCTGACGCTGCTGTTCAAAGGCCTGCTCGCCGCTTTCTGACAAGGGCGACAGGCAGGCACACCGGGCGCCTGCCTGACTTGCGTGACGCCTCAGCCGCGCGGCGCGCCGGGGTGTTCCTTGTGCTCGATTGCCAGCGCGCCAGCCTGCTCGGCCTTGTAGCGATCGATTGATTCGATCAGCAGGCGCTCAGCCGTGGCCTTGCCTTCCCAGCCTTCGCACTTGACCCACTTGCCCGGCTCCAGATCCTTGTAATGGGTGAAGAAATGCTCGATCTGATCGAGGAGGATCTTGGGCAGATCGCTGTATTCGGCGACGTTCTCGTAATAGGGGTAAACCTTGTTGACGGTAACGCACAGCAGCTTGGCATCGCCGCCGCCATCATCTTCCATCATCAACACGCCAACAGGGCGCACGCGCACGACCGAGCCGGGAAGCAGCGGCGAGCGCCCGACAATCAGCGCATCCATCGGATCGCCATCTTCCGCGAGCGTGTGCGGAATGAAGCCGTAATTGCAGGGGTAGCGCATCGGGGTGTGGAGGATGCGATCGACGAACAGCGCGCCTGATTCCTTGTCGAATTCATACTTCACCGGCTCGCCGCCCAGGGGCACTTCGATGATGACATTGACATCGTGCGGAGGGTTCACGCCAGTCGGGATCAGATCGATACGCATGGTGGTCTCGTTTATGGCTGAGGCCCGGAGCGC